>Ga0228625_1000024_pt1 | contig 147903 bp, 140 predicted proteins | sample 30DmetaG_FD_190482 | JGI IMG/M metagenome (GOLD analysis project Ga0228625, IMG submission 190482) | Seawater microbial communities from Monterey Bay, California, United States - 30D | ecosystem: Environmental > Aquatic > Marine > Coastal | place: USA: California | collected 2016-10-05
GCTCCCACTCCGACTCCGACTCCGACTCCGACTCCGACTCCGACTCCGACTCCGACTCCGACTCCGACTCCGACTCCGACTCCGACTCCGACTCCGACTCCGACTACGGGTACTACGGGTACTACGGGTACTACGGGTACTACGGGTACTACGGGTACTACGGGTACTACGGGTACTACGGGTACTACGGGTACTACGGGTACTACGGGTACAACAGGTACTACGGGTACTACTTCGACTTCTGGAACAACCTCTACTTAAGCTTCAGGCTTAACCTGAGTGTAGATCGGAAGGGGTAACTGACGTTGCCCCTTCCTTTTTTTTGGATATTGAGTAAACCAAAGTGGTTAGAAGCAAAACTAAAGCATTACTGACATCTGTTTCGCTCCTGTTTTGCTCGGGGTTGCAAGCCTCCGACTACGGCACCACCGGTTTAATCGATATTCCAACGGCTCGTATGGCCTCGGACGGCGTTCTTACAGCTACTGCGGCTATTCAGTCCAGCACCAATGCCTATTCAGTGACCTACCAAGTTTTACCCCGACTCGAGGGAACCTTTCGCTACACCGGGTTTAATGATTTTTTCTACTATGACCGAAATTATGAGGCCAAGTTGTTGCTCTTAAGGGAGCAGGAACTGATGCCCCAGTTGGCGGTAGGAATCCGTGACCTGGTTGGTACTGGTGTATTTGGCTCAGAGTATTTAGTTGCCTCCAAGAAAATTGGTAATTTTGATGTGACATTGGGAATGGGTTGGGGGCGTTTGGCGGGAGATGGGCTGTTTTCTAATCCGCTCACCTCAATATCTGAGTCTTTTAGAGTTAGAGACAGCGATGTTGGAAAAGGTGGCGAGTTATCCTCCGGAGCATTTTTTAGAGGCAGTGAGGTAGGTTTATTTGGTGGCATTAGCTACCAACTCGACAATATACCTTTGGCAATGAAGCTGGAATACAACCCTGACCAGTACGATTGGGAAAAGGGCAATGCTAGTGAATTCAAGATCAAAAGCCCCTGGAGCGCTGCAGTTAGTTGGGAAGCGCTGCCAGGCATCAAGCTATCTTTGTCTCATCAGCATGGCCAGGAGTGGGGATTCAGCATTGCAGCTGCTCTGGATACAAAGGCGACCCCCGCCCGCAGGCCGCTTAGGCCAATAAAATCCAGCGCAGACTTTGCGCCCGAGGACCTGCCGCCTATGCTCAATAAGGCCAGCTGGTACGATATGTTGCTCTATGATGTTGAGCGCTCTGGCTTGGTTCTAGTGGAGGCTAGCATAGACCCAAAAACCCAGATGGCAACCCTGGTTATGGGAAACAGGGATTATCCGATTTGGGCTGATGCCATAGCGCGGATGACAATGCTTGCAGACCTGCACCTGCCCTCAGAGGTGAGATCGATGCGCTTTGTGCTAGAGGAGGAGGGGCATCAGGTCTTTACCGCTCCGGCCTATAGACCTTCGCGCCAAACAATAAGCTACCATCAGTATCAGCAGAGGGATTTTGATCTTTTAAGGGCTGATCCGCCGCAGCCGCCTCAGCATCGCACCGGCTTTGATCAGAAAAAACTTTTTATCGATGTAGGCCTGTCAAGCCGCCTTCAGTTATTTGATCCCGATGACCCAGCCCGTTACCAACTCTACGGCAAGCTGGGCATTAGCGCTGCGCTGCCAAAAAACTGGTCGCTTAGAGGTGAGTATGCCATTGATATAGCCAATACCTTTGATGAAAGCACCCGCAGATCAGACTCGGTACTGCCTCATGTGCGCTCCGATATTGTGGAATATTTGCAGCAGGGGGCGACCGGCCTTGAGTCTCTGTACCTGGACAAGCGAGGGACCCTGGTGCCGCAACTTCACTATCGGGTTTTTGGTGGTGTGCTGGAGCAAATGTATGCTGGCGCCGGTGGTGAGATACTATACCAGCCCCATAAGTCACGACTGGCCTTTGGTCTCAGTGGCAGCTGGGTGCAGCAGCGCGGTTACCAGCGCAATCTCGACCTTCTGGACTATAAAACAACCACAGGCTTTGCCAGTGCCTACTGGGCTTCACCATTTTACAACTTAGATTTTGCCCTGCATGCAGGTCGTTACCTGGCTAAGGACAAGGGCGCGACATTGGAGGCGCGACGTACCTTTGCCAATGGTTGGATGGTGGGACTATGGGCTACCATAACAGACGTGCCCTTTGACGATTTTGGTGAGGGTAGCTTTGATAAGGGGATGTTCTTTAAAATCCCTTTAAATGGTGTTTTTGGTGGCAGTGGTCGGGGCAGTTACAGCAATAGAGTACGGCCTATCCAGAGAGATGGCGGTGCTCGGCTGGAGGACTTTAGTGGAGATATTTGGTGGAATCTGCGGGGCGTAGGCTATGATGCTCTGCAAGAACACAAAGACAGGGCTGTGCCATGAGAGGATTCCGCTGTTTTTGGCTGCTGATGCCTCTATGTCTGATTTTGTCGGGATGTTCAATCCAGTCCAGCCAGTTAAATGCCGTGTTGGGGATGTTTGATAAGGCATCGGTTCCATTTGATGAAAATGGTTGGCTGGTTGAGTTTGCCGATTACAGCGCCACTGTCTATCCGGTGACTGTTGATCAGGGAACGCTTTTTTCCAATCAACTGGGCGACGTTATTCTGTTTGATGGCTGGATGGTGCCTGAGGTCTCTGGTTTGGGCCGCCGCCTAAAGCGGCTAGTTGATGATAATGATGGCGCTAGGCGCTATATGTACGGCAATAGATTTGTTGCTCAGCACCATTGCGATCCATGGCAGTCTGAGCAACAATCTGGCATGATTCGTTACAGCCAGGTCTGCTGGGGCCAGCGTCAATACAGGAATATGATTCAGGTGAATGACGCCGGTCAGATAATTTTGGTGATACAAAATATTGACGGCGGCGATCAGTATTTAACACTACGAAAAAAATAGTACATTAACTAGAGATTGATTTATGCATTTAAGAATAACCAGGCTTCTTTGGCCAATTGCGCTGCTGGCTGCCTCTATGGCTGTTTCCAGTATTGGATTTACCCAGGATTTAACTGAAGCCAAGGCTATTTGTAATGATTTAAGTGCTGAAAATCGGGCCATGGCCCAGGCTGCAGGCTATGATGTGGATAAGCTGTGCCGCAGCCTCAATAAAACATCTACAGTGGGTAAAGATCGTCAAGAGTTCAACCCAGCAATGCCACGCCCAACCATTTCCTCGCCCTACGGTAAAGCTGATCGTGAGATGGGTGAGATGGGTGAGATGGGTGAGATGGGTGAGATGGGTGAGTTGGGTGAGTTGGGTGAGGAAGACCTCAATTCTTTCGAGCTGGGCAAAAAAGATCTTAAGCCCTTTGGCTATGATCTGTTCGCCAATGTCCCTAATACCTTTGCATCATCTGCCAATATTCCGGTCTCATCGGACTATCTGCTGGGGCCGGGCGATGAGCTTGAAATATTTTTTTATGGCAAGCTAAACCAATCCTTCACTGTAGAGATAAATCGCGATGGCCAGGTTGATTTTCCTGAGCTGGGCCCGGTTGTACTGGCAGGCTTAACCTTTGGTGAGGCCAAAGAGCTGCTGAGATCGCAGGTGGCCTCAAAGATTATAGGTACTCAAATCAATATAAGCATGGGTGCGCTACGGTCGATCCAGATATTTGTGCTGGGTGAGGCCTATAAGCCTGGCGCCTACATGGTGTCGTCGCTTGCTACCATTACCCATGCGCTGATGAGTAGCGGTGGTGTCAGTGATATTGCTTCGCTGCGCAATATAGAGCTCAAGCGAGCTGGCAAAGTTGTGGCTAGGCTCGATTTATATGAGTTGCTACTGTTCGGTGAGACCAGCGGCGATGTCCGGCTGCAATCCTCAGATGTGATTTATATCCCTACGGTGGGTGATTTGGTGTCCATTGGTGGAGAGGTGCTAAGGCCCGCCATCTACGAGCTAAAGGGGCAGACCAAGGCTCAGGAGTTGCTGAAACTTGCCGGTGGCATGAATTCCACTGCTTATGGCAAAGAAGCAAAGATCGAGCGGGTTAATGGCAGTGGTTTTATGACGGTCGTTGACATAGATCTGACCAGTGCCTCTGGAGAAGGCACATCTCTGGTTGCAGGAGACTATCTGCATATAGGCGCTGTTACCGACTTTAAAAGAGATATTGTTTCTACAGAGGGCTACTTTAATCATCCCGGTGATTTTGCCTGGCGTGCAGGTATGCGTGTATCTGATTTGATTAATTCTGTGGACCAGTTTCCCCCGGATGTGGACTTGGATTTTGGTCTTTTGGTTAGAGAGATCGCTGGCGGGCTGGGATTGCAGGCATACAAACTGGATATTAGAGCTGTGCTCAGCGATCCAGACAGTGCAGCCAACAGGGAGCTGTTGTCTAGGGATAGACTATTGGTATTTGCTGCCTTTGAAGATAGAGCGGAGATACTGGAGCCAGTGTTGGAGCAGTTGAGGCTTCAGTCGAGGTTGGGCGGCTCGGCTAAAGTTGTCACTGCCAGAGGAGAGGTCAGGTTTCCTGGGGATTACCCCCTGATTGATGGAATGACCATGGCAGATCTGATTGCCGCTGCTGGAGGTTTGACCGAAGGTGCCTATAAATATTCCTCAGAAGTATCAAGAACCGACTTTTCTGACCCAGAGCGAGCTGCGACAGTATCGATTTCGGTTGCCTTAACTGATAATGCTGGAGCCAATTTTGTACTTAGCCCGCTGGATAATGCTCTGTTTAAAACTGTCCCCGATTACCGGGACCAGTCTATTATTACCCTGGCAGGTGAAGTTAAGTTTCCTGGCGAGTATCCCTTCGCCCGGGGTGAGACATTGACCTCGGTTATTGATCGCGCTGGCGGTTTCACTGATCTGGCGTTTACCTCCGGAGCAATCTTTACCAGAACGGCATTAAAAACCAGAGAGGAACAGGAGTTAGAGCGGCTTGAAAAAAAGCTGACAGAGGAAGTAAAAGCAGAACAGTTGCGTGCCGCTAATGCTGATGTAAAGGTCGATGCCGAGGCTGATAGACTTCGCCAGGAAGCTCTGGATCAGTTGGGTAATGCAGAGGCCGTTGGCAGGCTAGTGATACCTCTGCAAAATATAGTAGACGGTATTGCCGATGATCTGGTATTGGAAGATGGTGATGCATTGTCGATCCCTGGTTTCCGTCAGGAGGTCTCGATTGTGGGCGAAGTGCAGCAGCCAACCTCATATCTGTATAGCCGTGGCTTAGCTGTCCAGGACTATATAGATCTTAGTGGTGGTGTGCTTAAGTCTGCTGACAAAAAGGGTGTTTACCTGGTTAAGGCCAGTGGTCAGGTGATTATGCCAAAACGGTCTCTATTTAGATTTGGCAGCAAAAATGCTGTGGTTGAGCCTGGCGACACTATTGTTGTACCGCTTGATACAGATGATAAAAAATTGAGCGGTATCGCTTTGCTGACTGAGGTGAGTCAGATTGTTTATCAGCTATCTTTGGGTGCTGCGGCGATCAATTCGCTTAATAAATAATGGGTTGTAAGCTCTGGGCTTACTCAAAGTGGTAAAATAAGGGACTTGGAAGAGGAAATGGCTGTGCAAAGCGAACAAAGACCGGCTGAACAGTATGATGATGAGATTGATCTCCGAGAGTTATTTTCAGTTCTCTGGGCGGGCAAGAAGCTGATTGTGGGTATAACCGCTATCTTCGCTCTGGTGGCTGTTTTTTATGCGCTCTCAATTCCCAACCAGTATCGAGCAACGGCGATAGTCTCACCGGCTCAGGATGGTGGGGGTGGGCTGTCAGGAGCTCTGGGGCAGCTCGGTGGTTTGGCCTCTCTAGCCGGGGTTAGTATCGGGGCTGGAGAAAGCAGTGAGGCTCAGGTGGCCCAAGAGATTATGCGTTCCAGAGGCTTTATTGAAGAGTTTATTAGTGAGAATAATCTAGCTGTTGAAGTTTTTGCTGCCAAGGGCTGGGATATGGCTAGTAATCAGCTTGATATTGATAGTGATCTCTATGATGTTGGCTCGTCTCAGTGGGTGCGAGATATACCCAAGGGTAAAGTGCTTGTCCCGTCTGGTTGGGAGTTATTCAAAAAATTCTCAGAAATGTTTTCGGTGTCTGACGATAAAAAGACTGGGATGGTTTCTATTTCGGTCGAGTACTTCTCACCCCAACTTGCAAAGGAATGGGTCGATAGGCTTGTTATTGGCATCAACCAACATATGCAAAGCCGCAAGTTAGAGAAAGTGAATATTAATATTCAGTATCTTGAAGCGCAGATTGAAAAAACCTCAATCGCTGAAATGAGAGAGGTGTTCTACACCATTATCGAAGAGCAGATAAAAAGCAAAATGCTTGCCGAGGCCAGCCCGGAATATGCCTTTGTCACTGTTAGTCCGGCTATGGTGCCTGAGGAGAAGTCTCAACCGAAGCGTGCCTTGATCTGTATTTTGGGTACGCTTCTGGGTGGTATGTTGTCAGTTTTATGGGTTCTGGTAAGGCATTACACTCGATCCACTGCAGTCGCGTTGGGTCAGTGATTATGGTTTATTCGACTGTCTGCCAGGCTGGCTTGTAGTGGGTTAGATATGATACTTGGGAATTTTACAGGGCAGAATTTAACCAAGCTACTGATGCTGGTAGTGGTAGTTGTGTTGCTCTTTGGTTACTTGGGCATATTAATGCTGTGCGCCATGGAGTGGTTGACTAGGGCAAAGTATGCAACCGAAGCCTCTGGCAAGCATGGTATATCGAGTGAAAATGCCTCGCGGCTGGGCGGTGCTCTGCTGGCGATAGCTTTCGGACTGGCGGTCCTGAATGGTCTTCTGTTTACCGATGTGGTTGTGTCCTCTACTGACATTAGATTTGCTAGTGCTATCATAGTGCTGACATCCTTTGTTGGCCTGCTGGAAGATATCAACAACGGTATGCTGTCTCCGAGACTAAGGCTGTTGCTGCTGTCTGTTATCTTTGTTTTCGCTTTTTTGTACGACCCCTTCCTGATGCCTGGGTACAGCACTCACAGCTATCTGGGGCTTTTGGTTTCGATTCCATTGCTGGGTGCTTTACTGTGCGCAGCCTTTACAATCGGTTTTATAAACGCTGTAAATATGGCTGACGGCGCGAATGGTCTAATGCCTGGCATTGCCTTGATATCTTTTTTCTGCTTTTCTGTTCTGAGTGGCTCAATGTCATGGGTATGGAGCATTCTGACTTATGTAGTAGCTACATTTACGCTGTTTAATGTGGTCTCTGGTAGGTTATTTTTAGGGGACTGTGGATCCTATGCCATTGGAGTGCTAGCGGTCCTTGGGTCGTTCTCTGGAATTAACAATGGTATTTTATCAGTTGGATTCCTTGCCGCTCTATTCAGCTACCCCTGTATTGAGATGGTGCTCAGTCTCTACAGGCGAAATAAAGCCGGACGGTCACCCTTTTTGCCAGACAACGACCATTTTCATAACAGGCTCAACCATTTTCTCAAGTCTCGATTCAGCACCGCCTTGCTGGCGAACTCGGGAACCGGTTTGGCTATTTCCTGCGCCACTTCAGGCACTGTGGTAAGTCTTCTTATGTTAGATATCTTGCCTATGGATCACGCAGGCTGGTGGTATGTATTTGTAGGCTTGGCTGGTTTGCACATCGCGCTGTTTACTCTGTTGGGGAACAGTGCGCCAAGGTCAGTTCAGTTTGTGGCAGCAAGTACAAGCCATGAGGACCCAGCCCGTGTTTGATGAGAGTTTCGCCAGGGCCAAACACCAGTGTGCCGCTGCTTGGTCAGTGGGCGAGAAATAAATCTATGCTGCGAATAGTGTTTCCGTTCACAATTGGTCTGTTGTTAATGATGCTGGGAATTCTCGAGTCGTCACACCTCTCTGGCAGAGCAGTAGAAATCGGCCACGACGCGGTTCTGGAGAGAGAAAACACCAGGGAGCAGATTATAAAGCTGGGGATTTTTGGTGCATCCTTAACCGAGGTTCTGGTAAGGCGGGGCGAGGATACAGTCATTTTTCTGGGTAAAAAGCCTAGAAATGTAGCGCCTCTTCAAAAAGATACAGCCACCGCTGCACCCTGACTTAAAACCTTTTTATGCATAAAAAATCACTCCAAAGCCTGACCCTCTCCATTTGGCCCTTTTCTAGGGCGGTTAAAAAATTCTTGCTGATGCTAGCGGTGGCCTTTTATACCTTTGGTCTGACTGGTGCAGGTGCCATTTTTATAATGTCGGCGATGTCGTATGCCGCGTTCGCGCGTGACTCTTCCCTCAGCCATGGTATCAGTGCTAGCGATTCATCCCGGCTGGGTGGGGTCTCTATACTCATTACTTTTTCCGTTTTCGTTTTACTGATGACGTATTTTTCGCCCTATACGCCGGGTGTTTTGAGAGACCCTTTCTGGAGCTATTTTTGGGGTGGTATTCTGAGTTGTTGTGCCATTGGGCTGGTTGAGGATTTTAAAGCAGATGCCCTGAGCCCATTTATAAGGCTGTTACTCAAGGCTGTGATATTTGGTGGCCTGTTGTGGGCCGCACCTGTGATGATTCCCAGTCAGATCGGTATTTTTTGGGTAGACTCGTTACTCAAAATAGATTGGCTGGCCTGGTTGCTGTGTACAGTCTTCTGTGTGGGCTTTATTAACGCCTTTAATATGTCAGACGGTGCCAACGGGCTGGTGCCCGGCATATGTCTGTGCACTTTTGTTGTGCTTTTTGACGTATACGGCCGCCCCGCCGAGGGGATACTGGTGTTTGCCTGCTCAATGTTTCTTTTATTCAATGTGGTCTCTGGCTGGTTCTTCTTAGGGGACACAGGCAGTTATGGTTTGGGCGCTATTATTGTCAGCTATGGACTTTTGGGTGTGGCCCAGGGAGATTTTTCTGCCGGCTTTATGGCCTGCCTGGTCGCATACCCCTGCATTGACTTTGTCTACAGTCTGCTGCGGCGAGCAGCCAGCGGGGTGTCTCCCTTCAGGCCTGACAATGGGCACCTGCATAACCACCTGCACAGCTTCTACCGACCCTTCTTCAAGTCAAAGGTAATGTCTAATTCCCTGACAGGCCTGTCTATTAGTGGGGCAAGCTCTGGTTTGGCTCTTGGCATGTACCTGCAGTCGTCTATCCCGATCACGAGCAACCTGTGGTTCTGGCTGTTCGGGTTTCAGGCCATTCTGTACGTCACAGTTATTGGGGCGTTGGTCGGGCGACAGGGTCGTAAGGCAGCGCAGTAGCGACTATTTTAAGATAAATTCTCGCTAAAAACCCCACTCACCTACTCATTTTCGTATATACTGTTCAACAAGTGAACGATATGCTGTAATAGAGTCATTCTTCAACCGTGGCGGTGCCTGGCGACAGGGCCGTGCGGTAGCCTGCCTGGGTGATTAATATTGAACCTGTCTGACGAGAACGCACTGCAAGCTTTAAAGTTGCTTGAAAAAAACCCCGAGTTGACTCAGCGTGAACTCGCGGCGGAGCTCGGCATCAGCTTGGGCAAGACCCACTATATGATCAAGGCCTTGATTGATATGGGCTGGATCAAGCTGGACAACTTTCAGCGGTCTAACAATAAGTGGGGCTATGCCTACCTATTGACCCCCATGGGGCTGGCCGAAAAGGCTGCTATTACGGTGCGATTCCTTGCGAGGAAGCGGGAGGAGTATAGGCAGCTTGAGCAACAGATCGCTGATCTGAGTGTTGAGATTGAGTCGATGAAGCCTGGGGCCGGTAAGCGATAAGGGCCGTTATCAAAAATCGAAATAAAATAAATATCTAGAAAGTCTTAAATAAATGAAAAAATATCAAGTCTATGGCATCGGCGCGGCACTGGTCGATACTGAAGTCGTTGTGTCGGACGCGTTCCTGCAAAACAACGGAATTGAGAAGGGCGTCATGACCCTTGTCGATGAGCCTCGTCAGGCTGAGCTATTAAATGCCTTCAGTGCAGACCAGCACCACCTAATGAAAAAGTCCGGCGGCTCGGCCTGCAACACGGTCATCGCGGCTGCAAACTTTGGTGCAAAGACGTTCTTTAGTGGCAAGGTTGCGGCTGATGATGACGGTGAGCACTTTGTGGGTGATCTTGCCGAATCCGGCGTGGCCTTCCATGCGGCTTTGCCTGAGGCGGGCGTTACGGGTAAGTGCCTTGTCATGGTCACGGACGATGCCGAGAGGACAATGAACACCTACCTCGGCGCATCCGAGCAGCTCACCGGAAGAGAGATCGATGAGGCGGCCCTGCTTGAGTCGGAGTGGCTCTATATCGAGGGATATTTACTGACTGATGATGCCAGGGCGGCACTGATAAAGGATGTTGTAACCAAGGCCAAAGAGTCTGGCGTCAAGGTGGTGCTGAGCCTTTCCGATCCCTTTGTTGCGCAAATCTTCGCAGACAACCTTCGGGCCGTGATTGGTGATGGCGTTGACCTTGTCTTTTGTAACAAGGATGAGGCATTAGCCTTCACCAAAACTGAGGCTGTTGATGATGCGTGTGAAGCATTAAAGCAGAGCGCGAAAGCATTTGCTGTTACGGATGGTGCCCAGGGTGCGATCGTCTTTGATGGCCAAGAAACGGTCAGTGTGCCGGGTGTACCTGCTGATGCGGTTGATACAAACGGCGCTGGGGATATGTTCGCCGGTGCCTTTATGTATGCGCTGACTGCGGGTCGCGACTTTAAATGGGCCGCGGAGCTTGCCAATGAATCAGCCGCAAGGGTGGTGGGGCAGTTTGGTCCCAGGCTTGATGCAATAGAGTTTGATTCTATCAAGCAGGCGTTCGGAATCTAGCCAGCGATAAAGGCTCTTATCGCGCGCTAGCTAGACTTGTATATTCCAAGGTTGGATGGTCATTGTAAGAAAATAAAGGTTCAAAGTTTTGATAGCTAAAATACGAAAAGCTGTTATTCCCGTCGCTGGTCTAGGCACTCGAATGTTGCCGGCAACTAAAGCGATTCCCAAAGAGCTGCTTCCTGTATTTGACCGTCCAGTCATTGAGCATGTTGCCAAAGAGGCTATCTCTGGAGGTATTACAGAAATCATTTTCGTGACTCGTAGTGGTAAGGAGGCAATAGAAAATCATTTTGATGCGCACTACGAGCTAGAGCATCGACTAGACAAGAAAGGCAAAGAGACCATTCTGGGGACGGTCAAAAATATTATCCCTGAAACAGTAAAGGTCACTTCGATAAGGCAGGCCGACGCCTTGGGTTTGGGTCATGCCGTTCTCTGTGCGAAGCATCTCTTGGGTGGTGAGCCGTTTGCTGTGCTCTTACCAGATGTCTTGGTTCTTGATCGTGAATCACGTGACAGAAACTATAGCTTTTCCAAGTTAGTTGAGGCTTGGAATGATACGGGAGTGGGTCAGATCATGGTGGAGCGAGTTGATTCCAACATAATCGAAAATTATGGCGTTGTTGATCTAGATGGAAAAGATAGCAGTCCGTTTTGTAGCACTCCTCTGAAGGGTTTGGTCGAGAAACCATCACTTAAGGAAGCGCCCTCTAGCTTAGCCGTCCTGGGACGTTATGTCCTGCCGACAGAGGTGCTGGATTTACTTGAGAATACTGGGGCCGATGTAAGCGGAGAGATACAGCTAACTGACGCGCTGGATGGGCTATTAAAAATAGATAGTTTGAATGCCCTTGAGACTGACGCCGGTGTCTATGACTGTGGCAATAAGCAAGGTTTTTTGTCTGCTAACGTGGCGGTGGGGATGCGAGATCCTGAGACTAGAGCTCATTTGAAGGAGCTTATAAAAAGAAATGGCTGGTAGGGGTTGGTGAGTGCTCTTATCGCACTTTAAAGAGTAGTTTCCAGAGTCTATAAAAAAGAAACAAAATTCTTTAAGAAATTAGTTCAAGTAAATCAAACGATCGACATCGTATTATAGGTCTAAATTTGACGAATAAAATTAAAATTACTGTTGTGGGTTCTGGCTATGTGGGTATGTCGCTCGCAGTGCTACTTGCCCAGCATAACGATGTGGTTGTGCTTGATGTGGATCCTGCTCGGGTTGATAGGGTGAATAACAAGCAGTCCACCGTGGCTGATACTGAGATACAGGAATTTTTGGCCGAAAAAAAGCTAAGCCTATCGGCAACCCTTGATAAGCAGGTAGCCTATGAGGATGCGACATTTGTCGTGGTCGCAGCGCCCACCAACTATGATCCTGATACCAATCATTTTGATACTGGCTCGGTAGATAGTGTTGTAAGTGACGCCTTAGAGTTTAACTCGGATGCAGTGGTAGTGATCAAGTCGACTATCCCTGTGGGTCATACAAATTCACTACAGGAAAAGCATGCAACAGATCGTATTATCTTCTCGCCCGAGTTTTTACGAGAGGGTCAGGCCCTGAAGGATAATCTCTACCCGTCGCGTATTATTGTTGGTAACCAGCTTGAGGCTGGAAAAGCATTTGCAGATCTTCTGTTACAGGGTGCTGAGATTAAGAATATTGAAACCCTCTTCATCCGCTCTACAGAGGCCGAGGCAGTAAAGCTCTTTGCTAACACCTACCTAGCGATGCGCGTATCGTTCTTTAATGAATTAGACTCCTACGCACTGGCTCATGCTCTGGATACCCAGAGCATCATCAATGGCGTGTGCCTAGATGAGCGGATAGGTGAGGGTTATAATAACCCATCCTTTGGCTATGGTGGTTACTGCCTTCCAAAGGATACCAAGCAGTTATTGGCAAATTATGAACAGGTGCCACAGACATTAATTAGAGCAATCGTATCATCTAACACGACGCGAAAAGATTTTATCGCAGATTCGGTTATTAGGTTAAATCCAAAAGTTGTTGGTATCTTCAGGCTCGTGATGAAAAAGGGATCTGATAATTTTAGGGCGAGCGCGATTCAAGGGATCATGAAGCGAATCAAGGCAAAAGGCATAGAGGTTGTCGTCTTTGAGCCAGCCTATGATGAAAATGAATTTTATCAGTCGAGGGTTATAGAGTCGCTTGATGAGTTCAAGGATACAGCAGATGTGATTATCACAAATCGACTTAGCTCTGAGCTTAATGATGTTCAGGGAAAAGTATTTTCAAGAGATCTTTTTGGAAGTGATTAAATGAAAGTATTAGTAACAGGCGCTGCAGGTTTTATTGGGTTTCATCTGACATTGGCGCTCCTTGAGCGAAATGATCAGGTGGTCGGAATTGATAATCTCAATGATTATTACGACCCAGCTCTGAAGCAGCTTAGATTAGATGAGATAGCCAAGCATTCAAAAGTTTCTAACTTTAAGTTCATAAAGGCTGATATCTCAGATAGAGCATTCATGGAACAATTTTTCATTGAGCACTCATTTGATGTGGTGGTTAATCTGGCCGCTCAGGCAGGTGTGAGGTACTCACTAGAAAATCCTCATGTCTATGTAGAGTCAAATTTGGTTGGTTTTGTGAATATCCTTGAGGGCTGCCGTCATTCACAAGTAAAGCACTTGGTATATGCTTCATCAAGTTCTGTCTATGGTATGAATGTTAAGCAGCCATTTAGTGCAGACGATCGGGTGGATTATCCTATCTCACTTTATGCGGCGACTAAAAAGTCGAATGAGTTAATGGCACATACTTACAGTCATTTATATAACATTCCAACAACAGGACTAAGATTTTTTACAGTTTATGGTCCCTACGGGCGGCCAGATATGGCTTACTACAAATTTACCAAAGCCATATTAGATGGCGATACAATTGATGTTTATAATAACGGTAATATGAAAAGAGATTTTACCTATATCGATGATATTGTCGAGGGCACTGTCCGTATCATGGATTCTGCGCCGTTGCCGAGCTCAAATTCTAATAGTTTAGCGATTGCTCCTTACCAGCTATTAAATATCGGAAATAATAATCCAGTAGCTCTCCAGGATTTTATCAAAGCAATTGAGGTTGCATGTGGAAAGCAAGCAGATAGAATTTTTCTGCCGATGCAATCGGGAGATGTACCAGTTACCTATGCAGACATAGATGATATTATGGATCGATATAATTTCAAGCCATCTTATGCTATCGCTTACGGTATTGATAAATTTGTCAGCTGGTATAAGACTTATCACTGAAGTCGTTATACCTAAAGGCACATAGATTTAATTTTGTATACTTAAAAACATCGATATTCTTTTGAATCTTGGAATATTCAATACAATAAGCGGTCATAAAATAAGCTCTTGCGTAGTTACGCACTACGAAGCCTCTAGTGTATTAGAGATTCTTTAATTTAATTTTTGGATAGGAAAGCTCATAAGTGAACTTAGAAAAAAGCGAACGGAACGACATAAATAAGTTCTTTAAAGCTAACAAGAAAGTCATAATTTTAACACTTTTATTTTCCCTATTTTCTGGCATAACCTCTGTTTTGGATCTTTTGGTTATTGAGCTTCTTGGCAGTGTAGACGTCAGTGAGATTGGTAAAAAAAACGGGATTGAAATAGCGGTATTAATTCTCATAAAAAGTATAGCATTAATTATTTTTAATAGTGTTTTTTCGGTGTTTATTTTTACTGTCTACCGTAGGCTAGTTATAAATAGGTTTATGGGTTCCATCGACCCTGATTCGGGATTTTTTTCGTCAAAAGATCTAGCGAACTATACGCTGAATGAAAGTTTGCAGGCTGTTATGACAGTGCTTATTCCCCTGTTTTTGGTTACATCTTCACTTATACAAATTTTAATTTTGTTGATTGGGGGATCAGTTGTTTTGGCTGGAGATGGGATGCTTCTATTAGTTATTCTAGCCTTGTGCTATCTCGTTTATTTGGTGCCTACACAATTCCTACTCAGTCGTCTGGGGAAGAAGAGGCGTTTTGCAGACGACTTAAGGCTTGATTTCGTTTCAAACGTGGTTAGCGCTAGTAGAGAGTTCCAGCTTTCCTCACAAAAAACTGAGTTTGTAGACAAGTTTCTTTATACACCAACAACGATTATTAAAAACGCGTTAGTCATAAAATGGGTTAATTCTGAGTCACAGAAAAGTATTTTAGAACTTATCGTACTATTGTCGTTGTTCATATATCTCGCTGTATTTGCGGAAAGTATTTCTGATTTGCAGTTTTTGATTCCTCTGGTATTTATTGGGTATAGAGTAGCGCCGCTCTTAAGTAGGTTAATGGTTTCATTACAAAGTATGTCTTTTGGTATGTCCTCCATCAGGGAGCCTGTGGCAAGTAAGTACGAGCTTAATGTTAATATTAAGTTTAAGTCTAAAGTAAGAGAAGAAGACTATACTGGTAATTTTGATGACATTATCGATGATGTTTGTAGAGATGGTGGTGCAGGTGTAACAATGATCTCTGGTGTTTCTGGTATAGGAAAATCTACATTGTTATTTGAGACAGCGAGAAAACGCAAGCAGACTCAAAAGGTGGCTTATGTGGGGCAAAACTCGTTTATAGCTCATACGAGTTTAATTGATAATCTCCCTAATTTTAAAGACCAAAGTTACTTGCTAGAACTATTTGATTTATCGGATCTTCTTCAACGAGATAAAGTTAGTTTTAGCGAGGTTTCAGGTGGCCAGGCACAGAGAATTTCAATTTTACGAGCTATAGTTTCCGACGCAGATGAGTTATATCTTGATGAGCCTTTCTCCTCAATAAATAAAGAGAAAGTAGAACAGCTATCTCAATTATTAAATGAAATTGGGAAGCATAAACCGATTTTTTTGGTGTCTCACATCAAAGCAAAATTTTTGGAGGTTGTGAATGAAATACGAATTACGGAAGTATAAGTGGTTACCTGGTGCGATATACCCACCAGAGTTAGAGTGGCTCAAGTTACATTTGGATGGTTGCCAAATAGATATGATAATCGAATGTGGGCGTCAAGATGGGGCTAGTGCTTTGTGGTACGCTGAAAACTTCCCTAATATGGAAATTTATTCAATCGATTTAGATGACCGCCCTGATATAAAGGCAAATAGTGATGCGAATTTAAAAAATTCATCAGTTAAAGCCATCACAGGAAACATATTCGATATCGTGCCCGAATTGATACGTAATAATCCTAACAAACGCATCTGTTTAATTGAAGATGCTGTAAAGAGTTGGCCGGGATTGTGTCTTGTTGCGTCCACGTTTTTCTATGAGAATGTAGTTTTGGTTGCACAACATAACTTACACGTTGGCCATAAAACTCGTGAATACTGGGAAAATTCGAGTCAAGATGCTGTTTTTCTAGAACAGTCTACTGACCCTTTAATACAAAATTCTTTGAATCAATGGATTAATGAGCAAGATCAATCAGTGCTTAACCGACCTGGTGATATAAGCTCTCTGGGGTTAATAGATCTTGGTAAAAACAGATTTTTTGCTCTGGACTATATGTTGGCTAATCGAGCTTTATTTAGATTTTGGGATCCAGTCGCGTATCGAAACTCGCATGGTCGGCATACTTTAAAATTTCATAGGGGCTTTGTTAGAAGGTCAATTATAAGAAAGCTAATAGGACAAAAAAGATAAATGGTACTACAGCGGATAAGAGCTGCGTTTCAGAAACTTCTATTGTTTCTAGGGCTAAAGGTTGTGCGTGCTCAAACAGTCGACGAAAAAAAGATTTCTGTCAGATCAAAAAAAGTTCCACGACTAGAATGTCAGCGTGTTGATGAGGCCTTGCGGCAGTATGTTCAAGATGCTGAGTGTTTAATAAATGAGGAGCATTACAGATCTTTTCAACAGGTGCGGGGTTATCTATCAGATCAAAGGATGGCAGAGCAGCGCGCTTTAATCGACATAGCAGTTGACTTGGGTGTCACCTTTGAAAAAAAGAGGGTTTTGGATGTGGGCTGCGGTTTAGGCTATCTCCTAGGTTATATCGATAGTATCGCAAACCCAGCAGAACTGATTGGATATGATCCTAGCGCGAAAACCATTCTATGTGGTCCAAAGTTATGCGCTGCCGGAAGATTTGAAAATAGGATTTTGTCCTCTGACGAAAAGATCAGCGGAGATGTGATTTTCCTAACACAGGTTTTGGAGCATTTGGAATCTCCACATGAAATGCTTCATCTGCTTAAAAGTAAGCTGGCAAAGCCCGGAGTCATGGTACTGTCAGTTCCTAATGGCCGTAATGACGGCTTGGAGTGTGGTCGGTATCTGCCGGATAGAGGTGCCTATACCGGCCATATTAACTTTTGGAGTCACAATAGCTTTAAGAGTTTTATTCAAAAATCTCTTCCATATTGCGATGTCGAGGTTAAAGTACTTGATTTATTTCAGCTTGTCGCTGTGGTGAAAATATACGAATGAATATTTTAACGGTGATGGTGGGCCACAGGCCACCTAAAAATGGACCTACGATAAGTGGAGAAATTAAAAATACCTGTACGCTTAACACTCTGCTCGAACGTTCTGGGCATAATGTTCACATTGTCTCCGGGCCTTCGATTTGGGATAAGGAGCAAGGATTTAGTGCTGATCCAAAAGTTACTTATACACCCAAGGGAATAGGTCGAGGAGTCTTATATTATTTTACCAGGGCTATGCGTATGTATAGTGCAATAAAAAAAATAGTATGTGAAAGAAATATTGATGTGGTTCACTGTCATTCGCCAGTTCAGGTATTGATATCGAAGATTGCTATCCGCATAAGTTTAGATGCTCGAGATATACCAATAGTTGTCACTGCTCACGGATCTTATCTTCCGGAGCTACGCGCTGACTTAAATAAAAAAACAACTCTTTATCAATTTTTTCGAGTTATAAACTCCCGAATACAGAGAATTATTGATGTAAATTCATTTCGATTTGCCGATAAGATAATTGTAACAAGCGAATTTCAAAAGCGAGAAATGTTTGTCGATTATAATGTTCCAAATGATAAGATCGTGAGGATATACAATCCATCCGCTCAGTACTTCGAGCGGAAAACTTATGAGAGTAGAAATGGTAACTACATTTTATTTGTTGGAAGATTCGCTAGAAAGAAAGGTTTAGAATTTCTCATTTCCCTATTTGCTGAGCTTTCTGACACCTATGAAGGAACTCTTCGGATTGTTGGTGGTGGAATGATTGATAAAGGCCTTATGGAAAAAGTGAAGGCTGATATTAAAACTTTTCGCTTAGAAAATCGGGTGTTTTTTTTAAAAGAAATTTCTGAAAAGGCGCTCGCTAAAATGTATAGAGATTGTGATGTTCTTCTAGTGCCGTCTGAGGGTTATGAGTCAATACCGACCGTGGCGATAGAAGGTGTAAAGGCTGGCGCTCATGTTTTGGCTACTAACAATTGGGGAATTCCAGAAGTTATCCATAGGTCTGAAAATCTAGCCGCCGAAAAAGACATGTCTGATTGGCTAGTTAAGTTAAAGGCGATTATTCAGCGTAAGGATAATGACTGTGTTCTCAGAGGGGGATTGAGCTCGGAGTTCAACAACGAAAAAATAACTAAGAGTTACATTGATTTATTTAAAGATTCCCGAGGAAGTTTATGAATATCTCTGAACTAAGCTCTGCTAAGTGTGTTTTGTTAGATCTACCCTCAGATAAGAACAGAGGGGATGCAGCGATGCATGTTTCCTTAATTAGACTTTTGAAACAGCGGTTTCAAAAAAATAACATCACTATTTTATCGTGGTATGGGGCCAACCAAACGAATAGCTTTTCTGACGAGTATAGGGAAAGCCTTAATGAAGGCGTTGGCATAATACCCGGCTTGAGAGATACCTACTATGATTTCCCATCGTTTGGAAAAAATAGGCTTAAAAAAATTAAAATTTTTTTAAGCCTAGCGCTCGCCTTTATTAGACTATTTTTTCTATCTATCAATTTAAATATGTATAGACTGTTGCTTAAAAATGACGAAAGAGAGACCCTTCGAAAAATCATCGATGCAGATTACATCGTTTGGAACGGCCGTAATTTTCGTGGGGGCAGTAAGTTAAGCGAGATTTATACTGCAATTATTCTCACGTATCATTCGCTGGTATGTATACTCCTTAAAAAAAATATATATTGTCTTGGAGTTTCCGTTTGGAATTATGATTCTCATATTGCCAAGAGGTTGGTAGCTTTTTGCTTCCGGAAATGTGAAGTTGTTACCGTCAGGGAGTCTGTTTCGCTTGAAATAATGGCGAAAGATTGTTGTTATTCAGGAGTAAATTATCGATATAGTCCTGATCTGTCGTTGCTCTATATTTCAGATTATTCGAATTCGTTGGTTCGACATGAGACGAAGTGCGTGGGGCTTACTATCGTAGATTGGAATAAAGGTGGTACTAATATTGTAAAACATTACGTGCAGAAGCTCGGTTACATTTTGGAGTGGTTGTTTAATAACGAGTATAAGGTCATTGTGACGCCACAGGTAACTACCGCAGGGCAAGACAATAAAAATGCAGTAAATCAACTGCTTGCGTCAATGGATGATAGTTTTATTGGCAATATTGAGTTAATTGAAGGTGAAGCCAGCGTCGAAAATTTGTGTCGCTGGTATTCGGGGTGCGATTTTATGATCGCCACGCGAATGCACTCGGCTATTTTTGCAGCCGCAGTTGGTACTCCTTCGGTCTGTATTGCATATGATCATGGTTCGAAATGGGGAATTGTAGAAGACTTCGGTGCAAGGGTATTCAACTATGAAGATTTTGAACCCAAAGAGGTGATGGAAAATATAGAGACGCTAATATCAGAGAGCGCGTGCTCTGACTATAGAGGTAGTGAAAAATTTAATTATCGATTAGGACAAATTCAAGATCACTTTATAGAGTTGGATAAGAAACTAAGTCGATGACGTATGTCGATTTGTCGTTAGTTATATTTTTAATCTTTCTTGGCGCTACTGCCGTGACTGCTTTTGTCAAGAGAGCTTATATTGTCATCCCTTTTGCTATAGGTATTCTCTTTATTCTGTCATATAACGCTTCATTTATATTAGATGGAGTAGACATTGATGAGTACCAAAGTTTTTATGCTTACATTGAAACTTTCAGCCAAGTAATAGAATTACCGAGCCCAGAATTCGGGTACAGATTATTCATGTATTTTGGAAACTGGCTTGGTTTAACTTTTCAACAGTTTCTTTTTATTTCGACGTTTATATCATTTGCTGTTTGGTTCATCGTATTGCGATTGCTAAATGTCCGAACGACAGTATTTTTTGCCGCGTATTATCCTAAATATTTTTTCGAAGCTAGCCTGAATCAACTACGAAGTGCTTTGATATACCCGGGTGTAGGGTTGACTATATACCTGACGTTAAAAAAGAATTACTTACTTTTGTGTAGTGCAGTGTTATTGCTTTCGCAAATTCACATTTCAGCGATATTGTTATTTGCAATACCATTAATTGATAAAATAAAGTTAAGCAAGGTATTATTCCTAGCACTGGTCATTACGCCAATACTATTCAGCGGGGCGGTTTTTACACTTTTAGAGTGGATGTCCGGAGTTTCAAATTTGCGATATTTAGGGTATGTCAGTGCTGAGTTTGAGACTGTAGATTTAATTTCATTGAATACCGCTCGACGGCTTGTTTTTATACTCATATCATATTACGTCCTATTTTCAAATAAGATCAATTCTTTAGACGTACACATACTAATAGCTAAGGTTGTACTTTTATCTTGGTTCTTCTATTACCTATTTTTGGACATCAGAGTATTGTCTGATCGCATTGGTAATTTGTTTGGTATTGCTGAATTATTGTTATTCTGTAGTTTGGTATCACTATTTAGGCTTAGATCTAGCAAATTTGCTGTATCAACATTGATAGTGCTTTTCATTATTTTAGACTACTTCGCAAGGCTGTAATAACTTGATTAAAATTTCACATATATTGCCAATAACTGGTGAGGCTTCAGGTATCGTATCTGTCGTTAAGGATGTTATCCTTAAAAGCCAAAAAATCTGTACAATCGAAGTTGTTTCAACTAATGCTAGCGACACCAATTATTTTCCATATAGTGATTTTAATATTAGTCACGTTAAAGCAAATTGGGTCAATATCCTAGCGTTAATACTAAAAATCGCATTTAGAAAAAATAGAAAAATTTACGGCGTTGTGCATCTACATACTTTTTGGAATCCGAAATTACTTCTTCATTTTTGTATGCTAACAAGGTTCAGTGAGAAGTCAGTTATAGTACCCCATGGCAATTTTTCGCAACAAGCATTAAGTAAGTCGCCAATCAAAAAAAATATCTATACGTGGGTAAGTAAATTTCTTCTGCCCGATAATTTGCAGGTCATCGCCTTAACTGATGCGGAAGAAATAGAAAGCAGATCGGTACTTCCTAGACACATTAAGTCAGTATCTGTAATACCGAATTTCATTGAAACTAACACCAAGCTGTATCCGCCCCAAAAAACATATCATAAACGGAAAATCATCAAATTTTTATATGTTGGAAGAATCGATATTGAGCATAAAGGCATTGATTTAATGCTCAACTCTCTAGGAGATTTGCTGTCGACTGGTTTCGAGGATTTTTCAGTTTCAATCGTTGGACCTAATAGATCAAAAAATGATGAGGAGGTGCTACAAAAACTTATCACCAAAAATAAATTGGAAAAAAAAATAGAAATAGTTGGTAGCGTTAAAAGAGGTCAATTGGGTAATTATTATTTAAGCTCTGATTATTTACTGATGTTTTCACGATATGAGGGGCTCCCGATGGTTGCAATTGAGGCGTTAGCTTCTGGGTTGCCGCTTATCGTGACTCGAGAAACGAATGTAGGGGGAGTCATCGAGTCGAATGCTGCTGGCTACGTACTCTCTAATAAAAACGATGAAAAATACGATGACTTCAAAGATTTTATTTTCTCAAGCGGTATGGGTAATCGTTCATTACGAGAAAACGCATATTCCTGTTTTTTGCAAAACTTTACCTGGATGTCGGTCAGACAGAAATACAATCAGCTCTACAATGTAAATTTAAATGAGTAAAATTTATATTATTCTCCCAAATTTTGCTGGTGGCGGCGCGGAAAAGAATTTGGTTTTGCTTGCTAATTTTCTTCAGGAGCAAGCTTTAAATGATGTATCAGTCGTTGTGTTCAGAAATGAGGGTCCGTCTTCAAAATATCTTAGTTCAAGTATTGAAATCATTGACTTAAATATTGTTAGCTTTAAATTCGTTATTTTCCACGCGCTCAAAATTTTAAGAGTCGTTAAAGGGTCTCGTGTTGTGACATCCATGTTCCATATGAATATCTTGCTGTGTCTTTTGAAAAGTTTCGGATGTTTCCTTCGTAAAGATTTTTATCTAATAATTCGTGAAGCTAATACTACTTCTAAAGAGTTGGATAATTTATCTAGATTTAGAGCTATTGCTTTCAAGTCGCTAATTAAAAACTTCTATAAAAAAGCAAATAAGATAGTAGCGGTATCGAATTATGTGAGGGCTGATCTGCTTGATCACTTTGACATTTGTAGTGACCTAATAACCGTGATCAATAATCCCATGCATGGTCGATTGAGTTTTATAGCTGGTAAGGTGGTTGATATTAAGACGGCTCACAAAAGAGGGTTGAATTTGATTGCAGTTGGACGTTTGGTTCCTCAAAAAGATTTTTTTGAAGCGGTGCGTGTAGTATTTTATCTTAATACAGTGATGGAGGTATCCCTTCGGATAGTTGGTAGCGGTCCGCAGCGGGAAAGCTTAGTTCGATATGCCCGATCGCTGAGTATAGGTAGTAAAGTAACTTTTCAAGATTATAGTCATGATTTAACGTCGATTATGCTTAAATGCGATGCTTTAATAGCGACTACCCGGTGGGAGGGCTTCCCAAATATTTTTTTAGACGCTTTAAAATGCGGATTACCGATTGTTGTAAGAAAAGATGTAAGTGGTGTTGATGAAATAGTAATCTCGGGGAAAAACGGTATTGTGGTTGATGGTGTGGAAGTCAAAAGTTTTTCTGACGGGATACAGAAATTACTCAAAGAGCCAATGTTAAGGAGCGATATTCAACGTGATGTCGCCAAATTTGAAGTCCACAAATTATATTCGGAGTATAATATTTTGTTGAACAACCGCTCATTTTGACGTGGTTAACTGAGATAAATTTATGGTAGTTAATAAATCAGTTCTTGTTACAGGTGGCGCCGGATATATTGGATCCCATGCTTGTAAGGCTTTAAAAAAGGCAGGCTTTACCCCTGTTACGTTTGACAATTTGAGCACAGGCTGGAAGGACGCTGTCAAGTTCGGACCCTTTGAGAAGGGGGACTTGCGTACGCGCGGAGACATAGACCGAGTTTTTGAAAAATATTCCCCAATTGGAGTTATGCATTTTGCAGGTCTAAGTGAGGTAGGTGAAAGCATAAAAAATCCGGGCCTTTATTGGGAAAATAATGTCATAGGGTCGCTCAACCTGATTCAATCTGCAGTACATTATGATTGTATGAACTTCGTATTTTCCTCCACATGCGCAACTTATGGGGAACAAGACAAGGTTGTTTTGGATGAAAGCAGCCAACAACATCCGATCAATGCATATGGCACATCAAAACGTGCAGTTGAAAATATCCTAGCTGACTTCGAAGCAGCCTTTGGGCTAAATCAAGTGGTTTTTCGATACTTTAACGTGGCTGGGGCGGATCCGACGGCGGAAATAGGTGAATTTCACAGACCTGAAACACATCTTATCCCTCTAATCCTAGATACTATCGATGGCAGACGAGATGCTTTAACAGTTTTTGGCACTGACTACGACACACCAGATGGGACATGTATTCGTGATTATGTCCACGTGTGTGATTTAGTTGACGCCCATGTTTTAGGCTTGCGATGGCTTCAAAACGGAAATGGTAGTCGTATCTTTAATCTTGGGACAGGAGTGGGCTTCTCTGTTCTTGATGTTGTAAACGAATCTCGAAATATCACAAATCGGGAAGTACCAACCGAAAAAGGGGCTAGACGGCTTGGAGATTGCACAAAGCTAGTCGCAAGCTCTAGACGTGCTGTTATGGATCTGGGCTGGTCACCAAGTCGGTCGAACTTGAAACAAATCATTACAGATGCATGGCGCTGGCATCAAATGGGCTCATATTCTGAATAGCGCGCTTTGTAGTCCGTCCAATTGCGTCTTCATCTCTTAGTCTTCTATGATTGAAGGAGTTTTGAAGTTACAAGCGTGTTTTTTAACCAAACATTTACACCAAAAAGTATTTATTATTTATGATTCTGTTGCTCTTTATATTGTTTATGCTGGTATGTTTGTTGAATCATTATTCGGCCATGGCTTTTTTTGGTATGCTATTCGGAAAGCGATGGTTTATCTCGATTGTCGAGAGATACAAAAAGGTCCTTTTTTCTGTTAATTTTAATTATGTCTCAAATCGGTGGGCTTTTTATTTGTTAAAAGTAAATGGTTTTCCTTATACAAAGCCGTAAATAGTAGAGATTTTTTAGTTTTAAATATTGGGTTAGAGAGAATCTTAGTGCAAGAGTTAGTGTCAGCTATTATGCCCGGCTATAATTCGGAGAGATTTTTCCACAGGCAATAGAATCAGTGATTGCTCAAACTTACTCCGATTGGGAACCGATAATCTGTGATGATGGGTCAACAGATGAAGGTCAATCTATCATTCAAGAATACGAAATAGCGAATACTACAATTTATTCTGGTCGAAATTCTCATGGTAAAGGAGCTCCTGGGACCAGAAACTCGTGTTTGGATAAAGTGTCAGGTAGATATATTGCCTTTCTGGATTTCAATGATTGGTACCCTAATAAATTGGACACTTAAATTTCTTTTACTTAAAAACTTTTTTGAATGAGGGTCGTCTTCGGCCAGGCTAGTGAGTATTAATTGTTAATATTTGAGAAATTATGGTAGTTCATTATTTTTTTGTCATCAACCCATTAAACGTATGCGTCATCTATAACATCTTAGCCATGGCATCCAGTCATTATAAAGTCGGTTTTAAATACGACAAACTTATTCAAAATTCTTAATCGAAGTTTTTAAATATGCCTTTAGTCAGTATTATAATGCCCAGCTATAACTCGGAGAAGTTTCTCTCTTGCGCTATTGATTCAGTTCGAGCTCAAACTTTCAAAAACTGGGAACTTATTGTTTGCGATGATAGCTCTACTGACAAGTCTGTCTTAATTGCGAGGGAATATGAGGCGTTAGATCAGCGCATTACTCTTATCGAAAATAGTTATTCTAAAGGTGCACCTGGTGCTCGAAATTCTGCATTAGATCTTGCGGCTGGCAGATATATTGCTTTTCTGGACTCTGACGACGTATGGTATATCGATAAACTGGAGCAACAAATTTCCTTTATGAAAAAATATCAAATAGCATTTTGCTACAGCTACCATGATTTGATGGATGAAAATTCTTCGTTCTTAGGATCTTATAAGGCCCCAATCAAGGTTAACTCCAGCAAGATGAAGCTTAGTAACTTCATTCCATGTTTAACTGCAGTTTATGATTCAAAAGTTCTTGGTAAAGTGTATCAACCCGAAATCACAAAACGCAATGACTTTGCCTTGTGGCTCAAAATTTTAAATGGCGGTGTTGTTGACGTAGCATATTGTTTACCTTCAGCGACAGCAAAATATAGGAGTAACTCCTATGGTTTGTCGAGTAATAAGCTAGATTCTCTGCTTTTTTTTCAGCGCTGCCTAACAGATTACGGGCAATGTACACGTCTAGAGGCATATGCCTATAGCATTTTTTATTTAGTGTTAATAGTGATTAAAAAGAAGTTTATCAAAATATATAATTGGATTACGGTAAGGCTTTAACGCGAACTAAAGGGTATTTAGATTATTACTTGTTACTGATGTATTGGGGTTCGTTGGCCGCGCACTATTCAAAAGATGGTGTCTAATTGTTGGTGGCTCTTGAGAAATAAGAAAGGAATAGTTACTGTGGGTGAAAGTAAAGTTGCAATAATAGGCGGTGGCGGTTTTGTTGGTTCAAAACTTGGCGACCGATTTGTGAATAAAAATATCTTTTTTAGAAAATATGATATAGAAAAAAGAAATGATGTGGATATTTTAAGTTTAGACATAGAGGAAATTGACACTCTTGATCAGCTTGAAGATGCGGATGCGATAATTAACTTGGCTGCTGTTCATAGAGACGACATACGCCCACTAAGTCGTTATGACGATGTTAATGTTAAAGGCTCTGTTAATATTTGTGAGGCAGCTCGTAAGCACGATATAAATAAGATTATTTTTACCAGCTCTGTTGCGATTTATGGTTTTGCTGCGGCAAACACAGATGAATCAGGTGTGATAAATTATTTTAACGACTATGGCCGAACAAAGTATTTAGCGGAACAGGTTTATAAAGAATGGCAGGCTGAGGATCCAGAATGTCGTACCCTTGTTATTGTAAGACCTACTGTTATTTTTGGCGAAGGCAATAGAGGAAATGTCTTCAATTTGTTAAAGCAGATTGCCTCCAGAAGGTTTTTGATGTTTGGTAATGGCGAAAATAGGAAATCCATGGCTTACGTTGAAAATGTAGCGGCATTTTTGGAATACAGTTTGTCATTCAAACCAGGCCTACATATATATAACTATATCGATAAGCCCGACTTTGATATGGACACTTTGGTTTCTGAGGCGCGACAAACATTATTTGGTAAAAACAATGTTGGGCTACGCTTACCTGTATTTTTAGGAATGGCCATCGGATACTTTGCTGATTTTGTTGCAAAATTAACGGGTAAAACACTTCCTGTTAGCAGTATTCGGGTAAAAAAGTTTATGGGTACAACACAATTCGCGTCATCGGTGAGTGAAACAGGTTTTATTGCTCCAGTCAGTCTAGAAGAGGGCTTGGCTCGAACACTTCGTTATGAGTTTCTGGACGATAATTCGGATAAGCAAACCTTCGAAACAGAATAGGTCATTCATAAGGCCCAGTTTCTTAGGTATTTCATGGCACTCGAATCCGTCTGCCATCCTCCTTTAAGCATTATTTTTTCCAAGGGTTCTCCTTGCTCTAACAGATCAAGTGCCGCACCCACTCTAAATGAATGGCCGCTTAACGGCTGTTGATCGGAGTCTATTTTTAACTCCTTTTGCAGTGCTTTTAATAGGGTGCTAATACTTGCTGGGTTTAGTTTGTCTCCAATATACCCATGCCGGTTAATTGATCTTAGAATATAGCCTTCATCACTGATCATACTCCTCCATTTTTCTAATAAGTCGAACAATTCTTGACTGATGGGTAGTATCTTTCCGGCTCCGAATTGGTCTGTCTTTGAGAAGTTAAGCCGGATAGCAGGTTTTCCGTTCGGTGCTTGGCAGATATCATCAAACTTAAAGGCACAGAGCTCTGACCGGCGGCGCATTGTTTCGTAGCCGAGTCGTAATAGGACTTTATTCCTTAAACCCATGAGACTGTTATCACAGTTGCTCAGTAGCTGGTTTAGTAGCGATTTTGTGAGTGGAGTTGCTTGCTGCTGGGCGCGCCCAATTTTGCGGTGCATACGTTTTAGGGCCAGTATCACTTCTGGCCCTTTGGTGGGATCGTGGTTTTTGGAGAGTCTGAGCACTGTGCCGAGACTGTTGATTCGCCTCCGTATAGTGGCGCTTTTATTATTACCGCTAAGATAGTCCACATACATTGCCATAGTATCTGCTGTGGCAGGTATTGGCTCTAAACGGCTTTCAACGCACCAGGTTTGGTATTGGATAAAGTCCGATCGATACGCCCTGATGGTATTTTTGGCAAAGGCGCCATCAAACTTGGCGAATATATCGTCAATCATGTTATTCTTCTCGTATTAAATTCATTAAATGATTCTAATAGAATCATAAAAAGTAGTCAATGGTATCTTCTAGTCAAATTAAAGCTGCACGTGCGATGTTGGGTTGGAGCGCGATTGAGCTTGCAAATCGTAGTGGTATTGGTAGTGCTTCGATAAAGCGCTACGAGGTTCAAGATGGTGTGCCCGTGGCTAATACTAAAAACTTAATGTCGATACGAAATGCGTTAGAAGAGGCCGGTATTGAATTCACCGGCGATCCTTTGGTTAATCCAGGCGTGACCCTGTGTATCAAGCGCGACAACTAAGTTCTAACTGCTTTAACTTTTAGCTTATGCCTTATAATGTCCACTTCGGTATTAATGTGGATGTTGCCATGACTGTTGAAGATAAATCCAAGTCTCTTTCACCCTTCCTATCAAGCCCCAAACTTTTGCCTGATGAATCTGAGGCTGGGTTTCAATCAGGTTTGCAAAGTCTTTTATCCGATTTAGACAGTCCCTCACCCTTGGCTGTTGCGCTCGTCAGTCAGCTTAATGAGTGCCTCTGGTGGATTAAGAGGCACACCGTGGACAAGGAGCTACTGCTGCATGAGGCGATGGCCAGGCTTTTGTCTAAGGCGGGAAACCACTGGGATACTTATGACAACCACAAAGTATCTGAGGCACTTGATCGTTATTTAAATGGCCGCGCGGACAAGGATGAAGCGGCGTGGATTGATGAAATCCTCGCCGAGTCGAAGCTGACCCTATCTGATCTTCGTGTCAGGGCCTTTAAGGATGCGGCCAGGCATATCAAGATGGTGGATGATCTGATTCACCGTCAGCACCAAACGATTAGGCATCTTCAAAGGAGTATCGATTCCATAGACTATAAGTCACGCCTGATTAAGCGTATGGATCTTGAGCTGGCAGCGCTTGAGTCAAAGCAGCCTGTGAAGGGGGTTCGGTCGCTTGACGATAAACCATCGTAGGAGCCTTGCAAATCGCTGCAACGCCCTTAAATCAACGGGCCCCAGATCGGTTGCCGGGAAGCGAGCCAGCAGCCAAAATTCCCGTAAGCATGGCTTGAATAGCGCCCCTGACTTTGAATCGTCCCTTGAGTATGAGGCGCTTGTCGGTTTGATTGCGGAGGAGGGGTTCTCTGCCTTTGCCTGTGCCGACATTGCCTCGGGACTTCTCAATTATCGGCGTGTGATGGATGCCTATTACGATACCTTCACCAGCCCCGAGCCAGTTGATGAGTTTTTGCGCGATGCGAATGTGAAGGCTTCGAACCCTATCTTTAGTGAGCTTCTTAGTCCGTCGGGCAGTGAGCCCCAAGATGTACGAGAGATGGCAGCTTTTTTTGCGAGCATGCAAAGGCAAGAGCGGCGTAAAGGTGGCCCGGTATCCCGCCGCTCTGCGGACACTCACAAGCTGATACGTTACCAGCGCAATGGCATCGCTCGGTTATCCAGAGCGGTTCGGCAGGGCTAGGCTAAAAAAGTAACAAAACGAAGCCAAATCCACACCCAAATCATGGCATGCGATAAATAGGATTATCGGCTTTTAGTGGAGGATAACTCAGGTGAACTTGACACAACGTACGCATTAGCGTACTTTTAGATCCAGAGGATTTAATTATGACAACACTGAATGTAACTGAGGCGAGAGCCAACCTGTATAAATTGATCGACGATACGTCAGCCAACCATCAGCCGGTGGTTATAACGGGCAAGAGAGGCAATGCGGTTCTTTTGGCTGAAGATGATTGGAATGCGATCAACGAAACCTTGCATCTTTTATCGGTGCCAGGGATGCGCGAATCAATTTTAGAGGGTATGCAGGAGAGCATTGACAGCGCTGCGACTGAATTAAATTGGTAATGTGGACGCTGTATTACACCAAGCAGGCCCAAAAGGATGCACGAAAACTAGCATCGTCCGGACTGAAAACTAAAGCGCAGCAATTATTAACGATTCTCCAGTCCGATCCATGGCAAACTCCGCCGCCTTTCGAAAAGCTGGTGGGTGACCTGACCGGTGCTTATTCAAGAAGAATTAATATTCAGCATCGGCTTGTCTATCAGGTTTTAGAGACAGAAAAGGCGGTCAAGATATTGCGGCTCTGGACTCATTACGAGTAGTCGTGTCCTTAAAGGCTGCAGTTATAAGCTAAAAGGCTATAGTGGATTAAATATACATTTTAATGGACATTAAAAGATCTATTGCCTAAGCGGAGATTTTATATGGCGACTCTATTGACCCGAAATATTGCATCCATGACCGAGATGCGCGAGCCTCACAAGGTTCTGGAAAAATCAGGCGGTGAGCCTGTGGCAGTCTTAAAAAACTCAGCCCTCGTCGGTTATTTTGTGCCCGCTGAAGCGATCTCCGAAGAGCAACATCGCACGGCATCGATTGAAGAGATAAGACACAGCCTTAAGTCCCGTAAGGCAATCACCCGGCCGGTACTGGATTATTTGAAAGACAAATGAGCTTTTTACTTCTATCGGTTGATCACATTATTGCGATTCATGATGAGGTGTTAGAGCTCCATGAGCTTCAAGGAATGGCTGGCGACAAGTCACTCGAAGGCGCGTTGTCGAGGGTAGATAACCGGCTCAAGTATGGCCTTATGGATGATATTTATTCATTGGCAGCCTCCTACGCTGTGGCTATATCTCAGGCTCATCGCTTTAATGATGGCAATAAACTAACGGCATTTCAGGTGATGGACCTCATTCTCGATTTAAATGGAATCCATGCGGTTTGGGATGTTGAGGAGGTGGGGCAAAGAATAGTGTTACTGTCTCAGTCCAAGCTTGATGAGACTGATCTTGCTCAATGGCTTCGCCAGGCGGTTGTGTAAATACCTAACATCTCTTCAAGCAGAATATTTAGGCTTATCAATTACAGTAAGTATCTGAGCTGACCAATAGGCTAAAAATGTTTCATATAATTGACATTATTATATTTATGTATATTATATGAAACATTATGAAGAGAAATATAGAGAAAATATCAAATGACGCGATCATCCAGCTAGCCGATATTGGCCAGTTGATAAGGCAGCATCGTAAGTCATTTAAGATCACGGCAAACGCCGTCGCCCAGACGGCGGGCATTTCTCGAGTGACGTTACACCGTATTGAAAAGGGTGAGCCCACCGTGAGTATGGGCGCCTACCTGAATGTAGTCAGCGCTTTAGATTTGCAGCTGCAACTGTCTGCAGAAGTGAACAGAGGGCACGAGGCTAATGGAAGCGATGTAGACACACTGCCGGTTCGACTATCATTCTCAGACTATCCCCAGTTAAAGGAGCTTGCATGGCATGTGCAGGGGGTTGATGAGCTGTCTCTTGTTGAGGCCCACTCAATCTACGAACGCAACAAGCGCTTCTTGGATATCGAAAACCTTAGCGATAGTGAGCAGAAGCTTATCGAGCTACTTGGCGTTGCTTTTGAGGGGGCTGTGTCTTGATGTTTACCCGTCCACATCATCAACGAATAGCAAAAGTACTTGAGTCGTTGGATGCAGATCTGCTTAAGCAGCATCACTGCCTTTTTGCTGGGGGCACGGCAATCGCCCTAGGATATGGTGAGTACCGTGAGTCGGTTGATATGGATTTTTTAGTCTCAGACTTATCGTCATACCGGTACCTGCGCAATTTAGTCCGTGAACAGGGTCTTCAAGCCCTAATGAAGGGCACCGATGCAGGCCAATTTCAAACGTCGGACATTCGCAGTGATCAGTACGGTATCCGAACCAAAGTATTTGTCGAAGGAAAACCAATCAAGTTTGAGATTGTTCTTGAAGGGCGAATTGGTTTAGCTAAGCCTGGAAAGAAAGACAGTATATTGGGTGTGGCCACTTTGATGAAAATAGATATGGCTGTAAGTAAGCTGCTCGCCAATTCTGATCGAGGCCTGGATATGGGTATGCATTGTCGAGATGTAATAGACCTTGCCATGCTTAATCTGAGTAAGTCAGAATTTACTGCGGCGACAACAAAGGCTGATGCAGCCTATGGCGAAGTAATCTTAAAAGACCTTGCCAAGGTGATTGGAATCTTAGGTGAGGCGAATGGATTGCTTGAGCGTTGTATGAAGGCCATGGATGTATCAGTTCCTCGGGCGCTTCTTTGGCAGAATATTAGTAAAGTGGGTAGCTTTATACCTGATGGAATATCTGATGAGTGATAAACACTGTTATCACACAGCTTACTATGCGGCGTTGGACTATTGTAAGTCGCAAGTTATTTACAAATAACCACAGACCACTGTAAATTTACTCTATCTTGAGACAGGTGTCTGGGTTGCGTTGATCACCATTAGGTAATGAATTGAAGAGAGCATTGATGAATAACAAAATAGGAATCTGGCTCCTTAGTCTTTTAGCAGCCCTGTTAACAGCATGTGGTGGCGGTGGCTCTACTGCAGCTTCGCCAGACCCAGTGCCAGGTCCCGATTTGGCTCCCACAGGTCTATTAATTCCAGTTCAGAGCAATAGCCAATTGGTGGCAACTGTCCAGCGCGGCTTCACCAATGCCTTGAACAACAATATGGCACGCACTGAAGAGCTAGCGATGACTGCTTCGGCAGGGCAAGATAGTTCTGAAACAGGCTATACCACCACTTATACCCTAGAAAATAATGTAGATGAACATGACGCGGTTAAATACGACGGTGAGCATTTATTTGTAGCCCCTAGCCGCAGCATGGATTGCTGCTTTGTTGTCGATGATATAGCCATGGTAGCTGAGGGTGAAGAGAGTATAGAGCAACCTGATGCAATTCCAGAGCCACAAACATCAGACCGTAGTATTCGTATTCTTGAAACTGATCCAGAAAACGCCGGCGCCACGGAAGTTGGCACTATTGAGCTAGACACTTCGCGAACAGTAGAAGGGCTCTACATCCAGGATGATCAGCTGGTTTCTATTAGCAGTTCCGGCTGGTGGGGTATCTACGGGGATTCCTTTGCCAGAGTTTCCAGCTGGGAGGGGCAGACCACAGCCCTGGATATATATGACGTCAGCGATGTCACTGCGCCCACTCCGCAGATGCAAATTGAATTCCAAGGTGGCTTTGTCAATAGTCGCAAAAAAGGTGACACCATCTACCTAGTAGCACGTCACACACCCAATATAGACGGCTTTGACTACTACCCAACGGAAGAGGCAGTCAGCGCAAACGAAGCGCTGTTGGACGAGTTAACCATTGAGGATATCTTGCCGAGGGTCTCCGTCAATGGCGTTGATAACCTGCTTGTGGATGCCAATGAATGTCGCATTACTGACCCCGACAATGCGATGTCGACCATAGACACTGGCTACCCTACACTAACCCTGCTAATTGCAGTTAATATTGCTGATCAATCGATCGCCAACGCAACCTGCTACCTTGAACCAACAGATGGAATTTACGTCAGCGAAAATGCTATCTACCTAACCCAGGTAGACTATAGGGACACAGCGTCGCGAACGCTTATTCATAGCTATGAATTATCCGAGAACCTGACCTATCAGGGCTCAGGAGTAGCAGAGGGCTCTCTGTATCTGAGCGGAGATAGAGATTTTCGCATCAATGAATACGAAGGGCATCTGCGTTTAGTCACCACCGAGCGCACTGGTGACAGCTTAGACTCAGTCGATCACAGGCTATCGATTCTTAAGTTAAATAGCCAAGAATTTGAAATGGAATTAGTGGCTACCCTGCCTAACGAAGACCATCCCGGGGCCATTGGCAAACCCAATGAAGACCTCTACGGCGTGCGATTTATGGGTGATACCGCCTATCTGGTAACCTTTGAGCGCATAGATCCACTGTACGTGCTTGATCTATCCACCCCAACTGATCCAGTGATTGCCGGTGAGTTGATGGTGACGGGATTCTCTGACTTCCTGCATCCAGTTAGCAATCAGCTTTTAATGGGCTTAGGACAGGATGAAAATGGTTTGACAAAACTAGAGTTATTCAATGTAGAAAATATGAGCTCGCCCTACTCCCTTGGCACCGTAACATTGGGAATAGAGGGCGGGGTTATAGGCCCAGATTCACTTAATTGGAGTTACTCAGAAGCGCGCTACAATCGCCATGCATTTACCTATCAGGTTATTAGCGATACCCAAGATCGCTTTTTAGTACCAGCGACCCTAAGTTTTTATAATGAGCAAACTGGCTATCAAGATGAAGACAGGCTATATCTATTCGAGATCAATGATAAAAATACTGCTACAACAGCCTCAATTAACAAGGTTGGGTATATAACCGCCAAACGCAACCAGAGGTGGTACAGCAGCCGCAATCGAGGAGTTATAGATGGTGATGCTGTCTACTACATCAATGACTCATCGGTGTGGTCAACCCTATGGAGCAACCCTACGCAGCAAGAGGGGCCTTTGTAATACAGAAAATGGAATAGCGCATCGGGGCTTTTACACTAACAGCCCCTTTTTTATTGACTATCGATTTGTAACTGAAAAATAGTTGCAACATCTTTAGAGTAGTATCACAAAAGGTGTACGAGTAAAAAAGAAGCTACTACGAAAACTTGCCAATGCCAATGCAACCTTTGCACGGACTGTTTTAGTGACTAATGCCCCACCAGACTTTCAACTTTGAGGGCTTTTTTAAATCCTAGAAAACTGTATAACCGAATATCAGCTTCCAACCGAAGGCAGCAAACCACCCCTCCGTCGAATCATCTTCGCCAGCCTAAACCCATGCTTAACCACAAACTTAAAATACACCCCAAACCCAACTAACCACAGCCCAAAAGAAACTGCCTCATTCTGAGGCCACACCTGCTCCAAAAACATACCCACCAGCGCACAGCCCACCGCCACCAGCAGAATACAAACCAACGCCTGCCGCTGGCTGAGCCCTCCGCGCATCAACACATGGTGCAGATGAGTTCGATCGGCCCGAAAAGGGGATTTCCCCTTACCCATCCGGCGCAACATAGTGCTCACCATATCCATCATAGGAATTGCTACCAGCCATAATGTAGTGGCTGGGTTGATAATATTGCGCCCGCTCTGGGAGAAATAAATCATCGCAATAGCAACAGCGCAGCCCAGAAATGTACTTCCCGCATCGCCCATAAAAATCTTTATTTTCGACCTTAGCGTCAAGTTAAATACCAGAAATATCAGTATAGAGGTGCACAGGAAGGCCAGCAGAAGGGTTTCGCTTTCCGGCGCCTTGCCAAGGGTCAGAAAGAGCAGGCTGCCCATAGACACCAGTGTCAGTCCTCCAGCCAGCCCATCAATGCCATCCACCATATTGTAGGCATTACACAGCCCGGTAATTGCGATTGCGGTAAATGGTATGGAGAGCAAGCCCAGTTGGAGGTGGCCCAGAGCAAACAGATCACCCAGAGTGGCCACTTTGATGCCTATGCTAGCGATGGCGACACCGGCCATTAACTGCACGATTAGCCGATAGGCCGCATGTAAGGGGTAGCGATCGTCCAGTGCACCTATAAAGGTCACCAAACCACATATGAGGGCAACACCAATAAAGGTCTCAGGTAGCTCCAGAAAGGCGACAGAGCAGATAACAACCGACAGATAAATAGACACACCGCCGATAAGCGGAATAGTACCCATATGGGCTTTGCGTTCTGAGGGTCGATCTAGAAGTCCCATCAGGTGGGACATTGGGATCAGCGTCCTAGTGATTAGGATACTGAGTACTGCAACTCCGGCAATTGATGGCAAATAGTGCATCATGGTTCTGTACTCCCTGTACAACCAGTGTTAAAGACTTGGCTCCGCCTGCTGGGCTCGAACCAGCGACCCAATGATTAACAGTCATTTGCTCTACCAACTGAGCTAAGGCGGAATCGTGTAGCGTCTTTGTGGCGGGCATTTTAGGCACGTCGCACAGAGGAGTCAACAGTTTCTCACCTTATATACAAAGCTTGGCGTGTTCATCAATAATCGGCCTTTGGCGCTTGCAGACAGGGTCAAACAGTCTAAACTGCGGATATTAAAATTTATTGACCCAGTTCATGGTTTCGACAAGCCAGTGAGCCGCAGTTATCAGCCTGTTATAGGAATAATTAACTGTTTAACTGGGGTCTGAAGACTGCTTCTCAGGCCGCTATAATCCCCATTATTACAGCACCACCAGGACCCCAATACCTATGCAAAAGATTGTCGTGACTGCCGCCCAAGTTATTATCTGTAGCCTGTTTCTGTCGCCAGTATGGGTGCTAGCCTCTGCACCTGTCACAGACACTGAGCAAAAGATTGCCAGTCAGTTTGCGCCGCTATTTCGCACAGTCACCCAGGAGCTATCAGAAAATCAGGCCGTATACCTGACTAACCCCAGCGCCTATGCAGATTTTATTAACAGCAGGGTCAAATCCCGCTGGGATGTAGCCTCAACCACTAGTGCATTAATTGGCAAATCTCGCTTTAAGGCACTATCGCAGGTCGAGCAGAGTAGCCTAGTTGCCGCGGTGGATCGCACGCTGATGCGCTATGCTTTTGAAGGGCTAGAGCACTACACAGCGCAGATTTTCGATGTGGTAGATGTGGTGGTTAACGACAAAGGTACTCTGGGGTGGGTGCAGGTGCGTATGCAGTCCCCGGTGCTTCCAGACCTCAATCTGGATCTGTTGATAAAACGTACAGACCAGAACCAGTGGAAAGCGGTAGATGTGCGTTTCAAAGGTATTACCTATGTATCCATTAAGAAACATGAGTTTCGCAGTATTATTGAAGAGGGTGGTGTCGCAGCTCTAGTCCAGACACTGAACCAAAAGAACACAGAGTTTTTTACAGCCCTGTGCAGCCAGTCATCCAAGCAACCAAAAGGCATAACCCCTTGCTGAGTGAGACCAAAATACGCCCCATACGGCCATTTAAGGTAGTCAGCGACTACTCACCGGCGGGTGACCAGCCTACAGCTATTAAAGGCCTGGTAGAGGGCCTGTCCAATGGCTTGGCAGGGCAGACATTATTGGGTGTAACTGGCTCGGGTAAGACCTTTACCGTGGCAAAAGTCATCGAAGAGGTGCAGCGGCCGACCATTGTGCTGGCCCATAATAAAACCCTGGCAGCTCAGCTGTATGGCGAGTTTAAAGGGTTTTTTCCCAATAATGCGGTAGAGTACTTTGTCTCCTACTATGACTACTACCAGCCCGAGGCCTATGTGCCTTCATCGGACACCTTTATTGAGAAAGACGCTTCGGTAAACTCCCATATCGAGCAGATGCGACTGTCCGCCACCAAGTCATTAATGGAACGTCAGGATGTTATTGTGGTGGCCACCGTATCAGCCATCTATGGCCTGGGCGATCCCTCCTCCTATTTGCGTATGGTGTTGCATCTGTCCCGTGGTGAGCAGATCGATCAGCGAGATATTCTGCGACGGCTGGCAGAGTTGCAGTACAAGCGCAACGACGTGGATTTTGATCGCTCGTCCTACAGGGTGCGGGGGGATGTCATTGATGTCTACCCGGCTGATTCTGACTACGAAGCGCTGCGGATAGAGCTATTTGATGAGGAAGTGGAAAACCTCACCTTATTTGACCCGCTCACCGGCGAGGTGCTGCGCAAGGTGCCCAGATTTACCATCTATCCAAAATCCCATTATGTGACCCCCAGAGACAAGGTATTGGAAGCCGCGGATAAGATTCAGGAAGAGTTGGCCATTCGTCTGGAGCAGTTACGGTCGGTCGACAAACTGGTCGAAGCCCAGCGACTGGGTGAACGGGTGCGTTACGATACCGAGATGATGCGCGAGCTGGGCTACTGCAACGGTATCGAAAACTATTCCCGCTATCTGTCTGGCCGTCTACCTGGCGAGCCACCGCCCACATTATTTGATTATCTGCCCGATAATGCCCTGATGGTCATCGATGAGTCCCATGTGTCCGTGCCTCAGCTGGGTGCCATGTACAAAGGCGACCGCTCTCGCAAGGAAACTCTGGTGGAATACGGCTTTAGACTGCCCTCGGCACTGGACAACCGCCCGCTGCGGTTTGATGAATGGGAGATGGTGGCTCCCCAGATGATCTTTGTCTCTGCCACACCCAGTCGCTATGAAGAGACCAATGCGGGGCAAATAGTCGAGCAGGTGGTGCGGCCCACAGGATTGCTGGATCCAGTGATCGAGCTGCGCTCTGCACTGACCCAGGTAGACGATGTGCTCTCCGAAATCCGTACCAGAGCTGCGCAAAACGAGCGAGTGTTAATTACTGTATTAACCAAGCGCATGGCTGAGGATTTAACCGAGTATCTGGACGAACACGGTGTGCGGGTGCGCTACCTGCACTCGGACGTAGACACAGTAGAGCGGGTCGAGATCATTCGCGATTTGCGCCTGGGGGAGTTTGATGTGCTAGTGGGTATCAATCTGCTGCGCGAAGGCCTGGATATGCCCGAGGTTTCTCTGGTTGCCATTTTCGATGCCGATAAAGAAGGCTTTTTGCGCTCAGACACCTCGCTGATCCAAACCATAGGTCGCGCCGCACGTCATCTCGAGGGCAAGGCCATTCTCTATGCAGATAAGGTGACCGGTTCCATGCAGCGGGCCATGGACGAGACCGAGCGTCGTCGCAAGATGCAAATCGACTTTAATACTCAGCATGGCATTACTCCAAAAAGCATTGTTAAAGGCGTCGCCGATATTATGGAAGGCGCCTATGCGGCCACTGGCAAGAACAAACGTGACCGCAAAGCAGCTGAAGCAGATGCCAGCTACAGCACCCAAGCCTTTGATAGCATAAAGGATATTGCCAAAGAGATTAATCGTCTGGAAGAAAAGATGCATCAGCATGCCCGCAATCTGGAATTTGAAGAAGCCGCTCAGACCAGAGATCAGCTAGTTAAGCTGCGTGACAAGAGTCTGGCGTCCTAAACCTACCTTTGAGCCTATACCTCTAGTACTTTCGTACTAACCGTTCAGAGCTATTTGAAAGTGAGTAATCTTGACCTATTATTAAATCGTGTTAGGGATAAACACGAGTAGGAAGGCAGCATTAAGGACGATGCGTTAATAGGGACATTAAATACCAGCACTGGCTGGGCCTTCCTGAAAAAATAATCGTTGGTTTACGTTGTGCTAAGGACCAGTGCATTATAGAAGAGCAGATTAGGGATGATGGGTTAATAGGGATATTAATGTCAGCAGACGCTGAGTCTTCTTGAAAACGTGATCATAGGTTATTGCAGTGCGCTCGGGAGTGGCGTATTTGGGAAGGCTGCATTAGGGATGATGCGTTAATAGGGACATTAATGAGCAATAGCTGAGCCTTCCTTTAATATTGCTCCCTTAAATATAGCCCCTAGAATATAGCCCCTTGAATATTTCCTCCTAATCTCTATCGCCCCATAGCTTTTTACCCTTGCTTTCAGCCCCAATTTTTTATCACAGCTTTCCTGGCTGGACTATAGTTAATCTAGCGCCTCATTAATGGCAGCTTTACACAGCCAGCTCGTCAAATAGCTGACACAGAATCATCAACAAGTGCTCTTATACTGCACCGGTATTGGATCAGCGATAAGGAAATGCAATGCGAATTACAATTTTTGGCAGTGGCTATGTTGGCCTGGTGACCGGCGCCTGCTTTGCCAATGTGGGCAATCAGGTGGTCTGTGTAGATATAGACCAGGCTAAGGTAGATAGCCTAAATAAAGGTCAGATACCTATCTATGAACCAGGTTTAGAGAACTATATTACCCAGTCGCTGACCGATGGCTCTCTAAGCTTTACCACAGACGCCGCCGCTGCAGTGGCCCATGGAGAGATGGTCTTTATTGCCGTGGGCACGCCCCCGGAAGAGGACGGCTCTGCAGATCTGCAGTATGTGCTGCAAGTGGCCGATACCATCGGCCAGCATATGGACGACTTCAAGGTGGTAGTGAATAAATCCACGGTTCCCGTGGGCACAGCAGATAAAGTCAGCGCAAGATTGCAGCAAGCACTGGATAGCCGCGGAGTCGATCTTAGCTTTGGTGTGGCCTCCAACCCGGAGTTTCTCAAAGAAGGCGCGGCCATAGCCGACTTTACCCGCCCGGACCGCATTGTGGTGGGCACAGATAGCGCTCAGGTAGAAGCCATGATGCAAGAGCTCTACGCGCCCTATAATCGTCAGCGCGATAAGCTGATCTTTATGGACCTGCGCTCTGCTGAGCTAACCAAATATGCCGCCAACTCCTTATTGGCCACCAAAATCAGCTTTATTAATGAAATCGCCAATATTGCCGATCTGGTGGGCGCAGATATAGAGCAGGTGCGGGTGGGCATAGGCTCAGACCCGCGTATTGGTTATAGCTTTATCTACCCTGGCTGTGGCTTTGGCGGCTCCTGTTTTCCCAAGGACCTGCGGGCCATGGAAGGCACGGCGGTCAGCGCCGGTTACCAACCCAAGCTGCTCAGTGCAGTGAGCGCGGTAAATGATCAGCAGAAATCTCTGCTGTATAAAAAGATACACAGTTATTTCGACGGACAACTAGAGGGATTGACAGTGGCTCTCTGGGGACTTGCCTTTAAGCCAGGTACCGATGATATGCGCGAGGCGCCCAGCAGAGATCTCATGGAAGCCCTGTGGCAGCAGGGAGCAAGGGTTCAGGCTTTTGACCCCCATGGTATGGAGGCCACCCAGGAGATCTATGGTGTGCGCGACGATCTGTTGCTCTGTGGCACCAAAGAAGCGGCATTACAGGGGGCCGATATATTGGTGATCTGTACCGAGTGGAAACCCTTCTGGTCGCCGGATTTTGCCCATATCAAACAGACCCTAAAGCAACCGGTTATCTTCGATGGGCGCAATCTTTATGACCCAGCGCGCCTGCAAGAGCAGGGTATTCAGTACTTCGGTATGGGCCGCAGTAACCGTATTGCGTAAGCTAGAGTTTAAACTGCGTATGGCGGGCGCCCTGTGGGCAGGCCTGGGCGTCTAGGCTCGGCCATAGCGGTCTTCAATGCGCACAATATCATCCTCGCCGAGATAGCTTCCGGTCTGAATCTCAATCAGCTCGATGGGAATCTTGCCGGGGTTTTCCAGGCTATGCACTGCGCCTATGGGTATATATACAGACTCATTTTCACTTACCAGACTGTCAACGCCATCAATGGTAACCTTGGCGGTGCCCTTAACCACCACCCAGTGTTCGGCACGGTGGTGGTGCATCTGCAATGATAGTTTGGCCCTTGGTTTTACGGTGATGCGCTTGACCTGAAAGCGCTCGTCGCTATCCATAGCGTCGTATTTCCCCCAGGGTCGATACACCTCGCGGTGCTGCAGAGTCTCGGGTCGCTGCTCGCGGTCAAGGGCCTGCACAATAAGCTTCACATCCTCGACCCGGTCTTTATGGGCCACCAGCAGAGCATCTTTAGTATCCACAACCACCAGATTTTCTATACCCAGCAGACTGACCAGTTTATTCTCAGCATAGACATAGTTATTGTTGCTATCTATGCATAGCACATCCCCAGTCTCCACGTTGCCCGCTATAGTTTTGGGTAGCTGTTCCAGCAGTGAGCGCCAGCTGCCAAGGTCATTCCAGTCCGGGTTCACGGGGCTCACCACAGCCTTATCTGTATGCTCCATCAGTGCATAATCTATAGACTCCTCAGGGCAGGCCTCAAAACTGGCGCTGTCGGGGCGAGTAAAGTCGCCGTCACTGCTACGCTGATCCCAGGCCGATACGCAGGCCGAGAAAATATCTGGTCTAAAATGTTCCAGCTCGCTGAGATAGGTCCCACTGGAGCACAGGAAAATACCGTTGTTCCACAGATACTGGCCACTGGACAGGTATTGCTTGGCATCTTCGGCGCAAGGTTTTTCAATAAACTGATCAATGGGGTAGGGGCTGTTCTCAGTTTCGGCCATTTTAATATAGCCATAGCCAGTTGCCGGCTCACTGGGCTTGATACCAAAGGTCACTATGGCGCCAGCCTCTGCAGCAGCCTGAGCATTTACCACCGCCTCGCAGAATTGCTCTGGCGCCCCCATAAAATGGTCAGCGGGTAAAATAAGCAGCTGATTTTCAGGGTTGTTTTCATTAGCCAGCAGGGCGGCCAGACAGATTGCCGGCGCTGTATTGCGAGCCCAGGGCTCCAGAATAATACCTCCATGGTCAACCTCGAGCGCGCGCAGCTGTTCGGCCGCAATAAATCGATGCTCTTCGTTACAGACCACAATAGGGGCTAAGCAATCCAGGCCAGACAGCCGCTCAACGGTCATCTGTAGCATGGTTTTATCGTTGGTAAGGGGCAAAAACTGTTTAGGGTAGAGCTTTCTCGACAGGGGCCACAGGCGGGTACCAGAGCCACCGGCGATGATTACGGGTTGGAGCATCCAAGAGCACCTCTTATTATGTTTAGACATGCAGTCTACACTGGCCGTTTGTTAAATCGGCCAGCACTGGCTTAATCATAGTCTTATTTAGTGGCCTCTGCCCAAGGACTGGGCAGAGGCTCGAATCTTAGTATATCCAGACCCAGCTGTATAAATAAAGAGCCAGAAACCCGCAAAAAGCCAATACTTTAAACAGAAATTTTAGTCCCAGCTCCCAGGTCAATGGTGTTTTGCGAGCATTTATCATGTCAATTGCCTCCTGTGTATAAAAGATATTCGCTTCAAATGCGAATGATTATCATTTACATTAAGGCAAAGGTCAACTAGACTTGTTGCAAGATTAGCTAATCCGACTTCTAGGGAATGTAAATCATGAAACTGCAATTCTTATGTGCCAACCACAGGTCACAGCTTGAAAACAATGTCACCAAGGCCATTCAATTTTGGCAGAGCGGATTTGATACAGGACAATTCTATCTTGATCATATGCTCTGGCATGACGCAGTTCCCCACCTGGGTTGTGCCTTTGAGATAGCAGAAATATTACTCAGCAATAAAATGATTGAGCCTGAAGTGGCCTGCCAATGGTTTAGCCAGTCATCAATATTGCTAGCCAGCACATTTAACAATCTCAGGTATAGCTCAGAGGCGGAAGAGATTAATTGGATGGCTATCAACAGGTTAGAAAAAGAGCTGGCCCAGAATGGCTATAAAAACCAGTGGATAAAAAGCTATCTGCAGGAGCAATATCTGAATCTGAATAAACTGTTAACTAGCACAGAAGGTTCTAGTCAGTCCCCGGCTAAACCAGAGGCTCTGGGACTAATACACTAGGTAGTCGGTAATTAACCCTGAGTATTGACTAATAAGGCGAATAAATTCTATTTAACCCGACTGCAATACTGTTGTTCCTGAGGGTAGCGAAGTGTAGAATGCCCATCCTGTTGCGAAGACTCCTAAGGGTTGAAACAGCGAAGCTGATTCAATCAATCCACGCTAGAGTGGATGAGAAGTAAATTGATATACGACCGTAGCTCAGTTGGTTAGAGCACCACCTTGACATGGTGGGGGTCGGTGGTTCGAAAAAACGCGTTTAAGCGTTTTAGACGAGCCTCGCAGAGGCGTAAGCCCCGAAGGGGTTGAAACAGCGAAGCTGATTCAATCAATCCACGCTAGAGTGGATGAGAAGTAAATTGATATACGACCGTAGCTCAGTTGGTTAGAGCACCACCTTGACATGGTGGGGGTCGGTGGTTCGAATCCACTCGGTCGTACCAATTTACCCAGCCTAAAACCACCCATATCCGACCTCGCCCGCAGACATCCTTTTAGCCTATAATCTGGCAATAAATTCTGTGGTTGCAGGTGCATAATAAAATGAAAAGAGTCTGCTTCTTAGTCTGCTGTTTGGCTCTGACTGCCTGTGGAGGTGGTGGATCAGGCTCCCAAGCTAGCTCTGTACCATCGGGCTCCTCACCAACAGTTGTTGCCAATACTCCTGACATCAATACTTTTCCGGGGCTTAGCTGGAATACCGTGGCGCCAGCCGACGTCGGTATGACTCAAGCTGGTATTGATTCGGCACTAGACTATGCCTTTCGCAGTGCCCACAACACTCAGGGCGTTGTTATTATTCGCCACGGAGTGATCGTTGGTGAACGCTATGCCGAGGGAAAAACTCAACAGAGTCTGGCAACCAGCTGGTCAACGGGAAAATCCTTTGCCAGCGCACTTATTGGTATTGCAGTAGAGCAGGGCTTTATTGAGTCGATCGATGTTCCAGCCGAAAACTACCTTGCTCCCTGGGTAAATACTGACAAAGCAGATATCAGTATCAGAGCCATTCTTGAGATGCGCACCGGGCTCCAAGTGGCCGAGAACGGCGATGCCGCTATATATACATCTGGCGGTATAGATGGCGATCAGCTTGCCTATGCACTTAATCGAACACCGGCAACGTCCCCCAGAACAGCTAATTGGGCCTATCAAAATACTGACTCCATGCTTCTCGCCGGTATTCTGGAGGAGTCAACGGGACAAAATGTTCTCGATTATGCCGATCTACAGTTATTCTCTAAAATTGGCATGACTGCTGATTGGTGGGTAGACGAGCAGGGTCACGCTATGACCTATTGCTGTATTGATGCAACAACCCGCGACTTTGCTCGGTTTGGCCTTTTGTTTGCTCGTGATGGACGCTGGCTCGAAGACCAGGTTATCTCTGCGGCCTGGGTTGAGGAGTCAACTACTGTACCGGAGGGCACTGATAATCCGTCCTATGCCTTGCAATGGTGGGTTAATCAGTCAGCCGGTTATATCTATACAGCTGGGCTGCATAAAAACAATATCTATATATTTCCACAGTATGATTTGGTGATAGTGAGAAATAGTTCTTACACCAAGGAAGGCTCAGGCTCGATAAGAACGGGCGCTAACTACCACTCCACTATGAGTGCTGTGGGCTGGGATGATTCGACATTTTTATCCTATATTACAGGCTCCATTAGTGATTAAACCACTTATCAACTGCATCTCGCGAAATCTAGCGAATGTAACCTAAACCCCCAAGATCGGCCGCGACCAGGTTCTGCTATGTTTTTTCCTAACAAACATCTACTTATCCATATCCCAAAAACAGGGGGCTCAAGTCTAGAGCATGCAATTGTGAGCAGTTATCTGGAGTATGTGAATGACAGCCAGCTCGAGGACCTGGCTTATGAGCAATTCAGTGTGCACGGTCATTTTGCTAACAAAGTAAAAGGGCAGGGTGGTCATACCCATAGCTTTATTTCGGAATATGACCAATTTCTGAATATTGATGACTATTATAAGTTTGTCGTGTTGCGTAATCCTTTGGAGCAGGTAGTAAGTCTTTACAATCAGCTCCGTAAACAGACCTCAATACCTTCGCTGGAGCATTTTATCCTTGGTGACGAAAACCTAACCATCAAACAGGTCAGTCATTATATAGATCAGTACAAATTTACTCATATCAATGGAGAGTTACGAGTGGATAAAGTTTTTGTGTTTGATCGATACTATGAGGCACAAGACTTTATCGAGGATAGGTTTAATTTGAAAATGGATCGGGCTAAGCGGCTCTGGAAAACTGAATATACAGGTGAAAAGTTATCCATTGAGGCCAAGCACCACTTTGAATCAATTTATTACCAATCCATCGAGCTCTATCATCGATTTGTTTGAAAACTTAACGGTTGGCAGGGCAGCATGGCTTGTGTAAGCTTTTCAAGCGAAGTTAAAAGCAGGGACCTCAAAGGGGTCTAAACTGTGTCGCTTTCTAAACCAATTTACTGGGTGGCACTAGCATACCCATTGTGCCTACAAGCAAAGAGTGTCGGGAGACCCACAGAATGCTTATGTTAGCTCTCTATATCAGCCTGGCACTGGGGGTTTCATTTCTCTGCTCACTGCTTGAAGCAACCCTGTTATCCCTAACCCCCACATACCTCGCAAGCCTAGACGACAAGCGCCCCAAGCTGGCATCCCTGTGGCGCGGCTTCAAAGAAGATATTGATAAGCCCCTGGCGGCCATACTATCCCTTAACACCATAGCCCACACAGTGGGCGCAGCAGGTGCCGGCGCCCAGGCTACCAAACTGTTTGGAGAGGTGTATTTCGGTATTATCTCCGCCGTTTTGACGCTGCTGATTTTAGTGTTCTCAGAAATAATCCCCAAAACTCTGGGCGCCCGTTACTGGCAGCAGTTAGCGCCAGCCTGTGGCCATACTTTGCGCTGGGTGCAGTGGTCCATGTATCCCCTGGTAGTGGCTGCCAAATTCCTTACAGGGTGGCTGGCCCCCCAGAGCGAAGAGCCCACCTTGTCGAGAGATGATTTCCGCTCCCTGGCAACTGTGGGCCGCAGGGAAGGGGTGATTGATGCCGGTGAGGCAAATGCCATCGATGCTCTGTTAGCCTTTCGCGGGCTGGCAGCAAAGGATGTTATGACCCCGCGAACGGTAATAGCCACGTTGCAGTCAGATTTGACCATTGCTCAGGTACTGCAGGGCCATCCCGCCATCCGTTTCTCACGGATACCCATCTTTGAAGCCAACAGTGACGATATTGTGGGTTTTGTGCGCAAGGATGATATCTATAGATCGGCCGCCGAAGGGCATCTCGACAGGCCACTGATGGACCTAAAGCGGGACCTGCTCAGCGTGCTGGAGACCAAGGAGCTGCCAGATCTAATGCAGACCATGGTGAGCGAGCGAGTGTCTATGAGTTTAGTGATCAATGAATATGGTGACCCCCTGGGCATAGCCACCATGGAAGATCTGGTCGAGACCATGTTAGGTATGGAGATCGTCGACGAATCCGACAGTCATATTGATATGCAACAGCGTGCCCGAGAGCTGTGGCGTCTGCGGGCAAAGGCTGCCGGACTGGACCTCGACGACGATTCAAAATAAGCGCACCCTATCTGCGCTGCAGTTTGATGGATTATGCATCCAGATCTCCTGTCTCTGTGACCAAGCAGCCCCCCTCTGTGGGAAGGCCATCTCGTTTTCCTAAATTTTCCAGTCCCGGCTCTGTGCCCTGTGCTTTAATAAATCCAAAACCTAAAGCCTAAAACTTAAGAGTTAACGGATGAACTCAATCAAAATTTTCAGCGGATTTACCTTTATTGAGCTGCTTGTCAGTTTGACTATTCTGGCTGTTTTACTCTCTTTGGCCACTCCATCATTTCAGCGCAGCATCACCAGAAGTGCCATTAAAACCCAGGCTTGGGAGATTCGCCGTGCGCTGGAGCTAGCCCGAGGGCTGGCACTGACCCAGCAGCAGATATGGAAGGTTTGCATAGCCAACAGTGCGGCCCAGTGTGTGAAGCAATATGGGGAGCGGCTGCTGGTTTTTAGGGATAGTGACAATAACTATCGCGTTGATGACTCGGACCTTTTGTATCGAGATCATCGCCTATCGGATCTGGATATCAAACTGTCCGCCTCTGGTCGACGGGCCGTGCGCTACAAACCCAATGGCGAGGCCATGGACTCAGGCAATTTCCTGGTCTGCGGTAACAGTGCAATCACTGATTTCGGCCGTCAAACTATCATCTTTCGCAGTGGCAGAGTGCGCCTAACTCGGGATTCCGACAATGATGGTTACGATGAAAAAGGGGCACAGAAAATACAGTGTCCATAATATAAACAAGCCTGTCACCACAGCTGGTCATATCTGACTTAGTTTTTAATGTTCTTAATTCATTGATGCCCTGTAAACAGCAAGACAGCTTTGATGGAGCAAAAAACTATGTATGCAGCCTATTTGCTAAGGGCATTTTCACTGGTAGAAATGCTAATTACTCTGGGGGTGATTAGTATACTGGCCGCTATAGCCTATCCCAGTTATCAGCAGTATCTGGTGCGCGCTAATAGTGCTGCCACCAAAGCCTATTTGCTTGAGCTATCCAGCCTGCAAACTGAATTTATATTCGAAAATCACAGCTATACAGATAGCCTTGCGGATCTGGGTGCCAGCCCTAAAGCAAGGGTTAGTGAGCACTATGAGATCGCTATTGTTAATGTAGCTGAGTCATTATCACCGCCCAGTTTTACTCTTCAGGCTGTGCCTAAAACAAATTCCCCCCAGCACAGGGCTGGAACTTTATGGCTAAACCACCTTGGTCAGACGAGTGACAATTGGGATGATTAAGGGAGTGATCAAGGGTGCCAATTGCAGGGTGCCACAACCATTTTCTGGGCATGCTGCTGGTGCAGGCTTTACCCTGATCGAGGTGCTGGTTAGCCTGCTGATATTTTCCATCGGCCTGCTTGGCTACACCAGCCTTAGCAGCATGGTGCAGGCAAGACAGCTGGAGATCATTCAGCGAGTCTATGGGGTTCAGATGGTCGATTTATTAGCTGCTCAGCTTGCTGCCAACCCAGTGAGTAAGCAGCAGATTGAAAATAGCTTTAACCAGTGGAATCTATTAGTGGCGGAGTCGGGCCTGCTGCATGGCAAAGGCTGTATTGAAGAGGCGGGCGCTGGCCACTATAGAGTAGCTGTGGCCTGGCAGGGGCTGACAGAAACCAGTGCACAACCCTCTTCGTCTTGCGGTGCTGGTGACTATGGTGCAGATGGTTTGCGTCGAGTGATCAGTCGTAGTCTCTATATTCCAGAGCCTGGCTCTCTGGGTTCTGGAGGCAATCAATGATCAGGCTAAGGGAATCAGGATTTTCTTTAATCGAGCTTATTGTCTCTCTGGGCCTCGGATTATTTTTAATTGCCATAATGATCAACAGCACCAGTGCTATTTTTAGATCCAGCCGCAGCATAGAGCAAACTGGAGAGGTTGCCGAGACAGGTCGCTATCTGAGTGATCTGCTAAACACTGAGCTGCGCCTGGCCGGATTTTTTGGTCAACTTGAGTATCTGACTGACCCCAGCGCAGAGTTGCCAGATATCTGTTTAGGGCCTTTAAAGGCAGGAGTGCACAACGCCATGGCATTCCCGGTTCAGGGTCTTGACAATGTGCCAGCGGGACAGAGACTCTGTGGTGGTGATTTGTTACTGGCAGGTTCTGATGTGCTGCTGGTACGCCGGGCTGATACCAGCGCGCAGACAGCTGACAGTAAATTTATTCCAACCCAGCACTATATTCAGGCCATGGCTGACAGGTTTACAGTTGCCGTTGGTGCCGAGCAATCGAGCTTTAATCTCCGTCAAGCCGACGGAGTAACCCCTGCGCCAATCCGGGCATGGCATCAGACTATTTATTATGTCTCCGCAGATAATAACTTTAAGCGCCGACGTTTTTATCGAGGCTGGTTGAGCCCAGCGGAACCACTGGCCGAGGGGGTGGACGACTTTCAATTGGTCTATGGTATTGACCGCTCTGGTGATGGTAATGCCAATGCGCAAAGTCAGCAGCCAGCTTTTATCAATAGCCCGGGCTCCACAGAGGACTGGGCCAATACTGTTGCCATAGAGTTTTATTTGCTGATTAGCAGTGCCGACGCATCTGCAGTGACCACAGAGCAAATAAGCTACAGCTATGCCGACAGGACCGGCCTGGTATTTGAAGACAATAAAATACGCAGGCTAATTAAAGGATTTGCCGCTGTGGAAAATATCAGGGGTCCAAGGCAGTGATAAAAGGGGAGCGACAGTGATGGATCCAATGAGTAGGGATTGCCAAACTGGACTGGTCCTGCTGACTAGCCTGGCTTTACTGTTGCTGCTAAGTCTTTTAGCCAGCGCCAGTTTGCGGCTGGTTAATCTCAATGGGCTATTAGCCAATCATCACCAGAGCTCTTCGCTCACACAGCAGTTTGCGCAAAATATGATTAATCAGCTGCTGGCAGATAGTCGCCTTTTTATAGGGCAGAAAACTGCAATTGATCCGGCAGTGCTGCAGGCCATGGTCACAGATAAGCTGTCAGACTCTGACGCCGGGCCAGTGACTGGCGAGGTGCTAAGCATTACCTGCGTGGCCGAGAAAAGACTCAATGGCTGCAGTATTGATGCCGGAGGTCAATGTGCATCGCGCTATTACTGGGAGCTCAGTGTTCGCACTAGCCATGCAACTTCTCTGACCCAATCAGAAATAACCCAGGGCTTTAGCTTTGATTATTTATCCGGTTACTGTCCCCAATAAACCGCCAGGAGGCCAATTGTGAAAATCCAATTCCACCACCTTTTTTTATCTGCGCTGTTGCTGGTCCCCCTGGCGACTGAGGCTGAGTCCCTGCAGATAATACTGTCGCGTGCCACTGAGGATATCAAGGCAGTATCACTGGATAGCCCCTGCAATCAAAATCCCGTTATTGGCACAGCTGAGGCATCCACTGATCGGGCCCATGGCATCAAACTGGTAGGTGCCCAGACAGACAGACTTATTTGGCAGCTGGATACCATGGAATTTGCTGTCTGCGCTGATATTACAGCGGTTGATAGCAATGAGGATGGCTATATCGACCGCCTGTATTTTGCCAATACAGGAGGGCAGCTATGGCGCCTGGAGCTAGAGGGCGATGATAAAGATCTGTGGCGAGCCCAACTGCTGCTGGAGCTGCAGGGAGGGCAACCATTTTTTACCGCGCCCGATGTAGTAGTCAGTCAGGATGGTAGCTACTACGGGGTGATTATTGGTTCTGCAGCTGTGCAGCAGAACGGTACCCAACCCATACAAAATTATTTAATTTTCTATCGCGACCACTGTGTGCAGATAGCTGCGACCAACTGTACTGCAGACACAAAAACTCTGTCCGATCTGCAACAGTTAATTCACCCCAATAGGGCGCAACAGCCTCTGGATAAGCATAGATACAATAATGGCTGGTATCTGCCGCTGGCTCCAGATGAGATCACAGTGACTCGGGCGGTGACCAATAACTACACCACTTTGGTTGCCACTTTTAATTCTGCCAAGCAGAGCCCCTACACTGATAGCACCTGTCAGCATAGCGACTGCTCAGCTGCTGGTGAGTCCCGGCTCTATTACTTTAATCCCTTCTATTTTGATAGCGACCCTGAGCTTGAGGACAAACCCTACTACCGACTGGTGGAGGCTGCAGACCGGCATGGGGGAGCAGAACCATTGCCTGAGCCAGAGCCATTTATCCAGCTGCCAGAGCCCGCATCTTGTCAGGGGCAGGGTTGTAGCTCCCAGGGGCCGATTATTGCAGGCTTTAACTTTGGTGATATCCAGCAGCAGATAGAGCTACCTGAGTTAGGTCTGATTGTGAAAACCTGGTGGTATAGCCCTAGGGATGACTAGTGGCAGGTAGGTCTAGTCATCATTGAGTCCAAGTTTGTTGAGCCTGTAACGTATAGAGCGAAAGCTAATACCCAGTTTTTTTGCCGCCTCGGTTTTGTTCCAGCGAGTTTTTTCCAGGGCATCAATTAATATATCTTTTTCAATCTCATCCAAATGATCATCCAGCGAGCTGACGGCCTGATTGCGTCGCCCTGGTTTGGCGCTGGCTAGCTTGGGGCTGAGTTTTAGATCCCGGGGGGTAATGCAGTTGTTTTCACACATTGTAGATGCGCGCTCAAGTATATTTTCCAGCTCGCGCACATTACCGGGGAAATCATAGGCAAATAGTTGATTGGCAGCAGCAGCGGTTATTCTGTGGCCAGCATTGAGCATATGTTGGGTAAGCTGGGAAATATCTTCTGGCCTGTCTCTAAGGCTGGGCATATGAATATCAATCACATTGAGGCGGTAAAACAGGTCGCTGCGGAACTGGCCCATTTCAACTGCCTTTGATAAATTTTTATGGGTGGCACTTATGAGTCGCACATCAATATCGATTTCAGTTTCAGCACCCACCGGGCGTACAGATTTTTCCTGAATAACCCGCAAAAGTTTTACCTGCATGGGCAGAGGCAGGTCAGCCACCTCATCCAAAAATAATGTGCCGCCATCTGCCGCTTGAAAGAGCCCCAACTTGTCTTCAATAGCGCCCGTAAAACTGCCCCTCAGATGACCAAAAAATTCTGACTCCATAAGCTCTGCTGGTATGGCCCCGCAATTTACCGGCACAAAAGGCTGCTTGCATCTGGCGCTCTGCTCGTGAATAGATCTTGCTGCAAGCTCTTTGCCTGTGCCCGACTCACCGCTAATAAACATGGGGGCCTGGCTTCTGGCTACCTTGCTGATCTGAGTGCGAATATGTTGCATTGCCATGGAATCTCCCAGCAGCTGGGTGCTGATAGAGGCAGGGCTGGTTTTGCTATTGCCGCTACCTGCCAAGGCATTGCCAATTAGTTTACGCAGTCTGGGTAGCTCAATGGGCTTGGAGAGAAAATCAAAAGCACCCAGTTTTAGCGCATCCACCGCTAGCTCCACATTGCCATAGGCGGTAATCAGGGCAATGGGCATCTGCGGATAGTGACTCTGCCCGTAGCTGATTAGATCTATACCATTGCCATCGGGCAGGCGCATATCGGTGAGGCACAGATCAAACTGCTGATCTGCCAGCGCCCGCTTGGCCTCGGCAATGGTTTCCAAAGCCGTGGCTTTAATGCCCATGCCAGACAGGGTGATACTCAGTAGCTCGCGCAGATCCTGTTCGTCATCAATCACAAGGACATGTTTATCCATTGGCGGAGTTCCCTGGCAGTTGCTTGGCGGGGTCGGAGAAGAGAATTTGAAAATAACCGCGCGAGTGCCTGTTGTAAATATAGCTCAGTGTGGCAAAGTTGATTTCGCACAGCCCGCGAGCTATGTAGAGGCCAAGACCGCTACCAGACTTTTCTGTGGTGTAAAACGGCTCAAAAATTTTCTCGCCATCCGCCTCACTAACCCCCGGGCCACGATCAAAAATCCTTACCGCGGGAAGCGAGAGGTCCTTCTGCAAAGCAAACTCAATACTGGCCCAGGCCAGTCCTGTTGCCTTGTATGAATGGCGCAGCGCATTGGTTAATAGATTGGTCAGCACCTGCTGCAGCTGGCTGGCATCGAAGGGGGCGACAACTGTCTGTGCCGGAGCCTTGAGCACAATTACCGGCTGATCAAACTCTGCACCCTCCTCAATCTGAGTCTTACTCTGACTGCACAGCCGATAGATATCGACAATTTTAATATCTGGGGTCCTCTGCCGCGACAGCTGCATAATGTTCTGCACCAGCCGATTGACCCGCTTGGCATGGCGTAGTATCACCTCCACCAGGTTGTGATTTTGAGGGTTTAGCTCAGACTCATTAAGCAGCTGAGCTGCGTGGCTAATAGCTCCCAGTGGGTTGCGTATCTCATGGGCTATGCTGGCGGTCAGTTGCCCCAGGCTATTATTTTTTAGTTGCTGCGCATGCTGGGAAATAGTCCGGGCATCTTCCAAAAAGAGTATGCAATCATGCTGGCCCTCTCCAATAACCTCACTGAAGCTAATTTGCAGTGGAATATTAGAGCCTGGGGCGCGGTAGCTGGCCAGCTGCAGGCGCGGGTTGGCCAGCCAGTCCCGGTGGCAGGCAACCAGTTCTGGCAGCCTGGTCAGCGAGTCATCTCTGGCCAACAGGCGGTTTTCATCAGTTTGCCCCAGCAGCATAGAGGCTCTCTCATTGAGCTGCTCTATGCGGTACTCTCTATCAAATACCAGGATGCCGGTGCGCATTCTGTTAATCACCAGATCATTGAGTCGCTGCAGTTGCAGGGCGATCCTAGACTCGGTCAGCGCCAATTGTTGGGCGAGACTGAGCCGTCTGGCCAGAAATATAAACACCATTGCGGTGGCAAACAGCAATGTGCTGAAGATACCACTGCCAATCACCTCAGCCTGAGTGCCAGTGCCGGAAAAAAATGCGGTCAGCGCCATAGAGACCAGGATTAAGCTGGCTATGGCCGCCAACGCCAGCGCCAGAATACCGCGCTGAAATATGCCAGATGCGGCAACCGTAACCATCAACAAATAGCCCAGTGAGCCATCTGAACTCTCCGAGGCATGCATCATACTGGTAATGGCAATGGTATCTATTAGCAGCATGGCAAACAGGGCGGTTTCACCAGGTTTCCAATGCTGTCGATAAAACATAACTGCCGTGCCGACACTGATTATGCTGTACAGCACAATGGTCAGTGAAAACAACTGCTGGTTACTGGTGCCCAGATAGTCACTGGCCAGCTGGAAATGGGTGAGGGCCAGAAACAGCACCGACAGCAGCAGTCGGTAACTGATATAGATGCGCAATAACCTGGGCTTGTTGCCCTGATCAATTACGCTGTGCTGTGGATCAATAATGCCGGGCGGCACCATGCCTGAGTCTCCATCCCTGAAAAAATACTCTATTTAGAAAGGATAGACCCTGGGGGCATGGTTTGCTTGGGGTTAACTTCTAGTCGTAGACCGTGGCTATGGGCAGGCGTTTATGTTGGGTTTTGGTATAGATACCAATCAGGCGCTCGGCAGCATCGGCACTCACCTCTTTGCCCTCAAGGAAGTTATCAATATCATCGTAGGACATGCCCAGTACATCTTCATCCTGCTTTTGCGGGCTCAGACATTCCAGATCAGCAGTAGGAGTTTTGTTCACCACAGAGTCTGGCGCACCCATGGTGGCGGCCAGCAGGCGAACCTGACGCTTGCTGAGGCCAAATAATGGCGCCAGGTCACAGGCACCATCGCCAAATTTGGTATAAAAACCAGTGATATTCTCGGCAGAGTGATCTGTACCCAGCACCAGCCCGCCCAGCATGCCGGCAATCTCGTACTGCGAGGCCATACGGGCTCTAGCTTTAAGATTGCCCTTGGCAAAATCGATCACCTCGGCATCGGGCAACAGACCATTTTCACTCAGGGTCTCACAGACCGAGTTGTTGATGCCGTCAGCACCTTCTTTGATATTGACCGTCATTATATGGCTGGGTTTAATAAATGCCAGAGAGGTCTGCGCGTCGTCTTCGTCCTGTTGCACAGCATAGGGCAGTCGCACAGCCATAAAGCGATAGGCATCTGTGCTCTGTTGTTGGTTGAGACCCTCCACGGCCAGCTGAGCCAGACGGCCACAGGTTGAGGAGTCAACTCCACCACTGATACCCAGTACCAGGGTCTTACATCCCGAGGCAGTGAGTTGGCTCTGAATAAAGGCAACCCGCCGCTGTATTTCAAATTGGGGATCAATCTCGGGAAGCACCCGCATTTCATCGATAATTGCTTGTCTGTTCATCTGCACCTGTCACCAAACTAACATCTGTTATCAAATCAAACAGCTCAGAGACACTAGTCCATCAGCCCAAAGGTCAATCGACTCCAAATAGATCGACCCTGCTTTTCGCTGTCGTCGCCAGTTGAACCCGCTTCGCGAGTAACTTTGTTGTAAATGTGGCGAGAGTCAAAAGCGGGCGGCTGCACACGGTCGATCAGACCGAAGGTGATTTTGCCGAGCATGGAATTTTCTGCACCCAGTAGACGCTTGTCGTAGTCAAACAGACCATTGGCATCCAGCGAGGGGTGCTCAGGGTAATTAGCTACCAGCACCTTGACGGCGTTATCGGCCAGCTCTTGCATCTCTAGGATGTTATACGCCTGAGCCATCACCGCCAGACCATCGGGAACCGCAGGAGACTGCTGAAAATTTTCCACTACATAGCGACCACGATTGGCCGCTGCCAAATAGGCACCGCGGGCAAAGTAGTAGTTGGCTACATGTATCTCAGCGCGGGCAAGATTATTGCGCAGATTTACCAGGCGCTTGCGAGCGTCAGGTGCATATTCGCTCTTTGGGAAGCGCGATAGTAATTCGGTTAATGTGGCAAAGGCTTCCCGCGCCGAGCCTATATCGCGCTTGGTGCTGTCAGTGGGGATAAAGTTATCAAAGAACCCGGAGGACTGGGAAATTTCAGATAGTCCCTTTACATAAAAGGCATAGTCGACATTGGGGTGCTGGGGGTGTAAGCGGATAAAGCGGTCTGCAGAGCCGATAGCCGACTCATAGGCGCCAGATTTAAACTGCGCATAGATTAGCTCAAGCTGACCCTGCTCGGCATATTTGCCAAAGGGAAATTGAGACTCCAGAAGCTGCAGGTTACTGATGGCAACCGTCCAGTTACTGGCATTTAAGCTACTTTGGATTTTTTCGTAAAAATCTCTTTCGGTATAACCCGCAGTATCGTCTTCATTGGTCTCCTCATCACCCCAGCCCAACCAGGAACAGCCAGAGGCGGTAGACAAACTTAAAATCAACAAAATATAAGCCATGTTTTTCATGTAAAATTCCCAGCTAGAGACGGAGTCGGCAGCATTGGCGACCAAGCCCGGTATTTAACCACAGAGCACTATTAGTGAACCAGCCCAACAGCGAAAATAACAGCTTTGACCATATTCAGATGTCAGCCGAGGTACCTTCACAAGATTGCGGCAGACGATTGGACCAGGTGGCGTCAGAATTGTTCTCCGAATACTCCAGAGCCAGGCTGCAAACATGGATTAAAGGCGGCCAGCTCAGGGTTGATGGGCAGATTCAGGTGCCCAAACAAAAGCTGTTGGGTGGCGAGACCCTGGCTATAGATGTGTATCTGGAGCCTGAGGGCGACTGGCAGCCAGAGAATATACCCCTACATATAGTTTATGAAGACGAGCATATTATGGTGCTCAACAAGCCAGACAACATGGTGGTACATCCGGCGGCGGGTAATCGCAGTGGCACATTGCTCAATGGCCTGCTGTATCACTGTCCGCAATTGGAATCTGTGCCTCGCGCTGGCATTGTGCACCGCCTGGATAAGGACACTACAGGGTTGATGGTAGTAGCTAAAACATTACAGGCACACACAGATCTGGTAGCCCAGCTGCAGGCGAGAACCGTTAAGCGCGAGTACGAGGCCGTGGTGGCAGGGGTTATGACCGGTGGTGGGTTGGTGGATCAGCCTATTGGCCGTCATCAGACCCAGCGCACCAAAATGGCAGTGAGGCCCGATGGCAAGGAGGCGCGCACACATTACTCTGTATTGCAGCGTTTTGTTGGCCACAGTCATGTGCGACTCAGGCTGGAAACCGGGCGCACTCACCAAATTCGGGTACATATGGCACATATTCGTTTTCCAATCGTGGGCGACGAAACCTATGCTGGACGGTTCCGCATTCACGGTGGCGCCAGCCCAGAACTCCGCGATGCCATACAAAACTTTGGTCGTCAGGCCCTGCATGCCCGCGAGCTGGGTTTAATCCATCCAGCCAGTGGCGAGCTGGTAAGCTGGGATTCAGAGCTGCCAGAGGATATGCGGGCTCTGATTACAGTACTCGACAATGACTAGCCTTATTACCCCCGACTGGCCAGCTCCAGCCCATATTGGTGCTGCTATTACCACCAGGCAGGGGGGCTGCAGCAGAGCGCCATTTGACTCCAATAATCTGGCCCTGCATGTGGCTGATGCAGAGTCCGCGGTCAGGGCCAATCGACAGGCTCTGATTGACGAGCTTGGGTTGTCTCGGCAACCTCTGTGGTTGGATCAGGTACATGGCACCGAGGTGATTTACCTCCCCGAAGCCAGCGCAGTGCCCACAGCAGATGCCAGTTTTACGGATAGCCCTGAACAGGCCTGCGCAATTATGACTGCAGACTGTCTGCCAGTATTATTTTGCGATCAGCAGGGCACTCAGGTGGCCGCCGCTCATGCCGGTTGGCGCGGGCTGTGCAATGGCATTTTGCGTAAAACAGTCGCCAAATTTACCCATCCTGATCAGGTGATGGCCTACTTGGGCCCGGCTATAGGCCCGCAGGCATTTGAGGTCGGAGCAGAGGTGTTGCAAGCTTTTATAGAGGGCGCGCAGGGAGCGCAGCAGTTGGAGGCGATTCAAACAGCCTTTATACCCTGCAGGCAGGATAAATATCTCGCCGATCTCTTTGCTCTAGCCCGCGCAGAACTGGTAGGCTGTGGCGTAAGCGCAATTTTCGGCGGGGACTATTGTACTTTTGCCGATGCAACGCGGTTTTATTCCTATAGGCGAGAGGCAAAAACTGGTCGTATGGCCTCTCTGATCTGGCTAAAAAATGGCCAGTGAAATACAGAGTTTGTGGGGGTTGTAAGCCTTTTACGTCCTGCCTCTAGGATAGTTGCATATTTGCCGTTTTAACACTTGATAACCATAGGGTGTTCCATTAGAATTGCCGCCCTCTCGCAGAGGCTCTTGGCCTCAGGATAGTAAGCGACGGAATCTGGCCACGACAGCTTGTTTTGGCCACCCTAAATTTGGAGCAAAACATGTACGCAGTGATCAAAAGTGGCGGTAAACAGCATCGAGTCGTTGAGGGTGAAACCCTGCGTCTGGAAAAGTTGGATGTAGCTACTGGTGACAATATCGATTTTGAAGAAGTCTTGATGGTCGGCGAAGGTGCTGAAGTCAAGATTGGTGCCCCTCTGGTAAAAGGTGGCAAAGTGACTGCTGAGGTTGTTTCTCACGGCCGCGGTGACAAGGTGAATATCATCAAATTCCGTCGTCGCAAGCACTCGCGCACTCAGCAGGGCCACAGACAGTGGTACACAGAAGTTAAAATTACTGGCATCAATGCTGGATAATTAGAAGAGGATATAGCAATGGCTCACAAGAAAGCTGGTGGTAGTACTAGAAACGGTCGCGATTCAGAAAGCAAACGCCTTGGTGTCAAGGTTTATGGCGGCCAGTCAATCAATGCAGGCGGCATCATTGTTCGTCAGCGTGGAACCAAGTTCCACCCAGGCAACGGCGTAGGCATTGGCAAAGATCACACATTGTTTGCCACAGAGACTGGCACTGTGCAGTTTGTGCAGAAAGGCCCGCTCAACCGCAAATATGCAGAGGTGGTGTCCGCGTAACGCCCACCCTGCATTTAAAAAAGCCCCCACGCGGGGCTTTTTTTATGGGCGGGTATTTTTTAAGCCTCAAATGACAGAGACCGGTGGCATCGGTAAACTAGACCTATGAAATTCGTTGACGAAGCATCAATCAAGGTTCACGCGGGTAAGGGCGGCAATGGCTGTCTGAGTTTTCGCCGTGAAAAATATATTCCCAAAGGCGGGCCTGATGGTGGTGACGGTGGTGATGGCGGCAGTGTAATTCTGGTCGGCACCGAGGGCCTTAATACTCTGATCGATTTCCGTTACACCAGAAATTTTAAAGCTGAAAATGGCCAGCAGGGCAGCAGTGCCGAATGTACCGGTCGCGGTGGTGAAGATCTGGTGCTGCCAGTGCCCGTAGGCACCACAGTGATCGATGAAGAGACCGGCGATGTATTGGGTGATATAACCGAGCTTGATCAGCAGCTCAAGGTGGCCCAGGGTGGCTATCATGGTCTGGGTAACACCAGATATAAATCCAGTACTAACCGAGCACCTCGCCAGACATCCCCAGGCAAAGAGGGTGAGGTTCGCGAGCTTAAGCTGGAGCTAAAGGTGCTGGCCGATGTGGGGCTGTTGGGGTTACCCAATGCCGGCAAGTCGACCTTTATTCGCTCAGTATCAGCTGCACGCCCCAAAGTTGCCGACTATCCCTTTACCACATTGGTACCCAATCTGGGGGTGGTGGGTATGAGCGGTGACAAGAGCTTTGTGGTTGCGGATATTCCTGGGTTGATTGAGGGCGCCTCCGAGGGCGCAGGCTTGGGTGTACGCTTTCTCAAGCACCTGACCAGAACCAGGTTATTGCTGCATCTGGTAGATATGATGCCTTACGACGGCTCTACCGCTGGCGAAAATGCCGAGGTTATAGAGCAGGAGCTGGAAAAATTTAGCCCCACCATGGCTTCTGGTGATCGCTGGCTGGTTCTTAACAAGGTTGATCTGCTCCCCGAAGATGAGGTCGATGCCCGCTGCAAAGAAGTAGTCGAGCACCTTAACTGGCAGGGCCCAGTATTTAGAATGTCAGGTCTGGCTTCCCAGGGTACCAAAGATCTGTGCGCCGCTATCATGGATCATATTGATGAGCAGCGGCAGCAGGAGTCAGTTGATCCAGAGCTGGCAGAGCAGGCTGAAGAGCGTCGCGCCGAAATGCAGGCAGAGGCGCGCAGCCGTATCGAGCAGCTAGCTGAGGCGCGCAAACAGGCACGCAAAAAAGCCAAACAACAGGATTCGGACGATGACGACGATGATTATGATGTCGAAGTTGTCTATGCAGAGTAATAAAAAATGACCAGAGAAATCGTCAGGGATGCACAGCGTTGGGTGATTAAAATCGGTAGTGCGCTACTGACCAACGATGGCGCAGGTCTCGATCGCAAGGCTATTGACGACTGGGTGGCACAGATTGCGCAGCTGCTGGCTGAGGGCAAAGAGGTGGTACTGGTGTCTTCCGGTGCCATTGCTGAGGGTGTGGTTCGCCTGGGTTGGCAAGCTCGCCCCGACAGTATTCATGAGCTTCAGGCGGCCGCTGCAGTAGGGCAGATGGGGCTTATTCAAGCTTACGAAAGCAGTTTTATGCGCTTTGATCATCACACAGCACAGATTCTTCTCGACCATGATGATATGGCCAGCCGCCAGCGCTACCTCAATGCCCGGGGCGCGTTGCAAACTCTTATTGGCTTGAATGTGGTGCCCATTGTCAATGAAAACGACACCGTGGTTACCGATGAAATTCGTTTTGGTGACAACGATAGCCTAGCCGCCCTGGTCGCCAACCTGATTGATGCCGATATGCTGGTGATTCTCACCGACAAAGATGGTCTGTACGAGGCTAATCCAGATACCCATCCGGATGCCCAGTTGATCTCAGAAGCCATGGCCAGCGACACTAGCTTGGATGCCCTTGCCGGTGGTAGTAATGGTACCTTGGGCCGCGGCGGTATGGTCACCAAGTTGCAGGCCGCAAGACTTGCTGCACGCTCTGGCTGTAATACAGTGATCGCCGGCGGTCGCAATCAGCATATTTTGCACCAGATTGTTGCGGGCGAGACTGTCGGCACCCTATTGTCTGCTGGTCAAAAACCTCTGGCCGCCCGCAAGCAGTGGCTGGCGGGACAGCTGCAAGTTAAGGGCAAGCTTATTTTGGATGCCGGTGCCGTCAAGGTGCTTACCAGTGAGGGTCGCAGTTTACTGGCCGTAGGCGTGTCCGACGTAGAGGGCAAGTTTACCCGGGGTGAACTGGTCAGCTGTGTCGATAGCAACGGTGTTGAAATTGCCCGCGGTCTGGTGAACTACAATTCTGATGAGGCTAATCGCATCAAAGGCCAGAGCACCGAGTCTATTTCCGGTATTCTTGGCTACCGCGAAGACGATGAGCTTATTCATCGGGATAATCTGGTGATTAGCTAGCATAGCAGTGGCGCAGCCTTACCTTTGAATTGGGCAATGTTCGACCGGCTATTCACAAACTTTCCCAATCGCTCCAGCCCCTAATGGGTTAACATATTCTGGCACTAAAATACCGGAGAGTAGAAGATGCCCGCTGAGATCAAAACCCATTACCGTGCCTGCAACCTCTGTGAAGCTATATGTGGCCTTGAGATTAAAACCCAGGGCGACCAGGTGCTATCGATTAAAGGTGATAAGAATGATCCTTTAAGCCGCGGCTATATCTGCCCCAAGGGCACAGCCATGGAGGATATCTATACCGACCCGGATCGTCTGCGCAAACCGGTTGTACGCCAGGGTGATAAATGGGTGGAGATTAGCTGGCAGCAAGCCTTTGATACTGTCGCGGACAAACTGGTGGCTGTGCAAGAGCAGCATGGTCACAACGCGGTTGCCTTTTATGCCGGCAATCCCAATGTGCACAACTATGGCAGCATGACCCACGCCAGTGTGTTGCGCAAAGCGGTGCAGACTAAAATTCACTTCTCTGCCACCAGTCTTGATCAACTGCCCCATCATTTAACGTCCTACAGCCTCTACGGTCACCAGTCATTAATTCCAATTCCAGATATTGACCACAGCAGCTATATGCTGATTATAGGCGGCAATCCGCTGGCCTCTAATGGCAGCATTATGACCTCACCGGATATACCCAAGCGCCTCAAGGCCATTCAGCAACGCGGTGGTCGCTTTATTGTGATTGATCCAAGACGTACCGAAACCGCAGAAATTGCCGATCAGCATCTGTTTATTCGCCCGGGCACCGATGCCTGGTTGCTGATGGCCATGCTCAATACCTTATTTGCCGAAGACCTGGTTAGCACCGGGCACCTGACAGATCTGTTGGTGGGTGTGGATCAGGTACGCAGTGCCTGCGCGTCATTTACCCCAGAGCTTGCAGAGCAGCGCACCGGCGTAGCGGCGGAACAGATTCGTCAGTTGGCCAGAGATATGGCCAGTATCGAAGATGCAGTCTGCTATGGGCGCATGGGTGTCTCGGTTCAGGTCTATGGCACCCTCTGTCAGTGGGCCATTCAGATGATCAATATCCTCACCAGCTCAATGGATGTGCGCGGCGGCATGATCGCCTCGTCTCCAGCCTTTGGTTTTATCAAGCCAGGCGAGTCTGGTGCCGGGCACTTTGCCGCTTTCCACAGCCGGGTTAGTGGCCTGCCGGAATTTGCTGGCGAATTGCCGGCCACTGTAATGGCCGAAGAAATGTTAACTGAGGGAGAGGGGCAGATTCGAGGCCTGATCACTACAGCAGGCAATCCGGTGCTATCGGCCCCCAATGGCAATCAGATGGACCAGGCACTGGCCGGTCTCGACTTTATGGTATCCATTGATTTTTACATCAATGAAACCACCAGGCATGCAGATATTATTTTGCCGCCCACCAGTGCCCTGGAGCACGATCACTATGATCTGGCCTTCCATCGACTGGCGGTGCACAACACGGCGCGCTTTAATGAGGCTGTGTTTGAACCCGCCGAGGGCACCAAGCATGATTGGGAAATCTTTAATGAGCTTGGCCTGGCCGTTGCCGCCCGCAAAGGCATGGACGTCAAGCCTCTGCCATCTCCAGATAAGCTAATTGATATGGGTATCCAACGCGGTCCCTACAGTGCCGCCGCTGGTCACGATCTGGAGCTGACCCTGGATAAGATCAAACAGCACCCCCATGGCTTAGATATAGGCCCATTGCAGCCCAGCCTGCCTGAGCGACTCTGTACCTCCGACGGCAAGATTACCCTAATGTCCGACTATATTAGCGAGGATATTGCGCGCCTTGGCGCCGACCAACAGATCACTGATAAGGATGAGCTGCTGTTAATTGGCCGCCGCCATATTCGCTCCAACAATAGCTGGATGCATAATTCTCACCGGCTGGTTAAAGGCAAGCCGCGCTGGCAGTTGCTGATGCACCCAGACGATCTGGCCGCCCATCAGTTGCAGGACCAGTCTCAGGTACGCATTCAGTCTCGGGTGGGCGAGGTGCAGACCCAGGTGGTTGCCAGCGATGAAGTTATGCCAGGAGTAGTGAGCTTGCCCCATGGCTGGGGACATAAGCGCGATGGTGTCAGCATGGAGATCGCGGCAGAGCAGGGCGGGGTAAGTTGTAATGACCTTACCGACGATAAACTGATCGACCAGGCCAGCGGCAATAGTGCCCTTAATGGTGTGCCGGTCAGGGTATTTGCAGTGCAGTAATATTTGCTTTGCCAATAGCCGCTGTTAACCAAAATAAAATATTAGGGTTGACAGCCTCGGCTCCGGGCTTATCATCGTCGCCTTAGCCACAGATAACCCCGGAGTTTGGCCATGCAGCCTCAAGATGGATCTTCTATCCGCCACGACTGGACCAGAGAACAGGTTCTCAGTCTGTTTAACCAACCTTTTAATGATCTGCTATTTGATGCCCAGGTGATGCATCGCCAACATTTTGACCCCAATCAGGTGCAGCTCAGCACCCTGCTGTCGATTAAGACCGGCGCCTGCCCCGAAGACTGCAAATACTGCCCTCAGAGTGCCCGCTACGACACCGGTTTGGAAAAAGAAAAGCTGCTGCAAATAGAGCAGGTTATCGAGGCCGCCAAAGTTGCCAAGGCCAGCGGCTCCAGCCGTTTCTGTATGGGCGCTGCCTGGCGCTCGCCCCATGATCGCGATATACCCGCCGTGGCAGAGATGATTCGCGAGGTAAAATCTCTGGGTCTGGAAACCTGCATGACATTGGGTATGCTCAGCGAAGATCAGTCCGACAAGCTGGCCGAGGCCGGTCTCGACTACTACAACCACAATCTGGACACCTCCAAAGAGTTCTATGGTGAGGTGATTACCACCAGAACCTATCAGGATCGCTTAAACACTCTGGCCAATGTGCGCAATGCCGGCATGAAAGTCTGTGCCGGAGGCATTGTGGGTATGGGCGAAGAGCAACAGGACCGCGCCGGCTTATTAATGGAGCTGGCCAATCTGCCGGTGCACCCGGAATCTGTGCCCATCAATATGCTGGTTAAAGTGGCTGGCACGCCGATGGCCAATGAGGCAGATCTGGACCCCTTTGAATTTATTCGCACCATCGCAGTGGCCCGACTGATGATGCCTAAATCCTATGTGCGGCTGTCAGCGGGACGGGAAGATATGAATGAGCAGATGCAGGCCATGGCATTTATGGCCGGCGCCAATAGCATTTTCTACTGCGATAAATTGCTTACAACCCCCAACCCAAAGGCAAATACTGATATGCAGTTATTGCAGCGTCTGGGAATAAAACCTGAGGAGTATCAGGCTGATAAAGACAGCCAACAGCAGGAAGATGATCTGCACCGGGCCATTAACGAGCATAAAAACGACGCGCTATTCTACAGAGCCAGCTAGCCCTGTATGAATAGTATGGATGCCATTCTTCAGGCTCAACTCGATCAGCGGCACAAGCAGTTTCTCTACCGCCACAGAACCCATGTGGCATCTGGGTGCGACTCGGTGCTGCAGGTTGAGGGTAAATCCCTGGTTAACTTTTGCAGCAACGACTACCTGGGCCTGGCAGGTCACCCGGATATAGCCTCTGCCTTAAAAGCTGCTGTTGATCAATATGGCACTGGCAGTGGCGCCTCCCACTTAATTAGTGGTCATTCCACAGCTCATCAGCAGTTAGAGGAACAGCTGGCCGAGTTTACTGGTCGTCCTCGGGCGCTGTTATTTAGTACCGGCTATATGGCCAATATGGGCGTGATTAATGCCCTGGTGGGTCGTCATGATCTGGTGCTTGAAGATCAGCTTAATCATGCCTCGCTCCTAGATGGAGGCCATCTCTGCAGAGCCGACTACAAACGCTATAAGCACAATAATATGCAGCAGCTGGACTATCTGCTCGAGCAGAGCACCGCCAGTCGTAAGCTAATTGTCACCGATGGCGTATTTAGTATGGATGGCGATCTGGCACCGCTGCCGGAGATGAGTGCTCTGGCCGCACAGCACAGTGGCTGGCTTATGGTGGATGATGCCCACGGCATGGGGGTGCTGGGCGCAACTGGCGGTGGCATAGTAGAGCAGCAGGGCTTAACTGTGGAGCAGGTGCCTGTTCTGATGGGCACCCTGGGCAAGAGCTTTGGTACCTTTGGTGCCTTTATCGCCGGCAGTGAAGCATTGATAGAAACCCTGATTCAGTTTGCCCGCACCTATATCTACACCACGGCACTGCCGCCGGCGATTGCCTGTGCCAGCAGTGCCAGCTTGCAGATTGTTCGTCGCGAGCACTGGCGCCGCGAGCATTTGCAGAGTTTGATACAGAGATTCCGCGCTGGCGCTGAGCAGCTGGGCCTGCAACTTATGGACTCCCAGACGCCGATTCAGCCGGTGTTAATTAACAATGATCAGCGAGTGATGGAGATAAATCAGCAACTGCGCAGCAAAGGTTTTATGGTTGGTGCTATCAGGCCGCCCACTGTGCCTGCAGGCAGCGGCAGATTGCGAATTACCCTGTCCGCCAGCCACAGCAGGCAGCAAATTGATCAATTATTAGATGCCCTTGAGGCCTGCCTGTGAATGCGGCAGCAGATATTTGCTTAAAGCCACGAGTTGGCAGCGTTTTATACCCATGCCTCTCAACCCCAGGCCTTGGCAATAGGCTGCACCCGCAAACCCTGGTTTTGGTGCATGGCTGGGGCGCCGATAGTCAGATCTGGGGCCAGCTACCCCAACAGCTGAGTCAATGGGTCGATGTAATAACTCTGGATCTGCCAGGTTTTGGTCAGTCCAGCGTCCTGCAGGACTATTCAGCAGACAGCCTGCTTGATTGGATGCAGCAAACTCTGCCCGATCAGTGTTTGCTGCTGGGTCTATCTCTGGGTGGCATGCTCTGCCAGCGATATGCAGCAACCTATCCCCAGCGAGTAAGCGGGTTAATCTCTATCAGTACTAATAGCCAGTTTGTGGCTGACAGCTGCTATCAGGATGCTATGCCTAAAGCCGACTTCGACGCTTTTTTGCAAAGCTGGCAGAGCAACCCCAGTAGCTGCCTAAAACGTTTTGCCGGCTTGCAGGCCCAGTCTGATAGACAGCAGCGCCAATTAACCCGACAGCTGCGTGCAATGGATATGAATTTTGATTGCCATGCCGCTGAGGCATTGCTCAAGCTGCTTGGTGAACTAAAAATCTCCACCACTAGCCTGCCGCTGGCCAGTTTATCGCTGTTTGGTGAGCAGGATGCCCTAGTGCCGGTGCAAGCCGCCAACCGGGTCGCCAATGCAGTGATTATTGCCGGGGCAGGTCATTTACCTCATCTCAGCGCGCCGCAACAGGTAATTGGCGAGATCAAAGGGTTTCTCGACAACCAGCGTTACCGCTTGGACAAGCCCAGAGTGGCCGATAGCTTTGGTCGCGCGGCCCCCAGATATGACAGCGCCGCCAAGCTGCAACACAGAATTGGTGAGCAGTTGCTCGAGCATATACAAAGTCAGACCCAGAGGGCTCCAGATAGCATTATGGATCTGGGTTGCGGCACAGGCTATCACAGCATCCAGCTGCAACAGTGCTTCCCCGAGGCCAGGGTGCTGGGCGTCGATATCTCTGCAGGTATGCTCGCCTATGCTGAGGCCAAATACCGCCACAGCGATCTGCAGTGGCTGTGCGGCGATGCGGAAAACCTTGCTCTGGCAACTGGCTCTCAGGGGCTTATATTTTCCAACTTTGCGCTGCAGTGGTGTACCTGCCTGGACACATTGGCCACCGAACTCTACCGGGTTTTGCGGGCTGGCGGCCAGCTGGTGCTGGCCGTGCCGGGGCCAGAGACATTGACCGAGCTGCGCCATGCCTGGGCTGAGGTAGATGATCAGGTGCATATCAATCGCTTTGCCAGTTTGCAGCAGTGGCAGGGCGCTTTAGCTGCGGCGGGCTTTAGCTCTATCGAACTGACCTCAGAGCCATTGATAGAGCAGCACCAGTGCGTGCGAGACTTATTGTTAGAGCTTAAAAATGTCGGGGCGCACAATAATAATGCCGGCAAGCCATTGGCAATCACAGGCAAACAGCGGCTTAAAGCCCTGTACAATGCCTACGAAAATTATCGGCTTCCCAATGGTGAGTTGCCCGCAACCTGGGAAATTATCGCCGGTGTGGTCAGCAAATAATCACTGAGTAATTAGAGACATAAACTATGGCCAATAAATGGTTATTTATTACCGGCACAGATACCGATGTGGGTAAAACAGTGGTTGCCACAGGATTGCTGGCGGCAGCGGCCAAAGCGGGCCTGCGCACCGCGGCTATAAAGCCAATAGCCGCTGGCTGCGAGGATACAGGCTCTGGCCTACAAAATGATGATGCTCTGCAACTGCAGGCTGCCAGCAGCCATCCATTGCCCTATCAGCAGGTTAATCCGGTGGCTTTGGAGGCCGCTATAGCGCCCCATATAGCCGCCGAGGAGCAGGGTAAGACACTGAGTGCCTCGCGACTGGTGGGCTACTGCAGAGGTCTGGCTCTGTTGCCTGTTGATCTGTTATTGGTCGAGGGAGCTGGTGGCTGGCGGGTGCCTTTAAATAACCGCGAAACACTGGCCGATGTGCCTCGAGAATTGAACTGCTCAGTAGTTATAGTCGTAGGATTTAGACTGGGCTGTCTCAATCACGCGCTGTTAACCGCTGAAGCCGTACGCCGCGATGGGCTGCACATTGCGGGCTGGGTGGGTAATGTTATTGACCCGCAAATGCCGCGTTTAGATGAAAATATTGCTACACTACAGCGACTATTTACAGAGCCCTGTCTGGGTGTTGTACCCAGGCTGACCGATCTGACACCGGAGCAGGTGGGCAGCTATTTAAGTTTACCGGCTGAGTTTGAGGGTTAATTATGAGCGAAGAAAAAAAATTATCCGCCGAAGATATGGCGCGAGTCGAAACCTACCTCAATAGCGGTTTTAACCAAACCGAGCGCAAGCCTTTTCGCGGCCTGATTTTGTTGGGTGGTATCTGGGCGATTATTGCTGCTCTGGGCTGGATCAGCTATCAAATTGGTAAACAAGCAGGCTATTTGTAAGCTGTTTATTTTCGTGCTGGCTGCCTGCAGTCGGCTATTTAAACCTACCCTATTAGCGGCGGCTGGCTAATGCAAATTGTCACGCGACCCTTCGATCTCAGTGGCTGCGACTTTGCCGACCAGCTGGATCCATTATTACAGCGTATCTATCAATCCCGCGGAATTGACAGCCAAGCCTCTCTCGACCGGCGACTAAATTGCCTGCCTGAACCCCAATCAATGACCGGCCTGGATGCTGCAACACAGCGACTTGTGACTGCAGCTAAGAAACAGCAATCGGTATTAATTGTTGGCGACTTTGATGCCGATGGAGCCACCAGCTCAGCATTGATGGTGTTGGGGCTCAGGGCCATGGGCTTCCAGTCGGTTGATTTTTTGGTGCCCAACCGCTTTGACTATGGCTATGGTTTAACCCCGGAAATTGTTGACCTGGCCGCCGAGAAGTCTCCTGATCTAATTATTACCGTCGACAATGGTATCTCCAGTGTCGAGGGTGTGGCGCGGGCCAATAAGTTGGCTATTGAGGTGATTGTTACCGATCACCATTTACCCGGCACCCAGTTACCGGACGCCGTGGCCATTGTTAATCCTAATCAGCAGGGCTGCGATTTTCCCAGTAAAAACCTGGCTGGTGTAGGGGTAGCTTTCTATCTGTTAATTGCACTGCGCACTGAGCTGCGCCAACAGCAATGGTTTGACCAGCAGCAGATTGCCGAGCCCAATCTCAGCCAGTGGCTGGATCTGGTGGCACTGGGCACAGTGGCCGATGTGGTACCCCTGGATCAGGTTAATCGGGCACTGGTGCATCAGGGGTTGCTGCGTATTCGGTCCGGGCACAGCCGTCCTGGTATTCAGGCACTACTGCGCATTGCCGGCAAAAATCCCGCGCGGCTGGTGGCCACAGATTTAGGCTTTGCTCTGGGCCCAAGATTAAATGCTGCAGGACGGCTGGATGATATTAGTCTGGGTATCCAGTGCCTGCTCTGCGATGACCCTCAGCAGGCATTGCATACAGCCCAGGCACTGGACGAGTTAAATCAGGATCGCAAATCGATAGAAACCGGCATGCAACAGCAGGCTCTGGCTATTGTCGAGCAGCTGGGGCTAGATGATAAATCTATGCCAGCGGCCCTGAGCCTGTTTCAGCCTGACTGGCATCAGGGCGTGGTGGGCCTGTTGGCTTCGCGTATCAAGGAGAAATACCATCGTCCGGTGGTGGCATTTGCCCGCGGCGACAATGGTGATTTAAAAGGCTCTTGCCGTTCCATCCCCGGCTTACATATTCGCGATACGCTAGACGCAGTGGCCACCCAAAATCCCGGGCTAATTACCAAATTTGGTGGCCATGCCATGGCGGCAGGTCTTAGCCTCAACGAGGATAAGCTCAGTGAGTTTGAACAAGCCTTTGAGCAGCAGGTTGCCCAGCTTGTAACTGAGGATGATTTGCAGGCCAGGCTGATTACCGATGGCTGTTTGGAAGCGCAGCAGCTGTCTATGCACACGGCAGAAATGTTGCGCGATGCTGGCCCCTGGGGTCAGCTGTTTCCCGAACCCTGTTTTCAGGGTGACTTTCGCATTGTGCAGCAGCGCATTGTGGGTGAGAGGCATTTAAAGCTGGTGCTGGCGCCGCACAACCAACCCGAAATAGCCATAGACGCCATCTGGTTTAATATTGATACTGCGCGCTGGCCCAACCCCGAGGCAGAGACAGTGCACTGTGTTTACCGGTTGGATATCAATGAGTTTCGAGGGCTGGAAAGTCTGCAGCTAATGGTCCAGCATCTGCAGGCCAATTAAATATATAACAGCGGCCACCAGAGCCACAGGCATAAAAAGAATAGACTATGAGTTTTAAAACCGATCTGCGCGCCGATTTAATTCTGCTGCTCACCGCATTTATCTGGGGCCTGGCCTTTGTCTACCAGCGTTCGGGCATGGACCATATAGGTCCCATCACCTTTACCTTTGGGCGTTTTCTTATCGGCGCAATTGCCATTTTGCCGCTGTGGTATTTAATGGAAAAACCCAAAGATATCTTTGCTTTAAACCAGACCAATAAAAAAGCCCTGCTACTGGGTCTGGTGCTTACCGCGGGCATGCTGTTACAGCAATGGGGCCTGGTGTATACCACCGCGGGTCGGGCCGGGTTCCTGACTGGGGTCTATATTATCTTTGTGCCCATATTGGGGCTGTTTTTCCGCAACAAAACCGAGTGGCCCACCTGGGTTGGGGTGCTGCTGGCGCTGGCGGGTATCTACTTTTTGGGCCAGGTCGATAGCGATGAGCTGTTTATTGGTGACCTGCTAATATTGCTGAGCTCCGTGCTGTTTGCTCTGCATATGATTTTTACCGGCAAGTTGGCCAACCAGACTTCGTCGTTTCGGTTAATCTTTGTGCAGTTTAGTTTGGCAACAGTAATCGCCGGTGTTTTGATTCCCTTTTTTGAAGTCTGGAGTTGGCAGGGCATTGCCGATGCCGCAGTGGCCTTGCTCTATGTGGGGGTGCTGTCGTCGGCAGTGGCGTTTTGTCTGCAGGTGGTGGGGCAGCGCACCGCGCCGGCCTCTCATGCAGCTATTATTCTAAGTTTTGAATCTGTGTTTGCGGCATTTGGTGGTTGGTGGTTACTAGAAGAGTACCTTACCCAGCCAGAGCTAATTGGCTGCGGGTTAATTTTGGCTGGTGGTTTGGTGTCCCAACTCAAGGTCTTGCTTAAACAGACGGCTGGGGACCCTATTCAACATCCCCATGGGGTGAACTAGGGGTAGAGCCTATTGTGGTCTTGTCGAGAGCATTTTTCGTATCTCTGTCGGAGGCAACAAAATGAAACGACGAACCTGGTTAAAGCAACTCAGCCTGGGGCTCTTGGCCCTGACCAGCGCCACCAAACTCTGGGCACTGGACAAATTGCAGCGCACAGACAAAGAGTGGAAAAAACTGCTGACCCGAGGACAGTATTATATTCTGCGTGAAGAGGGCACCGAAGCCAGATGGTCCAGTGAACTCAACGATGAGCACAGAGACGGAGAATATATTTGCGCTGGCTGCGGTCTACCGCTGTTTACCTCAGAGACCAAGTACGAGAGTGGTTCCGGCTGGCCGTCCTTCTACGACCATATCGAGGGTCATATAGATACCAAGCGAGATTTTAAGCTGATCTGGCCGCGCACCGAGTATCACTGTGCCCGCTGCGGTGGTCATCAGGGCCATGTCTTTGATGATGGTCCCAAGCCTACCGGCCAGCGCTGGTGTAACAATGGACTGGCTCTTAAATTTGTTCCCAGAGTCTAGGGGTTCATCAGAGGCGCGATATAACTCTTAATCAGGTCTTTAATAATAGGCTGGGCCAGTGCCGTGGGGTGCAGCCCATCCTCCTGAATCATACCTTCGGTAATGGTCAATTCCTCCAGCTGAAAAGGGATAAGCGGCACCTTGGTTTCCTCCGCCAGTTGCGGATACACCGCGGCAAAGGCATCGGAGTAACGGCGGCCGTAGTTGGGCGGCAGGCGCATACCAAACAGTATGGGCTCCGCTCCTGCATCGCGCACCAGATCTATCATGGCCCGCAAATTGCCCTTCATCAGCGCCACCGGCTGGCCGCGCAGGCCATCATTGCCGCCCAGCTCCAAAAGCACATAGTCGGGGCTGTACTCCTGCAGTAACTGCGGCAGACGATACAGGCCACCACCAGTGGTATCGCCACTGATGCTGCCATTGATTATGGTATGGCCCTCACCCAGATCATCCCGCAGCAGAGCAACCCAGCCGCTGCCCTGATTGACGCCGTAGCCAGCACTCAGGCTATCGCCCAGAACCAGCAAGGTTGATCCATAACTATTGGCACCCAGTAAAATAAACAGGCAACATAGGCGCTGTAGAAAAGACTGCATAAATAATCTCTATTAACTTGTCGACAAACACTGGCACCAGTGTATGCATTTTTAGTAGCAATGGAAATTTACAATGATCAAAGTCAGTAATATCAGTAAACAGGTCACTACCACAGAGGGTACGCTCAGTATTTTACAGGGGATCAATCTCAGTCTTGCCGCTGGTGAGAGTTTGGCGATTGTAGGCCCCTCTGGTTCAGGCAAGTCCACCTTGCTGGGTATTCTGGCTGGCTTGGATCTGCCCAGCTCTGGCTCGGTAAGCCTCAATGGCCAGGATATTACTGCTATGGATGAAGAGGGCCGGGCCGCAGTGCGCGCCCAGACCGTTGGCTTTGTCTTTCAATCTTTCCACCTGCTGCCTGGTCTAACGGCACTTGAAAATGTTGCTCTGCCTCTTGAGCTGCAGGGCGATAAAGAAGCCCTGCAAACCGCCGCCTATTATCTGGGCCGCGTGGGTCTGGAGCACCGCACCAGCCACTATCCAAGACAGCTCTCCGGCGGTGAGCAGCAGCGCGTGGCTGTGGCTCGTGCCTTTGCCTGTAGTCCCACCATATTGTTTGCCGATGAGCCCACCGGCAACCTGGATACAGGCACCGGCGAAAAAATAAATGACCTGTTGTTTGACCTCAATAGAGAAGAGGGCACCACATTGGTGTTGGTGACCCACGAGCACAATCTCGCAGCCCGCTGTGGCCAGCGAATGGTTCTGGCTGCAGGCCAGCAGGTGACAGAAGGCAGTGCCGCCTGATGCAAGCATTTAAAATGTTGCTGCGCACCTGGCGCGGCGGACAGCTCAGTCTCATTATCTGGTCGCTGGTGCTGGCGGTTGCAGTGGTGACCTCGGTGTCTATACTGGCCGAGCGTATTGAGCGCGCGTTAACTGCCGAGTCGAGTAGCTTTCTAGCCGCCGACCTGGTAGTGCGCAGTAGTCGCGCCATTGACCAGACGTGGATACAGCAGGCTGAACAGGCCCAGGTGCAGAGCGCGCGGGTGCTGAGCTTTGCCTCCATGGTCTACGATGATGCCAATATGCATCTGGCCTCGATCAAGGCCGTAGAGGCAGGCTATCCGTTGCGAGGTCTGTTGCGCCGCACCACCACTCCATTTACCAGCGACAAAAGCCTGATTGAAGAGGTCGACTTTGGCCCAGCTCCCGGCGAGGCCTGGGTAGATGCCAGACTGCTGCCGCTGCTGGATATAGAGCTCGGCGATAGCATTGAGCTGGGAGAGATTCGCCTTAGGGTCACCCAAGCCGTGGTTGAAGAGCCCGATAGCGGTGGCACCTACGGGGCCATTGGTGCCCGAGTATTAATGAACTACAGTGACTTGGATGCCGCAGGGGTGATTGTGCCCGGCAGCCGCGTGACCTACAGATATTTGATGGCAGAAGGTGCCAGTGGCGCCCAGGGTTTTGCCGACTACAGCCAGTGGATCGAGAGCCAGCTGGATGTGCATGACCGCCTGATTACTCCCGATGAAGCCGAGGCCAGTGTAGCCGATGCCATGGATGAGGGGCGGCGGTTTCTATTGCTGGCCGGCAGTGTGGGTGTGGTGTTGGCCGGTATTGCCCTGGCTCTGGCCAGTCATCATTTTGCCGCTGGGCAGACCCAGCAGGTAGCGCTGCTTAAAAGCTGGGGAATCTCCGCCAGCCGCGTGCGCAGCCTGTATTTGCAGCAGAGCCTGTGGCTGGGCATAGGTGGGTCTCTGCTGGGGCTGGCTGTGGGCTTTGGCTTCTCCGAAATACTGCTGTATGCGGTGCGCGAATGGCTGCCGATCTCTCTACCTATGGCAGGGCTGCGCCCCTGGATTACCGGCATGGCCACCGGCTTGCTCTGTCTGGCGGGCTTTACCCTGCCAGCACTCTGGCATCTGCCGGCACAGTCGCCCCTGGCAGTATTGCGGCAAGATGTGCAGGTAAAACCCGTGAGCTCTATGGTGCGCGGCCTGCTGGGCGTGGCAGCTGTGGCCAGCTTACTGCTGTGGTACAGCAATAACCTCTATCTGTCTCTGGCTATCTTGGCCGGTTTTGCTATTACTGCCCTGGCCACCATTGTGATTGGCCTGGCTCTATTGCGCTCAGGAAAAACCTACGGCCAAAAAATGGGCAGCATATGGCGCCTGGCGGCCAGCAACCTGTGGCGCCGTAAATCCCAGAGTATTATTCAGATGGTGGGTTTTTCCGGAGCCATAGCATTGTTAATGATTATGGCCGTGGTGCGCACCTCGCTAATTGATGAGTGGCGCTGGCAACTGGCCGACGATGCGCCCAATCACTTTTTGATTAATGTAGCCCCCTACGAGCTGGATGGGGTGCGCAGCATGATCAGCGAGGAAAATCTTGAGACCGCTGGTTGGTTCAGCATGGTGCGAGGTCGCATGACCCAGATTAATGGTGAGGGTATTACCGAAGACCAGCGCGACCGCCATGAATCCTTCCGCCGCGAGCTCAATCTTAGCTGGACCACTGACCTGCCCGAGGGCAATGAGCTCACGGCTGGCAAATGGTGGGATGAGCTGGAGCAGTCAGATGATATTGCGCCTGTATCATTGGAGGATCAGTTAGCTGGTGAGCTGGGGCTGTCCATCGGCGACCGGATTACCTTTAGCGTTGGCGGGCTTATTTTTGAAGCCAGGGTGGCCAGTACCCGCAGTTTGAACTGGGACAATATGACGCCCAATTTTTATTTTCTGTTTCCGGAAGGGCAGCTGGAAAACTACCCGCGCACCAGCATGACCAGCCTGTATATCCCACCCCAGCAAAAGCTGTTGGTCAATGACCTGCTGCGCAAATATCCCACAGTGCAGGTGATAGAGCTGGATAAAATTATCGAGCGTATCCGCACCATTGTGTCTCAGGTGACCAGCGGTCTGGAAGTGATGACCCTATTGATTCTCAGCTGTGGCGTCCTGGTGATGTTTGCCGCCGTCAGCCTGTCCATGTCCGAGCGCCTGCAAGAGAGCGCCATACTGCGCACATTGGGCAGCTCAAGGCGGTTGATACTGGGTATTCAACTGGTGGAGTTTACCGTGCTGGGTGTGATGGCCGGCCTGTTGGCAGCCATAGGGGCCGAGGCCGCAGTGGCCATGATTCAACGCTTTATGTTTGATCTGCTGTTTGCCATGCACCCCTGGATCTGGGTGGCCGGACCTGTTGCCGGTGGCCTGTTGGTGGGCAGTCTGGGTGTTGGCTACAGCCGCAAAGCGGTAGTGCAGCCTCCATTGGAAGTGCTAAAAAATCTTTAATGCAAAGCCAGGTGGCTAGCGCAGGGGCAGCTGGATATGGAAGGTAGTGCCCACATCCGGGTCAGAGGTCAATGCAATCTGTCCCTGATGCTGGTCCACCACAATAAAGTGCGAGAACGATAACCGCTTGCCCGGACCAAACTGGCCGCTGTCGTTGCCGTCGGCAGCAAAGGGCTCAAAGATGGTCTTTTGCTCCTCCAGGCTAATACCGCGGCCATTGTGCTGAATACGCACCCACAGATTATCGTAGAACACCGAGACTTCAATATTGATGACCGGCATATGATCGCCATCGTCTATTACACCCAGGGCATAGCATGAGTGGCGGAACAGGCTTAAAAACACCTGCTGCATCTCAGTGATATAACAGGGAATCTCAGGCACATCGTCGGGACAGTCTATATTGACCTTAACGTCTTTAAAGCGCATGCCGGGCATAACCGACAGCACATCATTGGCCAGCTCCACCGAGTGGTGAATTACATCGAGCATATTGGCCTCGGCCTTAGTGCCACCGCCGCCGCCAGAGAAAGTCACCAGATTATCGATAATAGAGGTTGCCTGCTGGCCGCGAATAACTGCGTTCTCCAGCATCTCGCGCATGCCCTCTACATCCATAGGCTCGTCAGTTAAATCCTGGCGCACCTCTTTCACATCTTTAATAATCGCCCGCAGAGGAATATTAATATCATGGGCCATAATTGAGGCCATCTCACCCATAGACGACATCTTGTCGCGCTGTATCAGCATGGTCTCGTTTTGCACCCGCTGGGTCACATCGTCAACCAGAATCACCACACCGGTTTCCATCTGGTTTTGCAGTGGATAAATCGTAATATCAAAGTGGTACTGACCGCGCTGACTGTACTTAATAGTCAGGGTCTCGTTGTCGTCCAGCGCCTGCTGTATCTGCTGGGGGGTCACACTAATCGAGGGGAAGGCCTCCCACAGATCCTGTCCCATCACGCTTGCCGAGGGCAGCCCGCTAATTTCTTCAGCGCGATGGTTCCACTGGGTAATACGGTTCTCTTTACTCAGGCCTATCAGCATCAGCGGCATAGAGCGTAAAATACTGGTGATATAAGACTCAGAGCTGCGCAGCCGCTCAGTGGTAGATCTATGCTCAACAATCTCGTCTTCCAGCGTCGCCGTGCGCTCCTTTACCCGCAGCTCCAGCTGGGTGCGAATTTCCTCAAGCTCAAGGTTGTACTGACGCACCTGCCGACGGGTAAAGAACAGCCGCACAATAGTTAGCGACAGCGCAATAATCAGAATACCGCTAGAGAAGTTGGCCACATACTGCCAGTTGGTCGAGCCGTCGTCATTGCGCACAAACCAAAATACATCCGCAGCCGCCGCCTGGCTAAACAGGGGCAATATCAGGGCAGTACATTTTTTCATCAGGTTCAATTTGGGTACATCTCTAGGGCTGGGTTGAGATGTCTATTATAGCGATGAAAATCCAGTTGTCAGTGCCTGTGGGTGGCTTTGATCTTAAATTATTTGTGGCGGCCGCCTTGATAAATTCACCCTGGACAGATTGGTGAACTGGTTGTGTCGATTGGATAAGCGAGTTGAATTAAGGTTGCGATAAATATTCTCGAGGGAAGGTAGGGTTTTTTTGGGTTTCGGAGTCTTATAAGTACAGTGATTAAATTTTAAATCTTTTTAGTCCGAAACTTTGTAGCCCCTGCTGGTCTGTATCACTCCCCCTCCTTACAGCAGGGGTTTTTTTCGTCCTGAAAAAAGTCCTATGCCGATAACTAATATTAATTCTGATAATTGCCTGGGCGGTGCTGGCTTGGCCCGGTGTGGTTACTGTAGGGACCCGTGCGGTGAGATTTGGGCGCAGCTCTATTACCTTTGAGCAGGCTATTTTTCAGAACAATGCCTGTGCGGCGGTCAGTTCTAATGTCATCGTGAGAATAGACAGGCTGACACGAAAGTCGGCGCCGCTGCCTGAGGATGTGGTGGCTAGGTTCAATGATTTGGTTTAGCGCAGGGGTGTCACCCCAGCCTAGGAACGTCACCCCAGCGAAGGAACGTCACCCCAGCGAAGGCTGGGGCCAGGGCCAGGGCCTCTAAAAGATTCCCGCTTGCGCGAGAATGACGGTTTGCGGGTCACCCCAGCGAAGGCTGGGGCCAGGGCCAGGGCCTCTAAAAGATTCCCGCTTGCGCGAGAATGACGGTTTGCGGGTCACCCCAGCGAAGGCTGGGGCCAGGGCCAGGGCCTCTGGAAGATTCCAGCCTGTGCTGGAATGACACTCTAATACATTACCCCAGTTACGAAGAACAACTCACCGATATCTGCTCTGCCCAGTCGGGCGGCAATCCGGCGTAATGTTGGGCCTGGGGGTGCTCGGCAAAGGGCGCCTGCAGTATCTCCAGCAGCAAATTCACCTCTGTGTAATCTCCCTTATGGGCCTGCTCTATGGCGGCCTGGGCCATATAGTTGCGCAGCACATACTTTGGGTTTGCGGCCTGCATCTGTTGGCGGCGCTCGGCGTCTGTGCTGTTCTGTTGCTGTAGTCGCTGATCGTATTTTTCTGCCCAGGCATCAAAGCCGTCTCTGTCGATAAACTGGTCTCTAATGCTGTGGTTATCAGCGCAATATTCTGCAAGCTGGCGGAAGAAGATTGTGTAGTCCACATTGTTGGTGTGCATAATGTCTAGCAGCTGATTGATTAGCTGCTCGTCTGCGGGCTGGTATTCTTCTAGCCCAATCTTGCCCGCCATAATATGTCTAAACTGGTGTAAAAACTCTGGCTCGTACTGCTTAAGGGCGCGCACTAGGTCATCGTTGCTAATTAAGCTGGTCAGTGCGGTGGCCAGGGCATTGAGGTTCCACAGACCTATGCTGGGTTGGTTTTTAAAGCTGTAGCGGCCGTTGGTGTCTGAGTGGTTGCAGATATGCTCTGGATCGTAGTTATCCAGAAACCCAAAGGGGCCATAGTCTATGGTGTCGCCCAGTATGGACATATTGTCGGTGTTCATTACCCCGTGGTTAAAGCCGACTGACTGCCACTGGGCAATCATCTTGGCGGTTTTAAGTACGCAGTTTTCCAGCATCAAATAGTATTTGTTTTCTTTATCGGCCCAGTCGGGGAAGTGGCGGTCGATTACATAGTTGGCCAGGGCTTTTACGGCTTCAGGTTGGTTGCGGTAGTGAAAGTGCTCGAAGGAGCCAAAGCGAATATGGCTCTCGGCCACGCGGCAGACGGTGGCGCCGGGCTCTACGTCTTCGCGGTAGACTGGGGTTTTGCTATCTACCAGGCACAGGGCTCTGGTGGTGGCTATGCCCAGGCCGTGCATGGCTTCTGAGCACAGGTATTCGCGGATGCTGGAGCGCAGCACGGCGCGGCCATCGGCAAATCTGGAGTAGGGGGTGGTGCCGGCGCCTTTGAGTTGGATATCCCACAGCTTGCCCTGGTGCTCTAGCTCGCCCAATGTGGTGGCGCGGCCATCGCCCAGCTGGCCTGCCCAGACGCCAAACTGGTGGCCGGAGTAAACCAGTGCTACCGGTTGTGCCTGGGCTGGTGCTTTGTTGGCACTCATTATTTGCAGCATCTCTGGGTTGTTGAGTTGCTCTGGGTCTATGCCCAGTTGCTGGGCCAGTGCTCTGTTGATGCTGACCATACGGGGCTCTTGTAGCCCCTCCATGGTTACCCGACTGCAGTGCAGTTCGTCTTGATGTTTAAAGGCATCGTAAAAGTGGTGCTGCAGCTGGTCGGTAAATAGGCTCATTATATTCCGGCATCTTCTCGGCTAATTCGGGCCAGATTGTCGGCATGCAGGCTGCTGATATACAGCCAGTCGTCGGTTTCCAGGGCACCGGTGTTGGTGTGGTGTTGGCCATTGGCATCTTGCAATGAGGTCAGCACGTTGCCTTCTCCGTCCATGGCAAATACATGGCTGTGGGCTTGTGCCTTGAGTTGCAATGATTTGGGCAGGCGCAGGTTCATCTTGCGCACGCCGGGCCAGTTGGATAATAGATCTAGCATCTCGCTGCGTGGCGAGACCAGACCCACCCAGAAGCGTCCGTCGCGACCGCGCACTATATTGTCGGGGAAGCCGGGTAGGTTGTCGATTATTACTTCGGCGGTGCCGGCTTTTTCACCTGTGAGCCAGTATTTTTGTACGCGGTAGGTGCCGGTTTCATTGACCAGCACAAAGCTGCTGTCGGCGGCGGTGGCTACGCCATTGGCAAAGTTTAGGCCGTCCATTACCAGCTTGGTGGACTGGTCGGCGGGGTCGTAAACCAGCAGGCGGCCATGACCGCCATGCTCTGCTACATCCAGCAGGCTGGCGGCGTAGGTGCCGCCATTGCTTTGGGCGCCAAATTTGCTGGAGGCGTCGCTAAAGTAAATTTTGCCATCTTCGGTCACGTCCAGATCGTCAGCATAGACTATGGGCACGCCGTCCATGCTGTTGGTGAGGGTGGTGAGCACTCCATCTGGGGTCATGCTGAGTATGCCTTTGTAGGCGTCGGCTATCAGCAGGTTGCCGCTGGCATCAAATACCAGGCCCAGGGGGCTGCCCTGGGTGTTGACCATTTTGGTGATTGCGCCGCTGGCTTCGTTGTATTTGAGTATCCAGCCTTCGCGGGTGGCGGTGTAGATTTCGCCATTGAGCAGGGCCAGGCCCTCTGGGCCATGGGTGTCGGTAAGCTCTATAATCTCGATTTTGGCCAGTTTGTTGTTCTGCTCAAAGTCGCCCACATAGCCTTGGTTTTGCGGGGCTTGCCAGCTTACGGGGTCTATGGCGACTGGCCATAGCAGCAGGTAGGCGAGCAATGTGCCGAGTATGGCTAGGCTGGTTTTTTTCATGGCGGTTGTCTCCGGGTTTTATTATTTTGTTTTCTGCCGTTATGTTGCGCTACTGCTATGGCTTAATCAACTGTGTTTTAGCTTGGTGTGGCTTGTTAGCTGGGGTAAAATGCGCGGCTTAATTGGTTCAGGCACAGTTACCCAATGGAAGTTAATCCGCTTTACAACGCTCTCGACGATTTGCAGGCACGCACTGACGTGTTGAGGGGGTATCTTTGACTACGTTAATCGCAAGGACCGTCTGGCTGAGGTTGAGTTAGAACTCGGCGAACCCGATGTTTGGAATGACCCGGATCGCGCTCAGGAGTTGGGCCGCGAGCGCTCGTCTCTGGAAGCTGTGGTTAAGACCATTGAAGATCTGGACTCTGGTGTGTCTGATTCCCGTGAGCTGCTGGAGATGGCGGTTGAGGAGGATGACGCTGACACTGTGACTGAGGTGGAGGCTGAGATTGCCAGCCTTGAGGCGCAGTTGGCTAAGCTGGAGTTTCGCCGTATGTTTGGCGGTGAGATGGATCCTAACAATGCCTACTTGGATATTCAGTCGGGCTCTGGCGGCACTGAGGCGCAGGACTGGGCGGAGATGTTGCTGCGTATGTATTTGCGCTGGGCTGACGATAAGGGTTTTAAGGCGGAGCTGGTGGAGTGCTCTGCTGGTGATGTGGCTGGTATTAAGAGTGCCACTGTGCAGGTGACGGGCGAGTATGCTTTTGGCTGGTTGCGCACGGAGATTGGTGTGCACCGCTTGGTGCGCAAGTCGCCGTTTGATTCGGGCAATCGTCGCCATACGTCTTTTTCGGCGGTCTATGTGTCGCCGGAGATTGATGACAATATTGATATTGAGATTGATCCGTCGGATGTGCGCACTGATACTTACCGGGCTTCTGGTGCTGGTGGTCAGCATGTTAATAAGACGGATTCTGCGGTGCGTCTGACCCATGAGCCCAGTGGTATTGTGGTGCAGTGTCAGAGTCAGAGGTCGCAGCATCAGAATCGGGATAAGTGTTGGCAGATGCTTCGCGCTAAGCTGTACGAGGCGGAGATGTTGAAGCGGGCTGAGGCGGCGCAGGCGACTGAGGAGACTAAGTCGGATATTGGTTGGGGTAGTCAGATTCGCTCTTATGTGTTGGATGATGCGCGGATTAAGGATTTGCGGACTAGTGTGGAGACGCGGAATACTCAGGCGGTGTTGGATGGGAAGTTGGATCAGTTTATTGTGGCTTCGTTAAAAGCTGGGTTGTAGGGCTGAGCCATCCTGAGTTTTAAATGCGGATGCACCCCAAGGGCTGGCATCTGCGACACGCTGTAAATACGTCCCTGTACGCTCGAGAGTGGCATCCCTGCCACTCACGGTCTCAGATGCCAGCCCTTGGGCTGCATCCTCGACTTAGCGTAATTTTTGTATTGGCTTGCTAAATTAAATTTGAAATTAAAGACTGAGATATGACTGATCAACAAGACGAGAATAAGTTAATCGCCGAGCGCCGGGCCAAACTTACTGCATTGCGGGAAGAGGGCGGTGCTGTATTTCCCAATGATTTTCGGCCTGAGCACAGTGCAGCTGAGCTGCAGTCTGGTTTTGGCCATGAGAGCAAAGAAGATCTGGAAAAGCTGGGCAAGATTGTGTCGGTTGCGGGGCGGGTAATTCGCAATCGCGGTGCCTTTATGGTGGTGCAGGACAGCTCGGGTACGATTCAGCTGTATGTGACCAAAGAGGCCCGCCCTTTTGCCAAGTCGCTGGACTTGGGTGATATTGTTGGCGTGAAGGGTGAGCTGCATCTGTCTGGCAAGGGCGATCTCTATGTGCAGATGGATGAGTACCAGTTGCTTACCAAGGCGCTGCGCCCATTGCCGGATAAGTTTCATGGTCTGGCGGATCAAGAGATGCGTTACCGTCAGCGCTATGTGGATCTGATTGTTAACCCTGAGGTGCGCAATACGTTCCGGGTGCGCTCTAAGGTTGTTGATTTTATTCGTCGCTATTTAAACGGCGCTGACTTTTTGGAAGTTGAGACGCCTATGTTGCAGGTGATTCCCGGGGGTGCGGTGGCGCGTCCTTTTGTGACTCATCACAATGCGCTGGATATTGACATGTATATGCGTATTGCGCCAGAGCTGTATTTGAAGCGGCTGGTGGTGGGCGGTTTTGAGCGGGTCTATGAGATTAACCGCAATTTCCGCAATGAGGGTTTGTCGACCCGTCATAACCCTGAGTTCACTATGCTGGAGTTTTATCAGGCCTATGCTGACTTTAATGATCTGATGGATCTGACTGAGGATATGCTGCGCAAGATGACCACTGAGGTGCTGGGTTCGACTAAGGTGGTTAATACGGTTAAGGATGCTGAGGGCGAGGTGGTGAGCGAGACTCATTACGATTTTGCTGAGCCATTTACCCGTCTGTCGGTGTTTGATTCTATTTTGCAGTACAACCCGGATATCAGTGCCGAGCAGTTAGCCGATGAAGCCGGTGCACGCAAGATTGCTGAGGGGCTGCATATTCCACTTAAGGATATCTGGGGTCTGGGCAAGGTGCAGATTGAGATTTTTGAGAAGACTGTGGAACATCGTTTAGAGCAGCCTACTTTTATCACCATGTATCCGGCTGAGGTGTCGCCGCTGGCGCGTCGCAATGACCAGGACCCTCATGTCACTGATCGCTTTGAGTTCTTTGTGGGTGGCCGCGAGATTGCCAATGGCTTCTCGGAGCTTAACGATGCAGAGGACCAGGAGTCGCGCTTTAGGCAGCAGGTGGCTGAAAAAGAGGCGGGTGATGACGAGGCCATGCACTTTGATGCTGACTATATTCGCGCGCTGGAATACGGTATGCCACCGACGGCTGGTGAGGGTATTGGTATTGACCGACTGGTGATGTTGCTGACGGATTCGCCTTCTATCAGAGACGTGTTGTTATTTCCTCATATGCGGCCGGAATAAACAGCCTAAACAAAAAAGCCCGGCTAGTGCCGGGCTTTTTTGTTGTCGCTTGCAGGTTTTACTTTAGGCTAGCGTAGTAGGCCGCAAGGTTGGCGATATCTGCATCACTCAGGCCTTTGGCCATAGCAGTCATCATGGCGTTGTCGCGCTTGCCATCTCTAAACTGCTTGAGCTGGCTGACCAGGTAGGGTGCCTTTTGTCCCGCGAGGTTTGGCCACATGCCATTGTTGCTGATGCCATTTATACCGTGACAGCCTGCACAGGTCATGGATTTGGCTTTGCCTGCAGCAGGGTCGCCGGCCATAGCGCTAAGTGATAATGTTGCTGCGATCAATGTGATTACTAGTTTTTTCATACTATCTCTCCAATGGTTAATTCGTTGAGCCTGTGTCTCTGGTCACTCAGTGCTATTGGCCAGACTGTGGCTAATAAACAATGAGGTACTTAATAGAGCCACGGCGCCGACCTGGTGGGCGGCAGCCACCGGCACGGGCATATAAAATATTAGGGTGCTTATACCCAGAGTCACTTGCAGTATCAGAAAGCCTACCAGGGCAAAAACTCCTATTTTGGCTGGGCCCTGAATATCTGCCTTTAGGGCTTTGGCCGCAAAGGTCAGTACCAGGGCTACAATCAGGTAGGCAAATATGCGGTGGTTAAACTGAATGGTAGTGATATCTTCAAACGCCGACAGCCAGGCTGGTGCCATGCTGTAGAGTCCGGGGGGTACAAAGCTATCGCCCATCAGTGGCCAGGTGGGGTAGGCGAAACCGGCTTTGGTGCCGGCCACTAATCCACCGGACAGAATCATTAAAAAGATCAGTCCGCTTAAGCTGTAGGCAAATTTTCTTAGCTGCACTGGTTGGCGGGTTTTGGGGCTTACCAAACCAAAGGCAGTCCACAGAATAAATGAGTAGATCAGTACAGCAGCACCCAGGTGGGCGCTGAGGCGATACTGGCTGACATCTGGCTTATCTACTAGGCCGCTCTTGACCATATACCAGCCGAGCAGGCCCTGACAGCCGCCGCCAATCAGCATAAGAACCAGTTTTGGTGTTAGACCGGCCTGGATACGTTTGCTGAAGTAGAAAAACAAAAACGGCAGAATAAAAATCACCCCGATCAGTCGGCCGAGCATGCGGTGGAGATACTCGTACATAAAGATCGATTTAAAGGCTTCGAGAGACATGCCCATATTAATTTTTTGGTATTCGGGGAACTGCTTATACTTCCAAAACATATGCTCCCAGTCAGCCTCTGACATGGGTGGGATCATGCCCATCAATGGCTTCCAGTCCACCATAGATAGACCGGAGTTGGTCAGTCTGGTGACACCGCCCAGTAAAATCATGCCAAATATCACTGCTGCACAAAAAAACAGCCAGTAGGCAATTTGACGGCGGTAGGTATCTTCAAGGGTTAAAGCTGGAGCTGCTTGGGGCATTTACGAGATTATTCCATAGCTTGTTGTTGATTCGGATTGTAGGCGTCTAACCAGGTTTTGTTACGAAAGCGGCGCATATTTAGACTAGATTTTATACCGAAATCCAGCAGCGAAGTTGCATAGAGCCACATCACATCCGCCCCTATCTGAACCATAATAAAGGGCACAAGAATTCTGCTCAGGGCAATGCTAAATATGGTGACCATCATGGGGTATCTGGTGTCCCCGGCACCGCGCAGGGCGCCGGCCATACTAAACTCGATCCCCATAAGCGGCAAACTGCAGCTGATAATGTAGATAAAGGGCACCATCAGCGCGATCACCTCTGGATCATCAATCATAAATCGCGCTATTTCCTCAGCAAACAGGCTCATGATCAGGCCGCCGGCGATCATAATGTAGACACAGGTGCGCATGGCGCGCCAGCCGGCGTTATAGGCGCCTTTTTTATCGCCGGCACCAAGATGTTGGCTGACCAGAGTCGCGCTGGAAATAGAGAAGCTAAAGGCGATTACTATCATCAGGCCCAGTATGGAAAGACCGATACCATAGGTGGCAAAGGCGGCGTTGCCATAGCTGGCCAGAAAGACCAAAAAGATTAATAGGCCGGCCTGAAAAAACAGCTGCTCAAAGGCGGCGGGCATGCCTATTTTTATCAGGTCACGGCCATTTTCCAAAAAGCCTGGCAGCGGGTTGGCTGGTTTAAATGACAGTAAACCCAGCATCCACAGCAGCATAAAAATTATTACTGTAATAATGGAGCCCACTCCATTACCAATCGCCAGGCCAGCCAGGCCATGGGGGGCTATACCATGCCAGCCATAGGTATAGACAATGCCCAGATAAACGCCCAGTACTGCGCCCACCACTGCTGCCCACAGGGGGGTTTGGCTATCGCCAGTGGCGCGAAAGGCCATACTAAATACCAGCACAATCAGCAGCGGAGGTGCAAACAGCACTGTGTAATAAACAAATTCTACCGCCAGTGTCTGAGCCTCTGGGGTCAGGCCAAATATGCCTACCAGTGGCTCAAGAAAGGGTATGGCGATAAATGACAGCAGCAAGCCGTCGATAAAAAAGATAATCACCGATAGGGCGGCGACACGCCCGGCAAGTTCTTTTTTGCCTGCGCCCCAGTAGCGCCCCACCAGAGCCGTGGTGCCGCTTGAGAGCCCCATCATCACGGCAAACAGGATAAAGAACAGGCGCTGGCCTGTGGTTACAGCTGCCACCGCGTCAATGCCCATGCCACCGGCGATTTTCAGGAATACGAGACCGGTCAGCATAAAGGCAATATTGCTGAGAATGGTCGGCCAGGTAAGGCGCCAGATTTTGAAAGTAGAGGCAGGCTGCATTGGTCGCTATGATACCATCCACAGCGCTGCGCAAGTTAGCTTTTCATTACCTACATAGAGGATATAGATATGGTGGATCCGGGAGCTGTAAAAATAGATCCCAGCTGGCTGGCTGTGCTTGGCGATGAATTTGACCAGCCCTATATGCAGCAGCTGCGAGAGTTTTTGCAGCAGCAAAAAGCCTCTGGCAAGGTGATTTATCCGCCCGGGTCGCAATGGTTTGCAGCTTTTAACAGCACGCCGTTTGATCAGGTGCGCTTGGTGATACTGGGGCAGGATCCCTATCATGGAGCCGGCCAGGCCCATGGTCTGTGTTTTTCTGTGTTGCCTGGTGTTAAGGTGCCGCCCTCATTGGCTAATATCTATAAAGAGCTGGCCGATGATCTGGGTATAGTACCGCCGGACCACGGCTGTCTCACTAGCTGGGCACAGCAGGGTGTGCTGTTGCTAAATGCCACTCTGACAGTGGAGCAGGCCAATGCCGGTGCCCATCAGGGCAAGGGCTGGGAGCAGTTTACTGATCGTGCTATCCGGGCGCTCAATGATCAGCGCCAGGGTATCGTGTTTTTACTCTGGGGCAGCTACGCCCAAAAAAAGGGCGCCTTTATCGACCAGTCTCGGCACCTGGTATTAAAGTCAGTGCACCCTTCGCCGCTGTCGGCCTATCGGGGGTTTCTCGGTAGTAAACATTTTTCTGCTGCCAACCAGTATTTGCAGCAGCAGGGGCAGTCGGGCATTGATTGGCAGTTGCCCTCGGCCCAGGTGGCCCTTGAGGCATTGGCTGCCATAAATAATAAGTAACAGTAACAGTTTGGAGAATAAGGCTTGAGTACAAAATCTTGGCAGACACCAAAGAATCTTCTGGTGGTAATGACCGTGGCAATGACCATTGCTTTTGCCATCTGGATGGCGCTGCTTAATAACTTTGTAATTGAGAAGGCCAGCTTTACCGGCGCTGAGATTGGCATGTTGCAGAGTATTCGTGAGATTCCCGGGTTTCTGGCTTTTACCGCGGTGCTGGTGCTGCTGATTATCAGAGAGCAGATGTTTGCTTATCTATCTCTGGCAATTCTGGGGATAGGTGTGGCTGTAGCAGGCTATTTCCCCACGGTGGTTGGGCTCTATCTGACTACTTTTATTATGTCGGTGGGCTTCCATTATTACGAGACGGTAAAGCAGTCACTGTCGCTGCAATGGTTGAGTATTGAGGAAGCGCCCAGGGTACTGGGGCAGCTGATTGCGGTGGGCTCCATGGCTTCGCTGCTGGTCTATGCTTTTCTGTGGTTTGCTCAGGAACAGTTTGGTCTCAGCTATCAGAGTATTTATCTGCTGGGCGGCGGTATCTGTCTGTTACTTACGGCTTTTGCCGCGCTGGGCTTTCCCCGTTTTGAGAGTCCTACCCCTCAGCGCAAACATCTGCTGATGCGCAAACGCTACTGGCTCTACTATGCGCTGACCTTTATGGGGGGCGCACGGCGGCAGATATTTGTGGTATTTGCCGGCTTCCTGATGGTTGAAAAATTTGGCTATTCGGTCAGTGATATTGCTGCGCTGTATTTAGTTAATCACTTATTTAACTGGGCCTTTGCCGGCAAGATTGGTGCTCTGGTGGGGCGTATAGGTGAGCGTCGGGCGCTGACCATTGAGTACTGCGGGCTGATCTGTGTATTTACCGCCTACGCCTTTGTTGATAACGCTCTGTGGGCGGCCGCCCTCTATGTGCTGGACCACCTGTTCTTTTCACTGGCTATTGCCATTAAAACCTATTTTCAAAAGATAGCCGATCCCGCAGATATGGCATCCACAGCTGGCGTGGCTTTTACTATCAACCATATTGCCGCTGTGGTGATTCCGGCTATCTTTGGGTTGGTCTGGCTGGTGTCGCCGGCAACGGTATTTCTAATGGGTACAGGTATGGCGGTAATAAGCCTGGTGCTGGCGCGCAATATCCCCACAGACCCCAGTGCTGGCAATGAGGTTGTTGTGGGCGCGGTGCGGGCTGACGTGCTAAATACTGTTAGATAAGCGGCGGCTTATGGGCCTTGGCTCGCAGCCAGTTGAGGCTCTTGAGGACAGTAGGTGTATTAACAATTTTCCGCTCCAGACGAAACTTGCCCGGATAGTCGATTAGCAACAACCCGGTGATCATGGTCAGCAGCCCCTGACCGGGCAGAAATAGCATCAGTATGCCGCCGAGCAGTAGCATATAGCCCAGACAGTTCTTACCGATCAAAATTATCAATCTAATCAGTGGCTGGCGGGTTTTCCACTGGGTGGGCTGACGCTTTTTGGGGACAAAATAATCATCGGGGATCTGGGCGACCAGCCAAGGCAGACTCAGCAGACTGATGACAAAAACAAAGGCTGAGCCCACTCCCATCCACCACAGCAGATACTGGTGCTCGGCAAGCAGGTCCATCAGAGCTTTCATGGGCCTGTGGGAATCTCATAGGGAAGACTGAGGTGGGTAACAGGATAAAGCTGCCCGCTGAGCTCTATGTCTGTGCAGTCGCTGGATTTATCGGCGAGAACCGCCAGTAGCTCAACCGTTTGGCTATCCACCTTTGCGGCACTGGCTATATTACCAATAGCCCGGCCCTCGGCACTGCGGATTTCGCTGCCCGGCCTGGGAACTTCGCTGGCGGCTATTTGCAGATGGTGCATTCTGCGCTTTACTGCGCCGCGATAATGGGCGCGGGCAACAATTTCCTGGCCCGTGTAACAGCCTTTTTTAAAGCTGATATAGCCCAGTGCATCCAGGTTGATCATCTGCGGGATAAACAGGTCACTGGTGTCGGCGGTGATATCGGCGGAGCCGCTGCGCAATCTCTGCAAATCGGTGATCGGCGGGGTCTCAATTTGACCGCTCAGGTCGGTAATCTCGGTCTTAAAAAATACGGCGTATTTTTTAAGGCTGGCAATAGCAATATCTGTGATGGAGCTGTGGGTCTCGAGCACAATATTATCCTGGCTGTCACAGCTGGCTTTAAACAAAAAAATAATCCGCCCCTTGGGGGTGCACTGGGCACCGCAGATGCTGTGCTCGGGACTCAGCTGGTCGATATCACAGGTCACCTGGCCCTGCAAAAATTTGCGGCTGTCTGGCCCGCTCAGTTGAATATGTCCCCTTGGGTCTATCGCTTTGCTCATTGCCCGCCTGCTGTTTAATTTAAGATTGTGAATGCAACTTTAGGTGATTGGATAATTGTCTCTTATAATACCGCTTTAACACAATTGCTGATTCCAAATGAATAAAAACCGCCTTATGTGGGCCAGTCGTCGAGGCATGCTTGAGCTCGATCTGATACTGCAGCCCTTTGTTGAAAATACCTATGATTCTCTCTCTGAGCATGATCAACTGCGATTTGAGGCATTGTTGGAGCGCGAAGATCAACAGCTGTTTGTATGGTTGATGAAGCGTGAACAGCCCACTGATCCAGACACCCTAAGGATAGTGCAAATTATTCATGAGAGCCGCCAGAAGCCCGCTGGTACTTAATCTAAAGCCATCAAAATCTCTGCTGTTATTTCAGCTGCTGATGGCTGCAACAGCCATTGTTCATTTAACTCTATTGCCTATTGCAACCTGGCCGCGCCTGCTGGCCATAGCCCTGGTGCTGGCTCTGGCAGTTGCGCTGCTGTGGCGCTGGTTACTGGCCGGGCCAGAGACAGTCTGTTTTTACCCGATCTCAGGTCATTGGCAAATTGACGGAGGCTCGCCCCTGTGGCCGCAGGCCAGTCAGTTTGTGACCCGCAGCCTGGTTATACTTTACCTCAGAGATGCCCGGGGTCGTCGCCTTAGTCGAGTTATTCCCCGAGATAGTTTAGGCGCTGAGCAGCACAGGCAGCTGCGGCAGCTTTTACTGCTGCCTGCCCCTAGCTCTGGTCGCGATGGATAATAACGTCCTGGCCGGCAAAGTTGATGGGCACCATGATGGTATCTCGCGCAATCGGTGAGAGGTCTGGATAGTCCAGCGTATAGTGCAGTCCGCGACTCTCTTTACGCTGCATTGCGCAGCGGATTACCAGCTCGGACACAGTGGCTAGGTTGCGCAGCTCCAGCAGGTCTCTGGTCACCTTGCAGTTGCTGTAGTATTCCTGGATTTCACTCTGCAGCAATTTGATTCGGTGCTGGGCGCGCTGCAGGCGTTTGTCGGTGCGCACAATGCCCACGTAATCCCACATAAAGCGGCGCAACTCATCCCAGTTGTGGGAGATCACTACATTTTCATCTGAGCTGCTAACCCGGGATTCATCCCAGTTCGGAATAAAGTCTGGCTGTGGTATCTGTGAAATCAGTTGATTGATAGAGCTGGCCGCGGCCTGGGCATAGACCAGACATTCCAGCAGTGAGTTGCTGGCCATGCGGTTGGCACCGTGAAGCCCGGTAAAGGCGGTCTCACCAATGGCATAGAGATTGAGTAGATCGGTCTGACCGCTTTTGTTGACTATCACGCCGCCGCAGGTGTAGTGGGAGGCGGGCACCACGGGGATCTGGTCGACGGTGATATCAATGCCAAACTCCAGGCAGTTGTTATACACCGTGGGGAAGTGCTCAATAATAAACTCGGCTGGTTTGTGGGTGATATCCAGATACAGGCAGTCGCTGCCCAGACGTTTCATCTCATGGTCAATGGCGCGGGCAACCACGTCTCTGGGTGCCAGCTCTCCGTCGGGGTGAAAACCGTCCATAAACCGGCTGCCATCTGGCAGTCGCAGCACAGCGCCCTCACCGCGCAGCGCCTCGGTAATCAGAAAGGACTTGGCCTTGGGGTGATAGAGGCAGGTGGGGTGAAACTGGTTAAACTCCAGGTTGGCCACCCGGCAGCCACGCCTCCAGGCCATGGCCAGGCCGTCGCCGCTGGCGCCATCCGGATTGCTGGTATAGAGATAGGCTTTGCTGGCGCCGCCAGAGGCCAGTGCCACGCTTTTGGCCTGAAACAGAGACACCACATCTGTGGCTATATCAAGAATATAGGCGCCGGTGCAGCGAATTTTGCGCGAATCATTGTCAGCCTGGGTGACCAGATCTACAGCGCAATGCTGCTCAAATACATCAATATTTTGTGCGGCAATCACCTGGTCGACTAATGTGCTGGTTACCTCTTTGCCCGTGGCGTCTGCGGTATGCAGGATTCGACGATGGCTGTGGCCGCCCTCCTGGGTAAGGTGGTAGTGCTGCTGATCGGAATCACGGGTAAAGTCGACCCCCTGGTTAATCAGCCAGTTGACTGCATCTGGGCCATTTTCCACGACAAAACGCACTGCGTCCTCATGACATAGCCCGGCACCAGCCACCAATGTGTCCGAGATATGGGCGTCGGAACTGTCATTTTCATCGAACACGGCGGCAATGCCGCCCTGGGCAAGCCAGGAAGCCCCGGCTTGCAGGGAGGCTTTGCTGAACAGAGCGATGCGCAGATTTTTGTCCAGCTGCAGCGCCAGGGTGAGTCCGGCGACACCGCTGCCGATAATTAAAACATCGTAGAGATGATTTTGTTTCATTTTATAGCCACAAAGATTTGATGCAGCATGATAGTATAAGTCCAGTGAAGCTGCGATTAAAATGGCGAACTTATTGACAACTGGCGGGTCTGTCTCTGTGGTCGCTGAAAGTTGTAATTTCTCAGCTAAAAAAAATTACCCATAGGCTTGGGAAAACGGATTGCTCCATGACGGAAAATAAAACAGAACCTACTGATCAGCAGTTGGTGGTTAGAGTACAAAAAGGCGATAAGCGCGCATTTGACCTGTTGGTTTTGAAATACCAGTACAAAGTCCATGCCATTGTGGGTCGGTTTATCCGCGATGCAGATGAGGTGGCCGATGTCACTCAGGAAGCTTTTATCAAGGCCTATCGTGCGCTGCCCAGGTTCCGCGGAGACAGCCAATTCTACACCTGGCTCTATCGCATAGCTGTGAATACGGCTAAAAACTACCTGGTGGCCCGCAGTCGCCGCCCACCATCCTCTGATGTAGACTTGGCTGACGCAGAGTACTATGCGGGTAGCGACAGGCTCAAAGATGTAGGTAGCCCTGAAAATCAGCTGTTTCGCGAGGAGTTGGAGGGCGTTATTAACAGGGCGGTGGAAGATTTGCCTGAAGACTTGCGCACTGCTGTGACATTGCGCGAATATGAAGGCCTTAGTTATGAGGATATAGCGGCGGTAATGGACTGCCCCGTGGGCACGGTAAGATCAAGAATTTTCCGGGCTCGAGAGTCGATAGACGTAAGAGTTTTGGATTTAATGGATGGTAATTAGGAATTCGGTGAACCTTTCCAATTAACACCGGTCATACCATCAGACTTTTGAGTTGTAGATTAGTTGTAGCCTAGCTGCAGGCGAGTTTTTAGCCAGCTGCAAGTCTAAACTTTTAATTGATAAGACCTAAATATAAGCACGAGGTAAGTTAATGAGCGACCAGAAAGAGCGCTTAGCAGAGTCACTCTCGGCCCTGATGGACGGGGAAACAAGCGAGATCGAATTGCATCGAATCCTCAAGGAAGTGGGTATTGAGCAGGATCATGAAACTGACAGTCATGGATCCCATTCAGCCTCAGTTGACAGCGCTCGTGGTATTTGGCAGCGCTACAATATGATCTCTGCCTCCATGGCAGGTGAGCCAGTCTCTAAAATTGATTATTCTGCGGCGATTTCAGCGGCAATTGATCAAGAGGGCGCCCATAAAGTCAGCATGTTGAGCAATGTGATGAGTTCTACCGGGCGTTTCGCTATTGCAGCTTCTGTGGCCCTGGTGGCCATTTTGGGCGTTCAGCAGCTCAATGCGCCAGATCCTGCCAGTGCTGATGTCATCAAATTTGCCGAGATGGAATTAGAGAGCACCGAGCGCAGCAGTGGACCGGCTATTCAGTTTCCCTCCGGGTTTCAGCCCAGTATTCAGGCGCGCACCGTAAGTGACGGTGGCAATAACAAGACCTCTCAGCATCTGGTACCAGTGGTGCAGGTTCGCAAGTCAGAGCAGCGCCAGTTCTCCGAGACAGAGCTGCGCAAGTACATGGATGATATTATGCTCAAACATTCAAACAATGCCGCGTTAAACAGTAATCAGGGTATGTTGCCATTTGCCCGGGTTACCAAAGGTGAGGCAGGGTCAGATAAAGAGTAAATTAATGTCACCTAATTACCTGCCGGGTTTGTTGCTAAACCCTGTAAAAAAATACCTCAAACTGGCGGCCCTGATGGCCGCCGTTTTTGCGCATGGGCCATTGATTGCCGAGCAGATGGATTCGGCCTATGACCTGATAGCAAGAATGGCAAAGGCCTCCAAGGAACTTAGCTACAAAGGGCTGTTTACCTACGAATACCGCGGCCAGTTGCGCAGTATTAAAGTGGTGCATCTGGTGCGCGATGGCAAAACCTACGAGCGCATTGTGCATATGGACGGCCCAGAGCGCGAGATAGTGCGTCGAGGGGATAATCTGGGCTGCCTGCGTGCCGCCGACAGGCTGCTGCGTGGCAGTGCACTTAAATTTAATAACAGTTATGCCGAGCTACAGGACCACTATGAATTTTACATTCGTGGTGATGGTCGTATCGCCGGTCGCCAGGTGGCTCTGGTTGAGGTATTGCCCAGGGATAAGCTTCGCTATGGCTATATTGTTGCCATAGATAAAGACACAGGGTTGATGCTGCAATCAGTGCTGCTAAGTCAGACTGGCAAGCCTCTGGAGCGCTTTCAGTATGTGGATATATCCTTTGCTGCCGACCTGAATAAGTTTCCGCTGTCCTCAGAAATGGCTGAGTCTGAAGATATAGATGTCAATCAATCTGCCTGCCTTGAAACCAATCAGGCAATAGAAACTGTGACCTCGATCTGGGAACCCCAGTGGTTGCCGCCTGGCTTTGTGTTGTCGTCCTATCAGCCGGCGGATGAGACAGGCCAGGAATCCTGGATGTATACCGATGGTCTGGCCGTCTTCTCGGTATTTGTCGACTCCAACAAGGGGACAGATAATTTCCCCCCTCTGGATGCCAAGCTGGGCACTACGGTAGCCGTGTTAACCAAGACTAAATATAACAATCAGCTGTATGCGGTCTGTGTGGTGGGTGAAATACCCCGCTCAACGGCGGGCCAAATTGCCAGTGCCATTAGGCCCAGGGCCAACCTGGGAGTCAAATAAACCGTGCTGCAGGTCGATTAGATGATTATTGAGACTGGCACTGTTGTTGCCCTTGAGTCCGATGCCCTCTGGGTAGAGACCATTCAAAAAACCGCTTGCGAGGCCTGTGTTGCGCAAAAGGGCTGCGGTACTCGCGTTCTCTCCAAGCTGACAGGCAAGACTAATCGTATCCGCGTACTGGCAAACCGTTCCTGTGCCGATCTAAAAATTGGTCAGGATGTCAGTATTGGCATCCCCGAAGACGTTATAGTCAAAGGCTCAATGCTGGTCTATATATTGCCAGTGCTCTGCGCTGTGATAGGCGCCTGGCTGGGTGGCTCGTCTGGTGATCTCGTTTCTATTGCCAGTGCTCTGTCAGGACTGCTGCTGGGTGGTCTAATTGTTAGCCTGCAGAGTAATAAAACAAGGAACGATTTGCGCTATCAGCCTGTCTTACTTGATGATAGTGGCGCAGTAGAAAATCTAAACTTCCTTTAGCGCCGCCCGCTTTAAATCTAAATACCGGAGAGAGTCTGTGCTCAAGAAATTTATCTTTGTTATCACCATTTCGTTTTTTTTCCTGTCATCGGCCTATGGGCAGCTGCCTGATTTTGCCGATCTTGTCGAAGAGGTCGCCCCTGCGGTTGTCAAGATCAATACAGTGACCAAGGGTCGGGGGCAGCAGTCACAGCAAGCGTTGCCGGATCAGTTACCAGAGATTTTTCGCGAGTTGCTCGAGCAGCGCAATCGTCAGCAACAGCCGCCTCGCCAGGCCAGGTCTATGGGGTCAGGCTTTGTGATTTCCCAGGATGGCTATCTACTGACCAATCATCATGTGATTGACCAGGCAGATGAGATTCAGGTGCTATTTTCTGATCGCCGTGAATACAGTGCCCGGATTATAGGTTCGGATCGTCGCTCGGATTTAGCATTGCTGAAAATCGAGGCCAAAGATTTACCCACGGTGAAATTTGCCGATGCCGACAGTCTGCGTGCTGGCGAATGGGTGCTGGCTATTGGCTCGCCATTTGGGCTCGATTACTCGGTGGCCGCCGGTATTGTCAGCGCCATAGGGCGCAGTATTCCCACCGAAAAGGGTGAAAACTACGTACCCTTTATTCAGACAGATGTGGCGATTAATCCGGGTAACTCAGGCGGCCCGCTGTTTAATCTACAGGGCGAAGTTGTGGGTATTAACTCACAGATTTACTCCAGGTCAGGGGGCTCTATCGGACTGTCCTTTTCAATTCCCACCAGCGTGGCGCTGTCTGTGGTGGATCAGCTTAAGAAAAATGGCAAGGTGCAGCGCGGTTGGCTGGGCGTGGTGATGCAGGATGTCAATAAAGCTCTGGCCGAGTCTCTGGAGCTGGGCAAGCCCCAGGGCGCCCTGATCAATGCGGTGGAACCTGATGGTCCGGCGGATAAGGCAGGTATTAGCCCAGGTGACGTCATAGTGCGTTTCGACGACCAGGATATTATTGATTCCGGCGATCTGCCCCATGCGGTTGGCGCCATGGTCCCTGGTAGCAAAGCCAAGGTAGAGATTTATCGCGAGGGTAAGCGCAAAACATTGAATGTGGTGGTGGGTGCCCTTGATAAAGATGGCCCGGTCGTTGCCGACAATAACAATGGCAACGATCGCCTCGGCCTTTTGGTAGAAGATCTGGATGATCAGGAGCGCCGACAGTTACGCCTGCGCGGCGGTATTCTAGTCACCGAGGTGGCTGCCAACTCCGCCGCTGCCAATGCCGGTTTGAGAATCGGAGATATTATTGTTCAGCTAGGCTATAGCCGTATTGATGATCTGGATGAGTACTTTCAGGTGATTGAGGAATTGCCGGAGAGTACGCCGATCGCCATAAGGTTTTACCGTCAGGGCAGAGCCATATTTAGAACTATCCAGATCGATTGATGCTGGATAGATACAGGGTAACTGCGCCGCTCGAAATATCCCAGTGATAATCGAGCGGCTGGCCCTGTTGTAATAGCCACTGGGCCTTAAATAGGCTAGAATCCGCACGCATTTTTCAACGGCAGCGCAAACACTTTGTCAGATCTCAGTCATATCAGAAATTTTTCCATTATCGCCCATATTGACCATGGTAAATCGACCATTGCCGATAGGTTTATACAGCTCTGTGGTGGGCTTTCTGAGCGCGAAATGGCCGCTCAGGTGTTGGACTCTATGGATATTGAGCGCGAGCGCGGTATCACCATCAAATCTCAGAGTGTGACGCTGCCCTTTACTGCTGCTGATGGCAAAACCTATCAGCTCAACTTTATTGATACTCCGGGTCATGTGGATTTCACTTACGAAGTCTCAAGATCACTGGCCGCCTGTGAGGGTGCTCTGCTTATTGTGGATGCGGCGCAGGGCGTCGAAGCTCAGTCAGTGGCCAACTGCTACACGGCTATTGCGCAGGGGCTGGAAGTGATCCCGGTGCTCAATAAAATGGATCTGCCCCAGGCAGAGCCGGAAAAGGTGATTAACGAGATCGAAAATATTATCGGTATCGAAGCCACCGAAGCTGTGCGCTGCAGCGCCAAAACCGGCGAGGGCATAGGCGAAATTCTCGAAGAGCTAGTCCAGCAGGTGCCTGCGCCTGTGGGCGATGTAGATGCCCCATTGCAGGCCCTGATTATTGACTCCTGGTTTGATAACTATCTGGGGGTAGTATCTCTGGTGCGGGTTATGCAGGGCACTCTGGAGGTCAAGAGTAAAATTATTGCCAAGTCGATCGGCAAAGCCCATGTGGTTGATAGCGTGGGGGTATTTACTCCCAAGCGCAAAGAAACTGGTGTACTCAAGGCGGGCGAAGTGGGCTTTATGGTAGCCGGTATCAAGGATATCCTGGGGGCACCTGTGGGCGATACCATCACCCATCTGAACTCGTCGGAGACTGATGCACTGCCGGGTTTTCAGACCATTAAACCCCAGGTTTATGCCGGTATGTTTCCGGTCGACTCGGACGATTTTGAAGATTTCCGGGAAGCGCTGGCAAAACTTGCGGTCAACGATGCCTCGCTATTCTATGAGCCAGAGAGCTCTGATGCTCTCGGTTTTGGGTTTCGCTGCGGTTTCCTCGGTATGCTGCATATGGAGATTATCCAGGAGCGCCTAGAGCGCGAGTACAATCTGGATCTGATCACCACAGCGCCAACCGTTGTCTACGAGATTATCACCAGTAAAGGTGAGACTCTGTATATCTCCAATCCCTCTGATTTGCCTGATCCAGGTAATATCGAAGAGATGCGCGAGCCAATCTGTGAAGCCAATATTCTGGTCCCCAAAGACTATGTAGGCAATGTGATTTCCCTGTGCGTCGAGAAGCGTGGCGTACAGAAAGATATGCAGTTTATTGGCGGTCAGGTCTCTATACGCTATGAATTACCTATGAGCGAAGTAGTGATGGACTTTTTTGACCGTCTGAAATCGGTGAGCCGCGGCTTTGCCTCGCTGGATTACTCATTTACTCGCTTTGAGGCTGCCTCTCTGGTTAAGCTGGATATTTTAATCAATGGTGACCGTGTCGATGCGCTGGCTGCTATTGTGCACAGAGATCACTCGGTGCAAAAAGGCCGCAACCTGGCCGACAAAATGAAAGAGCTGATTCCCCGGCAGATGTTTGATGTGGCTATTCAGGCAGCTATTGGTGGTAGCGTGATCGCCCGCACAACAGTTAAGGCGCTGCGCAAAAATGTAACCGCCAAGTGCTATGGTGGCGATGTCAGCCGCAAGAAGAAACTTCTGGAAAAACAGAAAGCCGGTAAGAAGCGAATGAAGCAGGTAGGCAGTGTTGAGATTCCTCAGGACGCATTCCTGGCCGTGCTAAAAACCTAATCGAACCTATTGGAGGCAGATCCGGTGGATCTTAATTTCGAACTTATACTCACTCTGATATTTCTTTTATCTGGCGGTTTTTGGCTGCTCAATAAATTTGTCGTCAAGCAGCAAGAGGGCTTGATTGAATTTACCGCCTCTCTGGCACCTGTGCTGGGCCTGGTGTTATTTCTGCGTTCATTTCTGATCGAACCCTTCCAGATACCCTCTCAGTCTATGGTGCCCACATTAAAGGTGGGTGACTTTATTTTGGTTAATAAATGGACCTATGGTATTCGCCTGCCGGTGCTGCGCACCAAGGTCCTGGATATCTCTTCACCAGAGCGCGGCGATGTCATGGTGTTTTTTCCGCCCCATGAAGATCGCTACTTTATCAAGCGTGTTGTGGGTCTGCCCGGCGATACTATTCATGTACTCAACGGTGTGCTGTTTGTGAATGGTGACAAGATGAGTCAGCAGTTGCAGCCCGATATGGGTGAAACTCCGCGCTCTCTGGTGATGACGGAAAACCTCAGCGGTGTCGAGCATCTGATGCAAAAGCGTGCCTCGCCCACCCGTCTAAGTCAAAATTATTCCTCTGTGGTGCCCGCTGGGCATTATTTTATGCTCGGCGACAACCGGGATAACTCCAGTGATAGCCGTGTTTGGGGCCCAGTGCCGGAAGAGCGGATCGTAGGTAAAGCCTTTGCTCGCTGGATGTTCTGGAATAAATTTGCCTCGGTGCCCAGCTTTGAGCGGGCGGGTACAATTCATTAGGGGATTGCAGTAAAGTAAAGCACAGGATTACGGAGCTAATAACAGGGCACAGGGAGCCAGTGATGAAACAGCAAGGAGCTACACTGACATCGACAGTTGTCAGTCTTTTTTTGGTTGGGTTTGCGATCAGCCTGATTTTTAAAATAGGACCCCATTATCTCGATAACCGGATTATCGCCAGCGCATTGCAACAGGTGGGTCAGTCCGGGCTTGAAGATCAGTCTAGTGCAGAGATAAGACGCAGAATCGCCGATTTCTTTACGATTAATAATGTGCGTGACGTAAAGGCGACAGAAGTAGTGATCAAGCGCAGTATCAAGGGTGTGAAAATCACTCTGAATTACGAGAAACGAATTGAAATGTTTGCCAATGTTGACGTTGTGCTTAAGTTTAACAATCAATACGACAGCGCTGAGCAAACTCATTAACCTGAGGTTTATCAGTGGCAAGCAATGTCCGGCAGCTCCAGGAGCGCCTGCAATATCAGTTTCGTGACCCGGAGCTTCTCAGTCTGGCTCTGTCTCATAGAAGTTGCGGCAGCCGTAATAATGAGCGCCTGGAGTTTTTAGGCGATTCGATTCTGGGTGTCACTGTGACCGACTTTCTCTACCAGCAATTTCCCCAGGCTCGCGAGGGCGATCTCAGTCGCATGCGTTCGCAAATTGTGCGTGCCGAGTCTCTGGCTCAGGTGGCCAAAAAGTTACAGCTGGGTCCCGAGCTCTCTCTGGGGCCAGGCGAGATGAAGAGTGGTGGTCAGCGCCGTGACTCTATTTTGGGTGATACTGTAGAGGCACTTATTGGTGCGGTATATCTGGATAGCGACATGCAGTCTGCCAGCGCCTGTGTGACCAACTGGTTTGCTGACCTCCTGGATGCAGCCTCCGATGCCCAGCCAGTCAAAGATGCCAAGACCGCATTGCAGGAATGGCTGCAACAGCGCTCTAAACCTGTGCCCCAGTATGAATTGGTGAATACTGGCGGCGAGGCTCACAGTCGACTGTTTACTGTAAGCTGCAAAATTGATCAGGTGGATAAAACCGTCAGCGCAACCGCCAGCAGTCGCCGCAAAGCAGAACAGCTGGTAGCAGAACAACTATTGTCAGAATTGGAGCAGGGACTTTGACTGAAGCAAAAACACGCTGTGGCTATGTGGCTATTGTGGGTCGCCCCAATGTGGGCAAATCTACTCTGCTCAACCATATACTGGGGCAAAAGCTCTGCATTACCTCGCGCAAGCCGCAGACCACCAGGCACACTTTACTGGGTATCAAAACCGAAGAGGATCTGCAGATGATTTTTGTCGATACTCCAGGCATACATACCAATCAAGAGCGGGCTATCAATCGGGTAATGAATCGCTCAGCCGCCAGTGTTATCTCCGATGTGGATGTGGTGATATTTGTGGTGGATCGGTTTGAGTGGAGTGAGGCCGACGAATATGTCGCCAAATATCTGGGTAATAATTCTACTCCAGTGATTGTGGCGGTGAACAAGGTCGATATGGTCGAGGACAAAGCAGCTCTGTTGCCCCACTTACAATTTCTATCTAGCAAGGTTGAGGCCGCAGATCTGGTTCCACTGTCAGCGCTGCGCAAAACCAATCTGGATGAGCTGGAAGCCAAGATTAAAACCTATATTCCTGAATCCGAGCATATCTTTCCAGAAGATCAGATCACTGATCGCAGCGAGCGCTTTCTGGCTGCAGAAATTGTCCGTGAAAAAATTACTCGTCAGCTGGGTGCCGAGGTTCCCTATCAGGTAACTGTTGAAATCGAAGAGTTTCGCGCGGAGAAAAAAATTACCCACATCAGCGCGCTGATACTGGTCGAGCGCGACGGGCAGAAGAAGATTATTATTGGCACCAATGGTGAGCGTATTAAGAAAATCGGAGAACAGGCACGAGCTGATTTAGAGAGCCTGCTCGATTGCAAAGTGATGCTCAGAACCTGGGTTAAGGTTCGCAGTGGCTGGTCAGATGATGAGAGAGCACTGCGCAGTCTTGGCTATATGGACGAGTAGACAGTCGTGCGTGTTGAGGCCGAATCTGGATTTGTGCTGCATGTCACGCCCTACAGAGAGACTAGCCTGCTAGTTGATCTGTTTACTAGGCATCAGGGCCGAGTCCGCTGTGTTGCCAAAGGTTTTCGCAAACCCAATAAACGCGGTATTAGTCGCGCCCTGTTTCCCTACACAGAACATCAGTTTAGCTGGCAGGGCAGAGGAGATTTAAAAACTCTGACTGCTGCAGATGCCCTTGGCGCCCCGGTTTTTTTACAGCAGGAGACAGCATTTACCGGGCTCTATATCAATGAACTGCTGTATCGTTTGCTCCATGAGCATGATCCCCATGAATATCTCTATCAACAGTATCGCCAGTTTTTAGAACAGTTGGCGGGCAGTGGCACGGATGAGCTGATGTTGCGCCGTCTGGAAATGTTATTGCTCGACGAGCTCGGCTATGGGTTGGTACTGGACGCAGATATTCAGGGTCAGGCAATTGCGCCCGATCGCCAGTATCAATATATCCCCGAGCAGGGGTTGGTTGCATTAATTAATCAGCAAAACTCTACTGGTGCTCCGCTAAATGGGGCAGACCTTGTGTCCATGGTCAATGGCGACTTCTCTCAGCGTGCCGTTATGCAGGCAGCTAAACAGCTGACCCGCAGAGTGATAGACTTCTATCTGGGCGGCAAGCAGTTGCACAGCAGAGAGCTGTATCGTCAACACCTGATGGCAGCGGCCGGTCAGCCTACCAATAATCAACAATCTCAAGGACAGTCCTGATGGCTCTGGCAGTGGGTACAGATATTGTAGAGATACAGCGCATAGCCAAGGTGATAGCGCGCCAGGGCGACCTGTTTGTAAAGCGTATACTCTGCGACAGTGAGCAGGCTGAATATCAGCGTTTAAATCACAGCGCGGCTTTTTTGGCTAAGCGCTTTGCTGCCAAAGAGGCTGTCGCCAAGGCCCTGGGTACAGGTATTGGTCGTGGCGTGAGTTTTCAGGATATTCAGGTGGTCAATAATGACAGTGGAGCGCCCGCAGTGGTGCTCAGTGGCGGCGCTGCTGAGGTGCTAAAGTCGCTGGGTGGCAGCAAGCTGTTAATCAGCCTCGCCGACGAACAGCAGTATGCAGTGGCCTATGTTATTTTAATTTAAAATACTTATGCCATTTAGTTCTTGGCAATAGCCTCTGCAAAGAGGCGTAGGGCCGTGCTCTGGGGCACAATAGCCAACTTGATTAAAGCTTTTTAATAGGACGCAAAATGACATTGGATTATCCAACTATAGAGCACTGTATTGGCAATACTCGCCTAGTGCGTTTGCAGCGCCTGGCTGGCGAAACCTCAAATACCATACTGGGCAAATTAGAGGGAGATAACCCCGCGGGCAGTGTTAAGGATCGTCCGGCGCTGAGTATGATTCTCAAGGCCGAGCAGCGTGGCGATATCAAACCCGGCGATCGCCTGATAGAGGCCACCAGTGGCAATACAGGTATCGCTCTGGCTATGGTGGCGGCTATGAAAGGCTACAAGATGACATTAATCATGCCCGACAATGCGACAGATGAGCGCAAATGGGCAATGACCGCCTATGGCGCCGAGTTAATTGAAGTCACCCAGGCTCAGGGTATGGAGGGCGCTCGGGATCTCGCCCAGCAAATGCAGGCACAGGGGTTGGGCACTGTGCTCGACCAGTTTAATAATCTGGATAATCCCATGGCCCACTATGAGGGCACAGGGCCAGAGATCTGGCGAGACACCCAGGGCCAGGTTACTCATTTTGTGAGTTCTATGGGCACCACAGGTACCATTATGGGTGTTTCAGCCTATCTAAAAACTCAGAATCCTGAGATTCAGATAATTGGTTTGCAACCGGAGGATGGTGCCTCCATCCCTGGTATAAGACGCTGGCCTCAGCAATATATGCCGGGTATCTTCGATGCAGCAAAGGTGGATACAGTGATGGATATCTCTCAACAGGATGCAGAAAATGCCATGCGTCGACTGGCTAAAGAGGAAGGGATTTTTTGCGGTGTCTCTGCAGGCGGAGCAGTTGCCGCGGCTCTGGAGCTCAGCAGCAAAGTCGAGAACGCTACCATTGTGACCATTATTTGTGATCGCGGTGATCGCTATTTATCCTCAGGTGTTTACGCCTAAATCGATGGGGCTTTGACTATGGATGCAACCTACAGTATCGCCGACCTGCGCTATTTGATGTCGCGCCTGCGAGATCCGCAAACTGGTTGTCCCTGGGACATCAAACAGACTTACCAAAGCATTACGCCCCATACCATTGAGGAAGTTTATGAGGTGGTCGATGCCATCGAGCGCGGCGATATTGAACATCTTAGTGAGGAGCTGGGTGATCTGCTGTTTCAGATTATTTTCTATAGCCAGTTGGGTGAAGAGGATAATCAATTTGATTTTGATGCCGTAGTCTCTGGCATAACAGCCAAGTTAGTGCGACGCCACCCCCATGTATTTCCCGATGGTACATTGCAGTCGGCGCGCGACAGCCAGACGGTTGCCACCGAGGCCGAAATAAAAAGCAACTGGGAGACAATTAAAAAGCAAGAGCGCTCATCAGCTGGGGCTTCTGGCACCCTGGATGATATCCCACTGGCACTGCCCGCTTTGAGTCGCGCTTTTAAGCTTCAAAAGCGAGCCGCGACCAGAGGTTTTGATTGGCCTCAGATTAGCGGTGTACTGGATAAGGTTAAAGAGGAAATCGCAGAGCTCGAACAGGAAATCGCCAATGGCGATGCAGGAGCTATGGAAGATGAAATGGGTGACCTGCTATTTAGTTGTGTCAATCTGGCGCGCCATCTGGCTATTAATCCTGAGAAATCTCTTGCCCGCGCTAGCGATAAATTTAAGCGTCGATTTCAAGCAATGGAAGCGGCCGTTGGCATAGATCGTTTCGCCGATCTAAGCCTCGAAGAAATGGAACAGCAGTGGAAAAGCGCCAAATGTCTAGAATCGACTTGATCAATAGTCATTATGATTCCAGCGTCCATCTGCCGTGGCCTTCGAGGGTTGTTTGACCTGCTCAATAAGTGTATCGTGAGCGCCCCCTGTGAAAGGCTGAATTAAGTATATCCTCAGCACCCCACAGGCTATAAACCCGTAGCTAAAACCACTCTGGTTGTGATTAAAGGAACGTATTAATGAGATTGATTCTGTTAGGCCCGCCCGGTGCAGGTAAAGGTACCCAAGCTCAGTTTATTACTGAAAAGTATGGCGTTCCCCAGATATCTACCGGAGATATGTTGCGTGCAGCTGTAAAGGCAGAGTCTGAGTTAGGACTGCAGGTCAAAGATATTATGGCCTCGGGTGGTCTGGTATCAGATGATCTGATTATAGCTCTGGTCAAAGAGCGCATTGCTCAACCAGACTGCGCCAATGGTTTTTTATTTGACGGTTTCCCGCGCACTATTCCTCAGGCTCAGGCATTGGTTGATGCCGGTGTTAGTATTCAGTATGTGATTGAAATGGCGGTTGAAGATGAGGAGATTGTAGCTCGTTTAAGTGGTCGTCGAGTGCATGAAAATTCAGGTCGCGTCTACCATGTTCAGCACAATCCCCCTGCACAACCTGGTGTGGATAATGAAACTGGCGAGCCTTTGGTGCAACGAGAAGATGATAAAGAAGATACAGTTCGCAACCGTCTCAATGTTTATCATGAGCAGACTCAGCCACTGGTAAAATTCTACAATGAGCTCGCCGTGACAGATGGCGATGCCCCGACTTTTGCCTCTATTAATGGTTTGGGTCAACTGTCCGATGTTCAGGCTAGAATTGTTGATATCTTAGGATAGAAGTTTAAAAACTAGTTTTTCAAAAACCCAGATAACCCGCCAGCAAAAAATAAAAACTGGTTATATTGCGATAAAAACCTACAAAATCTTGCAGAAAAAGGAGTTTTTTGCTGTATTTTCCCCTGAAAGGTTGCTAAAGCAAATCGCTGGCGATTATCATTCGTGTTCAAATAACTACGCACAGAAGAGCCATGTCAACTTCAGATTCCCCATTATCAAGGTCACGGAGAGCACCAGTGAAAAGTCCAGCAACTAAAAGCACGGAAAAAACTGCACCGGCCACTGTTTCGGCCAAAGCGCCCACTGTCGCGGCAACGGTAAAAAAAGCAGGGCCTAAAAAAGCAGAAGCCAAAAAAGCACCTGCGAAAAAAGCTCCAGCCAAAAAAGCTCCAGCCAAAAAAGTAGCGGCTAAAAAAGCTCCAGCCAAAAAAGTAGCGGCTAAAAAAGCTCCAGCCAAAAAAGCTCCAGCCAAAAAAGTAGCGGCTAAAAAAGCTCCAGCCAAAAGAGCTCCAGCGAAAAAGGTAGCGGCCAAAAAAGCGCCAGCCAAAAGAGCTCCAGCGAAAAAGGTAGCGGCCAAAAAAGCGCCAGCCAAAAAGGCAGCCGCCAAGAAATCAGCAGCTCCTAAAGCAGTATCTAAGGCTGTGGCTAAAGTAATTGCCCTAAATTCCAAGATTGCAGCCCAGGCAGCTCGCGTTGACGCTTCGCGTAAAAAGATCGCGGCAGCTAAAGTCAAAGTTGCTGCAAAGGCCAGTGCTGTGTCTCGCAAATCGCTAGCCTCCGCCCGTGCCAATTTCAAAGCAACTAATGGCAAGTTAAAAACTTTGCAGGCGCAATTAAGAGAGGCCAAGAGTACTCAGCGCGTTGCGCAGATTATGTCAGCTGTTACCAGTGCACAGGCAAAAGGTAGTGCCGCCGTAGCATCTCGCACTGCTAGCCTGGAGAAGAAGTCTAAGGCTGATCTTGCCGCAGCAATGAAAAAATATGAAGCCAAGTGGTTAAAGGCTCGTGCAGCGGCCAATGCCAAGAAAGTAAAGGCAGCTGAAAAGGCGGCTGCGGCTGCTGTTAAAGCGGCAGAAAAGAAAGCGGCAGCCAAGGTAAAAGCAGAGGCTGCTAAAGCCAATGCCAAATCTAAAAAGAAAGCTGCAGCGGCCAAGCCGGCTGCAAAAAAAGTAGCAGCCAAAAAGTCAGCGGCTAAGAAGGCTGTTGCAAAAAAAGTAGCGGCCAAGAAGCCAGCAGCTAAAAAAGTAGCTGCAAAAAAAGCTCCCGCCAAGAAAGCAGTGGCCAAAAAGCCAGCGGCTAAAAAAGCTGTGGCGAAGAAAGCGTCTGCAAAAAAGCCAGTAGCCAAGAAGCCAGCGGCTAAAAAGGCAGTAGCCAAGAAGCCAGCGGCTAAAAAGGCAGTAGCCAAGAAGCCAGCGGCTAAAAAGGCAGTAGCCAAGAAGCCAGCGGCTAAAAAAGCTGCGGCGAAGAAAGCGCCTGCAAAAAAGCCTGCAGCTAAAAAGGCTCCAGCCAAGAAATCCTGATAGTCTAATTGGCCTGAGACCTGTAAAATCCCTCACCACTGGTGGGGGATTTTTTTTGCCTGCCGATTATTGGATTTGTGATGACGTCATTTTTAACCATTGAAACATCTACCCCGGCCTGCTCTGTCGCACTGCAGGTCGATGGTGTTATGAGGTATAAATATTCTCAAGAGCCGCGCTCCCACACCAAATTGGTGATGGCTATGGTTAATGAGCTTGTTGCTGAGGCAGGGTTAACAGTCGCGGATCTAGATGCCATTGGCGTCACTGTGGGTCCAGGGTCATTTACTGGCTTGCGCATAGGCTTTGCTACAGTTCAGGGCCTGGCTTTTGCCGCCGATCTGCCAGTGGTGGCTGTTTCAACTCTGCAAACCCTGGTCGCTACCTATTTGCGCAGCTGCCCTGAGCAGCACAATATTCAGGCCACCCCCATTGTTGCTGTGCTGGACGCGCGCATGGGGGAATACAATCTGGGTAGTTATGTCTCGACTGTTAATGGCGAGCTCAGTGCATTGGCCGAAGATCAGCTTCTCAATGGCGACCAGGCTCTGGCCTTTATAGAAAAGCATCAACCCGAGGCTATTGTGGGTGAGGCCGGGCAGTTGCTGGCCGCTGACTCCGACTGGAGTGATAGGCTGGTACAGGTATTTCCCTCAGCTGTGGATCTGTTGGCTGTGACTGCAACTGAATATGCGGCAGGACGGGCGCAAGCAGCAGAATCCATTGAGCTGGTTTATCTGCGTGGCACTGAGTCCTGGCAGAAAAGAAAACGGCTTAGGGAAGCATAGATTATGGATATGGTACAGGCTGTTTGGCTGGCAATAATTCAGGGGCTAACTGAGTTTTTACCTATTTCAAGCTCGGCTCATCTGATACTGCCCGCACAGATTCTGGGTTGGCCCGATCAGGGGTTGGCGTTTGATGTGGCAGTACATGTAGGTTCATTTGTAGCCGTGGTGATTTATTTTCGCCACGATCTTCAGCAGTTAATTATGGCCTGGTTTAAAAGCTTGCCCGTTAAGGCGGCGGGTACTCCGGAGAGTAGGCTGGCCTGGTGTATTATTTTGGCGACTATCCCCGCTGGTCTTGCCGGCCTGTTGCTGGGTGACTTTATAGAAGCCAATCTTAGGTCTATGGCAGTGATTGCGGTGACCACCATAGGTTTTGGACTTTTGCTTGGCTGGGCTGATACGCGTCAGCGGGGAGTAAAAACCGTTGATCAGCTGAGTTGGAAGTCCGCCCTTGTAGTGGGTGCTGCCCAGGCTCTGGCGCTGATACCCGGAACCTCCAGATCAGGAATAACCATGACTGCTGCACTGGCACTGGGTTTTGATCGCACCACGGCTGCGCGCTTCTCTTTTTTACTGTCTATCCCAATTATCACTCTAAGTGGCGGCTACAAGGCCCTGCAGCTGATGGATCAGACACTGGTGCCCTGGACAGAAATTTTGCTGGGTACTGCATTATCAGCAGTAACGGCCTATCTCTGTATTCATAGTTTTCTGCGTCTGGTCGAGCGTGTCGGTATGATGCCATTTGTGATTTATCGCCTGATACTGGGTGGCTTTCTAATCTATCTCATAGGGAGCTAGGAAAATAATGAGCGCCGTTAGCATCGCATTTATTGGTCTGGGTGTTATGGGCTATCCCATGGCGGGTTGGCTCAGCACCAATGGCCACAGGGTGACAGTCTATAATCGCACCACAGAAGTTGCTGAGCGTTGGCTCAGCCAACACAGTGGCGAGCTGGCCCAAACTCCCCGACAGGCTGCTGCTGTTGCAGATATTATTTTTACCTGTGTAGGCAATGACGATGATCTGTCTCAAGTAATTTTGGGTGAACAGGGTGTTATGGCGGGTATTAAAGGCGGCTCTGTATTGGTTGACCATACCACCACATCCGCAGAACTTGCTAAGCAGATAACTGGGATTTGTCAGGCTGCCAATTGCAGATTTATTGATGCTCCTGTGTCCGGGGGGCAGCAGGGTGCCGAGAATGGACAGCTTACAGTGATGTGCGGTGGTGACGCACAGTGCTTTGCCGAGGTCGAGCCCCTGCTGAGCTGCTATGCTAAGGCGGCTCAGTTAATGGGTCCCAACGGCAGTGGCCAGCTGTGTAAGATGGTCAATCAAATATGTATTGCCGGACTGGTGCAGGGGCTGGCTGAGGGGTTAAATTTTGCCCAGCGAGCTGGTCTGGATGCCCATCAGGTGGTTGAGGTAATCAGCAGAGGTGCGGCCCAGTCCTGGCAGATGGAAAACCGCTATAAAACCATGCTCGCGGGTGAGTATGAGCATGGCTTTGCCGTGGAGTGGATGCGCAAGGATCTGGCCTACGCGCTGGCAGAGGCAGACAATAATGGTGCTGAGTTACCGGTGACCGAGCTGGTCGATCAATTTTATGCTGAGATCCAGGAGCTTGGTGGCAACCGATGGGATACCTCAAGCCTGTTGGCCAGGCTTGTGGCCCATAACAAGACGGAAACAGAGACTAAAGGATAACTGATATGATTGATCAGACTCAGCAGTACAATGCTGATTTAAGTGCATTTCTAGATGCCTCACCTACACCATTCCATGCCGTCGCTAGTATGAGCAAGCTGTTGGAGCAGGCCGGATACACTCAGTTAGATGAGTCTGAGGCCTGGGATCTCAAGGCGGGGGACAAACATTTTGTCACCCGCAATGGCTCTTCTATTATCGCCTTTGCAGTGGGCTCAAAGCCTCTGGCCAAGTCAGGTATACGTATGGCCGGAGCCCACACCGACAGTCCCTGTTTAATGGTTAAGCCGCAGCCAGAAATTAATAAGGCGGGCTATTTTCAGCTGGGTGTGGAGGTCTATGGTGGAGCACTGCTGAACCCCTGGTTTGATCGTGACCTGTCTATTGCCGGGCGCCTGGTATATCGCGATGCGCATAAGCAGCTCAAACAGACCACTGTGGACTTTGAGCAGCCTGTTGCCATGATTCCCAGCCTGGCAATTCATCTGGATCGAGAGGCTAATACCGGGCGTACGGTAAATGCTCAAAACCATATTCCCCCAGTACTTATGATGGCTCCGCAAGACGAGACGGCAACTGATTTTCGCAGCCTTTTGGCCGATAGATTTTTACCTGCCAAGTCCGAGGTGCTGGACTTTGAGCTGTGCTTTTACGACACCCAGTCAGCGGCTATGGTCGGTTTAAAGCAGGAGTTTTTGGCCTCTGCTCGACTGGATAATCTTCTCAGTTGCTATGTGGTCACCCAGGCCCTGTTGGCGGCCGATGGCACCAATACCAGCCTGATGGTATGCAATGATCACGAAGAGGTTGGCAGCGTCTCGGCTATAGGTGCCGACGGACCCTTTCTCGAGGCGGTGGTAGAGCGTATTGTGCAGGCCGATGGCGGCAGCAGCCTCAACTCTGTAGCCGATCGCTCGCTGATGATTTCCTGTGACAATGCCCATGCAGCCCACCCCAATTTTGCCGATAAACATGATGGTGCTCATATGCCATTGCTTAATGGAGGCCCGGTCATCAAGGTCAATGTCAAGCAGCGCTATGCCACCACCAGCGTCACCTCGGCTCTATTCAGGCAGCTCTGTGACCAGACTGATGTGCCGGTGCAAACCTTTGTCTCGCGCAGTGATCTGGGCTGTGGCAGCACTATTGGTCCGATCACCTCATCCAGGTTGGGTATTCCCACTCTGGATGTGGGAATACCTCAGCTGGCTATGCACTCCTGTCGCGAGATGACTGGATCCGAGGATCCGCAGCGACTGAGCCGCGTGCTGGAAGGGTTTTTTAATCTCCAGGGACATTTAGCCATAGAGGTTGAGTAAGCGATTGTCTATCATAGCGCCCCAGAATAAACAGCCCATATTAGGTTACAGTCTATGAGTAAGAAGCGTGTTTTAACTGGCATTACCACCTCTGGCACCCCGCATTTGGGTAACTATGTGGGGGCTATTAGGCCTGCTATTGAAGCCAGTCGCAGCGGAGCCTTTGAGTCGTTTTTCTTTCTCGCCGACTACCATGCACTGATCAAGGCCCAGGATCCAGATCTTGTCCACCAGTCTACCCTAGAGATTGCTGCGGCCTGGTTAGCCCTGGGGCTGGATACCGACAATGTAACCTTTTACCGGCAGTCAGATATTCCCGAGATTCCTGAGCTGACCTGGCTGTTAACCTGCATGACGGCCAAGGGCATGATGAATCGCGCCCACGCCTATAAAGCCTCTGTGCAGGCCAATATTGAGGCCGGTGAAGACGAGGATATGGCGATTACCATGGGGCTGTTTAGCTACCCCATACTGATGGCCGCGGATATCCTGATGTTCAATGCCCACAATATTCCCGTGGGTCGAGATCAGATTCAGCATGTGGAGATGGCGAGGGATATAGCCCAGCGATTTAACCACCATTATGGCGAACATTTTGTCTTGCCTGCCGCCCAGGTAGACGATGACGTGGCGATTTTGCAGGGCCTAGATGGCCGCAAAATGAGCAAGAGCTATGGCAACACCATTCCTCTGTTTCTCGGCGAGAAGCAGTTAAAGAAGCATATCAATAAAATCAAAACTAACCTATTGGAGCCCGGTGAGCCCAAGGACGCCGACAGCTCTGCGGTATTCCAGATCTGGCAAGCCTTTGCCAGTCAGGATCAGATCGCCGAGATGCGCGCCGAGTTTGCCAATGGCATAGCCTGGGGCGAAGCCAAGCGTCAGCTGTTTGAGTTGATCAATGAGCAGTTAAAGGCACCTAGAGATGAATATATGCGCCTGCTGGAAAACCCTGGAGAAGTTGAAGCCGTATTACAGCAGGGTGCAGTGAAAGCACGCGAGCATAGCTCAGAGCTTGTAGCCAAAGTGCGCTGCGCTGTGGGTATTCGTCCGTTGGGGTAGTTTTACTCTGGTTGCCAGCGCCGCTTGCTGTATAATGCGCGCCGGTAAAGAGTTTGGTTTATCGAGCACAGATATTGTTTATACCCATAATACTGTGCAGATAATTTTTATGGGAAAGATGAGTCTTATAGGATCAACAATGAGTCAACTACGAATTTTTGTATTAATCAGCATTGCCTCTGTAGCCCTGCTGGGCTGTAGCGCCAAAGAAAACTCAGAGCTCACTGCGGCGCAGGAAGAAGCGGTTGCCGAGCGCATTGCACCTGTGGGCCACGTGGTAAAAGCGGGCCAGGTTGTGGCTGTGGTTGCTGGTGGAGGCGCTGAGCGTGCCGGCAGCGACATCTATGGCACCAACTGCATGGCTTGTCACACCTCTGGGGTTGCCGGAGCTCCTATGCTGGGTGATGCAGCGGCCTGGACGGATCGCCTGACCAAAGGTATTGAGACTGTGTATACCAATGCGATTAATGGTATCAATGGCATGCCAGCGCGCGGTACCTGCATGGACTGCAGCGACGACGAAGTGATTGCCGCGATTGACTATATTCTGGATAACAGCAAGTAGTTTTATACCAGCAATAAAAAACCCCACCCTGTGAGTAACAGTGTGGGGTTTTTTGTGTCCGCAGCAATCTAGCTAGGCTTGGGGACCTGCATCGATAATCTCCTGGGACGGTGCAAAGCTCTGAATATTCTCAGCAAACAGCTTGGCGAGGGTTTCCGCTTGCTTGTCGTAGTCTGCAGGGTTGTCCCAGTTATTGCGCGGATTTAGATAGGACTTGTCTACGCCTGGAATCTCCAGAGGAATATCCAGATTCAAAAGATCCAGATGTTCAGTGGCGGCGGTTTCCAGAGAGCCATTGGTTATGGCACTGACCACAGCGCGGGTGACCGGAATCGGGAAGCGATTGCCCGTACCCTTGGAGCCGCCAGAGCCCCCGGTCCAACCTGTATTTACCAGATATACTTTAGAGCCAAATTCTTCAATACGCTTCATCAGTAGCTCGGCGTAAACACTGGCCGGGCGCGGCATAAACGGCGCGCCAAAACAGGTGCTGAAAGTGGGATGGATACCAGCTTCGCCACCCATCTCAGTGGAGCCAACCCGGGCTGTGTAGCCACTCAGGAAGTGATAGGCCGCCGCTTCTTTTGAAAGCAGAGAGACAGGCGGCAATACGCCGGTGACATCACAGGTTAGAAAGATTATGTTTTTTGGCTCACCGGCTTGATTCTCCAGGCAGCGTTTTTCTACGTGCTCCAGGGGGTAGCTGCAGCGGCCATTTTCAGAGATGCTGGTATCGCAGTAGTCAGCGAGACGGGTTTTATCGTCCATCACCACATTTTCAACAATGGCACCAAATCTGATCGCGTCCCAGATAACCGGCTCATTTTTTTGGCTGAGATCTATGGTTTTGGCGTAACAGCCGCCCTCCAGGTTAAACACTGTACCTCGTCCCCAACCATGCTCATCATCACCGATCAGGAATCGATCGGGATCAGCTGATAATGTGGTTTTACCCGTGCCCGAGAGACCAAAAAACAGCGCGGTATCACCATTATCGCCAACATTGGAGGCGCAGTGCATAGGCATCACATCTTTTTCTGGCAGCAGGAAATTTTGCACAGAGAACATTGCTTTTTTCATCTCGCCGGCGTACTTCATGCCGGCCAGCAGGACTTTGCGCTTGGCAAAGTTAATGATTACCACGCCTTCGCTGTTGGTGCCGTCGCGCTCGGGGTCGCAGACAAAGTTTGCTGCATGGAGAATCTTCCATTCTTCTTTGGCGGCGGGATTATATTTCTCGGCGCGAATAAACATATTGCGCCCAAACAGAGCGTGCCAGGCGGTTTCTGTGGTGACTTTGACTGGAATATAGTGGTTGGAGTCCTGTCCCACATGGAGGTGGGAGACAAAGCGCTCCTTGTCAGCCATATAGTCTGCGACACGGCTCCACAGGGCGTCGAATACAGTAGCTGAGATAGGGCGGTTGACTGAGCCCCAGTCGATGGCGTCAGATGAGCTGGGCTCATCGACAATAAAGCGGTCTGCAGGTGATCTACCGCTGCGCTGACCTGTGGTGGTTACCAGCGCGCCGGTGCTACCCAGCCTGCCTTCACCATGTTGAATTGCAATTTCTACAAGCTCGCTAGAGCCCAAATCTGAATGAATTGGTGCTTCGGTCATTCTCTTCCTCTCTTCCCAAAGTGAAAAAAAACTGTGTGGATCCTCCGATCCGGTGACATAGTATGCCAGAAACTGTTTTTCTTAGTTGTCTTTTTAGGTCTCTCCTCAATATACCGGGCATCTGGCTAAATGATTGAAGCCCGAACCTAGAGTTAATGCAGGGTTGGCGGCTCTGAGCTAAACATTGCCTCCACGTCCTGGTCACTGAATTGGTACTGTTCGTCACAGAATTCGCAGGTGATTAAAACCGAACCCTGTTCCTCGACAATATCGCGCACCTCGGCGGCACCCAGCGAGACCAGAGCGCGCTCAGTTCTCTGCCTGGAGCAGCTGCAGAAAAAATGTAGTGCCTGATGCTCGAACAGCCGTACGCCGTCCTCGTGAAACAGTCGATACAACTGCTCACTGTGGGACAGACTCAGCTGTTCTTGTGTTTTTAATGTGTCCATAAGTGCACTGATATGCTGCCAGTCCGCTGCAATTTTGTCGGCCTGCTGAGTGCTGGGCATCTGCTGGATCAGTACGCCAGAGGCGACTTGGCGATCGGCACAGAGTTTGATCTGAGTGGGCAGCTGTTCAGACTGGTTGAAATAGTGCTCCAGACACTGGCTGAGATTATCGGCGTCCAGAGGCACTATGCCCTGGTAGCGCTCTCCACCCTCAGGCTCAATGGTGATGGCCAATGTGGCGCTGCCCAAAAAATCTTGCAGGCTACAGCCACTGGCCGCCGCTGCGAGATCTCCGCGCACAATCCCGCGTAGTTTATTGCCCTGAGTGCATTCAGCCATGATGGTTTTTATGGGGCCGGCGCCGGTAGCCTGAATGGTAATAATGCCAGGATACTTTAATGTGGCGCTGAGCAAGCTGGCGGCCACCAGAAACTCTCCGAACAGTGCTGCCACTGCGTCAGGGTACTGTTTTTGCGCCAGAATGGCCTGATAGCTGGCAGCGAGTGAACTTATTTCACCGCGAATATCAGTGCCGTCGAAAAGGAATTTTTGCAGGGTATCGTGATCGCTCATAGGGGGCGCATTGTACTGCAATATGGGGCTGCGGGAATGCTAATTATTTAAAAATCGATGAATTTGACGGCGCTGTTTTTTGTTGGGCCGCTCACTCTGGGGCATCGAGTTATTAAAGGCTTTGCGCTCGGCGGCACGCTTTTCTCGCAGCTCGAGACTCTGCTCGGTCTCGCGATATAGCAACTGGGCCTCAGAGGCACTGCGGCGATGCTCTGACAGAGCTATGACCTCGACGGTTTTGTCGTCAAAGCCTTGGCGAATACAGATAACAAGCCCGGTTTCCAGCAAGCGGCTGGGTTTGGATTTTTGGCCATCGATATGCACCTTGCCATTTTCAATAGCAGCCTTGGCCAGCCCACGAGTTTTGAAAAAACGCGCAGCCCAGAGCCATTTGTCGATTCGCACTTTGTTCTGGTGTGAATTATCCATCTGCATCCCTGCCTGTGCTGAGATTTAAGATTTGCGAGAAACTCTGAATAGCGGGAAAGCCAAAGTAGGGCCGGGCCTGTTGCTGGCTATCTGGGGTCTCTATGGCCAGCAGATGGGCTATGCCGTAGGCCTGTGCCGAGCGCAGCACTGGCTCAGAATCATCGATAAACAATGTTCGAGAGGGGTCAAAGGGCACATTTTGCTGCAGCTGTTGCCAGAAGCGCTGATCTTCTTTGGGGCAGCCATAATCATGGGAAGTAATTACTAGATCCAGCAGGGGTTGAATGCCGGTCACGGCAAACTTGATCTCGACACTGTCGGGGTGGGCGTTGGTAATCAGCACGCGGTTTTTCCCTCGGTGACCCAGCGCGCTGAGAAAATCCAGGGTTTGCGGACGCTCATTGATCAGGTGCTGGATTTCGCGTTTGAGATCCACAATGTCCATATCCAGCTCGCGGGACCAAAATTCTGTGCAGTACCAGTCCAGAGTGCCCTGTTTATCTGCCAGGCGCTGGGCAATATCTGGAATCGCCTGAGCCGTGGACAGGCCATGTTTCTCGCCATAGCGGCGGGGCAGATGTTGCATCCAAAAGAAGCTGTCAAAATGCAGGTCTAACAATGTGCCGTCCATATCCAACAGCACAGTATCTACCTGATCCCAGCTAAATTGACGCGCCCAGTCGAGTATCAAAAAAGATCCTCCGGCAGTGGATTGTCCACTGGCACCTGGTTACCGATGTCCGGAAGCTCTGCCACGTTGGTCTGCTTAAAGAATTCAAAGATACCCTCTCGGTGGGGCGCGATGCGCTCACCGGTCTTGGCATCAATTTTGACCATCACAATTCCGGTTGGCTGGGGCTGGATAACCTCAGGCTTGCCAGCCAGGGCACCGCGCATAAAATCGATCCAGATGGGCAGAGCTGCAGAGCCCCCATACTCGTTGCGCCCCAGCATGCTGTTGTCATCAAAGCCCACCCAGGTGGTGGTTACTAGATGAGGGGAGTAGCCGGAGAACCAGGCATCTCTTGGGCCATTAGTGGTTCCAGTTTTACCTCCCAAATCGCTGCGTTCAAGCACCTTGGCCTTGACGCCTGTGCCGCGCAAAATTACGTCTTTGAGCATGGAGTCTATTAAGAATGCACTCTGCTTATCGATCACCTGCAGAGCTGGAGTAATCTCGCCACTGTCGGTATTTTGCAGTGCCTGGGCTATGGCTTCCCAGCTGTCCTGTTCGCCGTCTGCTGCAGATTCCTGGGCCAGATTGTTGAGTAATTCTTCGAGTTGCATATCGACGCTGAGCTCAGCCGAGGTATCCTCTGCCGCGTCGCTATCACAGGGATCACAGACAGTGGCTGGGCTGGCTTGGAAAATAATATTGCCATCGCGATCTATCACCTTGTCGAGAATATAGGGTTTTATCTGATAGCCGCCGTTGGCAAATACTGCGTAGCCAGCGGCAATATCCAGCGGCGTCATGGCATGGCTGCCTAGAGCTAGTGATAGATCCAGAGGCATCTCGGCGGTATCGAAGCCAAACGCCTGCAGGCCCTCCAGGGTGCGATCTATGCCCATGCGCCGCAGCAGACGAATTGAAACCAGATTGCGCGAGCGATACAGGGCTTCTCGCAAGCGAGTGGGGCCATAAAACTTGCCGCCATCATTTTCCGGCCGCCACAGGTCTTCCAGCTTGCTGTCGTTAAAAACCACCGGTGCATCATTGATCAGAGAGGCCGGTGTAAAACCATTGCGCAGTGCCGTGGTGTAGATAAAGGGTTTAAAGTTGGAGCCGGGCTGGCGGGTAGCCTGGGTGACCCGATTAAAGCGACTCTGGCGATAGTCAAACCCACCCACCAGAGCTCTGATACCGCCATTTTCCGGCGCCAGCGCGACCAAAGCAGCCTGGGCTGCGGGCAGTTGGCCCAGACTGACTCTATTGTTTTCGTGGCGCTGAATACGAATAACATCTCCCGGGTTGAACAGCTCGAGGGCCGAGGCAATGGGTGCAGTGCGGGCATTGACAGTCTTGTAGATGCGCAGGGCTTCGAGACCATCGGCCCAGTTTAATGGCAGGGTTAAACCGTCTCTGGTCAAAACCATCAAATGATCCTCGAGAACCTCGGTGACAATGGCAGGTTCCAGGCCTCCGTAGACCTTGGCTCGCAGTGCTTCGGGCCAGTCTTCCTCTGCCAGTGCTGACTGCTCCACACCGCGGTAGCCATGGCGTTTATCATAGGCGATGATACCCGCTTGCAGCGCCTCAACGGCATGGCTCTGCATGGTTGAATCCAGAGTGGTAATGGCGGTGTAGCCCTCTGTATAGGCTTGCAGGCCAAACTTGTCGATCACCTGTTGGCGCACCATTTCGGCGGCATAGGCCGCGTCCAGCTCTGATATTGAACCATGATAGCTGGCGTTATCCACTTCGTTGATCGCCGCTTCATACTGCTCCCTATCTATATTACCCAGTGCTAGCATGCGGCCGAGGATCCAGTTGCGACGCACCATGGCCCGCTCGTTATTGGCTAGAGGATTGTATCTGGAGGGTGCCTTGGGCAGACCAGCTATGGTGGCAATCTCCGCCAGACTGAGCTGATCCAGAGTTTTGCCGTAGTAGACCTGTGCTGCAGCGCCCACGCCATAGGCGCGATTACCCATATAGATCTTGTTGGTGTAGAGGGACAGAATTTCCTCTTTGCTGAGCTCTTCTTCAATTCTGAAAGATAGCAGTATCTCGTTGAACTTGCGGGTAAATTCCTGGCGCTTGCTGAGAAAAAAGTTACGCGCCACCTGCATAGTAATGGTGCTACCACCGCTGCGGATAGAGCCCGTGGTCACCAACTCAAAGGCGGCGCGCGCCAGTCCAGAGATCACAATGCCACGATGTTCGAAAAAGCTGTCGTCCTCAGCGGCGAGAAATGCATCGATCATTGGCTGGGGAATTTCATCAAAGCTGACCGGCGAACGCTTCTTTTCACCGAATTCGGCGATAACTTTCAAATCTTGTGAATGAATTCGCAGTGGAATTTGTAACTCGATCTCCTTTAGTTCCTCGACTGATGGCAGTTTTGGGCTAAGGTACAGGTACAAACAGGAGGCCACCATTAGGAAACCACCGGCCCCCAGTACGGCGAGGATCGATAAATTCTTTAGCAGGCTGCGTTTTTTAATGGACACTATTTTCAGGCACCGAAAAAATGAGCGACTATTATAAGGTGTAGAGAATGTGAAGTGCATCATTTGCAGACTTAGGAAACATTGTTAATGTCATTTCTCGCCTGGGACGGCACCTACTTAATGAGTCTACCAAGGATGATAGCTGTAACATGAGCTTTTTAGATTTCTTATCAAAACCGACCAGACCCCTTGTGGGCCTTGATATCTCTTCCTCCGCGATTAAGCTTATCGAACTGAGTAAGTCAGCCGATGGCTATAAGGTAGAGGCCTACAGAGTAATGGCGCTGCCCGCCAACACCATGGTCGAAAAAAATATAGCCGACATCCCCGCGTTGGCAGATACCTTAGAAAAACTGGTAGCCAGCTCCGGCACCAAGCTTACAGATACCGCGGTTGCAGTCTCAGGTTCTTCAGTGATCACCAAAGAAATTGAGCTGCCGGCTGGTCTTACCGATTTGCAGATGGAAATGCAGATTGAGGTGGAGGCGGATCAATATATCCCCTATCCAATGGAAGAGGTGGCATATGATTTTGATGTTATAGGCCCGGTGGAATTCAATGAAGACCTGGTCAAAGTTCTTTTGGTTGCCTGTCGTCAGGAGAATGTCGAGCACCGCCGCGAGGCACTGGAGATGGCAGGGCTCAACCCCAGAGTGGTAGACGTCGAGGGTTTTGCCATCGAGCGCGCCTATCAGCTAATGGCCAGCCAGCTCAATCAGTCTGATGATCAACTGGTGGCGATCGCAGATATTGGCGCCACCATGTTTACCTTTACCGTGCTTGAGCAGGGCAAAACTATCTATACCAGAGAGCAGTCGTTTGGTGGCAAACAGCTGACCGAGGAAATTCAGCGACGCTATGGACTGTCTTGGGAAGAGGCGGGAGAGGCCAAACGCAAAGGTGGCTTGCCAGAGGAATATGAGGCCGAGGTGCTGCAGCCCTTTGTCGACTCCCTGATTCAGCATATCAGCCGCTCACTGCAATTTTTTTATTCCTCCAGCAATTATAGCGAAGTAGACCAGCTGCTTTTGGCAGGTGGTGTCTCTGCGATTCAGGGGCTGGTAGCCCAGGTTGAGGACGCTCTAGGGTTGCCTGCAGAGGTAGCTAACCTATTGGCTGGTATGGAGGCCAACAGCTCCATTAACACCTCGGCTCTGGCTAATGATGGCCCGGCAATGATGCTTGCTGTGGGTCTGGCGCTGCGAGGTTTCGAATAATGTCACAAATCAATTTATTGCCCTGGCGCGAAGAGGCTCGCGAGCAATTAAAAAAGGAATATCTGGGCTTGCTGGGCCTGGTCGCCATAGGTGCGGCTGTACTGCTGTTTATCTGGATTACTGTCGCCATGGGTCAGCTGGACAATCAGAGACAGCGCAATAGCTACCTGGAGATGAATATTGCCGAAATGAACAAAAAAGTCAGTGAAATTAGTGACTTGAAGAGAAAAAAGGAAGAGATGATTTTGCGCATGAAAGTGATTCAGGACCTGCAGGGCACCAGATCTGAGATTGTTAAAATATTTGATGAGCTGGTGCGAGCCATGCCTGAGGGTACCTATCTGTCTAGTCTGGAGCGCGAGGCTGCGGTGGTAAAAATGTCGGGTTTTGCCGAATCTAACAATCGCATTTCAGCCCTGATGAGAAATCTTGATCGATCCCACAGATACGAAAATTCCAATCTGGCCAGGGTCGAGCACGACGATCGACTGGGCGCGCAGAGCAGTCTGTTTGACTTGCAGATAGAGATACAGTCTCAGTCTGCTGACAACCAATTGGCCAGCCCCTAGGGATTAGGGTTGGATTAACAACGGCAGGGAAACTATGTCATTGATAGATAGCATAAAGGAGCTTAAAGATATTGATTTTGCTGATTTGGATATTCAGCAAATCGGCATATGGCCGGCGCCAGTTAAAACACTGCTGCTGATCGGAGTGGCGGTGGTGATTCTTATTCTGGGCTACTTTTTAAAGGTTCAGGATGTGCGCCAGCAGTATCATTCGGCAGCGGGCAAAGAGGCCGCACTGCTTGATCAGTACGCTACCAAAGCATTTCAAGCGGCTAATCTGCAAGCCTACAGAACGCAGATGATTGAGTTGGATGACACCTTCGGAGCTCTGCTAAAGCAGTTGCCCAAGGACACTGAGGTACCAGGTCTGCTGGAGGATATTACCGAGGTGGCCTATGGCAGTGGGCTCAGTATGCAAGCGATTTCGCTACAGCCTGAGCAGGTCTCAGAGTTCTATGTGGAGCTGCCTATAAAGATTGATGTCACCGGTGATTACCATGACTTTGGTTCATTTGTCAGCGGTGTTGCTGCACTGCCGCGGATTGTCACCCTGCACAATTACTCTATAAAGCAGGCTGAAAGCGGCCTGTTAAATATGGTGATCGAGGCCAAGACCTACAGATATAAAGCGGAGGCATCTCAATGAGCCCAGGTCTGCAACTTTTTAGATGCAATGCGCCGATGCTGGTGATTGTGGCTGCTGTGCTTTCGGCCTGTGTGGGCGATAGCCAGTTCAGTGATCTGGACAGCCTGATGGCAGAGTCCCGTCAGCGCCCCCAGGGCCAGATTGAACCTCTGCCGACCTATCCGCCAGCAGAGCGCTTTAATTACAGTGCTCTGGCAATGCGCAGCCCTTTTGAACCCCCGGCAATGATCAGTGCGGAGTCGCAAATAGGCGGTAAGGTGGCATCGGCACCGGACCAGCTGAGGCATAAACAGCCTCTGGAGCTATTCAGTTACAGCGCTCTGTCTATGGTCGGCACTCTGAGTAGAGACCAGAGTACCTGGGCGCTGATAGACGATGGCAGCGGCCGAGTGCACCGGGTGACTGCAGGCAATTTTATCGGCAGAAATTTCGGCGAAATAACCCACATAGGTGAATTTGAGTTAGATGTTTTAGAGACAGTGCCAGATGGCAAAGGTGGATGGATTAACCGCCCCAGAACAATGGGTATGAATGAAGAGTAATCAACGAGTTAGGGAAAATAAAATGATTAGTCGACTCAAGCAATGTTTGTATTGGTGTCTGATGGCACCCTGTGTCTGGACCAGTATGGTTGAGGCCACTGCAGTCCAGGACATTGAATTTCAGGCATTGTCGGATAAACGCTTTGCCATCAGGTTACAGTTTTCTGATCGACCGCCTGAGCCCAGAGCCTATGAAATAGCTAAGCCGGCGAGGCTGGTATTGGATTTTGATCAGGTGCACAGTCAGCTGGAGCAGAAAAAGTTTCCCTTAGCCTTTGCCAATGCGCAGAATGCTGTGTTGGTTTCGGATGGCGCTCGCACTCGTTTAATCGTTAATTTGCAGGAGTCCGCACCCTTTGCAACTCTGGTTGAAGGCAATAGTCTGACTGTGCAAATTGGCGCCTCGGAGCAGCCGCAGCTGGCTAGTCAACAGCCACTGTCCGGGTTTCAGCCCGCGGCCTACCGCCAGTCCTCAGATCAGTCCGCAGGCAATCTCAATGCCGCAGTGACCGGGATAGATTTTCGTCGTGACACTGAGGGCGCAGGTCTGGTTGTGATAGATCTCAGCGATCCCTCAATCAATGTGGACATAGATAAGGCGGGCAAAAAAATACAGCTGTCATTTTACCAGACCGAGTTGCCGGGGTATTTGGATAGAAGGCTGGATGTGGTGGATTTTGCCACGCCAGTAAATGCTATAGATGCAGTGCAGGATGGTTCTGCCACCGTGATTACCATAGAGGCTCAGGGCCAGTACGACTATCTGGCCTATCAGGCTGATAACCGCTATATGGTCAGTGTTAAGGCATTGACAGAGGCAGAGGTTGCAGAGCAGGCCAAGAAGTTTGATTTTACGGGCGATCGACTGTCTCTTAATTTCCAAAATATCGAGGTGCGTTCTGTGCTGCAGCTTATCGCTGACTTTACCTCCCTCAATCTGGTTGCCAGCGATACCGTAACCGGCAGTATTACCCTGCGCCTGGACCAGGTGCCCTGGGATCAGGCTCTGGAAATTGTGCTCAAGGCCAAGGGTCTGGACAAGCGCCAGGAGGGCAATGTATTGATGGTGGCTCCGGCGGCAGAAATTGCCGAGCAGGAGAGGCTGCAGGTGGAGGCCAACAAGCAGCTGCAAGAGCTGGCCCCCCTGGAGACTGCCTTTGTGCGCATCCGCTATGCCGATGCCGCGGAGATCTTTGAGCTGTTTACTGCAGATGATCAGCAGTCTGGACAGTCCGGTGGCACCCCCCGGGACGGCAATGCTACTAACAGTATTCTGTCAGAGCGAGGCAGTGCCATAGTGGATGAGCGCACCAACACTATTATTCTCACCGATACCGAAGACAAAATTAATGAGTTCAAGCGGTTGATTGAGGAGATCGATGTACCTATTAAGCAGGTATTAATTGAAGCGCGCATTGTGATTGCAAATACTGACTTTAAAAAGGAGTTGGGAGTCACCTGGGGTCTGGCTGGTGTTGATCGCCTGACCGGTGGCCCGGTTGCTAGCGCCTTTGGCGACAGAACTGTGGGTATCTCCGGGCGTCGCTCCGGGCTAGCGCCTGGCGCTGGTGTGGTTGAGAGCTTTACCTATTCGGCAGACGAAATTGAAACTGATGATGGGCCCGACGGTATTCCAGGAAATGCTGACGATGGCCCCACTTTGTACAGCAGAAACTTTGACTTTGGTCTGGGTGATAGCCTGGCGGTGGATCTGGGAGTCTCAGATCCTACAGGTGCCTTTAGCCTGGGCTACCTGACGGATAATTTTTTGATTGATCTCGAGCTCAGCGCACTGGAGTCAGACGGCTTTGGCGAAATTGTTTCCCAGCCAAAGGTACTGACCGGTGATAAGCAGCAGGCAGTGATCAAGTCAGGTACAGAGATCGCCTTTGAGAAAGCGACGTCCAGTGGTGCTACTAGCATTGAGTTTAAGGAGGCAGTGTTACAGCTCGAGGTGACTCCCCAGATCACCCCAGATAACCGTATCATTATGGACCTGCTGGTCTCTCAGGACTCGGTGGGCGCCTTTACTCCAACCGGTGAGCCGTCAATAGATATTACCCGCATTGAAACCCAGGCTCTGGTGGGCGATGGTCAGACCTTGGTGCTTGGTGGCATCTTCCAGACTGAGGAGGTGAATGGCACTGAAAAGGTCCCTATGCTCGGAGACATACCTTTTTTGGGTAAGCTTTTCAGAAATGAACTGCGAAATATCGAAAAACGTGAAATACTCATCTTTATTACTCCAAAAATAATTAACGACGATCTTCTGGATAGATGAGCGAACAACATATTTTTCTGGTCGGCCCCATGGGGGCCGGCAAATCCACAATTGGCAAACACCTGGCTGCTTTTCTGAATCGGCCATTTTTTGATATAGATAACGAAATCGTGGCGCGTACCGGTGCCGATATCCAGTGGATATTTGATATGGAGGGCGAAGAGGGCTTTCGCGCCCGTGAAACCCGTGTGTTGTTGGAGTTGATTGGAAATGACTCGTCCTCAGTAATAGCTACGGGTGGCGGCATTATTCTCCGCCCTGAAAATCGCGCAGCTCTGAAAGAAAACGGCCAGGTCATCTATCTATCGGCAACCAAAGAGCAGCTCTATGAGCGAACACGTAAAGATAAAAACAGGCCGCTGTTGCAGGTTGATAACCGCCGCGAAGTCATAGATCAACTGGTTGAAAAGCGCGACCCCCTGTATCGCGAAATCGCTGATATTGTTTTCCCCTCTGGCTCGGTGTCGCCAGGCAAATTAGCAAAAAATCTCGCCGCAGCACTCGCGGAGCTTTGATAATTTGCCGCGGCTGCGCATAATGTGAGTCCAGCAACCTATTTAGAGCCCCACAGCCTCATGAGCACAGTTGATAGCCAAGCCATTGGACAAAATAGCACAGCCAGTGGAATCTCCCTTGACGTAGATCTCGGTGACAGAAGTTATCCTATCCACATAGGGTCGGGGCAGTTGGCTGCAGCCAATATCACCCAGTACATTCAGGGAAAAAAGGCACTTATTGTTACCAATACCAGTATTGCCCCTCTGTATCTGCAGGTATTGCAAGATCAACTGTCGGGGGTGCAGGTGGATACCGTTATCCTGCAGGATGGCGAGCGCTACAAGAATCTCGAAACCCTCAATGAGATATTTACCCAGCTGATCGACAGTCAGCATGACCGTAAAACAACCCTGATTGCTCTGGGTGGCGGAGTTGTGGGCGATATGACCGGGTTCGCAGCAGCTAGCTATCAGCGCGGCGTGCCTTTTGTTCAGGTGCCTACCACATTGCTGGCTCAGGTTGATTCATCGGTGGGTGGCAAGACGGCAGTCAACCACAGTCTGGGCAAAAATATGATCGGCGCCTTTTATCAGCCGCGCGCTGTGATTATTGATACTGATACATTGTCGACGCTACCCGATCGCGAGTTTCGTGCCGGACTGGCTGAGGTGATCAAGTACGGCCTGATCGCCGATCGAGATTTTTTTACCTGGCTGGAAGATAATCAGCAGGCCTTGTTGGCTCGCGACGCTGAGGCTCTGGCTTACGCCATACAGCGCTCCTGTATTAACAAGGCCGAGGTGGTCTCTGCCGATGAGACCGAGCAGGGTATCAGAGCTATTCTCAATCTTGGGCATACTTTTGGTCATGCTATAGAGACCTTTCAGCAGTACAGAGACTGGCTCCATGGCGAAGCTGTAGCGGCGGGCATGGTGATGGCTGCGCATCTGTCGCTGCTGGCCGGAAAGATCAGTGCACAGGATCTGCAGCGGACCACTGATCTTATTGCTGCTTGTGGTCTGCCGGTGCAGCCGCCGCCGAATATGACGGCAGACGACTTTTTAAATCTGATGGTGCGGGACAAAAAGGTGCTCGATGGCCATTTGCGCCTGGTGCTGCTCAACAGCATTGGCAGTGCCACAGTCAGCGCAGATTTTGAGTCAAAATGGTTGCAGCAGGTGCTTACCGACAGCTGTCAGGGCTGAGTGAGTGGCGATCCAGCCTGCGTCTGCAACCTAATTTAGCCTGTTGTCTGCCTGAGCACCGCACAATAACGCGCCAAGAGTAGTCCAATCTGCGGCCGTAGTAGGTATAACTGATTGTCGAACAAGCTCCTAAAGTGTAAAATGCCGCGCGCAAATCGAATTGCACTTAACTTCTGTTCAACCAACCATCATTACTTTTAGTAACGTTTTACTGTGGGTTTAATTATGACTCAAAGCTTATGTCGGCTTGATGATTTCAAAGACAACTGTGGTTTCGGGCTGATAGCTCAGGTTAAAGGCTTGACCAGCCACAAGCTTTTGCAGGACGCGATTCAGTCGCTGACCTGTATGACTCACCGCGGCGGTGTTGCCGCTGATGGTAAGACAGGAGATGGCTGCGGTCTGCTGATGCAGAAGCCCGACAGCTTCCTGCGAACTGTGGTTAAAGAAAGCCTGCAGCTAGAGCTGCCAGAATCCTACGCTGTAGGCGCGGTGATGATGAGTACCGATGATGCGCAGCGCAGCGCAGCAAAGGCTATTCTTGAAGAAGAGCTGGGCAATCAGGGCCTGGATGTTGTTGGCTGGCGTGTGGTACCCACAGATAACAGCTGTCTGGGACCCATTGCGCTGGAGTCACTGCCTGCTTTTGAACAGATTTTTATCGCTCCTGGAAAAATTGACAGCGAACAGAAGTTTACTGCGCGCCTGTATATGGGGCGGCGCAAGGCGGAGCAGCGCCTAGAGTCTGATGATAGTTTCCATATTGCCAGTCTGGGTACCAATATTCTCAGCTACAAAGGACTGATGATGCCGGTGGATCTGCCGGGCTTTTATCTAGATCTGGCTGACGAGCGCATGGAGACGGCAATCTGTGTATTCCATCAGCGCTTCTCGACCAATACCATGCCTAAATGGCCATTGGCACAGCCTTTCCGCATGCTGGCTCACAATGGTGAAATCAATACCATTATGGGCAACAGAAACTGGTCTGTGGCCAGAACTCCCAAGTATCAGACCGATCTGCTGCCAGATCTGTTGGAGGCGGCACCACTAGTCAATCGTACAGGTTCAGATTCCTCAAGCCTGGACAATATGCTTGAGATGCTGGTCACCGGCGGCATGGACCTGCATCTTGCGGTGCGTAGCCTGGTGCCACCGGCCTGGCAGAATGTTGAAGATCGAGACCCCAACCATCGTGCACTCTACGACTATCTATCTATGCATCAGGAGCCCTGGGATGGCCCGGCCGGACTGGTAATTACCGATGGTCGCTATGCGGTGTGCACATTGGACAGAAATGGCCTGCGACCCTCTCGCTGGGTGATGACAGACGATGATGTCATTACCGTGGCATCAGAGGTAGGCGTCTATGACTATCTGCCGGAAAATGTGGTTGCCAAAGGGCGCCTTGGGCCCGGTGATATTATGTCGATCGATACTCAGGAGGGACGAATTCTGTTCCGCGATGAGATCGAAGATCAGTTGGCGGCTCGCCACCCCTACAAGCAGTGGCTGAACGAGGGGCACTTCGCCATTGAGTCGAGCTTTGATACCGACAGCATTGATATTGAAGGCACTCTGAGTCGCGAGCAGATAAAGACTTATATGAAGATGTTCCAGATCTCCTTTGAGGAGCGAGATCAGGTTCTTCGACCCCTGGCCGAGGGTGGCCAGGAAGCGGTGGGCTCCATGGGTGATGACACACCTATGGCGGTGCTATCCACCAGACAGCGCAATCTGTTTGACTTTTTCCGTCAGCAATTTGCCCAGGTCACCAATCCACCCATAGATCCACTGCGTGAAGCGGTGGTCATGTCTCTGGGGGTCGAATTGGGGCGCGAAGGCAGTATCTTTAAGGAGCAGTCCTATCTGGGGCAGCGTATTGGCCTGTCCAGTCCTGTGCTGTCGCCACGCAAATACTATGCGCTCAAAAACAATGAATTCTCCGAGTTCCCGGTACAGAAATTTGATCTTAACTATGATCCGCAGACCGAGAATCTTAAGCAGGCTGTGCAGAGAGTCTGCAAAGAGGTTGAAGCCTCGGTTCGCGGTGGCACAGTGGTCTGTATCCTCTCTGACCATAATATCATCGAGGGCAAACTGCCGATTCACATCCTTATGGCCGTGGGTGCCGTGCACAGCTATCTGATCGAAAAAGGTCTGCGTTGTGATACCAATCTGGTGGCCAGCACAGGCTATGCCCGTGATTCGCATCAGGTGGCTACGCTTATTGGCTGTGGTGCTTCTCTGGTTTATCCCTACCTTAGTTACCATGTGCTCTGCGATCTGATTGGCAGTGGCGAATTGCTGGTGGACGTGGATACTGCTTTTAAACAGTATCGCAAAGGCATTAACAAGGGCCTGCTGAAGATTTTATCCAAAATGGGTATTTCAACCATAGCCTCGTATCGCGGAGCTCTGCTGTTTGAAGCCATAGGTTTAAATTCAGAAATTATTGATCTCTGCTTCCCCGGGTTAACCAGTCGTCTCGAGGGTGCCACCTTCGCTGATTTTGAACAGGATCAGACTGAGCTGGCTAAAACTGCCTGGAAACTGCGCAAGCCTATTAACCCGGGTGGCCTGCTCAAATATGTCCATGGTCAGGAATACCATGCCTATAACCCCGATGTTGTGCAGACCATGCACAAAGCTGTGCAGCATAATGATTACAAAGCCTGGAAAGACTATGCCAGCCTGGTAAATACCAGACCAGCGGCAACATTGCGCGATCTGCTATCTATCAATGGCAGTGCCAAGGCTATTGATCTGACTGATGTGGAGCCTATGGAGGCCATTGTTAAGCGCTTTGACTCCGCTGGTATGTCTCTGGGTGCTCTGTCGCCCGAGGCCCATGAGTCTCTGGCTGAGGCGATGAATAATCTTGGCGGTCGCTCCAACTCTGGTGAGGGCGGTGAGGATCCCGCTCGCTATGGCACAGTGCGTTCATCCAAGATCAAGCAGGTAGCCTCAGGCCGCTTTGGTGTGACGCCGGCCTACCTCTCCAATGCTGAGGTGATACAGATCAAGGTAGCACAGGGTGCCAAGCCCGGTGAGGGCGGCCAGTTGCCTGGTGGCAAGGTCAATGCGCTGATTGCGCGGCTTCGCTACTCGGTGCCCGGTGTCACATTGATTTCACCGCCACCTCATCATGATATTTATTCTATTGAAGATCTGGCTCAGCTTATTTTTGATCTCAAACAGGTCAACCCGGATGCTCTGGTATCAGTCAAGCTGGTGTCTCGCCCTGGAGTGGGCACCATTGCTGCCGGCGTGGCCAAGGCTTATGCTGACCTGATTACCATCTCTGGTTACGATGGTGGTACAGCAGCCAGTCCTCTCAGTTCCATTCGCTACGCGGGTTCTCCCTGGGAGCTGGGTCTTACAGAGACCCACCAGACATTGCGTGCCAATGATCTGCGCGACAAGGTGCGAGTGCAAACCGATGGCGGTTTAAAAACTGGTTTGGATGTAGTCAAGGCGGCGATCCTAGGAGCCGAGAGTTTTGGTTTTGGTACTGGCCCCATGGTAGCACTGGGCTGTAAATATCTGCGCATCTGTCATCTCAATAACTGTGCTACTGGCGTGGCTACCCAGGACGATCGCCTGCGCAACGACCATTACCGCGGCACCGTGGCTATGGCGACCAACTTCTTTAAGTTTGTGGCTATGGAAACCCGCGAGTGGCTGGCGGTGTTGGGTGTCAGATCTCTAGAGGATCTTATTGGTCGAGTAGATCTATTGGAAGTGCTGCCAGGAGCCACCAGCAAGCAACAGAATCTGGATCTTAGTCCGCTGATCCAAGATCGCCCTGAGATTGCCGGCAAGCCGCAGTTCTGTATCGAACCCAAAAATGAACCTTTCGATAAGGGCCTGTTGGCTGAGCGCATGGTAACCGATGCCTTACCCGCCATAGAGTCTCAGTCTGGAGCCAGTTTTGACTACGAAGTGGGTAACTGTGATCGCTCAATAGGTGCCCGTCTCTCCGGGGAGATTGCCAAGCGCTACGGTAATACAGGTATGGCAGAGACACCTATACGCCTAAATCTAAAAGGCGTAGCCGGTCAGTCTCTGGGTGTCTGGAATGCCGGTGGTCTGGAGATTTATCTGGAAGGTGATGCCAATGATTATGTGGGTAAAGGCATGGCCGGGGGCAAGCTGGTATTGAGCCCGCCTGCGACCAGCCAATTTAAGTCTAATGAGACCCCGATTATGGGTAATACCTGTCTGTACGGCGCCACTGGTGGCAAACTCTATGCAGCTGGTAAGGTGGGAGAGCGCTTTGCCGTGCGCAACTCTGGCACTATCGCCGTAGTTGAGGGTGCGGGCGATCACTGCTGCGAATATATGACCGGTGGCATAGTTACAGTGCTGGGTCCCACAGGTTATAACTTTGGCGCCGGTATGACCGGAGGCTTTGCCTATGTGTTAGATATGGAGCGTGTGTTTGTCGACCGCTACAATATGGAGCTGGTTGATATTCAGCGAGTTACCTCTGAGTCGGCGGAGTCTCACAAGGCATTTCTCAAGGCAATGATCGCAGATCACGCCCGTGAGACGGGCAGTGCCTGGGCCAATGAACTAGTCACCAATTTCTCCGATTACGCGTCGCGGTTCTGGCTGGTCAAGCCAAAAGCGGCAAGCCTGACTGGCCTGTTGGCTCAGGCCCACGCTAACCCTCAGTAACGCGAACAGCAATAGAGATCAATAGTATGGCAAGACCAAATAATCAATTTCAGTTTCTCGATGTAGAGCGAGTAGACCCACCCAAGCGTGATATGAAGCGGCGTCTGGGTGAATTTGTCGAGATTTATGATCCCTTTACCGAGAAAAAAGCAGCGGACCAGTCCCACCGCTGTCTGTCCTGTGGCAATCCCTACTGTGAGTGGAAATGCCCGGTACACAACTATATTCCCAACTGGCTGCAGCTGGTTGCCGAAGGCAATCTGATCGAAGCAGCAGAGCTCAGTCATCAGACCAACTCACTGCCTGAAGTCTGCGGCCGCGTCTGCCCCCAGGATCGTCTCTGTGAGGGAGCCTGTACCCTGAATGATGGTTTTGGTGCTGTGACCATTGGTTCGGTAGAGAAATATATTACGGATACCGCGCTGGCCATGGGCTGGCGTCCGGATATGTCCAAGGTTGAGTGGACCGACAAGAAGGTTGCGGTTATTGGCGCTGGTCCTGCCGGTATTGGCTGTGCCGATATTCTGGTGCGCAATGGAGTCAAGCCGGTGGTGTTTGACCGCTATCCGGAAATTGGTGGCCTGCTGACCTTTGGTATCCCCGAATTCAAATTAGAGAAACAGGTGATCCGCACCAGACGCGATGTGCTCGAGGGTATGGGCGTTGAGTTTCGTCTCAACACTGAGGTCGGCACTGATATCAGTATCGATGAACTGCTGGCCGAGTACGATGCTGTATTCCTGGGCATGGGTACCTACACCACAATGAAAGGTGGCTTCCCCGGCGAAGATCTTGCCGGCGCCCACGAGGCGCTGAATTTCCTGGTATCCAATGTCAATCGCAATCTGGGTTTTGAAAAATCTGCCGATGACTTTATCAGTGTAAAGGGCAAGCGTGTGGTGGTGCTGGGTGGCGGTGATACTGCCATGGATTGCAACCGCACTTCCATCCGTCAGGGCGCTACCAGTGTTACCTGTGCCTATCGCCGCGATGAAGAGAATATGCCCGGCTCCCGACGCGAAGTGAAAAATGCGCGGGAAGAGGGCGTGGTGTTTAAATTTAATATGCAGCCGGTTGAACTGCTGTCCGACGATCAGGGCAATGTTTGTGGCGTAAAGGTAGTTAGCACCGAGCTGGGTGAAGCCGACGAAAACGGGCGCCGCCGCCCACAGGTCATCCCGGGTAGCGAGGAGGTTTTGCCTGCCGACGCCGTACTGGTGGCCTTTGGCTTTAAACCCAGCCCGCCGGAATGGTTAACCGGGGTCAAGGTGGATACAGCTGACTGGGGTGCTGTATTGGCTGCCGAAGAACAGGACTTCCCGTTCCAGACCACCAACCCAAAGATTTTTGCCGGTGGCGATATGGTACGCGGCTCAGATCTGGTGGTAACTGCTGTATTCGAGGGCCGTCAGGCTGCCGAAGGTATATTGGATTATCTGGATATCTAATGTCTGAATTAAAGAATGACCGGTTTTTGAAGGCGCTGATGCGCCAGCCTGTAGATCGCACGCCTGTGTGGATGATGCGTCAGGCTGGTCGCTATCTGCCCGAGTATCGCGCCACGCGTGCCCAGGCGGGTGATTTTATGAGCCTGTGCAAGAATACTGAGCTGGCCTGCGAAGTGACATTGCAGCCGCTGGAGCGCTATGAGCTGGACGCCGCAATCCTGTTTTCGGATATTCTCACCATTCCCGATGCTATGGGCCTGGGTCTCTATTTTGCCGAAGGAGAGGGTCCCAAATTCCGTAAGCCAGTGCGCACAGAAGCGGATATTGAGCAGCTACAGGTTGTGGATACTGCCGCTGATCTGTCCTATGTTACCGACGCGGTCAGCATGATTCGTCGCGAGCTGCAGGGTCGAGTGCCACTGATTGGTTTTTCTGGCAGTCCCTGGACCCTGGCCACCTACATGATTGAAGGTCAGAGCAGTCGCGACTTTGCTCGCGCCAAAACCATGCTCTATACCCAGCCAGAAGTAATGCACCAGCTATTGGATAAGCTGGCTCTTTCGGTAATTGACTATCTCAACGCGCAGATTGTCGCCGGTGCTCAGGCGGTACAGATTTTTGATACCTGGGGTGGGGCGCTCAGTCACGCTGCCTATCAGGAGTTTTCTCTGGCCTATATGCAAAAGATTGTGGCTGGGCTGATAAAGCAGGCCGATGGTCGCGATGTGCCTGTGATTCTGTTTACCAAAGGTGGAGGCCTGTGGCTCGAGGCCATGGCTGATACTGGTTGTCACGGCCTGGGTCTGGACTGGACCACGGATATTGGTGCCGCCAAGACTCGAGTGGGTGACAGGGTGGCGTTGCAGGGTAATATGGATCCTGCTGTACTGCGCGCAGATCCGACCACTATTGAGCGCGAGGTGCAGCGAATACTGGCCTCCTTCGGTGGTGGTAGCGGGCATATCTTTAATCTGGGTCATGGCATCACGCCAGATATAGATCCAGAGCATGCCAAAGTCTTTATTGAAGCCGTTCACAAATTTTCTGCAAACTAACCCTCAGTAGCTGAAATTCTTAGTCTATATTTATCGGAACTATTGACTGTCACACAGTTTAGTAAAAAGAAGTATTTACATTCTCTTCTCTTCTGATGGGCCAGCTTTTGATTGCTGGCCCCGTCAGGTATTAGGCAGTCTCTGCGCTGCCACAGGAATCTAATGGATTAGATTTATGAGGATTGTATGTCCTTACAGCAACTAAAGATTTTTATCCATGAACTCAAGGTTGGGATGTTTGTCTCTGCCCTGGATAAACCCTGGGCGGAAACACCTTTTCCCATACAGGGGTTTGTGATTAAAAGCGGTGCCGATATCTCCCGAGTCAAGGCTTATTGCGACTACGTATTTGTGGATATAGAAAAGGGCATCTCTCCCGAGGATACAGATTCTCCGGTTATAGGGGCCCGCTTAAGGCTGGACTCAGACAAAAATTCAGCTGGCGAATCAAGCCGCCTGTATGGTGCAAATTTGCGTCGCCACAATCACCGATTAACTGGCAGCTCAGAGTTTAAATCGGGCCTCAGAGTTAAGCCCACTGTGTATAAAAAAACCGTAGAACTGGCCAAAGAAATCCCCGCTGCCCGCGATGCAATGAACAATGTGCTCGGCTGTCTGACCATGGCCACTCGCCAGATGGCTCGCGGCGGTGCTTTTAATCAGGATCAGTTGCAAGCATCGGTCGATGAGATGATCGATAGCGTGATCCGTTGCCCGGACGCGTTTACCTGGTTGTTGCGTCTGCGAGACAAGGACGCCCGCTCCCATGATCATTCAGTGCGATCGTCCCTCTGGGCCACTCAGTTTGGTCGACATGTAGGGCTGGACTTGGGGCAGTTGAGAGACCTGTGCCAGGCCACCTTGCTCAAGGATATAGGTCGTATCAAGCTAGATCATAGATTGCTACACAACCCGAATCGCGATGCGCAGCAAGAGGTCGAGTACCGGAGCTTCGTCAATCACAGTGTCGAGCAATTGCGAAGCTGTGGATTTGAAAATCGCACAGTGATAAATATTATTAAATTCCACTGCGAGCGCTTTGATGGCAGTGGCTATCCCAAAGGTTGCTCAGGCAATCGTATTCCCATGTTGGCCAGTGTCGCCGGTATAGCCACGGAGTTCGATAAGCTGTGCAATCCCCGGGAAGCCGGAGATACCATGGCGCCCTCCAAGGCCACTAGCAGGCTCTACCAGTTGCGCGGCTCGGCCTTTGACGAGAATCTGGTGGTGGAGTTTATTCAGTCTGTGGGTCTGTATCCGGCGGGCACCATGGTGGAGCTGACTACAGGTGACCAGGGTATGGTGATCGAGCAAAATTCGCGTACCAGACTGGCACCCAGATTGGCCGTGTTTGAAAATAAGGCAGACAGGGCAGGCCAGGGAAAATATATTTTTATTGATCTAAAAGATGAACAACAGGCCAGAGAGCGGCTGTTCAAGTTTGGTCAGCGTCGCGCCTATGATGTCAGCAAGCTGGCAATAGTTCGCGATTTAGAGCCAGACAGTTTTGGGCTGGAATACAGCCTGCTGGAAAACCTGATTGCGCGGCCTTTTAATACGCCCGTCAATGAGCTTCTGATGGGCGATTCGGCGTCAGATAGCCAGCAAAAGAGTGGCTTTCTGGCGGCATTAAAACAGCGATTTGTCAGCTAGATACCGACTGGCAAGCTAGCCTTGATTCTGTGCAATGGCAATCTTTTCGCCCATGCAAACTTTTTCACCGGCCTGGATTCTATCTTCCCATGTCACCGCCTGCTCCTTAAACAGCAGGATCACCGTGGAGCCAAATTTGAAGCGTCCGATTTCCTCACCCTTTTTAAAGGATAGTGATTCCTTGCTATGGTCTTTCTCTCTCACCGCCCCGGGACCAGGTGGCTCAAAACCGCCCCACACAGTTTCAATACCGGCCACCAGCATGGCGCCGACAAAGATTACCGAAAAGCGCCCCAGTTCAGCGGATTCAAATTCGCACACCAGTCTTTCATTGCGGGCAAACAGTCCCGGCAGAGCCTGGGCGGTTTTGTCATTGACCGAAAATAATTCGCCGGGAATATAGCGGCTGCTGAGCAGCTTGCCCGCAGCTGGCATATGCACGCGATGGTAATCTTTAGGTGACAGATAAATGGTAGCAAAACTGCCGTTTTCGTAGGTTCTGGCACTCTCTGAATTGCCCAGCAGGCGACTGACAGAATAATCGATGCCCTTGGCCTGAAGGACTCTGTTTTTATTGATCTTGCCGGCCTGGCTGATAGCGCCATCGGCTGGTGACACCAGACTGCGTTTAGCTCTGGCTATGGGTCGAACCCCAGCCTTGAGCTCTCGAGTAAAAAAGCTATTAAAATGCTGGTAGTAATCCAGATCATCAGTGATAGCTTCTTCCATATCTATATCAAATGCATCTATGGCGCGATTAATCAAAAAATCTTTGAGCCAGGGACGCTCGGATTCTGCGGCTCTGGCAATCAGTCGCGACAGCGCATGTTTGGGAAGTAGTCGTTGCAGGGCGACAAAAATTTCTGCACTTTGGTTCATAGTTACTGTGCTCAATACTGATTAATTAGGTTTTTTTAAAAGCCAAGTTCGATGGGTGACTCGTCCAGATTGCCCCACTCGGCCCAGGAGCCATCATAGCCACTGATATGCTGGTAGCCGAGAATGCGCGCCACCATATAGGTAAAGCTAGAGCGGTGGTGGCTCTGGCAATGGGTGGCAATGCGTTGATCTCTGCTGAGGCCCAGGCTATCTAATAGTTGCTGGGCATCGCTGCGCAGACGCAGATTTCTGTCTTGATCCATAAGTTCTGTCCACTCCAGATTGATGGCTCCGGGAATATGACCTCCGCGGGCTGCACGCACCATGCTGCCGCTGTATTCACCTGGGCTTCTGGCATCCCAGATTGCAAAATTTGCTTCATCCAGAGCAGCCAGGATTTGTTCTCGCTCAATTCTTACCTCTGGTTTGGCAAAACTGACATCAATAGTATTGCTTTTGGGCTGCACAGTACCGGCTTGGGTGGCAAATCCCTCTTTGATCCATGGGACTATGCCACCATTGAGGTAGGACCAGTTGGGCAGGCCCAGCAGATCCAGGGTCCAGGCCAGTCGCCCAGCCCAGCCACCGCCCTCATCGTCATAGACCACCACCTGTTTACTAGCATCTATACCCAGATGATTTATCACTGCCTTTAGCTGCTCAATACTGGGGCAGGCGCCAGGCACCGGGGCGGTTCCTGCAACCAGATTATTGCCCGACAGATGTACAGCCCCGGGCACATGTTTCTGTTGGTACAGAGAGGGGTTGCACAGATCGACAATAATCAGATTGTCGTCATTGAGATGAGTCTCTAATTCATTGGGTTCGATCAGGCGCGGCAGATTGGTCATGGTTTTTTAATACAGTTTGAGAGGCCGCAGATTTTAGCACTTTTTAGCGTTGCGGTGAGCCCTACCTTTCCTGTTGGCTAAGAATAATCTGCCGATAATTGTTCAGTCGCACAGGGAGCACCTTTTTGTCGGCCACCGCCTGCAGCAGGGCGCAGCCAATTTCCCTGTCGTGTTTGCAGTCGCGGAACTTACAGTTGCCCAGGTAGGGCCTGAAATCAATAAAGCCATTAATAATTTTGTCCTCACTCAAATGGCTAAGGGTAAACTCGCGGATACCTGGTGAGTCGATCAGCGTGCCGCCCCCGGTGAGGTGAAACAGCCTGGAGGATGTGGTGGTATGGGTTCCCTCTTCCTTGGCTTCAGACAGGGGGCCTACCTGTAGATTGGCCTCGGGCAGTAAATGATTGAGTAGCGATGATTTGCCTACCCCAGACTGACCCACAAAAATTGAGGTATGTTCGGACAGATAGCTTTGCAGCTGATCTATGCCCTGGCCGGTTTTGGCTGAGACCGCAATCACATCGTAGCCAATGCTGCGATAGTCCCGCATCAGTTGATCAACCTCTGGGTAGTCCTGCTGATCAAACATGTCGACTTTATTAAGCACCAGTAGCGGAGTGATCTGCTGTGCCTCGGCGGCCACTAGATAGCGGTCTAACAGATTGCTGTGGGGGGTGGGTTTGGCTGCAAAAACCACCGCTATGCGATCAATATTGGCAGCGACCGTGCGCAACTTGCCGTAGATGTCCGGGCGAATCAACTGAGACTCCCTGGGCTCCAGAGCCACCACTACACCATGGGGCTGGGCGTGGCGCCATATTACGCGGTCGCCAGTCACCAATGTCTCCACATTGGCACGTTTGTGGCAGCGCAGTATCTGGCCCTCGTACGGCGCCTCGCGGCCCTCGATATCGACCTGTGAGCCATAGTTGGTAATCACAGTGCCGCTTGTTTCTGAGCCCAGATCCGCTAGGTTTTGTAACTCTTCATCGCGGAAGCTCTGCTTTAAGTTAGCTCGCTCGCGGCGACGCTCCTGAATCGCTTGGATGCGGTCTTTTTGGCGCTTGCTAAGTCTGCGATTGCTCAATAGTTTTTCCTGGTTGCCCTGCATGTCTGGCGTTCTCGTCCGCAAGGATATAGCATAATCGCCTTCAGTAACATTTTGCCCGAAATCTCTTGTCCCCGAGGAACAGATGACAGCTCAAGACCCACTTAATTTGATATGGATCGATTTGGAAATGACCGGGTTGGATCCAGAGCGTGAGCGCATTATTGAGATTGCCACTGTGGTGACTGATGCCAATCTCAATATATTGGCTGAGGGGCCTTCCCTGGCAGTGCATCAGAGTGATGCGTTGCTGGATGCTATGGACGAGTGGAATACCAATCAACACGGTGGTTCTGGGTTGGTTGAGCGCGTCCGTAACAGCCACATCAGTGAGGCACAGGCCTGTGCCCAGACTATAGAATTTCTGCGCCAGTGGGTGCCCTCGGGAGCTTCGCCTATGTGTGGCAACTCCATTGGTCAGGACCGTCGTTTTCTGGTGCGTTACATGCCCGAGCTGGCGGCCTTTTTCCACTACCGCAACCTGGATGTGAGCACATTAAAAGAGTTGGTCAGGCGCTGGAAGCCTGAGCTGGAAAACGGGTTTGCTAAGAAGGGTAGTCATCTGGCAATGGACGATGTCTACGACTCTATCGCCGAGCTCGCCTATTACCGGGACGTATTTATTCAGCCCTGAGCTCGGCTATCTTACTGCGCTGCTGATCAAGGGCCCATTGCACATGCTCGCGCACCAGCTCAGAGGGGTCGTTAGCTCTATTCTCCAGACAGCGCACAATGTCTTCACTGCCACTGGCGTTGCCCAGGCCAACCGCCAGATTGCGCAGCCAGCGCTCATGACCTATGCGCCGAATCGCTGAGCCCTGGGTATAATTCAAAAACTCGTCTTGGGACCAGCCAAAAAGGGTCACCAAATCAGGATCATCGAGATTGTGTCTGGGGCTAAAATCATCCTCCTGGGTCTGTGCTGCAAAGCGGTTCCAGGGGCAGATAATCTGGCAGTCATCACAGCCAAATACCCGATTGCCCATCAGTGGTCGCAGGTTCTTTGGAATAGGGCCTTTATTTTCAATGGTGAGATAGGAGATGCACTTTCGTGCATCCAGCACATAGGGTTCGGGAAAGGCATCAGTGGGACAGACTTTTAAGCACGCGCGGCAGTTTCCGCAGCGATTGCTCTGCTCATTGTTATCGGTGGGCAGCGGCAGTGAGGTATAGATCTCGCCAAGAAAAAACCAGGACCCGGCTTGATTGTTGAGTAGCAGAGTGTTTTTGCCTATCCATCCCAGTCCAGCCTGCTCGGCCAGCGGCTTCTCCATCACCGGCGCACTGTCGACAAAAGGTCGCTGTGACAGCTGCAGCTGGGGCAGCTCAGTTTGAATATGGCTGACCAGCTGTGCCAGGCGCTTGCGAATTAATTTATGATAGTCGCGGCCAAGTGCATATCTTGAGATATAAGCTTTGTTGTCATTTTTAAGCACGGCAATCATCTTGTCATCGGCCAAATAATCCATACGCACTGAGATAACCCGCACTGTGTGATCGACCAGCCTGTCCACGCGATAGCGCATATCGCCATGATCGGCCATCCAGCCCATAGAGCCCTGAAAGCCATCGGCCAGCCATTTATTGAGACGCTCTGAGGCCTGGCTCAGGTCGGGTTCGACAATAGCTACCTGCTGGAAGCCCAGAGATTCACCCCAGGCCTTGATCTTTTTGGCTAGGTTCTCCAATGCCTGGCTATCAACATCGCTGTGAAGACTGTTATCGGACATGTTTTAGTTCGTTGTTCTGGCCTATAATTGCGCCAATTTTACGGGGATATCTGCTTCATGTCGCACAATCTTATTCAAGACGCCTTATTCAGGGCTAAATCAGTCGCCGAGCTCGATCGAATTGCCATTGAAGAGCGGCATATTGCCGGTGTTAAGTTGATGAAGCGCGCTGGCCGATCGCTGCTAACTGAATTACTTGAGAGCTATGGCTCACCCAGTCTGCTGAGTATTTTCTGTGGTTCGGGCAATAACGCCGGAGATGGCTATATGGTAGCTGCTCTGGCAGCGGCCAAAAATATTCCGGTACAGGTAATTGAGCTGTCCCAGAAGTTGAGTCAAGACGCCAGCCGCGCCCGAGAGTTTGCTGCGGAGGCCAATCTGTCCTTTGTCCCCTTTGACAGCAATCTCAGTATTGAAGAGGGCGTTATTGTCGACAGTCTGTTGGGTACGGGTTTCAGTGGCGACCTTCGCCCGCCCTATGGCGAGGCAATACAGCTGATCAATGATTCCGGCCTGCCTGTGGTTGCTGCAGACATTCCCTCGGGGCTGAATGCTGATACTGGCCATATAGCTGAGGTCGCAGTGCATGCAGATATCACAGTGACCTTTATTGGCGCCAAACAGGGACTTTTTACCGGGCAGGGCCCAGCGGTCTGCGGTGAGATTATTCTCGACTCTCTGGATGTGCCAGCAGATATTTATCCACAGGTGTCAGCCAGTGCCGAACTGCTGAATATTTCTGATCTGCTCTACTATCTGCCCCAGTTGTCTATTGATGGGCACAAGACGCAGCGCGGTCACGCAATGATTGTCGGGGGTGAGCGGGGCTATGGTGGTGCTGCCATTATGGCCGCTGAAGCCTGCCTGAGGACGGGCGCAGGTATGACCAGTCTTGCCACCAGGCCGGAGCATGTGGCGCCTATGCTGGTGCGTCAGCCTGAGGTTATGGCCTCTCCGGTGGTCTCAGGTCAGGAACTGGAGCCCCTGCTGGAACGCCCGGATGTATTAGTTGTAGGCCCGGGCCTCGGCCGCTCTTCTTGGTCGGAGCAGCTGCTGCAGAAAGCAGTGGCTGCAGGGTTTCCTATGGTGCTGGATGCCGATGGGCTAAATATATTGGCCGAGGGTCGTGTGGTTGCCAATCCAGATGGCAGCCAGTGGGTACTGACGCCCCATGCTGGCGAGGCGGCGAGATTGCTTGGTATTACCCCGGCCGAGGTGCAGGCCGATCGCTTCGCGGCGGTGCGCCAGCTGCAGGAAAAATATGGCGCAGTGGTGCTGCTTAAGGGTCCGGGCACATTAATCGCTGGGCCAGATGAAACGATTAAGGTCTGTCCCTATGGCAATCCGGCAATGGCTACAGCTGGTATGGGCGATATTCTCAGCGGCATTGTTGGCGCCCTGATTGCCCAGGGCTGTGATCTGCAAACTGCGGCAGAACTGGGTTGCTGCCTGCATTCCAGAGCAGCCGATCTGGCCGTGGAAGCCCAGGGTCAAAGAGGTCTGGTGGCTACGGATTTGCTTGTCCATCTGTACAGCCTGTTAAATCAGGCGGACCTGTGACTGCCAGAGCTACACAGGCGAAGCTGGTGATTGAACTGCCCGATGAGCAGGCCATGGTGCAGTTTGGTGGCAGCATAGCCAGCCTGATCCAGGAGCAACTGGTGATCACTCTGCAGGGTGATCTGGGTGCCGGCAAAACCACCTTGAGTCGCGGCATTTTGCAGGGCCTCGGGCACATTGGTGCCGTTAAAAGCCCCACCTATACCCTGGTTGAGCCCTATCAGCTAAGTCTAGGGGCAGTCTATCATTTTGACCTCTACAGGTTGGTGGACGCCGAAGAACTTGAGTATATGGGGTTCGCCGATTATCTGGCCGAGGGCCAGCTTTGCTTGATAGAATGGCCAGAGCAGGGTCAGGGCTTTTTGCCCACCGCAGATATTGCTGTTGAGATCAGTCAGTCGGGGGACGGGCGCTGTGTTACCCTGTGCCCAAATTCTGCGGTTGGTGAGCAGTTAATCTATCAGTTAGGGGCGGACTAGAGATTGGATATTAGGTTGCAGCATTGCATCACCAGATTTTGCCTGCTAGGCGCACTGCTCTTGCCCAGCGCAATCTGGGCGGCCGATATTGAGTCCGTTAGACTTTGGCGAGCGCCCGATAGCACTCGACTGGTGCTGGATTTAAGTACCGCCGCCGAGCACAATTTATTTGCCCTGCAAAATCCTAATCGTCTGGTGATTGATCTCAGCGACAGCCAGTTAAAAACCCAATTCGACAAGCTGGATCTGGCCAACACTCCTATTTCTGGCATTCGTGTGGCAGTGCGCAACAAGACCGATGTGCGCGTGGTGCTGGACTTAAAAACCACAGTGAGCCCCAAGAGTTTTAGTCTCAAAGCCAACGAACAATACAGCGATCGTCTGGTGATCGACCTGTTTGACAAAAAGCGTGTAGTCAGCCGCTCGGTTGAAGAGGTGGTTAAAAAGAAAAATCGTAAAATTATTATTGCCATTGATGCCGGTCACGGTGGTGAAGACCCAGGAGCACTGGGGCCCAGGAAGGTGCGCGAGAAGGTCGTGGTATTTCAGATTGCCAAGCGCATTGAAAAGCTCTTTGACAGCAATCCAAATTTTCAGGGTGAACTGGTAAGAAGTGGTGATTATTACCTGGCTCACCGCAAGCGTTCACAGTTGGCGAGAGAGAAGCAGGCCGATTTCTTTATTTCCATCCATGCCGACGCCTTTACTGATCCTCAGGCTCATGGAGCCTCTGTCTATGCTCTATCCACCAAGGGAGCTACCAGTGAAGCAGCGCGCTATCTGGCATCGAAAGAGAATCGTGCTGATTTAATTGGTGGTGCCAGCAACCTGAGTCTGGATAACAAGGACGATGTGCTTGCCGGCGTGCTGCTGGATCTGTCCATGACGGCCACCCTCAGCAGCAGTCTGGAGGCCGGCAAATATGTGTTAAAAAATATGGGCTCAGTGGCGCGGCTGCATAAAAAGCAGGTTGAGCAGGCGGGCTTTTTGGTTTTAAAGTCGCCAGATCTTCCCTCGCTGCTGATTGAAACTGGGTTTATTTCCAACCCCAAAGAAGCTCGGCAGCTGAGCAGCGCCAAATACCAGCAGCGTATGGCAGATGCTATCTACGACGGGCTGGTGCAGTTTTATTCTGAGAACCCACCTGTGGGCACTCTGTTGGCTAAAAACGGCAATGCCGTGGCGCGCAGTTATATTATTGCCAGGGGTGACACCCTGTCTGAAATCGCCGTCCGTCATAACACCTCAGTGCGTAAAATTCTGCGCTACAATAAGATGTCATCGAGCACCATTCGCGTTGGCCAGAGAATTTTAATTCCCTCGAGCTAACGAGCATTTTTTAAAGGCGTTATTACATGTCCAGTATTCATATACTTAGCCCGCAATTAGCTAATCAGATTGCTGCTGGAGAAGTCGTTGAGCGCCCGGCCTCCGTGCTCAAAGAGCTGGTGGAGAACAGTCTGGACGCCGGGGCCAAGCGCATAGATATAGAAATTGAGCAGGGCGGCACCAAGCTGATTAAAATTCGCGATGATGGCCATGGCATTCCCGAGTCTGAGCTGGCGCTGGCGCTAAGCCGCCATGCCACCAGTAAGATTGATAACCTGGAAGATCTAGAGGCAGTTGCCACCCTGGGTTTTCGCGGCGAGGCTCTGGCCAGTATTGCCTCAGTGTCGCGACTCAGCCTGACCTCCAATGCTGGTGACAGCAGTGGCTGGAAGGCGGTATCTGAGGGCCGTGATATGGAGGTGGATTTGCAGCCAGCAGCCCACCCTCAGGGCACCAGTGTTGAGGTGCGGGACCTGTTTTTTAATACTCCGGCGCGACGCAAGTTCTTGCGCACTGAGGGCACCGAATACAACCGTATTGATGACAGCATTAAAAAGCTCGCGCTCAGTCGCATGGACATCGCATTTAGCCTGCGTCACAACCAGCGAGCACAGATAAATTTGCGGCCGGCATTGAGTCAGCTGGAGCAGGAAAAAAGGGTTGCCGATATCTGCGGGCCGGCTTTTATGCAACAGGCTCTGTATGTGGACAACGACCGCTCAGGTATACGCCTCTGGGGCTGGATGGGGCTGCCGACATTCTCCAGAAGTCAGGCTGACTTGCAGCACTTTTTTGTCAATGGCCGCTGTATTCGCGACAAAGTCGTTTCCCACGCCATACGCCAGGCCTACCAGGATGTGCTCTACCATGGTCGTCATCCGGCCTATGTGTTGTTTTTGGAGGTGGAGCCAGCCGATGTGGATGTCAATGTACATCCCACCAAACACGAGGTGCGCTTCCGCGATAGCCGGTCCATCCATGGTTTTGTCTACGGTACTCTAAACAAGGCGCTGGCTCAGGATCGTCCCCAGGATCATCTTCAGTCCGCTGAGACTGCCGCTGGGCAAATACCTCAGCAGGACTGGCAGTCGGATCAGTCGACGGTGCAGTCGAGCATTCAGTTTCCGGCGCCGGGCAATCAGTCGCAGGGCTCTGCCAGCTTCGCCCAGTTTTCCAGCTCCAGCCATGGCTCGGTCAATGCGCCCATGGAGGCTTATCAAAGTCTGTATGCCACCCAGATGCCAGAGGAGGAGGGCGATATTCCACCCATGGGTTTTGCAATTGCCCAGCTAAAAGGTATCTATATTCTTGCGGAAAATGCCCAGGGTTTGATTATTGTAGACATGCATGCAGCCCATGAACGTATTACCTACGAGCGTATGAAGACCGCCTTTGATAGTCAGGGCCTGGTATCTCAACCACTGCTGGTGCCTGAGAGCCTGTCGGTGAGTGAGCGCGAGGCGGAGGTGGCGGATAAAAGTTCAGCAATTTTTACCCAACTTGGATTTGTAGTGGAGCGGGCAGGTGCAGAGAGTATTATCGTGCGGGAAATTCCGGCCATACTGCGCGGTTCAGAAGTAGAGGGGCTATTGCGCGATGTGATCTCAGATCTTCTGATGCACGGTACCTCAGAGCGGATCCGACAGCATATCAATGAAATCCTCTCGACCATGGCCTGCCATGGTTCGGTGCGAGCCAACCGCAAGCTAACAGTGCCTGAGATGAACGCTCTGCTGCGCGATATGGAGGCTACCGAGCGCAGCGGCCAGTGCAATCACGGCAGGCCTACATGGTCCCAGCTCAATCTCGATGAGTTGGACAAACTGTTCCTTCGCGGCCGATGAGCAGCAGCCCCGCCAGCCTCCCCCGGGCTATAACCGTAATGGGACCAACTGCTAGTGGTAAAACTGCTCTGGCTATAGAGCTACAAAAGCATTTGCCTGTTGAGCTTATTAATGTGGACTCGGCTCAGATCTACCGCGGGCTGGATATTGGCAGTGCCAAACCGGATGCGGCAACTCTGGCCGCTGCACCCCACCGCCTGTTGGATATCCGTGATCCTGCGCAGGCATACAGCGCTGCCGATTTTCTGATTGATGCCAGGGCCGAAATGGAAAGTATAGTTGCTGCGGGCAAGGTGCCATTGCTGGTTGGCGGCAGCATGATGTATTTTAAGGTGCTTCTAGAGGGGCTTTCTGATCTGCCCGAGGCCAACCAGCTAATTCGCGATGAGATTGAGCAGCAGGCGCAGCAGCAGGGTTGGCCGGCACTTTATCGCCAACTCGAGGCTGTGGACCCTGAGACCGCCAGTCGCTTGCACCCCAATCACTCTCAGCGTATTCAGCGAGCACTGGAAGTCTATCGCATAAGCGGTGTGCCAATGTCTTCTCTGCAGGGCAGCTCCAGTGGTGGCTTGCAGCATAAATACGATTTTGTGCAATTTTCTTTGCTGCCGCAGAACCGTAGCCTATTGCACCGGCGTATAGAGGTGAGATTCCAGCAGATGATGGAATCTGGGTTCGAACAGGAGGTGCGAGAGCTCTACCAGCGTGGTGATCTGCATATTAATTTGCCGGCAATACGCTCTGTGGGCTACCGCCAGCTCTGGGATTACTGCTTGGGTGAGTGCAGTCTGACGGAGGCACAGCAGAAGGCTGTGATTGCCACCCGCCAGCTAGCCAAGCGCCAGATGACCTGGCTGAGAAACTGGCCGCAGGCGATTGAAATTGCGGTGGATAACCAAAGCGGCTTTCTAAGCGTTGAGGAAACTTGCGCTCAGTGCTTGAAATCGCTTTGAGTCGTGCCCATATACTATACTAGGGGGGAGGAAAAGCTTTTCCCCACGGTGAGTTGCAATCCCACCGGGCTATTGAGTTGAGACACTCGAGCCAATTTTTATGCCGCGGACTCTGGTGCGGCTGTTTTTCGCTGTGAGTATTGCAGCACCCATTGAATTTTCAATAATAAGGAGTAGTAAAATGTCAAAAGGGCATAACCTACAAGACCCTTTTCTGAATGTCCTAAGAAAAGAACGTATTCCCGTATCTATATTTCTCGTCAACGGTATCAAGCTACAGGGGCAAGTTGAGTCTTTCGACCAGTTTGTTGTGTTGCTCAAAAATACCGTTAGCCAGATGGTTTACAAACACGCTATATCTACAGTGGTTCCCTCCCGAGCCGTGCGCCTGCCTGCCAGCAACGCTGCAGGAGGTCAGTCTGAAGCCGGAGTCGGTGGTGACGATATAGGTAATTACAGCGACGATAATTACTAACAAGAGTGTCATTATTTTTTGAACGACCTGATGTTGGCGAGCGCGCCGTTCTGGTTCACCTTAAGTTAAACAGTGAATCCGAGCCCGAGGACCCAAGGGAATTTGAAGAGTTAGTGATCTCCGCTGGAGGCGACCCGGTTGAGTTTTTGACTGGGTCTCGCCAGTCTCCCCATGCCAAATTTTTTGTCGGTACCGGCAAGTTGCAAGAAATTGGTAGTCTGGTTAGAAGCCACGACGCCGAGATTGTTATCTTTAATCACAATCTCTCTCCTAGCCAGGAGCGCAACCTCGAGGCCGAACTGAAGTGTCGAGTGCTGGATCGCACTGGTCTGATTCTGGATATTTTTGCTCAGAGAGCGCGCACCCACGAGGGTAAGCTGCAAGTTGAGCTGGCACAGTTGCAACACCTGTCGTCCAGACTGGTGCGCGGCTGGACTCACCTAGATAGAGAAAAGGGTGGCATAGGTATGCGCGGCCCGGGTGAGACCCAGCTGGAATCTGACCGGCGCATGGTCAGAGAGCGGATTCAGACGATCAAAAAGCGTCTGGAGAAAGTCAGAAAACAGCGCGGTCAGAGCCGCCGCTCCAGAGATCGGGCTGAAATCCCCACCGTATCTCTGGTGGGCTATACCAACGCCGGTAAATCCACCCTGTTTAACCGTATGACTGGGTCTGATGTATTTGCGGCTGATCAGCTTTTTGCCACCCTGGATCCCACCATGCGACGTCTGGATCTTGCTGAGCTGGGTCCGGTAATTTTTGCTGACACCGTAGGCTTTATCAGTCACCTGCCTCACCGCTTGGTCGATGCCTTTCGCGCCACTCTCGAAGAGGCGGCCTCTGCCACTCTGCTGCTGCACATTGTTGATGCTGCTGCCGAGGAGCGGGCCATCAATATACAGCGGGTCGATGAGGTGTTAAAAGAGATAGATGCCCACAGGCTGCCGACGCTGATGGTGTATAACAAGATTGATCTGCTGGATAATGCGCAGCCGCGTATTGAGCGCAATGATCAGGGTGTACCGGTGGCTGTCTGGCTATCAGCACTGTCTGGTGAGGGGATGGATTTACTGCTGCAGGCTATAGTTGAATGCCTGCCGAGCCAGATAGTGCACAAACACCTGCAGTTGCAACCTGATCAGGGTGCCCTCAGGGCGGCCCTCTACAGCCATAAGGCAGTGGTGTCAGAGCAGGTCAATGAGCAGGGTGCTATAAACCTAGAAATAAAGCTGGCCGAGAGCGATTTTTTGCGACTGCTCAAGAGTTCAGGGTTGAAATTACAAGATTTAGTCAGTCTGTCAGGTTAAACTACGAGTATAAACAAGCTCACAACATTAATTATCAATTGGAGAACATTATGGCCTGGAATGAACCGGGTGGTGGTAAGGACCCATGGGGCGGCAACCGCAACAATGAGGGACCACCAGACATAGATGAAGCGATAAAAAAGCTTAAGGAGACATTTTCAGCATTCGGAGGCAAGGGTTCAGGCTCTGGTGCTGGTGGTAGTGGCAAGAGTTTGCTGCCCATTGGTCTGTTGGTAATCGCTATTATCTGGGCTCTGTTAGGTGTGTATCAAGTCGATGAGAAAGAGCAGGCACTGGTGCTTAGGCTGGGTAAATACCATGACACATTGAATGCGGGTCTAAAATGGAACCCACCCCTGATCGATAGAGTGGTGATGGTGCGGGTGACCGAAGAGCGCCAGTACTCGGCTCGAGGCCTGATGCTGACTCAGGACGAAAATATTGTCGAAATCTCCCTGACAGTTCAGTACAACATTGCCAACGCGAGAGACTTTGTGCTCAATATTAAAGAGCCAGAGACCAGCCTGAAGCAGGCTACCGATAGTGCTCTGCGCCATGTGGTTGGCAGCACAGGTCTGGATGGCGTGATATCTACAGGCCGCGAGCAGGTAGCTGAGGGTACAGCCCAAAAGCTGCAGGATCTGTTGGATGTCTACGGCAGTGGTATCAATGTGGTCAAGATCAATATCGAAGAGGCGCGTCCACCCACGGAGGTGAAAGCAGCCTATGATGATGTGATTAAAGCGCGAGAAGATTTGGAGCGACTGGTGAATGAGGCTCAGGCCTACTCCAACGGTATTATTCCAGAAGCTCGCGGTGAAGCTCAGCGACTGCGAGAAGAGGCCAATGGTTACAAGTCTCAGGTGGTTTCCAAGTCTCAGGGTGAGGCAAACCGTTTCACCAAGCTGTTAGGGGAGTATAAGAAAGCGCCACAGGTAACCCGGGAGCGCCTCTATCTCGATGCCATAGAAGAGGTGATGACCAATAGCAGCAAGGTACTTGTGGATACAGAGGGTGGCAACAACATGCTCTATCTGCCCCTGGATAAAATTGTTCAGCAGGGTTCAGCAGCTACCATAGGCCGCGGGACTGGGTCTAGTGAACAGATGGTCGATCGCATCGCCAATGAGGTAATTGAGAAATTACAGAGAAATAGTGAACGAGTTCAATCGGAGAGACGACGATGAGTAGTTCAATTAAAGCAATCGTTCTGCTGGCTCTTACGCTGGTTGTTGTGCAGAGCTCGCTATTTGTAGTAAGTGAATTTGAGCGCGGCATCAAGCTGCGGTTTGGTGAGCTGATTGAGGGCGATATTCAGCCCGGTCTGCATGTCAAAATGCCTTTTGTCGACAATGTGCGGATCTTTGATGCGCGAGTGTTGACTGTGGATGCTCAGCCCGCCAGCTTTTTTACCGTTGAGAAGAAGCGTCTGATCGTAGATTCCTATGCCAAATGGCGTATTGCCAATGTAGAGGCCTACTACACCAAAACCGGTGGTGTTGAGTCGGTGGCAAAAAATCGTCTGGCCAACCGAGTCAACGATGGACTAAGAAATCAGTTTGGTACGCGTACCCTAAATGAAGTGGTCTCTGGTGAGCGAGACTTGCTGATGAAGAATATCACCGAGGACCTCAATAGCACTGTGTTAGAAGAGCTAGGGATTGAGGTGGTGGATGTGCGGGTCAAGCGTATTGATCTGCCTCAAGAGGTGAGCAGCCAGGTGTTTCGCCGGATGACTGCGGAGCGGGAAAAGGAAGCCCGGGAGCTGCGTTCCACGGGTAAAGAGAAAGCGGAAAAAATTCGCGCCTCTGCTGATCGTGAGCGTACCATCGAACTGGCTAATGCCTACCGAGATGCGGAAGAGCTGCGCGGTGAAGGTGATGCGGAGGCTGCGGCTATCTATGCCGACGCCTACCAGCGCGATCCAGAGTTTTACTCCTTTGTGCGTAGCCTCAATGCTTACAAGTCGGCCTTTGCTACCAAGGGCGATATTATGCTGCTGGAGCCAGACAGTGACTTCTTTAAGTACCTGAATAAACAGGACGCCAAGTAACCAATCTAGGCGCCCAGTTCAACAAACTAATTAGGCGAGCAGAGATGCTCGCCTAATTAGTTTAAAAACCTCTGCCACAATGGGGGCGATTTTGTTAGAATCGCGGCGCCGAGGCAACTCGGTTTTTTTATGCCGAAGTTGAGGTCTGTTGTAATGCTCGAAGATATAGGCAGAGCAGTTGGTTTGATGCTGGTGTTCGAAGGCATTATGCCTTTTCTGTCTCCCCGCAGATGGCGCAATATGGCGCAGGTGCTAGCTACCGTTGATGAAAGGTCAATGCGCCTGATAGGCCTGTTCAGTATGCTTATTGGGCTCGGTCTGCTGATTTTCTGGCGTTAAGCTGCTACTTTTTTGACAAGGAGTAGGGCTTTTATTGCGGGCGGTGGGATTTTTTCACGCTCG
>Ga0228625_1000032_pt1 | contig 128105 bp, 115 predicted proteins | sample 30DmetaG_FD_190482 | JGI IMG/M metagenome (GOLD analysis project Ga0228625, IMG submission 190482) | Seawater microbial communities from Monterey Bay, California, United States - 30D | ecosystem: Environmental > Aquatic > Marine > Coastal | place: USA: California | collected 2016-10-05
AACCCTGGCAACTTCTGCCGCACCGGGTTGTTTTTGTGTTGCGTCAACCGAGTCAGAAACTATAGCACGATGAATTTCGACTTTGCAAGCCCTTTGGCTGAATATTTTCAAAAAGCAATGAAAAAAACGGCGGGCACTTTGCTTCCACCATGACTCGCACTGCTCAGCAGCCTCTGGGCCGCCTTTCACCTCGCGCTTTGTCATCACCTTGCCGCCTAACCGACGATCTATAGACTACATCGCTATCTATTAGCTACTGTCCCCTCGCGCGCTCTACTATATCTAATCGGGAGGTCGCTATATATATAGACAAGCCACGCACCACGCCTCACAACGGAAGCCGCTCTCGCGTTTCAAAGCGCGTCTTCCTCTATCAAAGTCCACGCCACGCCTTGGAAAGCAGCTCTCCCTTTGGAAAATATCTTTCTCTTAGAAGAGATGCTCCTCTTGGAAGAGATCGCCCCCCCCTAAAGGAGATCGTTCTTTTACATGTCGTTCTTTTTCAGAACGTACTCTGTCATTTAAGCCCTACGCCCGCCAGACCCCCCTCGCTATCCCGCGGGTCGCCCCCTTCCGTTCCGACACCTATTAAGATAGGGGTTCGCTTGCCTGACTCGGCAAGTCTCTATTTCCTGCGGCCGGCTCCAGACTATGACTCAAAAGAACGCCTCGATATCCACGCAGGCTCCTGACCTCCTCGTCGCCACACCGACGGCCGAGGTTCCCTCTTCGGCCTCGGCTACGCTACCTACCCAACCTAGCTCGAGCCAGGGGCGGCCCGCGGAGGACATTCTGATCAATGTCACCCCGTTCGAAACCCGGGTGGCCATTACCGAACAGGGCGCGGTTCAAGAACTACACGTCGAGCGCAGCATTCAGCTCGGCCATGTTGGCAACATCTGTCTGGGCAAGGTGGTGCGTGTTCTTCCTGGCATGCAGAGCGCATTCGTCGAAGTCGGCCTCGAGCGGGCCGCCTTCATACATATCGCTGACTTGCGTGAGAACCGCAACGAACGAAGTCAGGGCATCAATCCCACACCCATCGAGAAAATGCTGTTTGAGGGCCAAACCCTCATGGTGCAGATCATCAAGGATCCGCTGGGCACCAAAGGTGCCCGACTCTCTACACAGATCAGCATCGCGGGAAGGATGCTGGTGTATTTGCCGCATGACCCGCATATCGGCGTGTCGCAACGCATCGATGACGAGCACGAACGCCAGTCTTTGCGCCAAAGACTCCAGAAACTGATACCAACCGACGAGAAAGGCGGCGTGATCGTTCGCACGCAGGCCGAAGGCGCAACCGACGACGAACTGACAGCCGACCTGGAGTATTTGCGTAAGTCGTGGCATGCCATCCAAGCGGCAGCTCGGCAACTGCCACCAGGTTCGGTGCTGCATCGCGATCTCACACTGGCGCAGCGCGTCCTGCGCGACATGGCCGGCCCCCAGACAGGCTCGATTCGGGTGGATTCTCGTACGGTGACGGGCGAGCTCATCGCCTGGGCGCAACGCTATACGCCCGCACTGACGGATCGCATTACGCATTACAGCGGCGATCGCCCGCTGTTCGATACAGCGGGCGTCGATGACGAAATCAGACGAGCCCTGTCACGCCGCGTCGATCTCAAGTCCGGTGGCTATCTGATCATCGATCAGACCGAGGCGCTGACGACGGTCGATGTCAACACCGGCGGATTCGTCGGTGGCCGCAATTTCGACGACACCATTTTCAAGACCAATCTGGAGGCGGCTCAAGCGATTTCTCGACAGCTTCGCTTGCGCAATCTGGGTGGGATCGTCATTTTGGACTTCATCGACATGGAGAACACCGAGCATCGCGAGCTGGTGCTGGCCGAACTGAAGAAAGCACTGGCTCGCGATCGCACCCGGGTGACGGTCAACGGGTTCACTCAGCTCGGCTTGGTGGAAATGACCCGCAAACGGACGCGCGACTCACTGGCACACCAACTGTGCGAATCTTGTCCGGTGTGCGAAGCACGCGGCCACGTACGCACTGCACGCACCGTGTGCTATGAAATCCTGCGTGAAATACTGCGCGAGGCGCGCCAGTTCAACCCACGTGAGTTTCGGATCCTGGCATCGCAGCAGGTGGTGGATCTGTTCCTGGAAGAGGAAAGCCAACACCTGGCCATGCTGGGCGACTTCGTGACCAAACAGATCAGCCTGGAAGTCGAGCCGCACTACACCCAGGAACAATACGACATCATTCTGGTGTAGGCGGCTGGCGAAATTACGACTCGCGGAACTGCATCCGATAAAGCGAAGCGTACAGTCCATCGGCCGCCAGGAGATCGTCGTGGCTGCCGTTTTCGACGATTTTCCCGGCATCCAGCACCAAGATGCAATCGGCGTTTTGCACGGTGGACAGGCGGTGGGCAATGACCAAGGTCGTGCGCCCTTTCATCAGGCGCTCGAGCGAAGCCTGCACCTGACGCTCGGACTCGTTGTCCAAGGCCGAAGTGGCCTCATCCAGAATCAGGATGGGCGCATTCTTGATGAGGGCCCGGGCGATCGCCAGGCGTTGACGCTGGCCACCCGATAGGCGCGCGGCGTTCTCGCCCACGATGGTGTGAATGCCATTAGGCAAACCATCGACGAAATCGGTCAGGTTGGCCGCCGCCAACGCATCGCGCACCTGGCTGTCGCTGGCACTGCCCAAAGCGCCGTAGCCCACGTTCGCCGCAATGGTGTCGTCGAACAGCACGACGTCCTGACTCACCAGGGACAAATGGGCACGCAGGTCTAGCAGGGACAAATCACGGATGTCGTGGTCGTCCACCAGAATCTGACCCGAGCTGGCCTGGACGAAGCGCGGCAGCATGTTGACCAAGGTCGTTTTGCCGCTGCCTGAGCGCCCCACCAGCGCCACGGTCTGGCCCGGCTCGACCACGACGTTGATATCGTCCAGGGTATCCCGGTCGGCATCGCGAAAACGATGATGCACGTGACGGAATTCGACCTTGCCGCGAATGGGCTGTGGCAACCGTTTGGTGCCGCGATCGTCTTCAGTAGGCTGATCGATGAGCGTGAATACGCTTTCGGCGGCGACCATCATGCGTTGCATCTTGGCCGTGACGTTGGTCAGACGCTTGATGGGATCGAACAATTGCGCCAGAGCCGCCATGAAGGCGGCGAATCCGCCAGGGGTGAGCGCATTGCTGTTGGCTTGCCCCAGGGCCACGGCAATGACCACAGCGACCGAAATGGCGATGCAGATCTGCGTAAGTGGTGTGAGCGCCGCGTCGGCGGTGGCCGTACGCATAGCATAACGACGCAGACGACTGTTGACGTAATCGAAACGGCCACGCTCGTATTCATAACCATCGAACAGCTTGATGACGCGCTGACCATCGATGCCTTCACCCAGAACGCGGGTCAACTCGGCGTTCATGTTGATGGTGTCACGGTTGATACGACGTAAACGACGCGAAAAAATGCGAGCGATGCCAGTGGACACCGGTAGCATGACCAGCACGATCAGGGTCAGTACCCACGACATATACAGCAACACGCAGATCAGAGCGATAACGACCAGGGTCTCCCGCACCAGAACGGTCAAGACCTCGGTTGCCAGACCGGTGACGTTGCCTGCGTCGATCGTGAAGCGATTTCGCAAGCGGCCCGAGTCGCCCTGCTTGAACTCGCTGTCGGGCATCCCCAACAGCCGCTCGAACATGTCGCGGCGCATCCCCAATAGAACGTTATTGGCCACCCACGACAACAAATAATCGCTGAAAAAGTTGCACACCCCTCGCAGCGTGATCAGACCGACCACGGACAAAGGCAAGAGCCAGAGATAGTGCGGTTTGGCCCCCGCGAAACCGTCGTCCAGCAAAGGCTTCATCATGACGGCCAAAGTAGGCTGTGTCGCGGCTGCTCCGGCCATCAACACCACAGCGACGATCAGCCCCCTCCAGTGCGATCCCACGCGGGCATAGACGCGACGCCAGAGATCGTTGCGAACGGGATCGGCGGTCGCCGAAGCAATCCGCTGGGCAGAATTGGTTTGTTTGCTCACTCGATTGTCCATAATGTTCTGGCACTGATTGTACCGTCGCCCTCAGCCTCTGTTCGGCAGTTTTGGTATTCTTCTCTCGCTTCCTCCCACCCTTGCGGTTTATGTCCTCACCTGACTCGATCTATATCAGGCTGCCGAATTGGATCGGCGATGTCTGTATGTCTCTACCTCTGTTAGCCGCCCTGGATACCGCAGGTATCGGAGTGCATGTGTGCGCCCGCCCTTGGGCTGCCGACCTTCTGGCCGGTATGCCAATGCGGAGCTTTTTGCCGATGTCCGGGCGACTATGGACCGACCGCGCTACAGTCGCTCGACACCGATCGAGTCATGATCGACACTCACCGGGCCTGCTGCTGCCAGACTCCTTTTCCAGTGCAGCCGTGTTTCGTTTCGCTGGCGTGGCGAGCGCCGGATGGCGCGACGATGGGCGGAGCGCGCTGCTGCGCTGGCCTTTCGACAAGCCCTCGACGCCCACGCACGCGGTCGAATCCTGGTATCGGTTGGGTTGCCTGGCTGTGAACGCCTGGAGCGGGCAGGCGCTGGCCGACCGGCCTGCCGAACGGCTGAACCTGCGCCTGACCGATCAAGCGCGGGCACAAGCGCAGTGCGTCCTGGAAGACGCGGGCTTGGCAGATCAACCGTTTGTGTTAATCGCGCCGACTGCGACCGGTTTGCACAAGGGCAAGATGAAGGTATGGCCCCATTTCGCCGAGCTGACCGATCGGCTCGAACAACATGGCTTGGCTGTTGCGTATTGCGTGCCGCCTTCTGAAGCCGATCAGGCACGCCGACACGCACCCGGTGCGCGCGCCTTGCCACCGCTGCCGCTCGGGGCGTTTGCCGCGTTGACACAAGCCGCGCAGCTTGTGGTGTGTAATGATTCCGGTGTCTCACATTTGGCCGCAGCAGCAGGTGCCCGACAACTCACCTTGTTCGGCGTGACTTCGCCTGCCCGCACCGGGCCGTGGTCGCCCGACGCCCACTGCCTGGGCGAGAGCGGCCAATGGCCTGCAGTGATTGAAGTGGTCCAAACCGCACTTGACATTTCCACCCGCAAGACTGAACGTCCAGACTGAACGCCTTATGACCGAGTTTCTCTCCAATTTGATCATCCCTTTGAATCTGTGTCTGACGCTCGTGGCGATCGGTGCAGTATTAGTTATCGTCAGATTGCGCAGGACCGGCGTGGTGGTGATCCTGGTCGGCGCAGTTTGGCTAGTGGCGTGGTCGCTGCCCATCACCTCGGTCTGGCTGGGGGGAAAGTTGGAGACTTACTATCCGAACCCGCCGCCCGCTCAGGCCACCCAAACCGATGCGATTGTCGTACTGGGCGGCAACACGGCGAACGCACGCGCAAACTGGTTCGAGCCCTACGACCGCCACACCGCGATGACCCGGGTCGATCGAGCGGGCGAACTTTATCTGGCAGGACGCGCACCGAAAGTCGTGCTGAGTGGCGGCGCATTGGAAGGCGATGTCAGCGAGGCGCGGGGCATGGCTCACGCGATTCGTCAGTTGGGCGTGCCAGAATCGGCTTTGATTTTGGAGAACGCCAGCCGCAGCACGTACGAGAATGCCGCCCTGAGTCGGGAAGTGCTGAAATCCCATGGAATCGGTTCGGTGCTGGTGGTGACGTCCGCGGTACATATGCCGCGCGCCATGGCAGTGTTTCGCAAGCAGGGGGTGACGGCGACGCCGGCCGCCGTACCACGCCAGATCGTGTTGCCCGACGATGGTTCGGTATCTGCATGGATACCCAACGAGCGCGCCTTGGACGCCAGTCGTTCCATCATTAAAGAGTATGCCGCGATTCTGCTGTATTGGGCACGAGGCTGGATTTGATGACAACACCACCGTGTCGTCTGGGCTGCGGCGCCTGTTGTATTGCGCCGTCGATCACCAGCCCCATACCCGGCATGCCTGATGGCAAGCCAGCAGGTGTCCGGTGCGTGCAGTTGGACGATGCCAATTTATGTCGAGTGTTTGGGAAACCAGAACGTCCCGCATTTTGCGGTGGGCTACAAGCGTCCATCGAGATGTGTGGCAACGACCGCACTCACGCTATTGCGTGGCTGGGCGAGCTTGAACGCCTCACATCCCCCGAATCGAGCGCATCGGTCCCTGTCTGACCGGGAGGAATCGTAGACCCGACACGGTCAATCTGCCACGTCTTCCGATGGTGTACGAGATGCTTCACGCCGCAATTTGGCCGAGCCGCGCCGGTCTTCATAGCCGGTATAGACGCGCTTGAGCAATCCCCAGGTACCGGTGCCAGCGGTGATGTGTACACGTGGCAGCGCCAGTAAATCTCCCCCCGCCCGCGCGCGACCATGACGCGTGGTGGTGGCATGAACATAGCCTGCCCGAACGACCGCCTCGCTCAAATCCGGCCGCCATCCGCCGTAGGGATAACAAAAGCCCAATACGGACTCGCCGAAGCGATCTTCCAGTGTTTGTCGAGACGCCACCAATTGATGCCTCACCTCATCTGCGGACAGACGATCGAGCTTGAGGTGGTCGTAGGTATGAGAGCCGATTTCCTGCCCGGCGGCCTGCCACTCGCGCAAGGCCGCGACATCCATCAGGCTGCTGGCAGCGATGCCCAGGCCGTGGTCCCAATCGTTGGACCCGCCCAGCTTGCCTGCCACGACATAGGTGGTCGCTTTGAATCCCAAGGCTTGCAGCACCGGCAGGGCATTCGTATGCACGTTGGTATAGGCATCGTCGAAAGTGATGCCAAACACCTTGCCCTGACGCTCGCCCCTCAAGTAGGGCAGCAACGCGTTCATGGACAACCCGGTCCATCCCAAACGCGCCAGCAAACGCATTTGACGAGCGAAGCGCTCGGGCGCGACGCATAAGCCTCGATAAGGATCGCCTCGCGCGGGCGGCTCGGCAATCTGGTGGTACATCAGAAGCGGAATTGGCTTAGCCATGGAAGGACGCCGACTTAAGCATGGGAACGCGCCAAGGCTCGATAGTAGACTCGCTCGGTTGCCGTGACGTAGGGCGCGAGCCCGAAATCGGATTGCGCCCGCGCCCGTGCAGCATCAGCCACACGGGCGATGTCCTCAGGCTGCTCGGCCAGATTGCGCAGGCATTCGACAATCGCATCGACATCGCGACACGCAACGATCCAACCATCCTGCCCCGCATCGATGTTTTCCGGCAACCCACCATGGTCGGACACGATGACCGGCACGCCCATGGCCATCATTTCGCGGCACGCGAAAGAAATCGTCTCGCGCCACGACAATACGAACCCGACGTCGAGCGCAGCAACGAACGAACGCACGTCTTCCAAGGGGCCAGTGAAATGAACCAGATGGGCGATGCCCGATCGAATGACGGCGTCACGTTGCTCGCGACTGGGCAAGGCACCCGCTAATACGATACGAACATGCGAACGAAGCGGTCCGTCCAGGCGAGCCACCGCTTCGACCATGCCCATCCAGCCTTTATAGTCGGCAGTCCCTGCTTGACTGCCCAACACGAAAATAGCCGCGGCGGCGTCCATGTCGTCATGTGCCGCAACGCCCGAATCCATGTCGGCCTGCGCGCCCGCATAGGCATCGATCGGCGCGGCATGGGCGCCCGCCTCGACTTCTGCGTCACCCGGCGCCACGACGTCGAAATCTGCTTCGGCGTGAGCACCGGCAACCGGGATAACACTGTCCCGCCCCCACGCCCGTCGCCATGCGTTGACTTCGGCCTGCGCGCCGGGTTGTGCCAAAAAACGGTCGCGATCGAAATACGCGGTGTCTACCCCATTCGGAATGCCCGCGAGGGGCACTCGCGCATAAGGGGTTTGCGCCAACGCGGCCCGTACCGATTCGCACACGCCAATCACATAGTCCGTGCCGCCCCAGATGCGCAATCGTGCGGTCCAGGGCGAGACTGGCAAGTCGTTGTGCTTGGTGTAGACGATGCGCTGAGCAGGCCGCAAGCCGAGGCACGCCAGGATGGCCAGACGATGATCGCCTGAACCATTCACGTGGATGATCTCGATGTGCTCTCGCCGAATGATGCGGCGAAGCTGGCGTACCGCGCCGAACATCTCAAAAATCCGATTCGGAAAAGGTTGAGCCACTGCGACGATGCCGGGTTCGGCTTCAGCCTGCCGCAACAACCCACTGCCGGCCGGCGATGCGACCACGATGTGGTGCCGCGCAGCCAAGGCACGCGCTAAACTCATGACGTAAGTCACGTGGCCATTGAGCGCAGGGCCACGATGAAAGTTGGTATAGAGAATTCGCATAAACGACCCGATCTGATCAAGGCTTGCGCGCGTTCAAGAACATCAGCTTGGCGTAGCGAAAGAAACTGCCGGCCGAGGCCGCGACTGCCAACACCAAGCCGTGCCGTCCATCCAGAAAGCCTCGCCGAATGATGTAGAGGCGGATGAAAGTCCAGAACGCATGACCCAGCACTCCCGCGACACCGGTGCGCTTACCGCGCTGATGCATGGCGAGCGCGGCATCGGTCGAGTAGCGATTGATCTTGACCAGCAAGGCATCGAGGGTGTCGTAGGCAGCGTGCTCGAAGTGCGCCTTCAGTTGACCGACTTCACCTGGCACGAGCACGCGCTCATGCACGGCGGCGTCGGTGAATCGACCGCTCCTGCGGCGAAACAAGCGTAAGACGTAGTCAGGCCACCAACCGCTGTGACGAATGGGTTTGCCGCAAAACCAGGACAGCCGCGGGATATCGTAAGCATCCAACTGGGGAGCCGCCAGTACCGCGCGAATTTCGGCAGCCAACTCAGGCGTCACTCGCTCGTCGGCGTCGATCGACAGCACCCACTCACCTCGCGCCAGATCCAGCGCCCGGTTTTTTTGAGGGCCGAAACCGGGCCAATCCGGGTAGCTCACGACGCGTGCGCCCCAGCGCTCGGCGCGTTCGACGGTGTCGTCGGTGCTACCGCTATCGACGACCACCCATTCGTCGGCGAACGCCACCGAATCGAGGCAAGCCTCGATATGACGTGCCTCGTTCTTGACGATGATGATGACCGATAAATGCAAAGCGGCATCGAGCTTATGAGCATCGCCTGCACCAGACGTATCTGTGCTTGTGCCGCCTGGGCTGCCAGTACCAGGTTCGGTCGTGCGCGTGTCAGGCGCACCGGCATTAATCGGAGCGTTCAATACAGCACCTCGACTCCGTTGGGTTCAGTCCAGTCATTCAACTGATTCAATAGCGTATCGGCCATCCGAACCCGCCAGTTATCGCCCAAGCGAATCAAGCACTCGAAGTTGTCGCGCGTGTAGGCGATTTCGACCGGCGTGCCGGGAACACCGTTCTCGGGTTCGGCACGATACGGATTGAGCATCTGACGCAACCTGCCCGGCTCGGCATTGCCATTCAAACGAATACGCAATGCTCGGGCGCGTGCTTCTCGAGCCAATTGCAAATCGTAGATATCGTCAGCGACGATACGCATGCCACCCGAGTACTCGTCGTTACTGACCTTGCCCTGGATGATGACCAGTTGATCCGTGCCGAGGCGTGCTCGGTGCTTCTCGATCAGTTCGGCGAACACCGACACTTCGATTTGAGCCGTGCCGTCATCCAATACCGCAAACATCATCTTGCCGCGCCGAGTCATCAGCACGCGCGAGCTGGACAGCACGCCCGTCATCCATTGAAGATCGCGCGAGGGTTCGAGTCGAACCAGCGGCGAGGGCACGATACGGCGAACCTCGTCGCGCCAGAAATCGAACAGGTGCCCGCTGAAGTAATACCCCAATGCCGATTTTTCTTCGGTCAGTCGGGTGTGCAGGTTCCACGGGGCGACCTTGGACAACTCCATCGACACCAATTCGCTGGTGTCGTCGCCGAATAGCGAACATTGATTGGCGTTGCGCGCAGCCTGCTCGGCCCCTTCCATGGCAGTAGGCACCGAAGCGAGCAACGCTGCCCGATTATCGGTAATGCTGTCGAAAGCACCGGCACGAATCAAAGCTTCGATCGTGCGACGGTTGACCTGCTGCTTGCCAACTCGTCGGCAAAAATCGAATAGATCGGTGAACGCACCACCAGCCTCACGAGCCCGGATGATGTCCTCGACCGCGCCCTGGCCCGTGCCCTTGACTGCCCCGAGGCCATAGCGCATGGTGCGCGGCGGCAAGCCTTTTTCGGTGTGACGGTCGGCAACCGGCTCGAAGCGATAGCCCGAATGATTGACGTCCGGCGGCAATACCGTGATGCCGTTCTCCAGCGCGTCGCGCCAGAAGGTCTGAACCTTGTCGGTGTCGTCCATATCGGAAGACAGCGTAGCGGCCAGAAACTCGGTCGGATGATGCGCTTTCAACCAAGCGGTGTGATAAGCGATCAGGGCATAGGCGGCCGAGTGCGATTTGTTGAAGCCGTAGCCGGCGAACTTCTCCATCAGGTCGAACAGCTTGACCGCGAGCTTCGGGTCGTAGTCTTTCTTGATGGCCCCTTGCTCGAACAACTCGCGATGCTTGGCCATCTCTTCGGGCTTTTTCTTGCCCATGGCCCGACGCAGCAGATCGGCGCCTCCCAGAGAGTAGCCACCGATGATCTGCGAGATCAGCATCACCTGCTCTTGATAGACGATCACGCCGTAGGTGCTTTTTAGCGTGCCCTCCAGATCGGGGTGAAAATAATCGACTTCAGCCCGACCGTGCTTGCGGTTGACGAAGTCGTCGACCATGCCGGATTCCAGCGGCCCTGGACGATACAGGGCCAGCATGGCGATGATGTCTTCGAAGTTGCTGGGTTTGAGCTTCTTGAGCAGCTCTTTCATGCCGCGCGATTCGAGCTGGAACACCGCCGTGGTGTTGCCGTCGCACAGAATTTTGTAGGCAGCCGGATCGTCCAGGCCCAAGGCCATGACATCGAAATCGTGCTTGGTCGGATTGAAGCGCTGAACATAGCGCACTGCCCAATCCAGAATGGTCAGGTTGCGCAGGCCCAAAAAGTCGAACTTCACCAGACCGGCGGCTTCGACATCATCCTTGTCGTACTGCGAAACGGCACTGTTCTCCTGGCCGGGCTGGCAATACAGCGGGCAAAAATCGGTCAGCTTGCCCGGCGCGATCAGCACACCACCGGCATGCATGCCGATGTTGCGGGTCAATCCTTCGAGCGGCTGCGCCAGATCGACCAGCGCGCGTACTTCCTCTTCGTTGTCGTAACGCTCCTTGAAGGCAGGTTCGTCTTTCAACGTACGTTCGAGCGACCACGGATCGGCCGGATTGAACGGAATTAATTTCGACAGCTGATCGCACATCGAATACGGCATGTCCAGCACACGGCCGGCATCCCGCACTACGGCTTTCGCGCCTAGGGTTCCGAAGGTGGCGATCTGGCTGACGGCCTCGCGACCGTATTTGAGTTTGACGTAATCGATGACGCGTTCGCGATTGTCCTGGCAAAAATCGATATCGAAGTCGGGCATCGATACCCGCTCCGGATTCAGGAAGCGTTCGAACAGCAAGTCGTAGCGAATGGGATCAAGATCGGTAATGCCCAAAGCGTAGGCCACCAGTGAACCCGCACCGGATCCACGCCCCGGCCCCACCGGCACACCGTTTTCCTTACCCCAGTTGATGAAGTCCTGCACGATCAGGAAGTAGCCCGGGAAGCCCATCTGAATGATGGTCTTGCATTCGAGATCCAGGCGAGCCTGGTACTCGGGCATGCGGCTGGCCCGCTCGGCAGGATCGGCGAACAACTGCACCATGCGCTTTTCCAGCCCGGCCTGCGACAGGTCGATCAGGTGCTGGTCGAGCGTGACGCGCTCTGGCGTTGGGAAATCGGGCAGTTGCGGTTTGCCCAGCACCATCGTCAGGTTGCACCGCTTGGCGATTTCGACCGTGTTCGCCAGGGCCTGGGGCACGTCGGCGAAGCGGCGCGCCATCTCGTCGGAACTCAGCAGGTACTGCTCTTTGGTGAATCGGCGAGTACGGCGTGGGTCGGCCAGAATCTCGCCCTGGGCGATACACACCCGCGCCTCGTGCGCTTGAAAATCACCTTCGGCCAGAAACTGCACAGGGTGGGTGGCGACCACGGGCAAACCGCAGTCGGCAGCCAGACGCATGGCGGCTTGGGTATAGGCTTCGTCGCCATCGGCCCCAGCCCGGGTGAGTTCGATGTAGTAGGCTCCAGGAAACACGGCAGCCCAGTGCGCACCCAACGCGCGTGCGGCAGCCGGATTGCCGGCTTCGAGCGCCTGGCCGACGTCGCCGCCGCGTCCGCCCGACAGGGCCAGCAAGCCCGAGACTTGCGTCAGCCATTCGCGCCGCAACTCGGCACGGCCGGCATGTTGATTGGTCAGCCACGCCTGCGTCAACAATTCGCACAAGCGAAGGTAACCTTGCGAGTCGCGCACCAGCAGTAACAATCGGTGGGGCTTTTCGCGATCATCGTCGTTGGTAATCCAGACGTCACAGCCCGCGATCGGCTTGACCCCCTTGCCCCGGGCACTTTTATAGAACTTGATCAGGCCGAACAGGTTGCTGAGGTCGGTCAAGGCAACCGCAGGCTGCGACAGGGCGGCCACGCGTTTGACGAGTTCGCCGATGCGAACGGTGCCATCCACCACCGAGAACTCGGAATGGACACGCAAATGGACGAAAGGCGGTGGGGAAACAGGCGACAGAGACATCACGGGATTGTAGCGGCAGCGCCCGCCACATTTGTGTAACATGGGAGCCCCTAGTTGGACCCGTCAGACTCAAATCATGAAATGGATCATCGTAGGCCTGTGGATCGCTTCGATCCTGTTCGCCCACTTTCGGGGCCGCGTCCGCCTGCCGCTGGCCCGTCAGTTTCTGGACCACTCGGCACTGTTGGCACCGGTCAACGCGTTCATGGTGTTGAGTTCGCGCGTGCCCACCACACCGTTCATCTCGACTCGCGAGATCGAGGGCTTGAACGTGCTGCAAGAGAACTGGGAGACCATCCGCGATGAAGCCCTGGCCCTGGCGCGTCTGCAACAGATCAAGGCCGCGGAGAAGCACAACGACATCGGCTTCAACTCATTCTTCAAATACGGCTGGAAGCGCTTTTATCTGAAGTGGTATGACGCACGTCATCCGTCGGCCGAGGAGCTGTGCCCCAAGACCGTGGCGCTGCTGAACAGCATACCCAGCGTGAAAGCGGCCATGTTCGCCGAACTGCCGCCGGGCGGTAAATTGAATCCGCATCGCGACCCCTTCGCGGGTTCGCTGCGCTACCACCTGGGCCTGGCCACGCCCAACGACGACGGCTGCCACATCATCGTCGATGGTCAGGTTCATAGCTGGCGTGACGGTGAAGACACGGTGTTCGACGAAACTTATGTACACGAAGCCTATAACCACACGTCGGCCAACCGCATCATTCTGTTTTGCGATGTCGAACGTCCGCTGAAATGGCGTTGGGCCGAAGCGTTCAATCGCTGGTTTGGCCGAGCGGTGATGTCGGCAGCAGCCTCGCCTAACGATGCTGGCGACAAGACCGGCGCGATCAACAAACTCACTCACGCTCATTGGGTGATCGACCAGAAGCGTAAGAAGTTCAAAGCAGCCAACCGAACCGCTTATAAAGCGACGAAGATCGGCTTGATCGCCTTGGCGATCGTGCTGTTTTTATCACTGTAGAGAAGCGGCCACGGGACGTCGTCGACCAACTGGCATGGCTTGTCCGCCCGTCCAGCAAGAAGCCTGCCATCCGGCAGGCTTCTTTTTTATCTAGCGCGCCATCGAAGACCAGGTTTTTTGGAGTCGTTTGACCGAGACCGGCATCGGCGTGCGCAGCTCTTGCGCAAACAAAGCCACTCGAAGCTCTTGCAAGAGCCAATGAAATTCGTCCAACGCGGGGTCGGGCGCGCCTTTCAAAGCCGAGCGGGCGCGCTGGTACTGCACCAGCAAAGGTGCCATCTCCGAAATCAGGCGCGCGTCCCGCCCCGGATCGGTACGCGCTTTATCCAGCCGTGCCACCGACGCCTTCAAATAACGCGGAAAGTTCGACAGCGCGACATAAGGCGTATCGCGTAAAAACGTAGCAGGCATCAAGGACGACCACTGCGCTTGGATGTCGGCCACCGTGTCCTTTAGCTGCTTGGCATCGCGCAGCTTGCGTTGCAGACCTGCCCATTCGGTCAGAATGCTCAATGTGAGCCGCCCCACCTCCTGCGCCAGAAGACCCAGTCGCGTCTTGCCTTCCTGTTTTCGGGCTTCGAAGCTGGCTTGATCCACCGGCCAGGGCTCGGCCAGACACGCCCGCGCCAAGGCCGCATCGATGATCTGGTCGCGCAGTGCTTCTTGCGTGCCCAAGGGCATGTACAACATGCCCATCTTGGTCAGGTCGTTCAGGTTCTTTTCCAGAAACTTGACCTGCTCGCGCAAACCCAGTTTGAACAGGCGCAGCAAGCCGCGCTGGTGATGGCGGCGCGCCTCGATCGGATCGTCATAAACATCCAGATCGGAATGCGTCTGCCGGTCAACCAGGGCTGGATACCCCACCACCGATCCGCCTTTTCGGCGAATCTCCAGCAGCTCGGGCAAGGCACCAAAACTCCAGTCGGTCAGATTTTCGCTGGAAAGCGCCTGAGTGATGCTCGTGTCGCGGGCCGCCATCTGCTGAAAATCGGCTTGCGCCTGCCGGCCGTACTCCGCCTTGAGTTGGGCCAAATTGCGGCCTGCGGCCAACATTCGCCCATGCTCGTCCACCACCCGGAAGTTCATGAACAAGTGGGCTGCCAAGGTTTCCAATTTGAAATCGGCCGCTTGCGGACGCACCTTGACCTGTTCCCACATGTCGGAAATGAGGGCATCGACCAGCCCCAACCCTGGGTTGTCCAAGCGATCAAACCAACGGTCGAAAAAACCCGCGGCATAGTCGGGCAAGGGCACGCAATGGCGACGCAGCTTTTGCGGCAGCGATTTCAAGGCCAGTAATGCCTTTTCTTTCAGCATGCCCGGCACCAGCCATTCCATACGGGCCGCATCCACCGTGTTCAAGGCGAACAAGGGCACGGACAGCGTGACGCCATCGCGCACCGAACCCGGCTCGAAATGGTAGTCCAAGGCCATATCTACGCCGTTGATGTCGATGCGCTTGGGAAACACGTCAGTGGTTACACCAGCCGCTTCATGCCGCATCAAATCGTCACGGCGCAACATCAATGCCTCGGCCTGCTCTTTCGACAGACCGCGTACCCACTTTTCCAGGGTTGCGGTTTGCGACATGTCGGCAGGCAATTGCTTATCGTAGAACGCGTAGATCAGCGCATCGTCAACCAGAATATCGGGGCGGCGAGTCTGATGCTCCAACTTCTCGATCTGAGAAATAAGCTTGCGGTTGTGCGCGACGAAAGACAGCTTGGTGTCGATCTCGCCAGTCACCAAGGCCTGGCGGATGAACAGTTCGCGCGCATGCTGAACGTTGATTCGACCGTAATGGATACGTCGCCCGGAATAGAGCGCCAGGCCATACAGCGTGCCGCGCTCGTTGGCCACGACCTGGCCGGCTTTTTTCTCCCATCGAGGATCGGACCATTGCTTCCTGATCAGGTGGGCGGCAGCGCGTTCCAACCAAATGGGCTCGATCCGGGCCACACACCGTGCATACAGGCGGGTGGTTTCGACCAATTCGCCCGCCACGATCCAACGGCCTGCCTTCTTGGCCATGCGCGAGCCCGGATGGATGTGAAAGCGAATTTCACGCGCGCCCTGATAGACACCACCCTCTTCGGATTTACTGCCGATGTTGCCCAACAAACCCGCCAGCAGCGCCATGTGCAGCTGTTCGAAGGTGGCCTCGGATGCGTTTACCCGCCAGCCTTGCTCGCCCACCAGCGCGGCCAACTGGCTATGCACATCGTGCCATTCGCGCAGCCGCACGGGCGACAGGAAGTTCTGGCGCAAGAGCGCGACCAGCTTGCGTTGCGAGTCCTTGTGCGCGACTTGATCTTCGTACCAGCGCCACAGCTTCACGTAGGACAAGAACTCCGACTTGTCGTCGGCGAATTTGGCATGGGCGTTTTCGGCAGCCTCGCGGGCATCCATGGGGCGATCGCGCGGGTCTTGCGTCGACAGTGCCGCGGCGATGATCAGCATTTCGGCCAGACACTGCTGGTCGCGCGCAGCCAGAATCATTCGACCGATACGCGGATCCACGGGCAGCCTAGCCAATTCGCTGCCCAGCGGAGTCAAGCCATACCGGGTGTTGCCTGCGTCATCGTCCTCGGTGTCGATGGCACCCAACTCCTGGAGCAGGTGATAACCGTCGGCAATGGCCCGTCCCGGTGGCGGCTCGACGAAGGGAAACTTGTCGATATCGTCCAGACGCAATGCTTTCATGCGCAAGATGACGGAAGCCAGAGACGCCCGCAACACTTCGGGATCGGTGAACGCTGCCCGCGCTTTATAGTCGGCCTCGTCGTATAGTCGGATGCAGACCCCCGGCCCGACCCGGCCACAGCGACCCGCTCGCTGATTGGCCGAGGCCTGGCTGACCGGCTCGATGCGCAACTGCTCGACCTTGTTGCGCCAGGAGTAGCGTTTGACGCGAGCCAAGCCCGAATCGATGACGTATCGAATGCCGGGAACGGTCAGGGATGTCTCGGCCACGTTGGTGGCCAAAACGATGCGGCGCGCACGGCTTGCCGGGCGAAAAATGCTTTCTTGTTCGGCCTGAGACAGCCGGGCATACAGGGGCAGCACCTCAACACCTGGCGGATGGCGTTTGCGTAACGCTTCAGCCGACTCGCGGATCTCCCGTTCGCCAGGCAGAAAGACCAGAATGTCGCCCGGCCCTGAACGGGCGCATTCATCGGCGGCCTCGACGATGGCGTCGATCAGATCGCGCTCTTCGTCGCCCGCCGAGCGCTCGCGCGGGGCTCGGGTGGACTTGGCGGCCTCGTCGTCGGGCAGATCCTGCAAAATCGGCCGATAGCGCACTTCGACCGGATACAGGCGACCGGACACCTCGATGACCGGTGCTGCGCGGCCCTGAGCATCGGCAAAATGTTGGGCAAATCGATCGCTGTCGATGGTGGCCGACGTGATGATGACCTTCAAATCGGGCCGACGCGGCAGCAACTGCCGCAGATAACCCAGCAAAAAGTCGATGTTCAGGCTACGCTCGTGCGCTTCGTCGATGATGATGGTGTCGTAGCGCTTGAGTAGGGGGTCGCGCTGCGACTCGGCCAGCAAAATGCCATCGGTCATCAGCTTGATGGCGGTGTCGCGACCGCTGCGGTCGTTGAACCTCACCTGATAGCCCACCAGACCGCCGGTTTCCGCCCCCAGCTCTTGCGCGACGCGTTTGGCGACCAATGTGGCCGCCAGCCGCCGCGGCTGGGTATGGCCGATCATACGGATACGGCCCCGCCCCAACTCCAGACAGATTTTTGGCAACTGCGTGGTTTTGCCCGAGCCGGTTTCGCCACTGACGATCACCACCTGATGCGCGGCGATAGCGCGCGCGATCTCCTCGCGCCTGGCGCTGACGGGCAGGTCTTCGGGATAGCCAATCGGGCCGATCACGCGCTCGGGTATCGCGCGAGAGAGGCGCGCATCGGGGCCGGGCACGCGTGGTGCGCAAGGAGGTTTGGCCGACGCCGCACCGTTTATTTCTGACATTGATTCCATCCAGTTAGCCCGACATTATAAAATCCCCTCAAACTTCTATAGGATGGCCCAACTCATCATGCTCGACGCTGACCCGCCAGAAACCTTTTCCGCGCTGGAAGCGCCTGAATTCGCCGCCCCGCAATTCGTGCGATGGTTTCGCGAAGTCGCGCCCTATGTCCACGCGTTCCGAGGCAAGACTTTTGTCATCGGATTCGGCGGTGAGTTGGTCCAGGCGGGTTCGCTCAATGCTTTGATCCAGGATATTTCGCTGTTGTCGTCGCTGGGTATCCGCTTGGTGCTGGTGCATGGCTCCCGCCCCCAGGTAAACGAACAGCTTCAACTGAAAGGCTACAGCCAGCAATTCGGTCGCGGCCTGTCGCCGACCGACGCCGCCGCACTCGAATGCGCCAAAGAGGCTGCAGGCGAGATTCGACTCGATATCGAAGCGGCTTTCAGCCAGGGCTTGCCCAACACACCCATGTCGCATTCGCACATGCGTGTGTTGTCGGGCAACTTCGTCACTGCCCGCCCCGCGGGCGTGATCGATGGCGTCGACTTCAAACACACTGGTCACGTTCGCAAGATCGAAACCGAAGCGCTGAAGTTCGTATTGCAACATGACTCGATCGTTCTGCTTTCTCCGCTAGGCTTTTCGCCCACCGGCGACGCGTTCAATCTGTCGATGGAAGAGCTGGCCACTAACGTCGCCGTCGCCCTGCGCGCCGAGAAGCTTATTTTTCTATCGGCCACCGAAGGCGTGCGTAATGCCGACGGCTCGATCGACACCGAACTGGCCCGCGCCGATGCCGATCGCCTGTTGACCGGAGAAGACCTCGATGAAGACACCGCGTTTTTCCTGCGTTATGCCTCGCTCGCGGTAAAACGCGGCGTGGCTCGTGCCCACATGGTGCCGTTCTCGCTGGATGGTGGCGTGCTGCTGGAAATCTTCACCCACGATGGCGTAGGCACCATGGTGGTCGAAGACACGCTGGACGATTTGCGTCCCGCGACTCAAGACGACGTCGGCGCCATCCTGAGCCTGATCGAACCGCTGGAAGCCGATGGCACCTTGGTGCCACGCGGCCGCAGCGTCATCGAACGCGATGTCGAACGCTTCACGGTGCTCGAACACGACGGCATCATTTACGGCTGCGCAGCGCTTTATCCGTACAACGAAAGTCAGATGGCCGAGTTGGCGTGCCTGATCGTGCATCCCGAGTGGCAAAGCAGTGGCGAAGGCGATTTATTACTGCGCCACATGGAGTCGAAAGCACGCAGCCTGGGCGTGAAGCGCTTGTTCGCACTCACGACCCGCACCTCGCATTGGTTCGTCAAACGCGGATTCGTGCAGGGCGGCGTGGCCGATCTGCCGAAGGAAAAACAAGCCAGCTATAACCGCTCGCGCAATAGCCACGTGTTCATCAAGCGCCTTTAAGCGCGTCGGATCAAGCACGCTACACTAGTCTTTTACGTATCGATTGCAGGCCACCATGTCCCGAACCGTCAACTGTATCCGACTCAAACGTGAAGCCGAAGGGCTCGACTATCCGCCCTACCCCGGCGATGTGGGCGCACGCATCTGGCGCGAAGTGTCCAAGGAAGCCTGGGAAGAATGGAAAAGCGTGCAAACCCGTCTGGTCAACGAAAACCGACTGAACTTGGCCGACGCACGCGCGCGCAAGTATCTGCAACAACAGATGGAACGCTTTTTGTTCGAAGACGGCAGCGTCGAGGCACATGGCTACGTGCCGCCCACGGCCTGATCACGTGTCAATAGCCGCAATTAAGCTGGCTTGCGTGCTCGCGTGCCCTAGCACTCAAGCCCAGCTTGCCCAAAGAAAAAAGACCTGAATTCGGTGCAATGACCGAACTCAGGTCTCTTGGTGCTGGCATCAGACCAGTCTCATGAGAGAGGCTGCCTACTCGCAGCAATTTTTTAGTACAGCACGATCCGCTTACTCGGTCGGCAGTTCTGACTCTTCGCCGCGCGCCAAGCGCTCGGTGTTTTTTACACCGGTGTGACGCACATCGGCACCGTGAACCAGATAAATGACGCGTTCGGCCATGTTCTTGGCGTGATCGCCGATGCGCTCGATGGCACGGGCGATAAAAATCAGATCGATTGCCTTCGAAATGGTGCGCGGATCTTCGATCATGTAGGTGATCAGGTGACGCAGGGTGGCCTTCCACTCTTTATCGACTTCCTTGTCGCTGCGAACAACTTGCGCAGCCTGGAGAGGATCGAGGCGGGCAAAGGCGTCGAGCGCGTTGCGCAGCATGGCCAGGACATTTTCGGTCATGTGACGCAACTCGACGATGGGCAGATAGCGCGACTCGCTTTCGTGAATGCGGCGAGCGGTGACGGCGATTTTTTCGGCCTCGTCACCCGAACGCTCCATGTCGGTCAACATTTTGGACACCGACAGCACCAGGCGTAGATCGACTGCGGTGGGCTGGTGGCGTGCCAGCACGTTGGTGATGCGCTCGTCGATCGACACTTCCAATGCGTTGACGGCTTTTTCGTGCTCGCGCACTTTGTCGACCAATTGGGTGTCGCCTTCGATCAGGGCGTCGATGGCGGAGCCGATCATGGCCTCGACCAAACCGCCCATGCGCAGGAAATCGGACCGGACGTTTTCGAGTTCGGAATCAAACTGCTTGTTGGTATGTTCGCTCATGCCGGGTTCCTGTCAGTACGGATGCGACGCCTGTTGGCGCGCGAGATTAGCCGATAGCATATGAATACTGTGTGACAGTATTATGAAGCAGTCCATCAGCCCTGCAAGCGGCGTATACCCGCCTGGGTCGCCAGCAGTGCGATATCGGCACCGCTCAGTGCAAACAAACCGCAGGTGACGACGCCTGGCACGTTGTTGATACGCGCTTCCAAGCCAGCAGGGTCGTCGATGGACAGGCCGGCGACATCCAGGATGATGTTGCCATTGTCCGTAACGAAACCGGCGCGCGAGCTGGTTTTTCCACCCAATCCGTCGAGGTAGCGCGCAACGGCCGCTTGCGCCATGGGAATGACTTCGACCGGCAAGGGAAAGGCGCCCAAGGTGCCTACCAGCTTCGATTCGTCTGCGATGCACACGAACTGCTCGGCCACCGACGCCACGATCTTCTCGCGAGTCAGTGCGCCGCCACCGCCTTTCACCATATGCAGGCGATCATTGATTTCGTCTGCCCCATCGACGTAGATCGGCATGGTGGCAACGTCGTTTAGGTCGAGGACATCGATGCCATGGTCGCGCAGGCGGGCCGCACTGCGTTCGGAACTGGCGGCAGCCCCCCGAAAGCGGCCTTTGAAGCGCGCGAGTCCGTCGATGAACAAATCGGCGGTGGACCCTGTGCCCACACCAATGACGACCTCAGGTCCGAGCACTTTTTCGACCAGTTCGAGGGCGGCATCGGCCGCTTGTTGTTTGAGTTCGTTTTGAGTCAGCATGGCGGCTAAGCGATGAATCGTAAGTAATACGGCACTTTAGCAGATCACTCCTGGCGTTCTTCCTGGGCGCCGCTCGGCGTGCCCTGAGTATGCGAGTCGTCCGGGGACACCTCGAAGCTATTTGTCGATGCGTCATCGAGAGCGTCGTCGGCGACTTCGAGACCAGCGGGGGACACACCATCGGGCAAGGCTTCGACGGCCTTCAAATTGCGCAGCATTACCCGAGTACGCACCTCCGTCTTGCCCAATTTGGTACTCGCGGTGTCCAGCGTTTTCTTGACGGCCGCCAGCGATTCGCCGAATCGGCCAAACTCGGTTTTGACGGCCCGCAGTACCTGCCACACCTCGGACGATCGCTGCTCGATGGCCAAGGTTCGAAAGCCCATTTGCAAGCTGTTCAACATGGCGGCCAGATTGGCCGGCCCAGCGACGTTCACACGCAAAGATTGCAGCCGGTCGAGCAAGCCCGGCTGGCGTAGAACCTCGGCATACAGCCCCTCGGTCGGCAAGAACATGATGGCGAAATCGGTGGTATGCGGTGGCGCGACGTATTTGTCGGCGATCATGCGGGCCTGCACCTCGATCGCTCGCGCCAGCGCAGCCGCGGCGGCACGCGCGGCCACCGCGTCGCCCGCATCTTGCGCATCGCCCAGGCGCTCGTACTCTTCTTTCGGAAACTTGGCGTCGATAGGCAACCAGACCGGGCGGTCAGCATCGCGCCCCGGCAAACGCAAGGCGAACTCGACCACCGCATCGCTGCCCGGAATGGGTTTGACCTGCGCAGCATATTGGCTGGGCGCCATGACGTCCTCGATCAGACGCGCCAGTTGCACCTCGCCCCACGTGCCGCGCGACTTGACGTTGACCAGCACGCGTTTCAGGTCGCCCACACCGGCAGCCAGCGATTGCATCTCGCCCAAGCCTTTATGAACCGCTTCGAGACGGTCGGACACCAGTTTGAAGGATTCGCCCAGACGCTGTTCGAGCGTGGCGTGCAAACGTTCGTCCACCGTGCGCCGCATGGCCTCCAGACGCTGCCCGTTATCGTCCTGCAAAGATCGCAGACGCTGATCCAGCACCTGGCGCAATTCGCTCATGCGGGTATCGTTCAACTGCAACATGCCTTGCATCTGGCCGTGAAAGGCGTTGGAGAACTGAGCCAGCGACTGCGCGCCCTCCATGCGGGCCGCCTGCCCGTCACGCGCCATGTCGGCACGCAAGCCCCGCTCCAGACGCTCGACAGCATCGACCAAGGTATCGCGATCGCGCGCGGCTTGAGCGCGTAAGGCCAGATAGACCAGGCCCACCGTCAGCACCAGGACGGCGCCGATCAACAACAGGGGGAGCCCCAAAGGCCCCAGCACGTTCAATGGTTCGATCAAAGCGGACTACTCGCAAAATAATGCCACGCGACGCGGGCTAGCTTGCATTATCGACGTAGCAGTAGTGTTCGGGGGATACCTGCCCGCGCCGTAGAGGATTTCGGGTGCAGTAGCGCGCATAAGCCGGATCGACGAAACGCCACGGCAGATGCGCGTCGCGGTCGGCGGAAATACCCAGACGCGTGGTCTGGATAAGCTGCGGCAATACCGCACCGACGTCATCCAGATAGAACTGGGTCGGATCGAACCGACCAGCGTTCCAGTCGGGTACCTTCAAAGCCAAAGCCCGGCATAGCAAGGTCTGTCCCGCACACAGTTTTTCAGCCGAACGAGGCCGACCGACGGCATCCGGGTTCAGCGCCTGCATGAGCGCCAATGCCTCGGGGCCTGATTGCGCGTCCAGCCAGGGATACGCCGACTTGATCAACACGGCGTTGCCCTCGCCCGTCGCGCCGATGTTCAAGGAGTCGCCCCCCCGCGCGTAATACATGTAGAGCGTGCCGCCGCCCATGAACAAGGCGCGTCGAGCGTGAGTAAAACCCAGCGAAGCGTGGCTGCCTTTGTCGAGCAGCGTATAGGCTTCGGTTTCAATGATGCGGGCCGCCAGCCAGCGGCCCTCCCATCGGCGACGCAACACCTTTCCCAACAAGCGCCGCGCCAGCGTGAGGGCATCACAGTCGTAGAACGACGCATCGATGACAGGCGCCATCAGTCCGATGAAACGAATCGCTCGACGAAGCGCTTCTCATTGAAGCCGACGCTGACCTCGCCATCGGGCGAGACCGCCACCGGACGGCGTACCAGCGCCGGGAACTCGGCGATGAGTGCCAGCCAGTCGTCGTCGCTGCTGGGCGACTTGCGCGACTCGTCCAGATTGCGCCAGGTCATCGAGGCTCTGTTGACCAGTTTTTCCCAGCCGCCCAAGCGGCTTGCCCATTGCTTGAGTATGGTGGGCGCGACGGGTTGGGCACGATAGTCGATGAAAGCATGCGGTACGTCGTGGTCGGTCAGCCATTTCGACGCCTTGACGCAGGTGCTGCATTGCTTCAAACCAAACAAGGTCAAACCGGTCATGCCGTCTCCTTACGCCATACGAGGCGATGCGCGATGATCACACATATCCCCACCGCCAAAATGAACAAGGTCGCCAGTGCGTTGACTTCAGGACGCAAACCTAAGCGCACTCGCGAGAACACTTCCATGGGCAGGGTCGAGAACCCCGGCCCCGACAGGAAAGATGCCAGCACCACATCATCCAAGGACAAGGTGAACGCCAGCAACCAGCCCGCCGCCAGCGCCGGTGCGATCAGCGGCAGTGTGATCGAGAAAAAGACACGCAAAGGCGATGCGCCCAGATCGAGTGCCGCTTCTTCGAGGGAGCGGTCGAGATCGCGGATGCGGGACTGAATGATGACCGCTACATAGGCCATGCACAGGGTGGTATGCCCGACCCAGATCGTGAACATGCCGTTGTCGGCGGGCCAACCCAGCGTGCTGCGCATTTCGATGAACAGGATGAGCAAGGAGATGCCCAACACGACTTCGGGAATGACCAGCGGTGCGCTGATCATGCCGACGTACACTGCGAACCCCCGGAAGCGCCCCATGCGCGCCAACACATAGCCCACCCAGGTGCCGATGACGACGGCCGCAGTGGCAGTCAGACCGGCGATCTGAAACGACAGCCACGCCGCGCGTAGCAGCACTTCGTCCTTGAACAGCGCCTCGTACCACCGGAACGAGAATCCCGACCACGACGTCACCAGCGGCGACGCATTGAACGAGAACACCATCAGACTGACGATGGGCGCATACAGGAACAGAAATCCCAAACCCAAGGACAGCCATTTCACGCGTTTGTCGGGACCTTTGATGCGCCCTCCCGACCGGCTTGAATCTGCTTCATCTGGTTGTATTGGAACAGGGCCAACGGCACCAACAGCAGCAACACCATGACGCAGGTCACGGCAGCGGCCATCGGCCAGTCGGCATTAGTGAAGAACTCACCCCACATGACACGCCCCATCATCAGTGTGTCGGCGCCGCCCAATAGTTCGGGGATGACATATTCGCCCACGCTGGGAATGAACACCAACATGGCCCCCGCGATCACGCCAGGGCGCGACAAAGGCACGGTCACCTGCCAGAACGCTTGCCAGGGCTTGGCGCCCAGATCATATGCCGCCTCGAGCAGGCGCAAATCCATCTTCACCAGATTGGCATACAGCGGCAAAATGAAGAACGGCAAATAGGCATAGATCATACCGATGTAGACGGCAACGTCAGTTCGATAGATTTCGAGCGGCTGCGAGATCAAGCCTAAACCGATCAGCGCTTTGTTAAGCAAGCCATCGGTGCGCAAAATGCCGACCCATGCGTAGACGCGCAGCAATTGCGAGGTCCAGAACGGCAGGATCACGGCCAACATCAGCAGCGCCCGAACCTGAGGCGATGAGCGGGCGATGTAATAGGCCATGGGGTAGCCGATGACCACGCACCAGAAGGTGGTGACCAAGGCCATTTTGACCGAGTTCAGATAGGTGGTGACGTACAGGCTGTCGCTGAACAACCGGGCATAGCCCTGGGTATGCAGCGTGAGCTGGGTGGCCCCCTCTTCGAAGGTCAGCAGTGGCGTGTAGGGCGGCGTGCCGAAGTTCAGGTCTGCCAAGCTGATCTTCAGCACCATCAAAAACGGCACCAGCAGAAACAGCGCTAGCCAGAGGAACGGCGGCACGATGGCCAGCGTACGCATGGACGGTAGGAACCGTGCGACCGGCACGCGGATCATGATGCCAGCACCGTTGCGCTATCGGCATCCCAGCTGACGTAGACCTCGTCTTCGATACCGGGCGCATCCAGGCTTGCCAGGATGCGGCTGGGCACGCTGGCCTCGATCACCTTGCCTGCGTCCAGACGGATCTGATAGAGCGCGTAGCTGCCCAACCAGGCCATGTGGCTGACCCGACCGTGCGCCCAGTTTTCCTCTGTTTCTGGCATGTCGCGCGACACCACCATGTGCTCGGGACGGATGGATACGTGAACTTCCATGCCGATGGGTTCGCTCACGCCGTGACTCACGACCAGCGGACGGCTGAGTTCGTCGCACTCGATGGCCACTCGATCGGGTTCGTCGACGACGATGATGCCCGTGAACAGATTGGTCGATCCGATGAAGCCCGCGACGAAGCGCGAGCGCGGAAATGCATAGACTTCCTGCGGCGTGCCCATCTGCACGATCTGGCCTTCGGTCATGACGGCCAGGCGGTGAGCCATGGTCATTGCCTCTTCCTGATCGTGAGTGACCATGATGCAGGTCACGCCCACCTGTTCGAGGATACGCACCAACTCGATCTGCGTTTTCTGACGGATCTGCTTGTCCAGCGCCGACATGGGTTCGTCGAGCAGAAGCAGCTTGGGCCGTTTGACCAAAGAGCGTGCCAACGCGACACGCTGTTGCTGGCCACCCGATAATTGATGCGGCTTACGACGCGAGTAACCCGCCATCTGCACTAGATCCAATGCCTCGAACACGCGGTCGTGGATTTCGGCCGCATCGACACCTTCCTGCTTCAAGCCGAACGCGACGTTGGCCTGTACCGTCATGTGCGGAAACAGCGCGTACGACTGAAACATCATGTTCACCGGCCGGCGATGCGGCGGGATGGCGGTGATGTCTTCGCCGTCGAGCATGATCTGACCCGAGGTGACCTCTTCGAAACCCGCCAGCATGCGCAACAGCGTCGACTTGCCGCAGCCAGAGCTGCCCAATAGCGCGAAGATCTCGTTGCGCCGAACACTGAGATTCACCGAGCGCACGGCCACGACATCGCCAAAAATCTTGACGACATCTGCAACTCGCACGAATTCGTCGGGGTCGGTCGTGTGCTGTGCCCCGTAACGACTATCGATCATAGTGCTCAACGCCCCGATTTCAGTTCGTTCCACATGCGCGTCATCTGACGTTGCAACGGCAGGGGTTGCGCCTGAATCACGTACAGGCTTTTGGTAACTTCAGCATTCGGATAGATCATCGGATTGTCGGCAATCGCAGGCGCGACGAATTGACGCGCGTCCTTGTTGGCGTTGGGGTAGAACATCTTGTTGGTGATGGCCGCGTGAACTTCCGGCGTCTCAATGTAATTGATGAACGTATGAGCGTTCGCAGCGTTGGGCGCGTCCTTGGGGATCAGCATCAGATCGAACCAGGCGGGTGCGCCCCCCTTCGGGATGAAGTAGTTGATCTCGTAATCTTTCTTGGCTTCCTTGGCACGCGCGCGCGAAATCATGACGTCGCCCGAAAAGCCATAGACCATGCACAGCTCACCGGTAGCCAACTCGTCGATATAACCGGACGAACTGAACTGGCGAATGTACGGACGAATTTTTTTCAAAACCTCGAAGGCCGCTTTGTAATCTTCGATTTTGTCGCTGTTCGGGTTCTTGCCGATATAGGCCAGCGCCGCCGGGAAGACCTGCGCGGCTTCGTCCAGCACGGAAATTCCGCAGTCTTTGAACTTGGCGGCGTTCTCGGGGTTGAAGAGCATGTCCCAGCTGCCGAGATCGACCTCTTTGCCCATGATTTCTTGGGCCCGGGTGACGTTATAGCCCAGGCCGTTAGTACCATAGCCCCAGGGGATGGCGTACTGATTGCCCGGATCGATTGGTTCGAGCAAGGCCATGATGGCCGGGTCCAGATGCTTGATGTTTGGGATCTTCGACTTATCGAGTTTCTGGAACATGCCGGCCTCGATCTGACGCGAGGCGTAGTGCGACGAGGGCACGACGATGTCATAACCCGACTTGCCGGCCAACAGCCGCGCTTGCAGGATGTCGTTGGTGTCGTAGATGTCGTAGCGCGGCTTGATACCGGTGGCTTTCTCGAATCCCGGCAGAGTCTCGGGGGCGACGTACTCAGCCCAGTTGTAGATATTGACGACCTGCTGCTGCGCGGCACTTGTGCCAGCGACGCTGAAAGCCACCGCGCCCAGGAGCGCGCGTGCGAACGTATTTTTCATGGTGGTCCCCTGTGTCAAACCATCATTGTTGGGCGAAAGGCAAAATAATAAAGCCTTTGCTCCTTCGAGGGGCGCGCACCGGGGCGTTTTTGCCCAAGACCCGTTATTTCACTTCGCGCAGGCGTGTCGATAGCAATCGATCACAGCGCGAGCGACTGCCTGCCCTGGCTCGCCACCGACCTTTCTGAGCGAGCGCGCCAGGCGTTGCAAATTTGCCTCTCGACCGGCCCGGTCCAAGCGGCCAGATGTTGCTCGGTCGAAATCGATCAGCCAGACGCAACCCGCGTCGTCGACCAAAATGTTGTAGGCGTTCAGATCGGCGTGCCAGACGCCTGCCCGGTGCATCGCGCAGATGGCTTCCGCCACCTGCGGCAAGGGTGCTCGTTCCAGCAGATCGGCCAAAGGACGTGCGCCAGGAATACGTTGGGTGAGCAACGCGGCTCGATAGAACGGGCCATGACGCCAATACGCGGCGGCCAGCGGCTGCGGCACCCGCAACCCCGAGGCATGCAGGCGAGTCATGATCCGAAACTCGGCGAAACTTCGCGTCGCCTCGGCACCACGCCAAACGTAGGCATCTCGGCTGATGCGCGCGACCAGCCCCCCGCGACGATAGTGACGCAGCACCCCGGCACCGAAATCACCTTCGACGAACCAGGCAGCCTGCCGACCCCCTCGAGTCACCGGGGTAGCGCGCTCCCCATAGGCGAGCGGATCGAGCGCCTGTGGGCCGGCAGGTACCCCTCGCTCCGAGGCCATCAACATGGCGCCTCGGGGCGAATCTGCCCAGTCGATCTGCTGAGTAGCGTCAGCCTGCACGGTTGCGCATCCAGTCGGCCGTACCGTAGAAGGCGTGCAGCAGTCGGTCGGCCAAAGCCGACTCGACTTTCAGGTCCTGCATTGCGCGGCCCATGCAGATTACCCACTGATCGCGCTCGGCCTCGCCGATCGCAAACGGCAGATGGCGTGCCCGCAGGCGCGGATGTCCAAACTGCTGGACATAATAGTCGGGGCCACCCAAGTAGCCGCATAAGAACAAGAACAAGCGCTCTCGGGCCTGATCGAGGCTGGGGCCGTGGGCCTGACGCAGCGCGCTCAGGTCGGTATCGATATCCATCAGATCGTAGAAACGCTCGACGATCTGGCGAATCACGGGTTCGCCTCCGATCTGATCGAACAGGGTTCGCGTGATGTCGATTTCACCGAGATACGGTTCGACTTGCGATGGGGGAACGAAGACCATTTATCGAGCCTCGCGCAGGGTCACTAGCGGCGGCGTGCGCAACACGCCTCGCAAGGCCAGCGCACCGCCTGCCCAGGCCCCCATCATACCGATCACGGCACCCGCCACCCACGGCCACAGACCCAGCGTGATGGCAAAGTCGAAAACGAAGCGCGACAGCGCCAAAGCAATCAACTGCGCCCCGCCCGCGGCCAGCAAACCGGCCAGACCGCCCAGGGCCAGCAATTCCAAACGCTGCGCCTGGGCGAGTTGCGAACGCGTCGCACCCAGTGCGCGCAGCACTGCGGCCTCGCGCACCCGCTCGTCGCGCGTGGCGGTCAACGCCGCGCCCAACACCAACAAACCGGCCGCCAAGGCAAATCCAAACAACAACTGCACCGCACCCACCACCTGATCGAGCACGCTTTGCAATTGATTCAAAATGGCATCGACATCGAATACCGTGATGTTGGGGAAAGCCTGAACCAGCTTGGGCAGCAATGCGCCCTGCCCCTCGGACAAGTGAAACGAAGTCAGGAAAGTCTGCGGGCTGTCGGCCAGGGCCGCCGGACTGAGAATGGCGAAGAAGTTGACTCGAAACGTATCCCAGGCCACGGCCCGGGTACTGGTGATGGTGACGGTAACGGGCTGACCGGCGACATCGAAAGTCAACGCATCGCCCACCTTCAAGCCCAATGTGTCGGCGAAATTGGTCTCCAGCGACATTTCCATGGCGGCGGGATTCAAAGGACGCCCCGTGACGATGCGGTTGTAATCGGGAATGGTCTCGGCGTAGGACAGATTGAACTCTCGATTCACCATGCGCTGAGCGCGTGGATTCTCATACTGGCTGGCTTCGATGGGTTGGCCGTTGCGTTCGATCAAGCGGCCGCGAATGTTGGGTGCCAGCATGGCTTGCTGAACGCCGGCTTGAGTCAGCATATTAGCCACGGCGTCGCGCTGCTCGGGTTGAATATTGATCAGGAAACGATTGGGCGCATCGGGTGGCAGCGTGCGTTGCCAGCCATCGACCAGATCGGTACGCGTCATCGTCAATAGCAGCAAGGCCATCAGTCCCACGGCCAGCGCACAAAGTTGGGTCAGCGTTGCGGCTCGACGGCGCACCAGACCCGCCAGGGCAAAGCGCAGTGCGGGCGACCCGCCCAGGCGGGGACGCAAGCGGCCCAGTAGCGCCAGACATGCCCATCCCGCCAACGCGAACGAAGCAAATGCCCCCAGAAACCCAGCCGCCACCGTCGCACCCAGACGAGCGTCTCCCGCGAACCACCAGATGATGGCGGCAAAGCCCAGCGCACCCACGCCATATCCGGCCAGACTACGCATAGCCAAAGGCGGATCGTCCCGGCGCAGCACGCTGGCCGGCGGCACATCACGCAGGCGCGCCACCGAAGGCATCGCGAAACCGAACAACAGCCACAAGCCCACCGCCACACCCTGCAAAGCCGAAATCGGTCGGGGCGCGGGCAAGGCGGTTTCGATCAAGCCATCCAGCGCTTGAATCAACAGGCTATGCACCCCCAGCCCGATCAAGGCACCGACCACCGATGCGAGCAGGCCGATAGCGGCGAACTCGGCCAGCAGCATACGCGTGATCTGCGCCTGGCTAGCTCCCAGACAACGCATGACCGCCATGCCATCACGATGGCGCAGCATGAAGCGGCGCGCCGACAGCGCGACCGCCACCGCCGAAATCAACACCGCCAACAAGGCGACCAAGGCTAGAAATCGCTGCGCCCGGTCGAGTGCGCGACGCACTTCGGGCCGCGAAGTCTCCAAGGTATCCAGGCGCTCGCCCTTGGCCAGGCGAGGTGTGACCCAGTTGGCGTAGTCGCCGATCGCCTCTGGTGGCCCCGCCAACAGGACGTGATAGTCGAGTCGAGCCCCCGGCCCTAACAAATTGGTCGCGGGCAGATCGGCACTGTTGATCAGTGCACGCGGCGCCACGTTGACGAACTGCATGCCTCGATCCGGCTCGTAAGTGACCACCCGGGTGACCGTGAGGTCGATGTCGCCCAATTGCACGACATCACCCATGCCGATGTTCAGCATGCCAAGTAGCTGCGCATCGATCCATACCGTTCCGGGCGCAGGCATGCCCCCCTCCTGGATCGTGCCACCCACCGGCCGGTCGGCGCTACGCAAGGTGCCACGCAAGGGATAGCCCTCCGGCACCGCCTTCAGCGAAACCAACTGCGAGATATCGCCAGCGCTGGCCATGGAAGGAAACTGCACTGTCGTGATGGCGCTCAGGCCACGTTTCAGCGCTTCATGCGTGTACTGTGCCGCAGGCGCGTGGTCGCTGTCGATCTTGAGGTCGGCGCCCATCATCTGGCCGGCATCGCGCTCGAGCGCCCGGCCAACACGGTCGGCCAGGAAACCGACGCTGGTCACCGCCGCGACAGCGATAATCAATCCAAGCAACAGCAGGCGCAGTTCACCGGCACGCGCATCACGCCACAACATAGCCAAGCCCAGGCGCCATCCGGCGGGCGGGCGAGTCGAAGATGAGAGAACAGCATCAGGGCGCATGGCAGATCCGGACAAATCCCGCAAACGGCGGGCATCGATGAGCAACAGGTATCTTAGCCTGTGCCAATGTGGATAAGTTCCGCTCGAACGCGGGGCGAGCCTAGACAAGCATCAGCAACACGGTGGCGAACACCATGGCCGCGAAGCAGGCGCGTAGCCGTCGCTCCGGCAATCGCAACGCCAACCTTACGCCTTGCGACACGCACAGCACGCTACCCAACGCCAAGGGTACCCCGACGCTCCAGTCGGCTTGGCCCGCCCATGTATAGGTGGCGAGCGCGATCGTCGAGCCGGGAATGATCATCGTGAGCGCCAGCGCCTGGGCGTTGGTTTGCGTGTACTTGAAGTAGGTCGTCATCAAGGGCACCACGAGAATCGCCCCGCCAACCCCGAAAAAACCGCCTAGCAAGCCCGCAGCGCAACCAATGGCCGCGCCTATCAGGGGAGACAGGCGCGGGGCCTGACGCGCGTGCCCCACGCCGGCCAGCTTACGGGCTGCACGCATGTTGTAGGTTTGCCAGGTGTAGAACAAGCCGACGGCCAGCAGAAAGCCGGCAAAGCTGCGGCGCAAGACAATCGGATCGGCGCCCAAGGCCAGATGCGCACCCAGGAACGTGAAGCAGACTGCGGTCGCCGCACCCGCAGCGGCGACCCGCCAGTCGATGCGCGAATTCTGGTTGTACTTGCGCACCGCCATCAGCACGGTGGGCAGAATCAGGATCAGCGCCGTTCCCTGCGCCAACTGTTGAGGCATTCCCAATATCAGCGCCATGGCGGGTATGGCGATCAAGCCACCACCGATGCCCAGCAGGCCACCCAACAGGCCGATCACTGCGCCCGCGGCTAAACAGCCCAAAGTGATGAGCACGAGCATCGTGGCCTACTGGAGTTTTTGCAAGGCGTCTTCCAACCGATCGACCGCCCAGATCTCCAGGCCCTCGATAGGTTGCCGCGGCGCATTGGCCTTCGGAATCAGCGCCACGCTGAAGCCCAGCTTGCCGGCCTCGCGCAGACGCTCCTGGCCGCGCGGCGCGGGCCGGATCTCGCCCGCCAGTCCAATCTCGCCAAACGCCACCAATCCGCGGGGTAGAGGACGGTCGCGCAGCGACGACATGATGGACAACAATACCGGCAAATCGGCCGCCGGCTCGCCGATGCGAACTCCGCCAACCGCGTTAACGAACACGTCTTGATCGTAAGTAGCGACGCCTGCGTGGCGGTGCAAAACCGCCAACAACATGGCCAGACGATTACCCTCGACGCCTACGGTCAACCGTTTGGGATTGGGTGCATGGGTCTGATCGACCAAAGCCTGAATCTCGACCAGTAGCGGCCGAGAACCCTCTTGGGTGGCCATGACGCAGGCCCCAGCCACGTGCCGGTCGTGTTGCGACAAAAACAGCGCCGAGGGATTCGCGACGCCGCGCAAGCCTCGGTCGGTCATGGCGAACACGCCCAGTTCGTTGACCGCGCCATATCGATTCTTGAACGCACGCACCAATCGAAACGACGAATGCGTATCGCCCTCGAAATACAGGACGGTATCGACGATGTGCTCCAGCACACGCGGCCCTGCCAACGTGCCATCTTTGGTGACGTGACCGATCATCACGATGGTGATGCCGGTTTGCTTGGCCAGACGGGTCAGTTGCGCGGCACATTCACGCACCTGCGATACCGAGCCGGGCGCAGCGGTCAATTGGCCGCTATACAAGGTCTGAATGGAATCAACCACCGCCACCTTGGGCTTGACCTGTGCCAAAGCGGCCTGGATGGACTCCAGCCGAATCTCGGCCAGCAGATCAATACGGTCACCGCTCACGCCCAGACGACGGGCGCGCAAGGCCACCTGCTCGGCCGATTCTTCGCCAGTGACATACAGCACCGGGGTGCTTTCGGAGAGCGAAGCCAGGGCTTGCAACAGCAGTGTGGATTTACCGATGCCAGGATCGCCGCCGATCAGAACGACTGCGCCCGGCACCAGACCGCCGCCCAGCACTCGGTCGAACTCGTCAATGCCGGTGGGTTGGCGAGGTGTCTCGCGGGCTTCGATCTTGGCGAGGTTTTGCACCGGTGCCGAACCCGCCAGGGAGGCAAACCGGTGAGTGTTGGCGACAGCGGGAGCTTCGACCGACTCTTCCAGCGTATTCCAGGCGTCGCAATGCGGGCACTGACCCTGCCATTTAGGACTGGAACCGCCGCATTCGCTGCAAACGTAAACGGTGCGTGTCTTGGCCATCTTGGGGCTCAGGCCCGTCCGCCCAGGCTACCGCCGCCATCCACACCCAACACCTGACCGGTGATGAACCCCGCTTCGTCCGACAACAAGAAGGCAATGGCAGCGGCCACATCGGCCGGTGTGCCCAGGCGCTTGAGCGGCACCGAGGCCAACGCCCGTTTCTCGGCGTCGCTGCCGATAGGACGAGTCCGACGGAACAGTTCGGTTTCGATGGGGCCAGGAGCGACGGCGTTGACCGTCACGCCGAATTCGGCCAATTCGAGCGCCCAGGCCCGCGTCAACCCCACCAGTGCGCTCTTGGCGGCAGCGTAGCTGCTGCGCTCGTAGGCACCGTGGATCACACGACTGCTGACGTTGACGATACGCCCCTCGCCCCGCAGCTTCATCGAATCGACGAACGCCTGAGTGACCTGAACGGCCACCCGCACATTCAGATCCATGACATTGTAGAGCGAGGCCAGATTCACTTCGCCCAAGGGCTCGGGGATCACGCTGCCGACGTTGTTGACGACAGCGTCGATCGGAAAGCGCTCGCGAATCTCATGCAGCACGTCGGCCGTACGACCGGCATCCAACAGATCGCACGCAAACAAATAACCGGGAAAATCGAGATCGTCGGTATGACGGGCGATACCCACCACATGGCAACCCTGATCGGCCAGCCGCTGGCTGAGCGCCCAGCCAATGCCTTTGGTCGCACCGGTGACCAGCACGCATTTGTCTTTCATAGGGAACTCCTACACATGGCGACGGGGCACCCGGGGGGCGATCGCACACAGCAATTCATAACCAATGGTACCGCTATGGCGCGCCACCTCGCCGACCGGCGGGCCACCCTCGCCCCACAGCACGACGGGCGAATTGACGTCGGCATCGGGCACCGGCGTCAGATCGACCATCAACATGTCCATGGATACCCGACCAATCAATTGGGTGGGACGGCCCGCCACAGTGACGGGCGTGCCGTCGGCGGCATGACGCGGATAGCCGTCGGCATAGCCGCAGGCCACGACGCCGATTCGCATCGGCGCGCTGGCGGAGAACCGGCTGCCGTAGCCAATCGCCCCTCCCAGGGGCACATTCTGAACAGCGATGATGCGCGAACGCAGCGTCATCGCCGGACGCAAATCGAAATCGGCGGCGGGCTGCTCGTCGAACGGCGAATCGCCGTACAGGCAGATACCGGGGCGTACCCAGCGCGGTTGATCGTCGCGCACAAAGGCCACTTCAGCATAGCGCAGGGTAGCCGCCGAATTGCATACCGATACGGGACCGGGCAAACCGGTGACCTCGGCATCGAATATCGCCATCTGACCTGCCACGCCCTGGATGCCGTCGGCGTTGGCGAAATGGGTCATCTTGCCGACGTGTCCCAGCACGCCTCGGGCCGCCAGCGCCTGAGCGCGCTCGAATGCCTGGCGGTAGGCTTGGGGCGAAAATCCCAGCCGGTTCATGCCGGTGTTCATTTTGACGAAGGCATCGATGCGACGACCGACGCGGGCACGCTCCAGCATGGCCAACTGAGCATCGTTATGGATGGACGTGGTCAAGTGGTAGCGATCGAGCAACTCGATATCGGCGACCTCGAAAAAACCTTCCAGCATCAGGATGGGACCGACCCACCCTGCCTCGCGGCAGCGCACGGCTTCGGCGAAATCCAGCATGGCCAAGCCTTGAGCGGCCGCGAACGCGCTGACGGCACACTCGATGCCGTGACCATAAGCATTGGCCTTGACCACCGCCCATATCGACGGCGGACGTGCCCCCGTGGCGGCCGCGGTCGCTTCCAGACGGGTGCGCACCGCTGCCAAATTATGGGTAAGTGCGCTGGCGGAGATATCTACGGATATTGGACGGGGCATGATGCGTATCGTTCGTGTTGGCGCAAGTCTAACCCGACAGTCCCGGCACAAGCGAGAGACGCAAGGCCAAAAATAGTTGAAAATGTCACAGCCGATCCAGGCTACACGCTGACACTCAATGGCCGTCGATCACTACGAGAACTTTCCTGTCGCCTCCATCTTGCTCCCGCCGCGCCTGCGCGGAGCGGTGACCGACATCTACCGCTTTGCCCGCTCGGCCGACGATATTGCCGACGAGGGTCAGGCCACCAACGCCGTGCGCCTGGCGCACCTGGGCGACTACCGCTCCGAGCTGCATCGAATCGGTGCTGAACACCATCGATTCGGCCCGGGAATGCCGGAGCTCGCCCCCATTTTCGAACCATTGGCCGCGACCATCCGGCAGCACCAACTGCCGATCACTGCGTTCTTCGATTTGTTATCTGCATTCGAGCAGGACGTCATCCAGACGCGCTACTCCTACTACGACGATCTGCTGGACTACGCCAGCCGCTCGGCCAATCCGGTGGGCCGCCTGATGCTGCATCTCTATCACGCCGCCACACCAGAGAATCTGGAGCAATCGGATGCCATCTGCACCGGCTTGCAACTGGTGAACATGTGGCAGGACGTACAGATCGACTGGCGCAAGGGCCGTGTTTACCTGCCGCAAGAAGATCTGGATCGGTTTGGCGTGACCGAGTCCGACATCGACACGCGTCGATTGACGCCGCGCTGGAGCGCACTAATGCAGTTTGAAATCCAACGAACGCGCGCACTGCTACACTTCGGCGCTCCGCTTGCGCACCGCATTCCCGGTCGCGCCGGTTTCGAATTGCGGCTGGTCGTGCTTGGCGGGCTGCGTATTCTGGAACGCATCGAGGCGGCCCGCTTCGATGTCTTTATGAACCGCCCGATATTGGGCAAAGCCGATTGGTTCACGATATTTTGGCGAGCCGCATTTCGATATGACACCTGACGAGTACTGCCAGGAAAAAGCCGCCAAGAGCGGGTCCAGCTTTTACTACTCTTTCCTGTTTCTGCCGCCCGAGCGACGCCGCGCCATTACCGCGCTGTATGCCTTCTGCCGTGAAGTAGACGACGTGGTGGACGAGGCGACCGATCCATCGCTGGCTCGCGTAAAACTGGCTTGGTGGCGCACGCAGGTCGACCAATTATTCGCCGGGCAAGGCGAGCATCCCGTCATGCGTGCTCTAGCCCCCCATCTGGCCTCCTGTGGGATCACCGCCGAGCGGCTGCACGCCGTCATCGAAGGCATGGAAATGGATCTCGACCAGACTCGCTACCTGGACTGGCCCGGTTTACGCAAGTATTGCTGGCACGCCGCCGGTGTCGTGGGCGAATTGTCTGCCGGGGTGTTCGGCTATACCGACCCGAAGACACTCGAATATGCCGAGAAACTGGGCCTGGCGTTTCAGATGACCAACATCATCCGCGACATTGGCGACGATGCTCGCCGCGGCCGCATCTACTTGCCGGTCAACGAAATGCAGCAGTTCGATGTCAAGGCCAACGAGATCATCGACGGCACCTACTCCGATCGATTCGTTGTGCTGATGCGCTTTCAGACCGAACGGGCACGGGCGTTGTATCGCGAGGCCATGCAACTGCTGCCTGAAGTGGACCGCCGCGCGCAACGGCCGGGCCTGATGATGGCGGCGATCTACTACGCGCTGCTCGACGAAATCGAGCGTGATCAGTGGCAGGTGCTGCATCAACGAATTTCGCTGACACCCTTGCGCAAGCTGCTTCTCGCCTGGCGGATCTGGGTCGGCGGCGGCCGCGGTTTCGTGCGGCGGTTGGCCCGATGAAACTGGCGGTCGTCGGTGCGGGCTGGGCAGGGCTTGCCGCTGCCGTAGACCTCAAAGCCTATGGCCATGAGGTGTCGGTGTTCGAAGCGGCCCATACGCCGGGCGGACGCGCACGGCGGGTGGCCCGTCTGACCTGGGGCACTCCGCTGGACAACGGTCAACACATCCTGCTCGGTGCCTACACCGAAACGCTGGCGCTGATGCGTCAGCTGGATCGCGACGTCGATCAAATGCTGTGGCGCTTGCCCCTGCAATGGGGGGCCTTCGACGGCGCGGTCACTTTGCGTGCGCCGCGCTGGCCCGCCCCCTTTCATGCCATGTGGGCCTTGCTGACCGCGCGCGGCCTGACGGTCACCGATCGGTGGGCGGCGACCCGTATGATGATGCACGTGCGCAAGCTGGCCATCGACACGATCCCGACCGACATGACTGTGGCCAAATGGCTTGCGAACTTGCGTCAGCCGCCAAGTTTGATTGGCGCATTATGGTCGCCGCTGTGCCTTGCGGCATTGAATACGCCCATCGTCATGGCGAGCGCCCAACTTTACGCGCGGGTGTTGCGCGACAGTCTGAGCACGACGCGCGAGGCCAGCGATCTGTTGCTGCCTCGTACCGATCTATCGGCGGTGTGGCCCGACGCCGCAGCCCGGCACGTTCGGATGCGGTATGGCAGCACCGTTCGCACCTTGCACTGGGGCGACGACACCGTCGTCTTGAACGGCGAAGAATTCGATGCTGCGGTGCTGGCCATTCCGCCATCGGCAGTGGCCAGACTGCTCGACCCGTATGCACGCACGCCGTCGGCAGCGGGTTTGCTCAAGCAATTGCAGGCGTTCGACTACATGCCGATCGCGACCCTGGTCTTGAGATTGGCGCAACCTTATCGACTACCCATGCCGATGATGATGTTGCGCGAAGACCCTGCTCGCGGTCATGACGGGCAATGGGTCTTCGACCGAACGCGTATGCTGGATCAAAGCAATGGTGGCGAGCTGGCGATAGTCGTCAGCGCGGCTCAAGGTTTGAGTGAACGCGATCGCGATCAAACGGTGCAACACCTGATCGAGCAATTACGCGAACAAGCGCCCCGCCACCTGCCCTTGCCAGCGGTGATCGCCAGCGAGCTTTTTATCGAAAAACGCGCAACGTTCGCGGCATTGCCGGGCTTGGCCCGGCCAGCAAACCGCACGCCGTGGCCGCGGCTAGCGCTGGCAGGCGACTGGACCGACACCGGCTACCCCGGCGTATTAGAAGGTGCTGTGCGCAGCGGCCGACAGGCAGCGCGCTTGTTCAAGGTGCGTCCCGGCTGAGGATTCGAGCCGGATCGATATGCGTCGATCGATTTACGTCAATCGATTTGGCGCGACGGCACTGAACCAAACGTCCGAACCGCTCAAGCCGATACGAGGTTTTTCAAGGGTTCACCTGCGATCAAACGCATCACATTACTCAGAAAGCACGTGATCGTGGCATCGATGGCCTCAGGCGACCATCCGGCAACGTGCGGAGTGAGTACCAAATTCGGACAATCCAACAAATCCTTGGGCGCGGCGGGTTCACTTTCGTAAACGTCCAGCGCGGCACCGGCAAGCGAACCGTCAATCAGTGCTTGCGCCAAAGCTCGTGTGTCGACGACGCTACCCCGTGCGATATTGATCAAATAGCCGCTCGGGCCCAATGCTTTCAACAGTGCGGCATCGACCAGATGCCTGGTTTGCGCGCCGCCTGGCGTCGCGATCACCAGAAAATCGGCCCAATCGGCCAACGCGAGTGTGCTGTCGAAATAGCGGAAATCGGTATCGTCCCGACGGCGGCGGTTGTGATAGCCCACCGCCAGATCGAAAGCCTGCGCCCGCCGTGCGATGTGACGTCCGATGGTGCCCAAACCCAAGATACCCAGGCGCTTGCCCGAAACGCCTGGCTTGATTGAAATTTCGGTGCGCCATACGCCCTCGCGCGTCAATCGGTCGAGCGTCGGAATATCGCGCACCACAGCCAGCAGCAAGGCCATGGTGTGATCTGCCACGGCCACATCGTTAGTTCCCGCGCCATTGGTAACCGGTATGCCCCGGGCTTGGGCTGCCGCCATATCGATCAGTTCGTAGCCGGCCCCCAAGGCGCTGATCAATTTCAAACGAGGCATGGCGGCGATTTCTTCGGCGGTCAGGCCGGTGGAACCGATGGTCAACAATACGTCGACTCGAGCGCCCTCGGTGGCGATCAGGCGCTCACGCGCAACGGGCGTCGCGGCATCGACAAACTCGGCATGCTCGGCTATGCGACGCTGATGCTCGTTCGATACCTTACTCAAAGAGAGAACGACGGGTTTGATGGAAGTCTCCGGATGGGATAGGCGTCATATCGCCTCGCGTAACGGAATCAATTGGCGGCGTGTGTCTCGATATAGCGCCGCACCGCCTGCACGTCGCACGGCAGCTCCTGCACACGCTGCGGCAAGGACTCCAGTCCGATCAGCGAGGCAGGCACAGGCGCAGGCTGACCCAGGGCCTCTTCGATCACCTCGGAGAACTTCGCCGGCAGTGCCGTTTCCAGCACCAGCATCGGCACGCCGTCCTCGACATGCTCGCGCGCGACCTTCACGCCATCGGCCGTGTGCGGATCGATGACTCGGCCAGTCGCGGCATGCACGGCCTGAATCGTGGCGATCCGGTCGGCGTGCGTGCTGACGCCGGAGACAAAACCGAACTCTGATTCGAATCGACCGCGCTCGGCCGACAGATCGAACTGGCCGGTGCGCGCGACTTCGTCCCACAACGCGGCAACCCGCTTAGGATCTCGACCCACGAAGTCGAACACGAAGCGCTCGAAGTTCGATGCCCGCGAGATGTCCATGGACGGGCTGGACGTCGCGTAGGTCTGCGCAGCGGGCCGCGGGCGATACACGCCGGTGCGGAAAAACTCTTCCAACACATTGTTCTCGTTGGTAGCCAAAACTAGACGACGAATCGGCAGGCCCATCTGACGAGCGATATGTCCGGACAGGATGTTGCCGAAATTGCCCGACGGCACGGCGAACGACACTTCCTGGCCCGGCGCGGCGGTCGCGCGCAACCAGCCGTGGAAGTAATACACCACCTGTGCGGCAATGCGCGCCCAGTTGATCGAATTGACGGCACCCAGGCGGAATCCCGTCTTGAACGCCAGATCGCCCGACAAAGCCTTGACGATGTCCTGACATTCGTCGAATACGCCATCGACCGCGAGGTTATGGATATTGGCGTCTTGCAAGGAATACATCTGCGCACGTTGGAACGCGCTCATGCGGCCTTGCGGCGACAGCATGAAGACGGATATCCCACGCTTGCCGCGCAAGGCATACTCGGCTGCCGAGCCGGTATCGCCCGATGTCGCTCCGACGATATTCAAGGTGGCGTCGCGACGCGTCAGGACATACTCGAACACCTGCCCCAGAAACTGCATGGCCATGTCTTTGAAAGCCAGCGTCGGGCCTTCGGACAAGCCCAACAGCGTCAGACCGTCATTCAGCGGCTTGAGCGGAACGATTTCGTCCTGCCCACCGAACGACTCGGCTGGGTAGGCAAGACGCGTCAGTTCGCGCAGATCTTCCGTTTCGATATCGGTCGCGAACAAGCCCAGTACTTCGGCCGCTAGTGCCGGATAGGACAGCGCGCGCCAACGCTCCAGCGTGTCGGCCGTCACCTGGGGCAATTGCTCGGGCAGCGTCAAACCGCCATCAGGTGCCAATCCTTCGAGCAAGATGTCGGAGAACGGCTGGGGCGTCATGCCGCCACGGGTCGAGATGTATTTCATGACAGGCTTTCCATACGCAGGCGAGTGACTTTGGAACACACGAACGGCAGGGCCTCGGTCAAGGCGATCGCACGATCGACATCGCCTTCGATGGCTTCGTGCGTCAGGAAAATGATCTCGGCGCGGGCTTCGCCCTGCGGCTGCTGCAACATCGAACCGATGGAAATCCGTTGCTCGGCCAACAGGCGCGCCAGATCGGCCAGCACGCCCGGACGGTCTTCCACGGTGACGCGCAGGTAGTAGGCACTGCGCACCTGAGCCATCGGCAGAATGACGGTGTCGGCCATTGCATCGGGCTGAAACGCCAGATGCGGCACCCGGTTGTGCGGGTAGGCGGTGTGCAGGCGCGTGACATCGACCAGATCGGCCACCACGGCCGAAGCGGTGGGTTCTTCCCCCGCGCCCTGGCCGTAATACAAGGTCGGGCCCACGGCATCGCCCGAGACCAGCACCGCATTCATGGCACCCTCGACATTGGCCAGCAAGCGCTCGGACGGGATCAGCGTCGGATGCACACGCAACTCGATGCCATCGGGCCGGCGGCGGGTAATGCCCAGCAGTTTGATGCGATAGCCCAGGCGCTCGGCGTGAGCGATGTCTTCCTGGGCGAGTTGGCTGATGCCTTCGATGTAGCAACGGTCGAACTGCACCGGCACGCCAAAGGCCAGCGATGCCAACAAGGTCAGTTTGTGCGCGGCGTCGACGCCCTCGATATCGAAAGTGGGATCGGCCTCGGCATATCCCAGGCCCTGCGCATCGGCCAAGGCGCGATCAAAAGGCAGGCCGCGGGCGCGCATTTCCGACAGAATGAAATTGGTGGTGCCGTTGATAATGCCGGCCAGCCACTGAATGCGATTGGCCGTTAGTCCTTCACGGATCGCCTTGATGATGGGAATGCCACCGGCCACTGCGGCCTCGAAGGCAACCATCACGCCGCGTTCGGAAGCCGCAGCGAATATCTCGTTGCCATGTTTGGCCAGCAGCGCCTTATTGGCAGTGACCACATGCTTGCCATTGGCGATGGCTTCCAGCACCAGCTCACGCGCCGGCGAAATACCGCCGATCAGTTCGACCACGATATCGATTTCCGCGTCTTGCACCACCGCCCGCAAATCCTGAGAAATTCGCACCGATGCGCCCACGCGTGCACGAGCGCGCTCGACGTTGCGGGCCCCCACATGCGTAATCTCGATGCTGCGCCCTGCACGGCGAGCGATTTCAGACGCGTTTCGCGCCAAGACGTTCCAGGTGCCGCCACCGACAACGCCCGACCCCAACAGACCCACTTTCACTGCGTTCATTTGACGATACCGTCCTTGCGGAACATTTCCTTGATGCCGCGCACCGCTTGACGGGTGCGCTGCTCGTTTTCGATCAGGGCGAAACGGACATACTCGTCGCCATATTCGCCGAAACCGATACCCGGCGAGACAGCCACCTTGGCCTCGGCCAACAGGCGCTTGGCGAACTCTAGGGATCCTTGCGCCAGATACGGCTCGGGAATCCTGGCCCAGATGTACATCGAAGCCTTGGGAATATCGACCATCCAACCGGCCTCATGCAAGCCACGCACCAGCACGTCGCGCCTCGCCTTGTATTGGGCGACGACCGCATCGACGCCGTCTTGCGGACCGTTCAGTGCTTCAATGGCCGCCACCTGGATCGGCGTGAACGTGCCGTAGTCGTGATAGCTCTTGATGCGCGCCAAGGCATTCACCAGCTCTGCGTTACCCACCATGAAGCCGATACGCCAGCCGGCCATGTTGTAGCTCTTGCTCATGGTGAAAAACTCGACGGCGATATCGCGCGCACCCTCGACTTGCATGATGGACGGCGCGACATAGCCATCGAAGGTGATGTCGGCGTAGGCCAGATCGTGCACCACCAGGATGTCGTGCTCCTTGGCCAGAGCCACCACGCGCTCGAAGAACGACATGTCGACGCATTGCGCCGTCGGATTGCTGGGAAAGCCCAGAATCATCATCTTCGGCTCCGGAATCGACTCGCGTACAGCGCGTTCGAGCTCTTCGAAGAAATCGACGCCCGGAGTCATGCGAACCGAACGAATATTGGCGCCGGCGATCACCGCGCCGTAAATATGAATGGGGTAGCTGGGGTTGGGCACCAGCACCGTGTCGCCCTGGTCCAGCGTCGCCAGCATCAGGTGCGCCAGGCCCTCTTTGGAGCCGATGGTGACGATGGCTTCGCTATCGGGATCGAGTGTGACCGCATAACGACGCTGATACCAGTCGCAGATCGCCTTGCGCAGACGCGGAATACCTTTGGAGACCGAATAGCCGTGCGTATCGTCGCGCGTGGCCACTTCCACCAGCTTATCGACGATATGCGGCGGGGTCGCGCCATCGGGATTACCCATGGACATATCGATGATGTCCTCGCCACGCCGCCGGGCGGCCATCTTCAACTCACCGGTTATGTTGAAGACATACGGCGGCAGCCGTTCAATGCGCAAGAACTTTCTCCGTTCAATGCGCAAGAACTTTCTCATGACTCATCCCAAAGCGCCCCAGGCGCGGTATCGGCAGCAAACTCGTTAATCTAGCGCAAGCCGCCGCCCCCGGCAAATGCCATACAAGGAAGTAGGGCAATCGTCATACGCGCAAGCCGCGCGTTGCGCTATTATCGGATCAACAACGACGGAGTCATGATTGAAGCTGCATTCGGACCCTTCCTCCGCATTGAACACGGTCACCGCCTATGGCGACGACTATATCGAAGTAAACCTGGTGCGTTACGCGCACGCCGTCTGGTTTGGTCCCGAAGGGGCCATCCACCCCTGGCCGGTACGCACGATGGCCGAAGTCACCGCCGCCACGCTACGCGATCCGGCCGGCCTGATCGCCGCCCCCGCCGATCCCATGGCGTTTCTGGACGCGACCGACGGACCTGTGGGCGATATTGCCAGCCCCGACTCGCCCGAAGTCCTGATTTTGGGTACCGGATCGCGCCAGCACTTTTTGCATCCTGCCGTCTTCGCCCCGCTCACCCGGGTGGGCATCGGTGTCGAAACCATGGACACCCAGGCGGCAGCTCGCACTTACAACATTCTGATGTCCGAGGGCCGACGCGTGGTCGTCGCCCTCATGCCCATGGCCGGAGCCCTTGAATGACCCCTACCCGCATCGGCAAACCTGCCCCCGAATTCACCGCCGACAGCACGATCGGCCCAATCGACCTGGCCCAGTGCCGTGGCCGCGCGGTCGTCTTGTATTTCTACCCGAAGGACAATACGCCGGGTTGCACCACCGAGAGCCAGGATTTCCGCGACCTGCATGCCGAGTTTTTGGAGGCAGGCACCGTGGTGATCGGGATTTCGCGCGACACCCTGAAATCGCACGACACCTTCAAGACAAAGTACAACCTGCCCTTTGCTCTTATCTCCGATACCGACGAAAGCGTCTGTAATTTGTACGGCGTCATGAAGCAGAAGAACATGTACGGCAAACAAGTCCGTGGGATCGAGCGCAGCACCTTCCTGATCGACGCCTATGGCGTGCTGGTTCAGGAGTGGCGCGGCCTGCGGGTGCCCGGACACGCCAAAGAAGTGCTGCAAGCGGCCGCCAGCATCGGCTGAGTCGGTCGCACGTTTTATCCCTCTGTAAACAGGCGAAGTCAGCCGGCCCATCAACGAGAGTGACCTTATGCCGCTTCCCAAGTTGCCCACCCGTCCCGCAGCCATCCTGAACTTCCCCAGCGGCGAAACCCTGACGCTCGACTCACAGCAAACCGATGAATCCGCCGCCCGACGCCCGTCGGGTCGAAAAACCGTGACAGACCAGCCCGATCCGGTTCAGCCCGAGCTGGCCGGCCTGGCCGCCGGCGCCAGCCCGAGCGCTGCACGCACCCGCAAACGATCCGGCCAAGCGGTAGCCACCGGTGCAGGCACCGATGCCGCGCCCGCCTCGATGACGCCTGCCGCCCGACAGGTGTCGGCACCCGACGCACGAACCGCCGACTCGGCGAGCGCAACGGCGGCGCCCAAGCGCACCGCTTCGCGCAAAGCAGGCTCGGCCACCATCGAGTCGCCCAGCCGCCCCGCACGTAAAGGCACACAAACCCAAAAGCTGTTCGTGCTGGATACCAACGTACTGCTGCACGACCCCTCCAGCCTGTTCCGATTCGAAGAGCACGACGTCTATCTGCCCATGATGACGTTGGAAGAACTCGACCATCAGAAGAAAGGGATGTCGGAGGTCGCGCGCAACGCCCGTCAGGTCAGCCGCTCGCTGGACGCGCTGGTGGCCGAAGAAGCCGATCTGGACGACGGTTTGCCGCTGGCCAAGCTGGGCAACCGCGACGCTCAGGGCCGCCTGTTCTTCCAGACCAATGCCATTCACAGCACCCTGCCTGCCGACCTGCCCATGGGCAAGGCGGACAATCAGATTCTGGGCGTGGTGCAGGCACTGCAAGATCTCTATCCCAAGCGTGACGTCGTGCTGGTGTCCAAAGACATCAACATGCGCTTGAAGGCCCGCGCACTGGGCATGGCGGCGGAAGATTATTTCAACGACCACGTCCTGGAAGATTCCGACCTGCTGTATTCCGGCATCACCCAATTGCCGGAAGACTTCTGGAACAAACACGGCAAAGACATCGAGTCGTGGCAACAAGGCGGCACCACGTTCTATCGGATCCGTGGCCCCTTGTGCAGCCAATTCGTGGTGAACCAGTTCGTGTTCCTCGACGGCCAGATGCCGCTGCATGCGCAGGTGCGCGAGGTCAACGGCAAGACCGCCGTGCTGGCCACGCTGCGCGACTATACCCATGGCAAGAACAACGTCTGGGGCATTACCGCACGCAACCGCGAACAGAATTTCGCGATGAATCTGCTGATGAACCCGGATTGCGATTTCGTCTCGCTGCTGGGTCAGGCGGGAACCGGCAAGACGCTGCTGGCGCTGGCCGCCGGTCTGACGCAAGTACTGGAAACCAAGCGATACACCGAAATCATCATGACCCGTGTGACCGTACCGGTCGGCGAGGACATCGGTTTCCTGCCGGGCACCGAAGAAGAAAAGATGATGCCGTGGATGGGCGCGCTGGAAGACAACCTGGACGTGCTGAATCTGGGCGACGGCGAAGGCGGCAACGATTGGGGCCGCGCGGCCACCATGGATTTGATTCGCTCGCGGATCAAGGTCAAGTCCTTGAACTTCATGCGTGGCCGGACGTTCCTGAACAAGTATCTGATCGTGGACGAAGCGCAGAACCTCACGCCCAAACAAATGAAGACGCTGGTCACGCGTGCCGGCCCTGGCACCAAAGTGGTCTGCCTGGGCAACATTGCCCAGATCGACACGCCTTATCTGACCGAAGGGAGTTCGGGATTGACCTTCGTGGTCGATCGTTTCAAGGGCTGGCCCCACTCCGGTCACATTACCTTGCAACGCGGCGAACGCTCGCGTCTGGCCGATTACGCCGGAGATGTCCTTTGAGCGTGCTGCCCGTCGGCATCACCCTGGGCGACCCGGCCGGCATCGGACCGGAAATCGTCCTGAAGTGCATCGCGCAAGGCTTGCCTGCCCCGACCGTGGTGTATGGCGACCCCGGCCGGTTGGCCGAGGTCGCATGCCTGCTGGACATACCCGTGCAAGTTCGCACGATCGTCGGGCCTTTAGCCGCCACGGGTGAACCGGGTATCGTCGAGGTCATCGCAACCGGTGCCGACCTGACCGGTCTGCCCTGGGGACGGGTCGATGCGCGTGCTGGCCAGGCCGCCTACGACGCCGTGCTGGCGGCGATAGACCACGCACGCGCAGGGCAATTGCGTGCCATCGTCACCGCACCGCTGAACAAAGCGGCCATGCATGAAGCGGGATTGGACTTCCCGGGTCATACCGAGATTCTGGCCGAGCGCAGCCAAACCACCGATTTCGCCATGATGCTGGCCAACGACGAACTGCGTGTGTTGTTGGTGAACATTCACCTGCCACTGGCCGATGTGCCCGCAGCCATTAGCTTGAGCGCCGAATTGACCGCCATTCGCCTGGCCGATCGCGCCTGTCGCCAGATGGGCATCGCACACCCACGGATCGCTGTCGCAGGCTTGAATCCGCACTCTGGCGAGAACGGTAAATTCGGCCGGGAAGAGATCGACGTCATCGCCCCGGCCATCGAACAGGCGCGTGCGCTTGGGTTCGATGCCAGCGGCCCCTGGCCCGGCGACACCGTTTTCATGCGTGCGCGGCGCGGCGAATTCGACATCGTGGTGGCCCAATATCACGATCAAGGACTAATACCGGTCAAGTATCTGGGCATTGACGAGGGCGTGAACGTGACGGTGGGCTTGCCGTTCGTACGCACCAGTGTCGATCATGGCACGGCTTTCGATATCGCCGGGCAGGGCCTCGCCGACCCGGGGTCGCTACACGCCGCCTTCGTGCTGGCCTGTCGAATGAGCGCGCATCCGGTCTAGTCCGCTCGACGGGGCTTGATCGGCCGACGCCCGACTGCCCCGATCGGACTGGCCCGTCAGATCGAAACTAACCAGAAGTAAGCTCACAGGACTACAATCCGAATTCGCCCGGCACCGCGCCGGCTTCTCGTATGGCCTTCGCCCTTGCTGCGCATGCCCTCTTCGCTCTTGCCCGCCTTCGCTTCCGATGAAACGCCTGCTTCGCTTTCTCCCTGACACCTTCATTCTCCTGCTCTTGAGCGTCGTTGCGATAGCCAGTATCGTTCCAGCCTACGGCGTCGGCCTGGTGACCTTTGGCTGGATCACGAACATCGCGGTCGGCCTGTTGTTTTTTCTGCATGGCGCACGGCTATCGCGCGAGGCCATTATCGCGGGCATGACGCACTGGCGTCTGCACGGCACCATCTTCAGTGTGACCTTCATCCTGTTCCCGCTGATCGGTCTGGCACTGCAACCGCTGCTGATGCCGCTGGTGACGCCAGAGCTGTATGTCGGGGTGATGTTTTTGTGCTGCCTGCCCGCCACCGTCCAATCAGCCATCGCGTTCACCTCGATCGCGCGCGGCAACGTCCCCGCTGCGGTATGTAGCGCCTCGGTATCCAGCCTGCTCGGCATCTTCGTGACGCCGCTGCTGGTCGGAACGGTGATCGCCAACGCAGGGGCCGCACCCGTATCGTTCGATGCCGTGCTGAAGATCATGACGCAATTGCTGCTGCCCTTCGTGCTGGGCCAGATCATGCGCCGCTGGATTGGTGCCTGGGTAGCCCGCCACAAGCCCGTGCTGAAGTACGTCGACCAGGGATCGATTCTGCTGGTGGTCTATACGGCGTTTTCGCAGGCCGTCAACGAAGGACTGTGGACCAGTACGCCAGTGGGCGCCCTGTTCGGTCTGGTGGCGTGCTGCATCGTCGTACTGGCGTTGGCGCTGGGCGTGTCGCTGCTATTGGGCAGGCTTTTCCGCTTCAACACCGCCGATCAGATCACACTACTGTTTGCGGGTTCGAAGAAGAGCCTGGCGACTGGCGTGCCGATGGCACAGGTCTTGTTTGCAGGCAGTGCAGTAGGCACGATCGTGCTCCCAATCATGCTGTTCCACCAGATTCAATTGATGGTGTGCGCTTATCTGGCCAGCCGCTATGCGCGCCGCCCTTTGGAAACTGGCGAGGAAACCTGAGCGCTCCCTACGAGAGAGCGCCCTCCTCGTCGAGGTAGCGGGTTCTTGTTTTCGAGCCTGTCGCAGCGTATGCGGCAGGCTCGATTCACATCCGGCGCGAACGTTGGGCGCAAGTGCCTTAATACTGCTGTCCGGCCGTGTAGTTCAGGAATCGGGTACTCATGCCCTGGAAGGTCAGGCGTACCGTGCCGATCGGGCCGTTACGCTGCTTGCCGATGATGATCTCGGCACTGCCCTTGTCAGGCGAATCGGGGTTGTAGACTTCGTCGCGGTAAATGAACAGGATCACGTCGGCGTCCTGCTCGATAGCGCCCGATTCGCGCAAATCGCTCATCACGGGACGCTTGTTCGGGCGTTGCTCTAGACTTCGGTTCAACTGCGACAGCGCGATCAAGGGGCAGTTCAGCTCTTTCGCCAGACTCTTTAGCGAGCGGCTGATTTCCGAAATTTCAGTGGCCCGGTTCTCGCCGCCACTACCCGACATCAACTGAATATAGTCGATGATGATCAGACCGAGCTGCCCGCATTGACGGGCCAGACGCCGCGCACGGGCACGCAGATCCATGGCCGTCAGTGCTGGCGTCTCGTCGATGTAGACCTGAGCGTCCTGCATGAGTTGAACCGCATGCGTGACCCGGGGCCAGTCGTCGGCCAGTAGTTTGCCGGTTCGCATGCGATGCTGATCGAGCATCCCCACCGATCCCAGCATACGCATGGCCAATTGCACCGCACCCATTTCCATCGAGAACACGGCCACCGGCAAACCTTGCTCGATGGCGACGTGCTCGCCGATGTTCATCGAGAACGAGGTCTTGCCCATCGATGGACGGCCCGCCACGATCACCAAATCGCCTGGCTGCAAGCCGGACGTCATTTTGTCCAGATCGGCAAAGCCGGTAGGCACCCCGGTGACATCCGAATCGCTATCGCGGTGATACAGCTCGTCGATACGCTCGACCACCTGGGTCAGCAAAGGCTGAATTTCCTTGAAACCGGCGGCACCTCGTGCGCCTTCCTGCGCGATCTGAAACACGCGCGACTCGGCTTCGTCCAGCAGTTGACGCGCTTCCTTGCCTTGGGGATTGAACGCAGCCGCCGAAATTTCGTCGGCAATCGACACCAGCTTGCGCAGCATCGAACGTTCGCGCACGATTTCGGCGTAGCGGCGGATGTTGGCCGCCGATGGGGTATTGTGCGCCAGGGCGTTCAGATAGGCCAAACCGCCCACCTCTTCGCTCTTGGCGGCGCTGGCCAAGGACTCGTTGACCGTGATGACGTCGGCAGGGCGCGCCAGGTTGACCAAACGAGCGATATGGGACCAGATCAGCCGGTGATCATGGCGATAGAAATCGTCTTCCTGCAAGATGTCAGTCAGACGGTCCCAGGCATTGTTATCGAGCAACAAACCGCCCAGAACAGATTGCTCTGCTTCGACGGAATGAGGTGGCACTCGAAGATAGTCGAGCTGCTGGTCGGGGGTAGCGGTCATGAGGACAATAGTAACCGTAGGCTGCGGGCGAATCGGAAGAAACCCTGTACGTCGCGCCCCGGCACCCAGCGCAGCGGCGAAAGCAGTCGCGCCGTGCGGTCGAGCACCCGGGCCACGCGCGCCAACGACCGCCGCAGCGCGGGGTCGGTATTGTGCGCCAGATAGGCATGCAACAAGCGATCGGCCAAGGCCACCGACTCATCGTCAGGAACGTGACGCAAAACCACTACCGACGATAGACATTGGTAAACGTCGTAAGCTTGCGCCAAAGACAGCGATAGGGTGGCACCGATGTTTTCTTCGAAATCCAAACGCCAGATGCAGTCGTCGCGGCGGGTCAGGTTGCGCACCTGCGCGCCGCCATGCCAATGCCCGCCCGCATGAAACGCAGCTAGATCCGTGGCGATCTCATCGATCAAGGCTCGACGGCCCACCGGATCGGCTTCACGCAACAGATAGGGGATATCCTGGCCGACGAACTCCAGCACCAACTCGCCGCTCCGGTAGCGCCATACGGCAGGCACCCGACATCCAGCCTCGGTCAAAGCACGCAGCCGCGCGGCCTCATGGGGCAAACCATTGTGGACCAGAGAACGCGGCGACGGCCACTCGCCCAATAGCAAACGACAGAACGCCGCCAGCACGCTGGCCCGAAGATAGCGCAATACATAGCTCACGCCACGCGCAAGCGATGGCTGACGGCGCTTGATCACGAAACTCACGCCATTCAGATCGGCCAGGCGGACGGATGGCTCGCGTGTCGGATCCAATGCATCCAACCAGGCATCCAGACCGGCGGGCGGCTGAACATGATGGACCGGCGATTCTTGGGACATGACTTGATTCAGCTCACGCACGTGGCTCGCGCCACAATAGAAAAAGCCGGCTGGTCGGCTAGCGACCTGCCGGCTCTCAAGCAGCCACCTGGGGATTAGGCCAGGTCGCCCTCGACTTGCACGGTGATGTCGGAGACGACATCGGGGTGCAGTGCGACGGACACGGCGTACTCGCCCACGGCCTTCAATGCACCGTTAGGCAGACGGATCTGCGACTTCTCGACGCTGTCGAAACCGGCTTTGCGCAGGGCATCGGCGATATCGGCGTTGGTGACCGAGCCGAACAGACGGCCATCGATACCAGCTTTCTGTTTGATGCTCAGTTGGAAATCCGACAAACGCTCGCCCACGCCTTGAGCGGCGACCAGCTTCTCGGCCTGAATCTTTTCCAGCTCGGCGCGGCGAGCTTCGAATTCTTTCAGAGCGACAGCCGTGGCACGGCGTGCTTTTTTCTGAGGGATCAGGAAATTGCGGGCATAACCGTCTTTGACGCGAACGACTTCGCCGAGGTTACCCACATTGACGACTTTTTCAAGCAGGATGATTTGCATGGCGGTCTCTCGATCAGTTGTGGTTGTCGGTGTACGGCAACAGAGCCAGGAAGCGCGCACGCTTGATAGCGGTGTCGAGCTGACGCTGGTAGTTGGCCTTGGTACCGGTCAAGCGAGCCGGGATGATCTTGCCATTTTCCTGGATGAAATCACGCAGCGTGTCGACATCCTTGTAGTCGATGTGATCAACGCCAGCGGCGGTGAAGCGGCAGACCTTGCGACGCTTGAACAGCGGCGACTGCATTGGTTTGCGCTTGTCGTTTTTCTTTTTGAAGAAAGCCATGATGTGCCTCTTATTGGGTTTGCCGGTCTATGAAAAAAAGTCCGGCAAGATACTTGTTCAAATGGACGTTCAGGCGACCAGCGGGTCATGCCCCGCGGTCTGGACGCGCACTCGCTGCATATGCAGCCGAAGCTTGACCGAATCTTTGCGCACCGGAGCGAGAAAGCCCTCGATATGCAGCATCGAACCCAGTTGCGTCGTGGCCAGCATGGTTGCCAGATCGCCCATTGCCAATGCACTTATCGTCAACATGACCTGGCGTTCTAGCCCGGCCTCGACAACAGTGGATTGATGAGTGAGCAGCATATCCAGCACTGGCTGGCCCGCCGGGGTGTATCGCAGGGGCTCGCATTCGAGCACTTGCGCTGACAGCTCCAGCCGGTTGATCACCTGTATGTCCTGCTAGTGAATCGCTTTGCCAATTACTCGGCGGTCGCTGCCGACGCTTCGGCCGAAGCCTTGCGGGCTTCTTCACGCTCGACCGACTTCATCATCGGCGACGCACCCTCAGGCGCGTTCTTGGTCTGAATGACCAGATGGCGCAAGACGGCGTCGTTGTAGCGGAACGAGTGCTCGAGTTCGTCCAGGGTTGCCTGGCCGCATTCGATGTTCATGCACACGTAATGTGCTTTCACCAGCTTTTGAATCGGGTAGGCCAGTTGACGACGGCCCCAGTCTTCCAGGCGATGCACCGAGCCGCTCTGGCCAGTGACAAGCGACTGATAACGCTCGACCATGGCGGGCACTTGCTCGCTTTGGTCGGGATGGACGATAAACACTACTTCGTAGTGACGCATAGTTAAAACTCCTTGAGGATATCCGGCTTACATTTCTTGGGGATTGCCAGCCACTGCCGCCCGTTACAACACCGCGCAGCTAAAACCGCAGTCACAACCGCAGTGACAACATACCGACTCAGCAACCCTACCTTTCCTGCCGGACAGCCCGTCTCATGAATATGAGGGCGAGCAAAGAAAGCCCACTATTATCACTCGCATAGCTAGAAAAAGCAAAAAGCCCGTGGTTTACGTGCCACGGGCCTCGATACGGCCTACGATACCCAGGAGCGATCCGGTGCGATACCGGACTCGCCGATCAGCCTTCGACGACGGCGTACGCCGAGTGATTGTGGATCGACTCGAAGTTTTCGGCTTCGATGAGATAGCTGCGAATACCAGCCTGTGCGCCGATTCGGGCAGCCACGTCACGCACCAGATCCTCGACGAACTTGGGGTTTTCGTAGGCACGCTCGGTGACGTATTTCTCGTCGGGGCGCTTCAACAACCCCCACAGTTCGCATGACGCCTCGGATTCGACCACCCGGATGATGTGTTCGAGATCGACCTCACCGTCCAGAACGGCCGCCACCGTCACGTGCGACCGCTGATTGTGGGCGCCATAGGCCGAAATGGCCTTGGAGCACGGACACAGACTGGTGACCGGCACCAGCACCACGAGCTCGAACTCGACCGCTTGCGCATCGGCGCGGGCGATCCACTGAACTTCGTAGTCCATCAGACTTTGCACGCCCGAGATCGGGGCCGATTTGTTGACGAAATAAGGAAACGACACGGTGATGTCGCCGCGCTCGGCATGCAGCAAGGGCAGCATCTCGGCCGCCATCACCTTGAACAGCGCGGGCGTGAGCGGCGTGCTGCGGTACTTTTCGAGTAAGGCGATGAAGCGGGACATGTGCGTGCCTTTTTCTTCGGCAGGCAAGGCGACTGTCAGCGTCCAGTTACCCACCGTCGGCGTCGCCTGACCGTCACCACCGGCGACGAGCATGGGATGCCGCACCCCGCGGATACCGACGCGCTGAATAGGAATGTGCCGGGTGTCGTGCGAGCTTTGCACGTCAGGCATGGCGAGAATCGAGTCAACGGGCGAATTCATGGCAGGCGTCGAACCTCAGTGGCGCAAACCAAAGGATCCGAAAAAATAATTAGACAGGCGCCTATTATGGCGGATTTGGCAAACGGGTGTCGCGATAACCATATTCGTGGTGGGTGTGCATCGGCATATCGAGCACTCGATGAAGGCATCGCCTGGAACCCGCCCAAAATACGCCAAACACACACCCATCATTCGCTCAGGCCGGGAATCGATTACGCACGGACTGCTCGATGCCCGAAGCATCCAACCCGAGATCGACCAGCAAACGCGCCTGATCGCCATGATCGATGTAGCGGTCGGGCAAGCCTAACTGCAACACCGGCTTGAGCACGCCGGCAGCGTTCAGATACTCGGCAACCGCGCTTCCCGCGCCCGCCATGATGCTGCCCTCTTCCACCGTGACAAAACCGTCATGGGTGCTTGCCAACTGTTGTAGCAATGCCTCATCCAATGGCTTCACGAAGCGCATGTCCACCACGGTGGCATCGAGCGCCTCGCCTGCGACCAACGCCGGATGGAGCAAGGTGCCAAACGCCAGGATCGCCACGCGCTTGCCCTTGCGGCGAACGACCGCCTGCCCGACGGGCACGCTGGCCAAGGCCGGATCGATGGCCGCTCCGACGCCGGCCCCGCGCGGATAACGCACCGCCGAGGGCCCGACGTGCTGATAACAGGTCGTCAGCAACAGACGGGTTTCGTTCTCGTCGGACGGCGCGGCGATCACCATGTTGGGAATACAGCGCAGATAAGCGATGTCGTAATTGCCCGCATGGGTGGCACCGTCGGCCCCCACCAAGCCCGCCCGATCCAATGCAAAAGTGACATCCAGATCTTGCAAAGCCACATCGTGAATCAACTGGTCGTAGCCGCGTTGCAGGAACGTCGAGTAGATGGCGACCACCGGCTTCTGGGCTTCGCAGGCCAGACCCGCGGCAAATGTCACGGCATGCTGTTCGGCAATGCCGACATCGAAATAACGCTTGGGAAATTTCTGTTCGAACGCCACCATGCCGCTCCCCTCGCGCATGGCGGGCGTAATGCCCACCAGGCGCTCGTCAGCGGCCGCCATGTCGCACAGCCATTGCCCAAACACCTGGGTGAACGTCGTCTTGACCGGCTTGGCGGCAGGCTGGATACCCACGGCCGGATCGAAGCGTCCAGGACCGTGATAAAGAACCGGATCGGCTTCGGCCAATTTATAGCCCTGGCCTTTCTTGGTCACCACATGCAAGAACTGCGGCCCTTTCAAGGCACGCAGATTCTGCAACGTAGGCACCAGGGCATCCAGGTCGTGACCATCGATCGGTCCGACGTAATTGAAGCCCAGCTCTTCGAACAACGTGGCAGGCGTCACCATGCCTTTGGCATGCTCTTCAAACCGTCGCGCCAGTTCGAGCACCGGGGGTACATGCTGCAACACCGCCCGCCCGACGTTTTTTGCCGTCGCGTAAAACCGCCCCGACATCAGCCTTGCCAGATACCGGTTCAAAGCCCCGACCGGAGGCGAGATGGACATGTCGTTGTCGTTCAGGATGACCAGCAAATTGACATCGGGGATGACGCCAGCATTGTTCATGGCCTCGAACGCCATGCCTGCCGACATCGCGCCGTCGCCGATCACGGCGATGTGCGAGCGTTCGATGCCGGCATTACGCGATGCGACGGCCATCCCCAGTGCCGCCGAAATGGACGTACTGGAGTGCGCCGTGCCGAAAGCGTCGTACTCGGATTCGCTGCGTTTGGGAAAACCCGACAGACCACCCGCTTGGCGCAAGGATGTCATTTGCCCCTTGCGCCCGGTCAGAATTTTGTGCGGGTACGACTGATGGCCGACATCCCAGACGATGCGGTCGTGCGGCGTGTCGAAAACCTGATGCAAAGCCAGCGTCAACTCGACCGTCCCCAGGTTGGACGATAGGTGCCCCCCGGTCGCCGATACCGACGTCAACACGAAAGCTCGCAGCTCGTCGGCGAGCTCCTTGAGCTTGCGGCGATCCAGGGCCTTGAGGTCGGCCGGGCTAGAAATGCGATCCAGAAGAGAAGTCATGCGAAGTTATTCTATGCGTAGTTCGCGCCGGGCGCATCCGGCGCCGGGGCCATCAGCGGTCGCGCAGCACGATGAAATCGGCCAGCTCGGTCAGGCGCGCAGCTTGCGTGCCCAAAGGCGCGATCGACTCCAGCGCGGCCTGGCGCAGCTCTTGCGCGAACGCCTGAGCGCCATCCAAGCCCAGCAAGGATACGTAGGTCGGTTTGTTTTCGGCGGCGTCTTTGCCCACCGTCTTGCCCAAAGCCGCAGCATCGGCCGTGACATCCAGAATGTCGTCCACCACCTGAAAGGCCAATCCGATCGCTTCGGCGTAGGCGTCCAGCGCCGCGCGGACCGACGAGCTTGCGCCCGCGACAATGCCGCCCAGGGCCACGCTGGCCTCCAGCATCGCGCCCGTTTTCATGCTGTGCGTGATCTGCAATTCGTCGCGGCTCAGGGCCCGACCCACACTTTGCAGGTCGATGGCCTGCCCGCCCGCCATGCCCTGACTGCCGCTGGCACGCGTCAGCACATGCACGGCCTGCACCACCAGCGCAGGCGCGATGGGCATCTCGGCCAATAGCTCGAACGCCAGGGGTTGCAAGGCATCGCCAGCCAGCATGGCCGTGGCTTCGTCGAACTGCACGTGAACGGTAGGCCGTCCGCGCCGCAATACGTCGTCGTCCATGCACGGTAAGTCGTCATGCACCAGGGAGTATGCGTGAATCAATTCGACCGCAGCGGCGGCATGATCGAGCGAGGCTTCGATGGCCCGCGAGGGCTGGCCGCTCTGCGAGGCCACGCCTGCGGCGTATACCAGTGCGGCACGTACCCGCTTGCCACCGCCCAGCACCGCATAGCGCATGGCTTGGTGCAGGGTAGCGGGCATATCGTCCAACTGAGGCATTTCGCGATCAAGCACGTGTTCGACGTGCAAGGCTCGGCCGGCCAGCCACGCATTGAAAGGGAGGTGATGTCGATTCATGAGCCGCTTTCTTCATCGAGATATCGCGTGTCCAGAGGCTTGAGCAACTCGCCTTCTAGCACCTTGACTTGTTGTTCGGCTTGCGCGAGCCGGTCCTGACAGGCGCGCGACAACGCAACGCCCCGTCTGTAGGCCGCCAGGGAGGCTTCCAGCGACATATCGCCATCCTCCATCGCCGCAACCAGGGTTTCGAGTTCGGCCAATGCCGCCTCGAAATCGACCGGCAAGGGCGCCTCGGCCGCAGGGCTACCTGCTGCGGACGCAGAGGTTCCCGTTGGAAGTGCGGCGGTACCCTGAGCGGTACCTTGGGCGGTATCCCGGACGGCATCTTGCGTTTGTCCGTCGTGGATGGCCGCGCTTTTGCGTGTCGTCGCCAAATGAGCTCCAGAATTGGGCCGTTGATGTCAGCCGAGCATTGTACGAGATCGCGCCCAATACGCGGACCATGAACGACAGGCAGCAAACGCTAACCCTCGGATACAGGACTGCGCCCGACGGTCTGCTAGCGTTTACACCGTGACAGACCACCCCCGCCTCTCGCCCGATACGCCCGATCGCTATGCCCGCCTGGACGCCGCTCGCTGGCTCGCCGCGCTGGCTGTCGTGCTCTTGCACAGCTCCACCGACGCCCTTAATTTAGCCGAATCGTTCGGATCGACCTCGTGGTTGGCCGCCAACGTGTACGACTCGGCATCGCGCTGGTGCGTGCCGGTTTTCGTCATGATCAGCGGCGCATTGATGCTGAACGATGGCCGCCCGACCGATTTACGCCAGTTCTACGGTCGGCGAGTGGCGCGCATTGTCGTTCCACTGGTGTTCTGGAGCCTGTTCTATTTAGCGTGGCGCAATATGCTCAGTTGGCTCGACGAAGGTCGGATCGACTGGCAGTCGAATGCGATCGTGCTGGCCAAAGGCACGCCCTACTATCACCTCTGGTATTTGTACATGATAGTGGGCTTGTATCTATTCACGCCCTTCATGCGCAATTTATATGCACGCACGAGCCCTCGGGCACGTGTGGCGTGTGCTGGCGCGATCTTGCTGGTAGCGATGCTGGACACGCTGTATCGCCAAGTCACGGGTGCCGATCCTGGATTCTTCCTGACCTGGTTTCTCCCCTACCTCGGTTATTTCGTGGCGGGCAAGCTGATCGTCGACGGCGCGCTGCGCATTCCGCGCCCCGCCTTGGTTCTGTCGGTCAGTGTGATCGTCACTGCTGCCGGGTTTTATCTGCTGTCCTCGCCTGGACAATTGCATCCCTATTTTTACAACTACTTCAGCTTGAACGTCGCGGCCATGTCTCTGGCTGCTTTTCAATTGATTGTGGATGCCCGCAAGCTGCCGCGCCTCCCGGCGCTGGGAAGACTTACATTTGGTGTGTACTTGGTGCATCCCGTGTTCATCGACTTGGCGACCCGCCTGGGTTGGTACAAAAGCGGAACGCATGACATGTGGGCCATCCCTGTGCTCGCAGCTGCGGTATTTGGCAGCTCGGCCGCATTATGTTGGGCGCTCCAACGCACCCGCGCAACTCGACGCGTGCTGTAATGAAAAAAATTAACCAAGTGGACTTTGTGCACTAAGTCTTGACATATTTGTATGAGCGGGCGTTGAAATCTATTCTGGGGTACAATCGCCCTACTGATCGGCCAGACCGACTTTTCTTCGCGCCAGAACGACATTTGCCGGGCTGGCTTTTTTTTCCACGCGGAGGGAATGATGACCGACATCGGTCGCATGGCACATGTGGTGCCGGCACGTACCCAGCTTCCTGTCAGCGCTTATTTCGACGAAGCCCGCTTTCAACGGGAGCTGGAGCTCATTTTCAAGCAGTCCTCGCAATACGTCGGCCACGAAAAACTCGTGCCTGAAGTAGGTGACTGGCGCACGCTGGTTCAAGAGTCCGGCGGGAGAGCGCTCGTGCGCAACGCACAAGGTATCGAACTGGTGTCCAACGTCTGCCGTCATCGGCAAGCGCTGATGCTGGGTGGCCAAGCAGGTAACGTCAGCGGTCCGGCCAATAGCCATGGCAATCTAAAAGCCACGGGTGGCAACATCGTATGCCCCCTGCATCGCTGGACCTATAACGACCGCGGTGAATTGCTGGGTGCGCCGCAGTTCGACAGCACCCCATGCATGAACCTTGAACGCTTCCGCTTGCGCGACTGCCACGGCCTGTTGTTCGAAGGCCCGCGCGACCCTGCAAGCGACATGGCATCGCTCTTCTCGCGCCCCGAATTCAACTTCGGCGACTACGTGCTCGATCACGTCGAAGTGCATCACTGCAACTACAACTGGAAGACCTTTATTGAGGTCTATCTGGAGGATTACCACGTCGGCCCGTTCCATCCCGGCCTGGGCAAGTTCGTCACCTGCGACGACCTGACCTGGGAGTTCAACGACTGGTACAGCCTGCAACGCGTGGGCGTGAACAGCGCGCTGGCCCAACCCGGCTCCGACGTCTATAAACAGTGGCACGATCAAGTTCTCAGCTACCGTGAGGGCGACGCCCCGGATTTCGGCGCCCTCTGGGTCACGTATTTTCCCACCCACATGATCGAGCTTTATCCGCATGTGCTGGTGCTCTCGACCCTGTATCCCAAGGGTCCGCAAGAAACCATGAACGTGGTGGAGTTCTATTACCCGGAAGAAATTGCTGCCTTCGAACGCGAGTTCGTCGAAGCGCAGCGTGCAGCCTACATGGAAACCGCTATCGAAGACGATGAAATCGCGGAACGCATGGATGCAGGCCGACGCGCATTGATGATGCGTGGCGCCAACGATGGCGGTCCGTATCAGTCGCCCATGGAAGATGGCATGCAGCATTTCCACGAATGGTATCGCCGGGTGATGGGCGAAACCGGCAGGTAAATAAAGCCTGAAACTAAAGCCTGAAGCCGACCAAGGGCCTGAAACGATTGTCATAGCGCCGATCTTTCACGGCTCGCATCGATAGGGACGTACCGGTCGATCGTCAAAGCAAAACGCCCAGGACATCTTGGGCGTTTTGCTTGTGCGGGTAAAAAATCAGCCCACTGCTACCGGACGCGCCGGATCGGCACACCATTCGCTCCACGAGCCTGCATACAAGCGCGAGCCACGCGCGCCTGCCAGCTCCATGGCGAGCAAATTATGGCAGGCCGTAATGCCCGAACCGCATTGGTGAACGATATCCTTGGGCGAGCGTCCGGCCAGCAGCAAATCGAACTCGCGTTTCAGCACGTCGGACGACTTGAATCGCCCATCGTCTTGAAGATTCTCGGTGTTGGGACGATTCAGCGCACCCGGAATATGACCGGCGACAGGATCCATGGGCTCGACCTCGCCCCGATAGCGATTGGCCGCCCTCGCGTCCAGTATGGTGAATGCCGGATGTTTGATGTTGGCGACGACCGCCGCCACATCGACGACGTTGGCCAACGGAGTGGGCCAGGAAACGCCCACCGACGCGGCGACGGGTTCGGTGGCACCCTCCTCGGTATCATGCCCACCAGCCTGCCAAGCCTGCCAGCCGCCATCGAGCACCTGCGCGCGATCGTGTCCCAACCATCGCAACATCCACCACAGGTGCGCCGAAAACATGCCGCCACTGGCGTCGTAGATCACCACATGGGTGTCGGGCGTGACGCCATGCTCGCGCATCAGCGTGGCAAATGCCTGACGGGTCGGCAAAGGGTGGCGGCCGTTCGTACCGGTACGCGGCGCGGCCAATTGCGTTTCGTGATCGAGATAATGGGCACCGGGAATGTGTGCCGACAGGAACTCGCGCTGCCCTTGCGAATGGTCGGTAAGGCTATGGCGAACGTCGAAAATGCGCGTCTGGGCGTCATTCAGACGCGACGCCAGTTCGGAGGCGGAAATGAGAGGATGGGACACGGCGTATGGCTCCTATTTTTTCTGCTTACTTTCCCGCATGGTACGCCATGCGGACAGCAATCCTGCGAGGATGATGAACAGCATGCCGACACATGCCAACCAATCGAGATAGTCGCCCCAGAATCCCACGCCCAAAAATGCTGCAAAGATGATGGTCGAGTACTGCAAAGCCGCCGTCAAGAGCGGTGGACCCTTGCCGAACGCCCGGGTGACGGCCAATTGACCGCACAGCCCCGTCAGCCCGACACCGATCAGCGCCAGGTAAGCGGTGACGCTCATGGGCGGCCAGCCTTCGATCGTCAACCCAACCAAGCTGGTCAAGACGACACAGACCGAAAAATACAACACCGTTCGCCACTCGGGCTCGCCGACTTCGCCCAGCTTGCGCAATTGCATCATCGCGAAGGCCGCTGCCGCACCGGCGCCCAGGCCCATGGCCGCGGCCAGATATTGATCGCCGCTGATGCTGGGCCGCAATACCGTGAGCACCCCTAAAAAGCCAAGCAGGACCGCACCGATCCGGTAGATATCCCGCTGCTGCGGGCTGCGCGCCACCATCCAGCCTGCGATAAACAAGGGGGCCGTGTAGCTCAGGCTGGTGGAAGTGGACAGCGGGAGATGGGCCAGCGAGAAAAATCCCAGCCACATCGACGCCACGCCGAATACGTTGCGCAGTGCGTGTAGACGCCAGCTGATGGGAACGATCGACTGGCGTGCGACGCGCGCGAACACCAGCAGCAGCACGACGGAAGGCACGCCTCGGAACAACACGATTTGCGCTAATTGAGCGCCGTGTTCGCTGGCGAGCTTCACGGCCGACCCCATGAGGGCGAACATGAACGAGGCCAGCAACATCCATAAAGCCTGCATCGGACCGCTTGTAGCCTGAAAGTTATAAGGGAATACCGTTACTATACTCCGGTGCGCAGGGCGGTAAAGAAAAACGGGGCCGCCCCGATCGATTAGCCGATCCGCCGTGGAACCCGGCAGGCGCGCAGCCGTCTTATTCACTATTGTCATCAGATCCGAAAAGGACTTGCTCCGACCATGAAACGAATCGTCTTGTTTCTCCTGACCAACCTGGCCGTCATGCTGGTGCTCTCTACGACACTGCGCATCCTTGGGCTGGATCGGCATCTTTATGCCCAGGGCTTCAACGTCACCGGCGTACTGATGGCATCGGCAGTCATCGGCTTCGGCGGTGCCATTATTTCGCTCTTGATGAGCAAGCCCATGGCCAAATGGAGTACCGGCGCTCGCGTCATCGATCCGAACGCGCCCGCCAACCAGAACGAAGCCTGGTTGTTAGACACCGTTCACCAGCTGTCCGATCGTGCCGGCATCGGCCGCCCCGAAGTGGCCATCTACGACGGCGCACCCAACGCCTTTGCCACCGGTGCGTTCAAGAATTCGTCCCTGGTCGCCGTGTCTACCGGCCTGCTGCAAAGCATGACCGAAGAAGAAGTGGCCGCTGTGCTGGCGCACGAGGTTGCACACATCGCCAACGGCGACATGGTCACGCTCACCCTCATTCAAGGCGTGGTGAACACCTTCGTCGTGTTCCTGGCGCGTGCCGTCGGCTATTTCGTCGATCGCGTCATTCTCAAGAACGAGCGTGGCGTCGGCCTGGGTTATTTCGTCACCGTGATCGCCTGTGAAATTCTGTTCGGCATCATCGCCTCGATCATCGTGGCCTGGTTCTCGCGCCAGCGGGAATATCGCGCCGATGCGGGCGCCGCGTCCCTGATGGGTGCGCGTGAACCCATGATGCGTGCCCTGGCCCGCTTGGGCGGTGTCGAACCGGGCGATCTGCCTAAAACTTTCGAGGCATCGGGCATTACCGGCAAGGGCGGTCTGGCTGCCCTGTTCGCCACACACCCGCCGATTCAGCAGCGCATTGCCGCGCTGCAAAATCTACGGGTGTTGTAAACCCCCTCCAGATCGACGGCGCCACCGTCGAACTTTCGCTGCATCGAACCCTCGGTTTTGGATTGCAAAATGGTCAGCGCTGCCGCGCCACGCCACACTGGCCAAAAAAACCGAGGAGACGAACATGCAACACGACACCAGAGGGCCGGTGGCCACCCGCGCGTGGAACGCGCTTGCGTTGACGGCCGGATGTATCGCAGCACTGACCGCCGCTGCACCTGCCGCAGTGGCCAGCGAACCCTATCCGACGCGACCCATCACCCTGACGATTCCCTACCCGCCTGGGGGTAGCGCCGACCTGTTGGCACGACCCTTGGCCGCCGAGCTTCAGAAAGAACTGGGTCAGACAGTGGTGATCGATTACAAGCCCGGCGCGGGCGGCACCATCGCCACAGGCCAATTGGCCCGAGCCAAGCCCGATGGGTATTCGCTGCTGATGGTGCTGGCGGCTCACTCGATCAATCCCAGCCTCTACCCCGACTTACCCTACAACACGGCCAAAGACTTCACGCCGGTCTCCTTGGTGGCCAATCTGCCGATGCTGGCTGTGGCGCCCAAAGACGCCCCATTCAATTCGATGAAAGAGCTGGTTGCCTACGCTAAGCAGAACCCAGGCAAGGTGTCGTATGCGTCGGCAGGCAACGGTAATACGAGTCATCTGGCGGTAGAGCAATTCAAGCGGGCGACCGGCACCGACATCCTGCACGTGCCTTATAAGGGCAGCGGCCCGGCAGTGGTGGCGATGCTGAGCAATGAAGTGGATCTGATGTTCGACAGCATTTCGACTTCATTGCCGCAGGTCAAGGCCGGCAAACTGAAGGCACTGGCCGTGACCGGCGATCAACGGGCGGCCGTCCTGCCCGATGTCCCAACGGTACGCGAGACAGGTATTGCCGACTACACCGTCAATGGCTGGTACGGCATCATCGCCCCGGCAGGCACCCCGCCCGATATCGTCGACAGCCTGAGCCAGAAGATCGCCGCAGTCGTCAAACAGCCCGCTTTTCAAAAGCAGCTTTCGGATAACGGCTATACGCTGGAAGGTACGACGCCCGCGGCCTTCGGCACGCACATCGAACGCGAGACGACACGCTGGGCAAAAGTCGTCAAAGACGCAGGCGTCAAAATGCAGTGACAGGGTTAAGCGGAATAGTCGGATTGAACGCCGCGGATCAGGTCAGATAGCGCGCGAACCAAGCCGTCAGGCGCGACCATGCGTCGTTGGCATCCACGCCGCGATAGCTGGCACGGTAATCGGCGTAAAACGCATGATCGGCCTGGGGGTAGACCACGATGTTCGAAGCCTGTGCCTGAGCATTGCCTGCGGCTAGCGCGGCACGCATGCGCTCGACGTCGTCCTGGGGGATGCTTTTATCCAATCCCCCATACAGTCCCAGCACCGGGGCCTTGAGGCGACCCGCCACATCTACCGGGTTGCGTTTGATCAATGGGCCGTGACCGGAAGTCAGGCGGCCATACCACGCCACACCGGCCCGGACGCTGGGATTGTGCTCAGCGTACATCCAGGTCAGGCGTCCGCCCCAGCAAAACCCGGTCACCCCGACACGGGTCACGTCGCCGCCCTGCTTGCCGGCCCAGGCCACGCAGGCGTCCAGATCGGCGTGCACCTGCTCGTCCGGCACTTTGCTAACGATATCCGCTACCAGGGTAGGAATATCGGTGTAGCGCGACGCATCGCCCTGACGCTCGTACAGGTTGGCGGCCACGGCGAAATAGCCCAGCTTGGCCACTCGGCGAACCACGTCGCGTATGTGCTCATGCAAACCGAAAATTTCTTGCACCACCAAAACGACAGGCAGATTTTCCGCCCCTTCCGGTCGAGCGAAGTACGCATCGATCTCGCCCGCTTTCGCCGGCAGCCGGAAGTCGCCCTGCGCCAGGCCGTCGGCGCTGGTGTGCAGGGTGGTGGGCGCCTGAGGGCCCGTCGCGGAAGAAAACGCCATGTCCTGTCTCCTGTCGAAAAGTCAGTGTGCCAACAATCAGTGAGCCTGTTCCCAATTTTTACCCACGCCCACCTCCGCCACCAAGGGCACGCGCAATTCGGCGACCGCACACATCAAGGCAGGCAAGCGTTCACGCACGAGCGCCAGCTCGTCGTCGGGCACTTCCAATACCAATTCGTCGTGTACCTGCATGATCAGCTTCGAGTGCAGTCGATCGCGCTCCAGCCAACGCTGTACATCCACCATCGCCAGTTTGATCAGATCGGCAGCCGTGCCTTGCATTGGTGCGTTGATGGCGGCTCGCTCGGCACCGGCCCGGCGTGGCCCCGATCCACCCTTGATTTCGGGCAACCACAACTTACGTCCGAATACGGTTTCGACGTATCCCTGTTCGCGTGCCCGGACTCGCGTATCGGCCATGTACTGCGCAACCCCGGGGTAACGGTTGAAATAGCGGTCGATATAGGCTTGAGCCGCGTCTCGGGTAATACCTAAATTGGCAGCCAGGCCGAAAACGCCCATACCGTATATCAAGCCAAAGTTGATGGCCTTGGCAGCGCGACGCTGCTCAGGCGCGACCGCCTCGATCGGCACGCCAAACACTTCTGCCGCCGTAGCACGGTGGATGTCCTCGCCTGCGGCAAACGCCTGCTGCAAATTGGCATCGTCGGCCACATGCGCCATGATGCGCAGCTCGATCTGGGAATAGTCGGCCGACACGATCACGCCCGACTCCGGAATGAATGCCTCTCGCACCCGGCGACCAGCCGCCGTACGCACGGGAATGTTCTGCAGGTTGGGATCGCTGGATGCCAAGCGACCGGTGATGACTGCCGCCTGGGCATAGTGCGTATGCACCCTGCCCGTGCGCGCATCGATCATACGCGGCAACTTGTCGGTGTAAGTGGATTTCAACTTGGACAGCCCGCGGTACTCCAGCAAAGCCTTCGGTAGCGGGTAGTCTTCAGCCAGCTTGGTCAACACCTCTTCGTCGGTAGACGGCGCGCCGCTGGCAGTCTTGCGCACGACTGGCAGGCCCATCTGCGTGAACAGGATCTCGCCCAGTTGTTTGGGTGAATTCAGGTTGAACGGCTGACCCGCCAATTCGAATGCCCGGTGCTCCAAACTCAGCATTTCGTGACCCAGCGCCTGACTTTGCGCGACCAATTGCGCGGCATCGACTCGAACGCCGTTGCGTTCGATGCGCATCAAGACCTCGGAGACGTCCAGTTCGATGCGATAGATGCGCTCCAAACCTTCGCTTTGGGCGACCTGGGAACGCAACACGTGATGCAATTGCAGCGTGAAGTCAGCATCCTCGCAGGCATAAAAACCGGCGCGCTCGATATCCACTTCATCGAAACCGATCTGGGAGGCACCCTTGCCACACAGGGACTCGTAGGTCACGCCCTGGCGGCCCAGATAGCGCGAAGCCAGATCGGTCAGCCCGACGCCCTTGTGCGACTCCAACACGTACGCTTGCAACATGGTGTCTTCTGCTACACCGCCCAAAGCAATGCCTTCGTTGGCAAACACGTGAGTGTCGTACTTGGCATGATGCAGGAGCTTCGGTGCGTCAGCACTTTCCAGCCACGGCTTGAGCCGCGCCAGCACCTCGTCCTTGGGAAGTTGTTCGACCTCGCCCGGGCCGCGATGGGCCAAGGGGATATAACAAGCCTGACCCGGCTCGACCGCCATCGAAATACCGACCAGACGTGCCTGCATCTCCGACAGGGACGTGGTTTCGGTATCCAGTGCGACCAGCGTGGCGCCTTCCAGGCGTTTCACCCAGTCGTCGAAAGCCGTCCAGTCGGTCAAAATAGCGTAATCGGTGATCTCGGGTGCCTTAGGAATCGTGGCCGCCTCGACTCGCCCGTCCTGCGCGGGGATACGATCGTCATCGCCCGTGATCTCGCGCAACCATGAACGGAAACCATAGTTGTCGTATAGCTCGACCAGGACCGCTTCGTCCAAGGGACGCGGGACGAGATCGGCCAGGCTATCGACATGGCCTGTCAGGTCGCAATCGCACTTCACGGTCAGCAATTGACGCGTCAGACCAAACTCGGGGATGGCCGAGCGCAAATTAGCCCCTGCGACGCCTTTGATCGAATCGGCGGCTGCGACCAAAGCGTCGATCGATCCAAACTCGGTCAGCCATTTGACCGCCGTCTTCGGCCCCACTTTTTGCACACCCGGCACGTTGTCCACCGTGTCGCCCACCAGCATCAGGTAATCAACGATGCGCTCGGGCGGAATACCGAACTTCGCCAATACGCCCGATGGATCCAGGCGCTCTGACGTCATGGTATTGACCAGCGTGACATGCGAATTGACCAACTGCGCCAAATCCTTGTCCCCGGTCGACACGATCGTGCGAACATCGTGTTCGCGGGCATGGCACGCCAGGGTGCCGATCACGTCGTCGGCCTCTACCCCTTCGATACACAATACCGGCCAACCGAGCGCTCGCACGGCGCGATGAATGGGTTCGATCTGAGCCGCCAGGTCTTCCGGCATGGGCGGACGGTGCGATTTGTAATCGGCATAAAGATCGTCCCGGAAGGTCGACCCTTTTGCATCGAAGATGCAGGCTGCATAATGTGCTTTATGATCGGCAACGAGCTTTCGCAACATGTTGACGACACCATAGAGCGCACCAGTGGGTTCGCCCTTGGCATTGCGCAGATCTGGCATCGCATGGAAAGCGCGGTACAGGTAGCTCGACCCGTCAACGAGTAATAAGGTTTTTGTCATGGTAATTAAAGCAGTGAGCGATACGCCCGCCGGTGATCAGATACCGGTGATTATGTCAGAGATGCAAGTGGCCGCCGACACGCTGGCACATATCGGTCCCGCAGTCGCCATATTCGGCAGCGCGCGCACCCCCCGCGACAACCCCATGTACCACCGCTGCGAAGAAATCGCGGCCGCTTTGGCCCGCGCTGGTTTCGCCGTCATCGCCGGTGGCGGTCCGGGCATGATGGAAGCGGCCAATAAAGGCGCTTTCGAAGCACGTGGCACCAGCGTCGGCTTGAACATCGTGCTGCCGCACGAGGCCAGTAACAACGATTACCAATCGGTCAGTCTGTCGTTCGAATTCTTCTATTCGCGCAAGGCTACGTTTTTCATGCATAGCTTCGCCTACGTGGCGCTGCCAGGCGGCTTTGGCACCCTGGACGAATTGTTCGAAGCCCTGACGCTGATTCAAACCGGCAAGGTCCCACCAGCTCCCGTCATTCTGGTGGGTAAAAGTTTCTGGGGCGGCTTGATCGACTGGTTACGCGACGAAGTTCAACGCGATCGCATGATCGGCGAGCACGATCTCAATCTGCTCATGGTCGAGGACGACACCCAGTCGGTGGTGCAGGCGGTGCTCGAACACCACGAGAAAGCAACGTCGGCCACTCGGCTGGAACCCACTATGCCCGCGTAGGGCTGACGCCGCTGGCATCTCTCAGTCTGGTAAAAAAAACACCCGCCGCAGCGGGTGTTTTTTGGCCGGCGACCAGATCGATCAGGCGCCCGAACGCTGCACGCGGCGACGCTCGTTTTCTTGCAGATGACGCTTGCGCAGACGGATCGACTTCGGCGTGATTTCGACCAGCTCGTCATCGTCGATGAATTCGACGGCATATTCCAGCGACATCTGAACAGGCGGCACCAGGCGCACGGCTTCATCGGTACCCGATGCACGCACGTTGGTCAGTTGCTTGCCCTTGATCGGGTTGACGACCAGATCGTTGTCACGGCTGTGAATACCGATGATCATGCCTTCGTACAAGGGCTCGCCGGGGCTGACGAACATACGACCGCGATCTTGCAGCTTCCACAAAGCGTAGGCCACGGCATCACCGTTGTCCTGGCTGATCAACACGCCATTACGGCGCTCGCCGATCGAACCTTCGCGAGCCGGTGCGTACTCGTGAAAAATGTGGCTCATCAAGCCCGTACCGCGCGTCATAGTCAAAAATTCGTTCTGGAAACCGATCAGACCGCGCGCGGGGATGATGTATTCCAGGCGGGTGCGACCACGACCGTCAGGTTGCATGTCCTGCAAATCGCCCTTGCGACGACCCAGTTCTTCCATCACGCCACCTTGATGCGCGTCTTCGACGTCGATCGACAAGGACTCGAACGGCTCGTGACGCACGCCGTCCACTTCCTTGTACACCACGCGCGGGCGAGACACGGCCAGCTCGTAGCCTTCACGGCGCATGGTTTCCAACAGAATGGTCAAGTGCAATTCGCCACGGCCTGCTACTTCGAACACGGTGTCGTCACCGGTATCGCGTACGCGCAGCGCCACGTTGGCTTTCAGCTCGCGATCCAGGCGGTCGCGCAGCTGACGACTGGTCACGAACTTGCCTTCACGACCGGCCAGCGGCGAGGTATTGACCATGAAGTTCATGGTCAGCGTGGGTTCATCGATACGCAGCAGGGGCAGTGCCTCGGGGGTATCGGGGGCCGTAACGGTCGTGCCGATGGCCAGATCTTCGATACCGTTGATCAGCACGATGTCGCCGGCTTCGGCTTCATCGACCATCACGCGCTCCAAGCCTTCGAATTTCAGAACCTGGTTGATACGGCCACGGGCCACAGCACCTTCGGGACCGGCGCGGAAAGCCACTTCTTGCAGCGGACGTACGGTGCCGCGATTGATACGGCCGATGGCGATCTTGCCGACGTAGCTGTTGTAGTCCAGCGAGATGACCTGCATCTGGAACGGTGCGCTGGCGTCGTCTTCACGCTGCGGCACGTATTTCAGAATGGCTTCAAACAGCGGACGCATGTCGCCCGAACGCACGTCGTCGGTCATGCCTGCATAGCCCGACAGACCCGAGGCGTACACCACCGGGAAGTCGAGCTGCTCTTCGGTCGCACCCAGCTTGTCGAACAATTCGAACGTGGCGTTGATGACGAAATCGGGGCGTGCGCCCGGACGGTCGATCTTGTTGACCACGACGATGGGTTTCAGGCCCAGGGCCAGCGCCTTGCGCGTGACGAAAATCGTCTGCGGCATGGGGCCTTCGACCGCGTCCACCAGCAGCAACACACCATCGACCATCGACAGCACGCGCTCGACCTCGCCACCGAAGTCGGCGTGACCCGGGGTATCGACGATGTTGATGTGCGTACCCTCGTATTTGACGGCGCAGTTCTTCGACAGAATCGTGATACCGCGTTCTTTTTCGAGGTCGTTCGAGTCCATTACTCGTTCGGTGAGCGCCTGGTTCTCGCGGAACGTACCGGATTGGCGAAGCAGTTGATCCACAAGCGTAGTTTTGCCGTGGTCCACGTGAGCGATGATCGCGACGTTGCGCAATGCGCGGGTCATAACGGGTCCTTTATCGGGAAACGACAGGCAACAGGCCGGCCGGTAATTCATTCAGGGGAAGCAGCGCCTGTGCTGGCGCAGGCATGGCCTGCAATGCGTCCAGCGTGATGGCGTTGGCCAGGGAAAACGGGCCGACCTCGGTACGCCGTAAGGCCGACAAATGGGCGAAGCACCCCAGCGCACGACCGATGTCCTGCGCCAAGGTCCGAATATACGTGCCTTTACTGCACGCCACGTCGATCACGGCCGACATACCGTCGTCGGAAAACGACACCAGATCGAGTCGGTACAGCGTGATCGTGCGAGGCTCGCGCTCGAGCTCGATGCCCGCGCGCGCATACTCATACAAGGGTTTGCCATCGCGTTTGAGTGCCGAGTACATCGGCGGCACTTGCGATTGGATACCAGTGAAGCGAAGCAGCACCTCTTTCAGCGCAGCCTGCTGCACGCCAGCGAAATCTTCAGACGCACGCGCGACGACGTTGCCGGTCAAATCGGCCGAATCGGTCTCGACGCCGAAGGCGATGGTCGCGCGATACGCTTTGTCGGCGTTCAGCATGGCGCCGCTGATCTTGGTCGCACGGCCCATACAGCACAGCAGCAGACCGGTGGCGAACGGATCCAGCGTGCCGGTGTGACCGGCCTTGGCGGCATCGACCGTGCGCTTGGCGCGCTGCAATGCGTGATTGCTCGACAAGCCCTCTGGTTTGTCGAGCAGCAGCACACCGTCGAGCACCTGCCCGCGTCGTTTGGCCATGAAAACTCCGGAAAAGCTAGAGCGACGGCCAGGTCAGACCGATTCGTCCGGGACGTCGGGCTTGTCGCCCGAATCCAGGTGCGAATCAGGCCGATTGGCGCGATCGATCAATTGCGACATCTCGATGCCGTGCTTGAGCTGCGGATCGTGGAAGAAACGCAGCGAAGGCACGGTATGAATGTGCAGCAGTTTGTACAGTTGCGAATGCAGCCAGCCCGCCTTGTCGTTCAGGACGGTGCTGGCAGTCTCGGGCTCCGCGCCCAACACGGTGAAATACACCTTGGCATGCGCGTAATCGGCCGACAACTCGACGCCGGATAGCGTGATCAGCCCCGCCCGCTTGGTGTCGATCTCGCGTTGGATCAGCTCGGCCAGATCCTTCTGGATCTGGTCGGCCAATCGCACGTTGCGACCGGGGATGGATTTTGACTTGTGTCGATTCATAACGTCTGCGAGACCAGCGGCGCTTTACAGCGTACGAGCCACTTCCTTGATCTCGAAAGCCTCGAGCTGGTCGCCCACTTGCAGGTCGTTGTTGTTCTTGAGCGTAATACCGCAGTCGAAACCCTGCTTGACCTCTTTGACGTCGTCCTTGAAACGACGCAGCGAGTCGAGCGAGCCCGTCCACTGAATGACGTTGTTGCGCAACAGGCGAACCTGAGAATCACGACGCACGAAACCGTCGGTAACCATACATCCGCCCACCGTGCCGATGCGCGAGATGGTGTAGACCTCGCGGATCTCGACCATGCCGGTGATCTCTTCACGCTTCTCTGGCGCCAACATGCCCGACATGGCCGCTTTGATCTCGTCGACCGCGTCGTAGATGATGCTGTAGTAGCGAACGTCGATACCGTTGTTCTCGGCCAACTTCTTGGCGCTTTGCTCGGCACGCACGTTGAAGCCGATGACCACAGCGTTCGAAGCGATCGCCAGGTTGATGTCGCTTTCGGAAATGCCGCCGACCGCCGCGTGTACGACCTGTACACGCACCTCGTCGGTAGACAGCTTGGTCAGCGAGCTGACCAGTGCTTCCTGCGAACCCTGAACATCGGTCTTGACGATCAAGGCCAAGGTCTGGGCACCTGCGCCTTCGCCCATATTGTCGAACATCGACTCCAGCTTGGCCGCCTGTTGGCGTGCCAGCTTGACGTCGCGGAACTTGCCTTGACGGAACAAGGCGATCTCACGGGCCTTGCGCTCGTCGGCCAACGCGATCAGTTCGTCACCGGCTGCAGGCACGTCGGTCAGACCTTGAATCTCGACCGGGATCGACGGACCGGCGGATTGAACCGGTTTGCCGTTCTCGTCCAACATGGCGCGAACGCGGCCAAAGCTTGCGCCGGCCAATACCACGTCGCCGCGCTTGAGCGTGCCGCTTTGAACCAGGATGGTGGCCACCGGGCCACGGCCTTTGTCCAAACGGGCTTCAATAACCAGACCCTTCGCAGGGGCTTCTACCGCAGCCTTCAATTCCAGAATTTCGGCTTGCAACAGCACGTTTTCCAGCAGGTCGTCGATACCGGCACCGGTCTTGGCCGACACCGGCACGAACGGCACATCGCCGCCGTACTCTTCGGGCACGACCTGCTCGGCCACCAACTCCTGCTTGACCCGCTCGGGGTTGGCGTCTTGTTTGTCGATCTTGTTCACGGCCACCACCAACTGCACACCGGCAGCCTTGGCATGGTGAATGGCTTCGCGCGTCTGCGGCATCACGCCGTCGTCGGCGGCGACCACCAGAATCACGATGTCGGTCGCCTGAGCGCCGCGCGCACGCATGGCAGTGAACGCCTGGTGGCCCGGGGTATCCAGGAAGGTGACCATGCCACGTTCGGTTTCGACGTGATAGGCACCGATGTGCTGGGTGATCCCGCCGGCTTCGCCCGAAGCGACCTTGGCGCGACGGATGTAATCCAGCAGCGAGGTCTTACCGTGGTCGACGTGGCCCATGACGGTCACGACCGGCGCGCGCGGCAACTGCTCGACGTCGCTGGTGTCCGCATGGGTGACGTCCAGGAACGCTTCCGGATCGTCCAGCTTGGCGGCGATAGCGGTATGGCCGAGCTCTTCGACCACGATCATCGCGGTTTCCTGATCCAGCACCTGGTTGATGGTGACCATCTGACCCAGCTTCATCAAATGCTTGATGACCTCTGCGGCCTTGACCGACATCTTGTGTGCCAAATCGGCCACGGTGATGGTCTCGGGGACGTGAATTTCGCGTGCGATGAATTCTTGGACTGCGGGTTCGGCACGGCGATCAGACTGCTGATTGCGACCGCCCTTGCCCTTGCCGCCCTTGCCACCGGCACGCCAGCGGTCGCGCGAAGCGCCGGCACCTGCGTTTTTGTCGGCGGGCTTCTTGCCACGTGCGTCGTCTTTCCAGGTGGAGGCAACTTCTGCGGTCTTGATCGTCTTCTTGCCATCGGCGGAACCCGCCGGCTTGGCGTCTTTCTTGACACCGGGCTTGCCTGCGGGCTTGTGCAGCGTGCCCGAGATCGGCGCAGTCGTGGCCTCGGGTTCGGGGGCGCGCAACACTTTACGCGGGCGATTCAGCATCTCGCGCAGCGCAGCGGCCTCGCGTTCGGCCTTGCGGCGCGCTTCGTCGCGCTCTGCGACGGACAGCGACGCAGCCGGCGCGGCCGAACGAATCTCGGGGCCACGGCGTTTGCCGGAACCTTGCGCGGGCGCGGCGGCAGCCGACTCGGCCGCAACGGCGGGAGTGGACTGAGCGGCCGGGGGTGCCGATACATCGGCGACAGGCTTAGCTTGCAATTCTTCTTTCTCTTGTACCGGGGCGCTGAGCGCCTCGTCTTTCACCGGAGCAGCCTCGACAGGCGCTTCGAGTTCAGCGGCTGCCGGCTGTTCGGCGGCAGGCTGGGGTTGCGGGATCGGTGCCGACTCGGCAGGCGCAGCAGCGACTACGGGCGCAGGCGAGACGGATTCGGGCGAAACGACCGGCTCGGCAGGCTCGATCGTCTTGGCGGGCTCGGCGGCCTCCGGCACGACCGGTGCTTCGACCGGTGCGACAGGTTGCTCGACCGAGGTGTCGGGCACATCGGCTGCGATCCCGGCGGCGATATCGCGCTCAGGCGCGATATCGCTCAAATCCTGCAAGTCGGCCGATTCGGCCTCGGGGCGAGCCGGCACGCCTTCCGGCGTATCGCGCTTGACGAAAGTGCGCTTCTTGCGCACTTCGACCTGAATGGTGCGCGACCGGCCGCTGCCATCGGCTTGACGGATTTCGGAAGTCTGGCGGCGAGTCAGGGTGATTTTCTTGCCCTCGGTCGCACCATGGGCGCGGCGCAAGGACTCCAGCAACCTGGCTTTGTCGCTGTCGGTGACCTTGTCATCCACGGACGACAGATCGACGCCAGCCGCGCGCAACTGATCCAGCAGCACGTTGGATGGCATTTTCAACTCGCCAGCAAATTCGGCGACGGTGGTACTCGACATTAGACTCTCTCTTCCCTGTATTGCTTTAAGACTGAACACCCGCAACCGGCCAGACGTATCCGGCGATTTATTCCTCGTCGAACCAGTGCGCGCGAGCGCGCATGATGAGTTCGCTCGCTTGCGATTCGTCCAAACCACCGATTTCGGCCAGTTCGTCCGTTGCCAGTTCGGCTAAATCGTCACGGGTATTCACACCACGTTCGGACAGCTTGGCGGCGAGTCCCGGCGTGACACCTTCCAAAGTCAGCAGGTCCTGCGCCGATTCCAGACGCTCTTCCTGGGCGATGGCTTCGGTCAACAATGCATTACGCGCACGAGTGCGCAGCTCGTTGATCGTATCTTCGTCAAAAGCTTCGATTTCCAGCAATTCTTGCATCGGCACGTAGGCGATTTCTTCCAGCCCCGTGAACCCTTCGTCGATCAAGATGTCGGCGACTTCTTCGTCGACGTCCAGCTTCTGCATGAACATCGATCGCAGACCCGAACGCTCGACTTCCTGACGGTTCTGGCTTTCTTCCGGCGTCATGATGTTGATCTGCCAGCCGGTCAGTTCTGACGCCAGGCGAACGTTTTGTCCGCGTGCGCCGATGGCCTTCGGCAAATTCTCTTCATCGACCACCACATCCATGGCGTGCTTGTCTTCATCGACGACGATGGACTCGACATTGGCGGGTGCCAGTGCGCCGATGACGAACTGGGCCGGATCTTCCGACCACAGTACGATGTCGATCTGTTCGCCACCGAGTTCGTTACGCACCGCGGTCACGCGCGATCCGCGCATGCCCACGCACGTGCCGATCGGATCGATACGCTTGTCGTAGGCGACGACGGCGATCTTGGCACGGACGCCAGCATCGCGGGCAGCTGCCTTGATCTCCAGCAGACCCTGCTCGATTTCAGGCACTTCGTTATCGAACAGTTGGCGGATGAAATCGGGAGAGGTGCGCGACAGAATGACTTGCTGACCACGAGCGGCGTGATCGACGCGGGCCACATACGCCCGCACACGGTCGCCGACTCGCAGGTTTTCCTTGGGCACCATTTCGGTACGCGGCAGACGCGCTTCGACCTTGCCGGTCTCGATGATGGCATCGCCCTTGTCCATGCGCTTGACAGTGCCGGAGATGATGGTCTCGCCACGGTCAAGGAAGTCGTTCAACACCTGCTCGCGCTCGGCATCGCGAATGCGCTGCAAAATCGCCTGCTTCGCGGCCTGTGCGCCGATACGGCCGAATTCGATGGGTTCGAGCGGCTCTTCGATGTACTCGCCGACTTCGATATTGGCGACGATCTCGCGCGCGTCCGACAGCATTTCCTGCTTGTCCGGCTCTTGCAGACCTTCCTCGTCGGCCACCACCAACCAACGGCGGAAGCCCTCGTGGTTGCCGCTATCGCGATCGATGGCCACACGGATCTCGGCGTCTTCCTTGAAGCGCTTTTTCATTGCCGATGCCAATGCATTTTCCAATGCACCGAACACGACCTCGCGCGTCACGTTTTTCTCGCGCGCCAAGGCATCGACCAACAGAAGAATTTCGCGACTCATCGCTTTTTGCCCTTGAAATCGAGAACGGGGTCCAGCTTGGCGCGATCAAGGTCTTGAACCATGAACGTCACCACCTGCTTTTCGTTCTTTTTTGCCTCAAATTCGAGACCGAATACGGTCGTCGTCTCATTGTCCTGCGATTCGCCGTTCGCCTCGGAAGCGGGCTGCGGCACCTCGACGAGCGTGCCGGTAAAAACACGACGGCCCTCGGCGTCGGCGCGGCGCAATTTGATCTCGGCGCGCTCGCCAAGAAAACGGCGGAATTCAGCCACATTACGCAGCGGTCGATCGACGCCGGGCGAACCGACTTCCAGCCGTTTGTAGTCGATGTTTTCGACTTCGAACACGCGCGAAAGCTGGCTCGACACGCGATGGCAGTCCTCGATCGTGACCCCTTCGGGTCGATCGATGGTCACCCGCAGCAGACCCAGAGCGGCGCGCTCGACGTCGACCAACTCGACGTCCATGCCTACCAATGCTTCCTGGGTCAAAACGAATAAATCAGCCATAAGCTCTAATCATGACGCGCGAAACCGCGCCGGAAAAAAAAATGGGCTGTCATACAGCCCACAACACACTACGTATATCTTGGATGGCTCGGTAGGCGATTCGTGATCTGCTTACCTGTATAACCGATCACTTCAATCACTACCCGCCACCCGCAAAGGCGCAGCCTGCCATATCGGCCTGCTGATTAGCCTTCTATCTTAGCAGAAATCTGTGAAAATTACCTTCTCGTTCTAGGGCTTACGTCACAACACCCCAGAACGCTGGTGATATCACCGATCGCCACGCCCCCGGCCACCCAGGAAGCCCAGGCGCGACTCGTGGGCCGACGCGCTTCGCGGCTGCCAATCGTCGCCGCGAGGGCCACTATCCTGACGCGAACCACGTGGTTTGGCACGTTTGCTCGCGTTGCCGCCATTGGCACCATTACCCATTGCCTGCCCTTGCGGCTTAGCCTGCCCCCCAGCTCGCGGCCCCTTGGAACCTCGACCGCCGGCTCCCGGACCCCGGCGCGGCTTACCGCCCTGAGGCACTGCGCCATCGGCCGCCACGGGCAAGGCACCGGATACCCCATCCTGCGCACCCGCCTGAGGGCGAGCTCCATTACGGCCCCGACGTGCCGACTTGTTGCCGCCCCCGTTACCGTAAGCACCACCACCCGCCTGCACACTATTTCCATTGACATCCTGAGCGCCCGCACGCGCCGGACGGCGGGCCACATCGCCTCCCTGCCCGGCATCTCGGACCTGAGCACGCGCCTGACCACGAGGCTGCCCCTGCGTCTTGCCACGCGGGCGCGCGTCTTTAGACCCGCGCTTGCGATTGCCGTCTGCGTCCTTGCCCAGCGGATGCCCATTGGCATAACCGCCTGTCACCATCAAACCGGTTCCAAACGGATCGGACGGACTGCTCGCCGTCACACCCGGCGCATGGCTGCGCACCGCACCCAGCGCACCGCGACGATTAAAGCGCGCACCGTTGGTACCATTGTTAGACAAGGTGCCAAAACCCGGCGGCAATGCACCTTCGTGCGACTGCGGCTGGCGTGCACGACCACGACCACCCTCGTCGTCATCGTCTTTCAACAGACCCAACTGCACCATCATGGCGGCGGACAGCTTGGCGTCCAACTCTTCCCAGCGCCCTCGACGCAAGGTGTGCGGCAAAACGATATCGCCGAAGCGCGTACGAATCAGACGGCTGACGACCACGCCAATGGCCTCGAACATCCGACGCACTTCTCGATTGCGCCCTTCTTTGAGGGTGACGCGATACCAACGATTACTGCCGTCACCACCGATGTAGTCCAGCGAACCGAACGCAGCCGTGCCGTCGTCCAGCTCGATACCCTCGACCAGCGAACGGCGCTGCGCCTCATCCATTTCGCCCAGCACGCGAACGGCATATTCACGTTCAGTGCCGTAACGCGGATGCATGATCCGGTTGGCCATCTCACCGGAGGTCGTGAAAATCAGCAAACCTTCGGTATTCAGATCCAAACGCCCCACCGACAGCCACTTCCCGGTGCGCAAGCGCGGCAAGCGCGAGAACACGCTGGCACGACCACCCGGATCGTCGTGACTGACGATTTCGCCGGCAGGCTTGTGGTAGATGATGACGCGCGGCGCCCGGGTAGCATTTGGACGCATCACCGGTTTGCCATTGACGCGCACTTGATCGGTCGGGCCGACGCGCTGACCGATGTGCGCAGGTTCGCCGTTGACCGAGACCCGACCGGCGACAATCAACTCTTCCATTTCGCGGCGCGAACCGACGCCCGCGTCGGCCAATACCTTGTGCAGCTTGGGCATGAGCACATCACTGTTCAGATACTTGTCCAGCCGTTGCTCGCTTTTCTCGACGCCATCGAGGTAGGACAGCGCAAGGTCGGTATCGCTCTCGTCGATGACCATGGGGACCTGCGACGCACTGTCGGCATGGGCATCCGGACCCGGGCGACGATCGCGTCGGCCGTTGCGCGGCTGGCGAGGGCCACGATCGCCCTGCCCACGGCCCTCGGCATGTCGCTCGCCCGCTGCGCGCGGCGCAGGTCCGCCCTGAACGGCATCACCCGCAGCGCTAGCAGTGGCCGATCCTTCGGCCCCTTCGACACCCGCGGCTTGATCGGTACTGTCGTTGCGACGACGACGGAATGGGGTGCGCAATTTACGCCCTCTACCGCGGTTCTCACCCGACGCTTGATCGCCCTCCGCAGAAGCGCCCCCAACGTGCTCGGAAACCACGGCCGATGCAGCAAACGACCCGCTCGTTGCAGCGTCGGCAACCGTATCGCCACCCTGCACTGCAGCCTGAACAGCGGCCGGACGTGCGCGACGAGTGCGCGGCCTGGGAACATCGCCCGCCGACGCGACCGATGACGACGCCTCACCCACCGTAGCATTCGCGACGACCTGACCGTCGGCCGAGGGCGCTGCAGCAGTCGTTTTTACGGCAGTACGCCGACGCTTGGGCGCAGCGGCCACAAACCCATCCGGGGCACCCTGCTCGGGAGCAGCGACCTGCCCAGCAGTCTGCGCCTCGCTCGAAACAGCTATCGCTCGCGGCTTACGCGGCGCACGCGGCTTTTTGGCGGGCGCGGCATCGCTGCCGCCTTGCTCGGAAGGAAATAGCCTGGCGTTCTGATCGGTCTGTTGGGTCACGAACTACTCCGTGAGGCCGATGCGGCGTTTCCGTCGCCGTCGGGCTCGATGTGTGGTTGGGCAGAAGTCACCGCCGCATGGGACGTGCGGTGACGTGAGTCGCGCTCGAGCGCGTCGTCGTTTTGCCCCGCATCGCCAGAATCGACGTCGTTTGACTGAGCGGTCGGCGAGGCAGGGGACACTGCTGTATTGGTATGTTCGGTATGCATTTCCGAAACCCGATCAGCCGAAAAAGGCGACGTGCCATCAGGGGAATCGGAAGAATCAGGGGCGGCTTGCGCGTCGCCCGACGGGGTCGTAACCGGGTCGGGCTGAACCTGATCACCAAGGGGGAAAATCACCTCGGCGCCAGCGTTCGGGGCCGGCATTTCATCCGGCGCATGCGGCATCCTAGCATCGGGGCCACCTAATGCGCCAGGGATTTCGGGAAATTCTTGCGGTTGCGACACGACATTTTCAGCCAACAACCCCGCCTCGGCAACCTGTAGAGCCTGTACTTCGGCGAAGTCCAATCCCGCAAGCGCGCTTACCGCCTCAGTCGATTCCAGCTCGGGAAGCTCGTCCAATGCTTTCAGACCCAGGTCGTCGAGAAACTGCCGAGTCGTGCCGAACAACGCTGGTCGGCCTGGCGCGTCGCGGTGCCCGATCACCTCGATCCAACCCCGATCTTCCAATGCCTTGACGATCTGGGATGACACCGTCACACCGCGTATGTCTTCAATGTCGCCGCGAGTGACCGGTTGACGCCAGGCGACGATGGCCAGGGTCTCCAGCACCGCACGCGAATACTTGGGCGGCTTTTCGGGATTCAGACGCTCGAGATAACGCTGCATGTCGGGACGACTCTGAAATCGCCACCCGCCTGCCAATTCGACCAGCGTCATACCCCGATCGGCCCATTGCTCCTGGAGATCGACCAAGGCTGCGCGGATACGCGGCCCATCGACCTCGTCGTCGCCGCCAAAAAGCTTGCGCAGCTCGGCCAGCGGCATCGGCTGCGACGCGCACAGCAGCGCCGTTTCAAGCACTATCTTTGCCTGCGTATCAATCATGAATCGTCCTGATCACGTCATATTTTCCATTCAGGTATTTGCATTCCCACGCGCCTGGCGCTAGAATCTTTTTCCTCAGACGCGGGGTGGAGCAGTCTGGCAGCTCGTCGGGCTCATAACCCGAAGGTCGTAGGTTCAAATCCTGCCCCCGCAACCACGTTTCCGTGTTGGCCACGCCCGTCTTTTTGCCAACCACTTCCCAAAGCGCGCCCCAAAGCACCCAGTTGGTTGTCACAACACCCTCGGTGGCCGCCCATGCACCCTTCGATTTGCCCCCGACGCCCACAACTACCCTGCCCGTGCGCGACGTGGCGAGGGCAAGGGCAAGGGCAAATCCAGCCCGAGAACGCAACAAGATGCCGATAGGAACACCATTGGACGATTGACTACGGCGCGCGCCATCGACAAAGACAGACGCTTACGCCACTCGCAATAAAAAACAGGACAACGCGCGGGGCTGCGGTTCGCCGCCGAACATGCACGGTCGGCGATGGCACACCCTGACTTGCAAAACCGCGACTGGCGCACCATGCCGCCGCTTTATTTGCTGAATGATTCGAGTACACCGAAACGGTGCATGTCGGTCGAGGCGCTTTTCTGAATTCTCACGCCGACTATTTATTTCCTACGCACAAACCGGCAATCGTGAGCGCTTGGCCTTCCATGCCGTGGCAGTATGACTTATTGAATTGAGTATAGCCGCTTCATACACCCGCAGCAACGCGAAGCCCCTCTCGCGCTAGGACAGCTCATCCAGTCGCGCGTCCAGCAGAGCCAAGCGAACGCCAACCGCCCTTATTATGTCTTTGTCGGCACCTTCAGCGATAAATATCAGGGCGGTGTCCTGATAACCGCCATCCGAGGCGCGCTCTAACGGATACAAAGTCGTGTGAACAGCATGCACGATGAAATGCTGCACCTCGCCATCGCCTGCGGTAAACGCCACCACACCCTTGACCCGCAAAACCCGATCGCCCAGCACCCGGAGACAGTCGTCCATCGCAGCCAGAAACGCGCCACGTCGCCAGCGTGCGCCCGATCGATAGACCCAGGAGACGATATCGCCGTGCCGCGTGAGTCGGCGCTGACCAGGGCGCGACATTTCCACAGACTGCCCGGCACCCATGGCATCGAGCCATCCCAACACCGATGCACTACCTGGCTGCGCCGCGACAAGCGCCCGCTCGACTTCTTCAATCCGACCAGCGGACACCTGCCGCACCCCGGGATTGATCTGCGCGACAAGCGCGCTCGCCGCCTGCTGCGCCGTGCTGTCGCTCAAATCGGTCTTACTGAGTGCGACGACATCGGCCTCGACGATCTGCCGTCGCATGACGGGAAAACGTGACAGGCGCGCGGCCAGATCGACCGCATCGACCACGGTGACGCACCCCAGGTAAGCAAAGCGTTGCGCCAGGAAAGGCTCGTATCGCAAGGAAAAAAGAACGGGCGCGGCCTCGGCCATGCCCGTCGTTTCGATCAGCACCCGATCGAACACAGGCACCTCGCGCCGCATGGCGCGCATGAACATGTCGCGCAGCGTATCGACCAACGCTCCCCGCACCGTGCAACATATGCACCCGCCCGGAATGAGCACGACCCGGTCATCAAGATGGCGGATCAGATGATGATCGACGCCGACCTCGCCCCACTCGTTAACGATGACCAGGGTCTTGGCGCGATTCGAATGATGCAGCAAGCGGTTGAGCAGCGTCGTTTTTCCCGCCCCGAGAAACCCACTCAGAACGACTACGCCGATCCGCCCAGACTGCACTTCGCTATTCAAGACCATTTCGCTCCGCAAAAGAAAAACCCGCAACACCTGTCGGCTTGCGGGTTCATCTATTATCAAACAAGTCGCCTTGCTCGATGGGCACTGCTACCGGTACTTATCTTGATGATTTTTGGCTCCCCGAGCTGGGTTCGAACCAGCGACCTGCGGATTAACAGTCCGTCGCTCTACCGGCTGAGCTATCGGGGATCAATCAAGAAGCGAGACTATAGCACAGGTTTTTTGTAAGATGCAAATTGGTTTTCTAAAAAGCAGATAAATTTTCTTTTCGCGAAAATTTCGAGCCTTGTACGCCGCGAATTCGCATGTCGAGCGGCCCGAAACGTGGACGGCGTCAAGTCAGTTGACGTCGTCTAAAAAAACACGCTAGAATTTACGTCTTGGCCGGTGTAGCTCAGTCGGTAGAGCAGTTCATTCGTAATGAAAAGGTCGAGGGTTCGATTCCTTTCACCGGCACCAAGAACCTTCTCTTTTAATGAGAAGAAAAAAAGTAAAGTCGAAGCACAGCCCAAAGCGATGCGCTCGGCAATACTTGAGTAAAAAACCCGCCTGTCGGCGGGTTTTTTATTGCCTGCGCGAATGGCCTCTTACAAGGTTTCGACCCGCGCAGCCACCTTGCGCGACAAGCCCTTCGGCAGCGGAAACGACACGTTCTCCTCCAAGCCGGGCATCTTACGCACCGACACCGCGCCCAGTTGCTTGAGATGCTCGATCACCTCATTGACCAACACCTCGGGTGCGGAAGCACCGGCCGAAATACCGATACGCTGGCGACCCGCAAGCCACGCGGGATCGATCGCTTGCGCGCCTTCGATCAGGTAAGCGGGCGTACCCAGGCGCTCGGCCACTTCGCGCAGGCGATTCGAATTGGAACTGTTCGGGCTCCCCACCACCAACACCAGATCGCACTGAGGCGCCATCACTTTGACGGCGTCCTGGCGGTTCTGCGTGGCGTAGCAGATATCGCTTTTCTTGGGTTCGACAATGCTGGGAAAGCGCGTCTTCAGGGCTTGAGCCACCACTGCGGCGTCGTCTATGGACAAGGTGGTCTGCGTGACATACGCCAGCATTTCTGGATTGTTCACAGACAAGCTGGCGACGTCTTCCACCGTCTCGACCAGATACATGCCGCCATCGGCCTGACCCAGCGTACCTTCCACCTCCGGATGCCCCTTGTGACCGATCATCACCACTTCGCGCCCGGCAGCCTGCATGCGCGCGACTTCGATGTGGACTTTGGTGACCAGCGGGCAGGTGGCATCGAATACTTGCAAGCCTCTGGATTCGGCCTCGGCCCGAACCTGCTTGGACACGCCGTGCGCCGAGAATACGACGATCGCACCGGCCGGCGCCTCGTCCAGCTCGTCGATGAAAATCGCACCCTTACCGCGCAGGTCGGTGACGACGTAGCGGTTGTGAACGATCTCGTGGCGCACGTAGATGGGCGCACCATAAATTTCCAACGCACGTTCGACGATGTCGATCGCACGATCGACTCCGGCACAGAAGCCACGTGGCTGCGCCAACACGACTTCACTATCGGCGGAAAGCTCGACAGTCATCACAGCACCCCCAGAATGGCGACATCCACGCGCAGGTCGGCACCCGCGAGAGGATGATTGAAATCGAACAAGGCGGAGTCGGTGTCGATCGCTTTCAATACACCGGAATATCGGCCGCCATTGGGCGCGGCGAACTCGACCAGATCGCCCGGCGTGAACGATGCATCGGCACCGGCATTCTCGTCCAGCAAGCGACGGCTGATGCGTTGAACGAGCTCGGGATTGCGGTCGCCATAAGCCTCGACCGCAGACAGCGTCAGCGAAAAACGACTGCCTTCGGGCTGACCAATGAGCCGCGCCTCCATGCCCGGCGCCCATTGCCCGGTGCCCAACTGCAAGGTCCCCGGACGTCCATCGAAGGTATCGGTAAACACCGAACCCTCGCCAGGACCGGAGGCCAGAACGATGCGGTAGTGCAGGGTCAGATAGGAATCAGGACCAACGCAAGGCGTCAGGTCGGTTGGAGCAACAGTCATCGGAAACACCGGAAATAGCGCGAATGGCTTTATTTTAGACCACCCGGGAATCCAGCCAGGGACAATCTGATCCGTACGTGGAATCACTCATTCGCCATTGCGAGCGCGGTAGGCGCGCTGCGCCTGGCATGCGGGCATCATGAAAGCCTTCATCCCACCCTGCCCTGGGGCCCGCCATGTCCATGTCGCTCGTTTTTGCCGCCACATCCGAACAACGTCCTCGCGAACGCCTGCTTCGGCACGGCGCCGCAACGCTCACCGACGCCGAACTGCTGGCCATCATGCTGCGTACGGGCAGCGTCGGTTGCCCCGCGCTACACCTGGGCGAAAAGCTGCTTGCCCGGTTTTCGAACCTGCGCGGCCTGCTGGCCGCAAGCGCTCGCGATCTGGCCGGCGTCCATGGCGTCGGCCATGCCAAGGCATGCCAGATCGCCGCAATATCCGAACTCACCCAGCGCGCGCTGCACGAAAAACTATCCACTGGCGACACCCTCGCCGATCCCGATCTCATCAAGACGTATTGCCGCGCCCTGCTGGCCCATCGCCGTATCGAGCACTGCTTCGCGCTGTATCTCGATGTGGGCTTACGGCTGATTGCCTGCACCGAGTTGGCACGAGGATCGGTGGCCGGCGCCACCGTGTATCCACGCGAGCTGGTTCGCGAGGCACTGAACCATCATGCCAGCGCCGTCGTTCTGGCCCACAACCATCCAGGCGGCACGCTGGCGGCCAGCCGCGCCGATCTCGAACTGACCTGGCGAATGCATCAGGCACTCGCACTGGTCGATATTCGACTGCTGGACCACATCATCGTCGCCGGTCCACACGCCCTGTCGCTTGCCGAACACGGTCAGTTGATACCCCAGTCGACAAGGCTTGCCTAGATCGCCCGCACATGCTAGAATGCGAAGTTGCTTTTTGGATACGTTGCCGGAACCATGCGAATTGCCGTCCGGCTGGCGACCCAATTGCCGTCCGGCTGGCGACCCGTAAACCCATAGGATCATATAGCCATGAAACAAGGCGTTCACCCCGAATACCGCGAAGTCGTTTTCCTCGACCAGCAAACCGGTAACAAATTCATCAGCCGCTCGACCCTGCACTCGCGCGAGCAAATCGAAATCGACGGCAAGAGCTACCCGCTCTTCAAGTGCGACGTGACCTCCGAATCGCACCCGTTCTACACCGGCGCGCAAACGCGCATCGTCGAAACCGGTCGCGTCGAGAAGTTCCGCGCCCGTTTCGCACGCACCGCCGGCACGGTCAAATCGGGCAGCTGATCACTCGCCCTCAGGCCAGTTAGAGCGCCGCTTGCGCGGCCCTCACGAAAAAGCAGCCTTCGGGCTGCTTTTTTTGTCTGGGGCTCCTGCCCTCGCCTCGGGTTGCGACCCGCAGGATACCCGTATGATGCGGGTGTCTCATATACATTAATGCTTGTGCCGCCGACAGACTTCTCCACCCCCGCCCGCCTGACCGCCTCTGCCACCGCGAAACTGCCGCGGCTGGTGCTGTTCGTATTGCCGCTTCTGTACATCGCGTTCGGCCTGTTCATGCGCGACCCCTGGAAAACGGATGATGCCGTCGGTCTGGCCACCATGGTGACCGCCGTGCGCGAAGGCGGAACGACGTGGCTGCTCCCCCAGGTGGGGCACCTGGCCTATGCCCAGGAAGGGCCCTTGATTACCTGGGCAGGCGCGGCCGTTATGGCCGTACTGGCCCAGTTTATCGGTGAGATTCCCGCAGGCCGACTGCCGAATCTGCTGTGGTTCGGCCTGGCCTCGGCCAGCATCTGGTACGGCACCTATCTGATCGGCCGCCGCCGTGAAGCCCAGCCGCTGGCCCTGCCTTTCGGCGGCGAGCCCAACGCGCGCGACTATGGCCGCATGCTGGCAGACGGCACCTTATTGCTGCTGATCGCCACCTTCGGCATTCTCCAACAACTACACGAAACCTCGATTACCCCTGCGGTATTGGGCTGCCACGCACTGGTGTTTTACGCCTGGGCGCGAATGCTCGACCGCCCGCTCAGCGGCGCGGCCACATTAGGCGTCGCTCTGGCGATGAGTTTTTTCGCACGGGGATGGGTCGGCCTCACGCCCGTGCTGCTAGCCACTGTCTTACTTTGTGTACCGGGCGGTCCGTTGTGGCCGGCACGACGCTGGATGGCGCTGGTCGCCGTCATCGTGACGAGCCTGATTCTAGCGTGGTGGCTGCCTGCCACGGCGACGAGCTAGTATTGGACACGCAATTGGAAACTGTGGTCGGTCGCACAATACAGCTGGCCTCAAGCCAACAATTGGGGCCGTGCGCTGCGTGATCTGTCGTGGTACCTGTGGCCCACCTGGCCGCTTGCCATCGTCGCCCTGTGGCGCTGGCGCGCCTGGGTGCGCGCACCGCACGTCAGCATGCCCGCAGCGCTACTGCTCGGCGGCCTGATCAGTCTGCTGGCGCTGGACGTCCCGGCCCAAAACGATTTTGTCGGTCTGGCCCTGCCGTGCGCAGTGCTGGGCGTGATGGCCTTGCCTACATTGCGCCGAGGCTGGGTCAACACGCTGGATTGGTTTGCCGTCATGGTGTTTTCGCTGACGGTCGTCACGGCATGGCTGGGTTGGGTCGCGTTGCACTTCGGCGTGCCGCCCAAAATCGCCCATAACATCGCTCGCCAGACGACCGGCTATGTCCCCGAAATATCGTGGTGGGCCGTGTTTCTGGCATTGATCGTCACAGCCAGTTGGGCCGTGCTGGTGACCTGGCGCCTGCGCACTCGACCAGCCGCCTTGTGGCGCGGGACCATGCTGTCGGCAGGCGGCCTGACCGCCACCTGGATGCTGCTAGTGCTGCTGTGGCAACCCGCTGTCGATTACGCACGCAGCTATCGCCAGGCATCGAACGAACTGGCCAGCGCGATCGCCACTCGGGTTCAACCCGGCGAATGCATGCGCAGCATCGGCTTGGGCAGCGGTCAGCGGGCGTCGTTCCTGATTTTCAACAACCTGACGTTCTCTTACGACGCGCAGTGCCCTGTGGTTCTGCAACAGACGTCGCGGCGCGCGATGCGCGATGGCGTACACGCCTACCAAAGCGGCGCCGACGTGCTGTGGGAAGGCGGTCGCCGCGCAGATCGCGACGAATGGTTCCGCCTGTTGCGTGTACTGCCTCAATGACGGCGCCACTGGTCTCACCGCTAACCACCCGTGGCCAGACGCTGGCACGCATTGTGCGGCAATCCTGGCCCGTGCTGGTCAGTCAGTGGGCCGGTATGTTGTACGGCGTCCTGGATACCGCCATGACGGGCCACGCCAGCGCAGCCGATCTGGCCGCGATGGCGCTGGGCGTCTCCATTTACGTCACGATATTCGTTGGCCTGATGGGCGTGATTCACGCCCTGATTCCGATCGCTGCCCAGCACTTCGGCGGCAACCGCCCCACCGAGGTCGGCGCAGCCTGGGGCCAGGCCTTCTGGCTAGCTCTGGGCCTGTCGGTCGCAGGGGGCGCGCTGATGATGTTCCCCGATGCATGGCTGTCCTTGTCGGGCGATGTCGCACCCGAAGTGCGCGCCAAAGTCACGGCCTATCTCTACGCCCTCGTGATCGCCCTGCCCGCCGCGTTGTTGTTTCGAACGCTGTACGCATTAGGCACGGCAGTGTCCCGGCCCAAGGTCATCATGACCATCGGTCTGGTCGGCGTCAGCATCAAGGCCGCACTGAATTGGATATTGATCTTCGGCAATCTGGGTGCCCCTGCCATGGGCGCGGCCGGGGCAGGACTCGCCACTGCAATCGTCTACTGGTTGAGTGTGGTCGCCGGCCTGTGGTGGATGGCGCGCGATCCTTATTTCAAACCTTTTCAGCTCAAGATTTCCCGTCCGACATGGCTGGCGCAAAAAGAACTACTGCGCTTGGGTTTGCCCATGGGCGGTTCCTATCTCGTCGAGGTCTGTGCGTTCACGTTCATGGCGCTATTGGTGGCACGCGAAGGCACGTTCGTTTCGGGTGGACATCAAATCATGTCGAATCTGGCCGCGCTGTGCTACATGATGCCCATGGCCCTGGGTGTAGCCACCTCGTCGTTGACGGCACAGGCCATCGGCGCAGGGCAATACGCGCTGGCCGAACGGATCGGCAAGTCGGGCATGATATTGGGACTGGGCGGCGCGCTGTTGACCAGCATCGTGCTTTTGGGCGGGCAATCCTGGATCATCGAGGCCTACACCAATGACCCGAACGTCGCCCGAGTGGCGGGCACTTTGCTGACCATCATCCCGTTCTTTCATCTGTGCGACTCGATGCAATGCATCAATTCGTACATTCTACGGGCCTACAAAATTGCGGTAGTGCCCCTGGTGATGCAGGTGCTGGCCTTGTCCCTGGTGGGCCTGCTGGGGGGCTGGTGGCTGGGCTTTGGCAGCGGACGCGGCCTATTGGATGTGCCGCGCGCCTGGGTGATGCCAGGTTCGCCCGAAGGGGCCGGCACCATGTGGATGATGGCCATGGTCGGGCTGGGCCTGTCGGCAAGCCTGCTGCACGGCTGGTATCGAATCGTACTGAAGCGCGTCGCGATCCGGGGCCATGTCGATGCGCGGAGCTGAAGCCCACGCATCGCGTCGCCCCAGGCAATCACACTTTCAGGAAGTGCTCGCGGTAGTAAGCCAGTTCGGCGATCGACTCGTAGATGTCGGCCAACGCCTCGTGCCGGCTCTTCTTGTCGAAACCCTTGTAGACGTCGGGCCGCCAGCGTTTGGCCAGCTCCTTGAGCGTGCTGACGTCCAGGTTTCGATAATGGAAGAACGCTTCCAGCTTCGGCATGTAGCGCACCATGAATCGGCGATCTTGCCCGATGGAGTTGCCGCACAAGGGCGACTTGCCGGCACCGACGTGCTTGGACAGGAAAGCGATCAACTCTTCCTCGGCCTGCGCCTCGGAAACCGTCGACGCCCGAACCTTGTCGGTCAGGCCGCTACGGCCATGCGTGGCGGTATTCCAGCTGTCCATGGCGTCGAGCAAACTGTCGGGTTGATGCACGACGATGACCGGGCCTTCGGCCACGACAGTCAGATCGGGCTCGGTCACCACGACGGCGACCTCGATGATCCGTTCTTTTTCGGGATCCAATCCCGTCATTTCCATATCCAGCCAGACCAGGCGGTGTTCGTTCGCAGCCATATAATTGTTTGCCTATAAAACCCGATTTTCGCACAGCGCGGCACCCATCACATGCTCACCTACGCATTCGTTCTACTTCTGCTCGCAGGCATCGTCGTGCGTCTATGGCTGGCCACCCGCCAGATTCGTCACGTCGCGGCACATCGCGCCGCGGTTCCGCCGGAATTCTCGCCTCGCATCGGCCTGCATAGCCACCAGCGCGCAGCCGACTACACCATCGCTCGCGCCAAGCTGGGGATGTTCGAACGGCTATTCGATGCGGCCGTGCTGGTGGGCCTGACCTTGATGGGCGGTCTGCAAGTCATCGATTCGATCGTCGCCCAATGGGTCAGCCACGATCTGGGCCGGCAATTGGCGCTGATCGCTTCGGTGACGCTGGTCTTGGGCGTGCTGGGCCTGCCCTTTACCCTGTATCGTCAGTTCGTGCTGGAAGCCCGCTTCGGATTCAATCGCATGACGGGCAAACTCTTCGTGCAAGACACCATCAAGGGCGTGATCGTGGGCAGCATCATCGGACTGCCCCTCGCTGCCGTGGTGCTTTGGCTGATGGCCGCCGCTGGCAGCTATTGGTGGATCTGGGCATGGGGCGTATGGACGGTATTCAATGTGCTGATCCTGTTGCTGTACCCCACGCTCATCGCCCCCTTGTTCAATTCGTTCAAACCGCTGGACAAGCCCGAACTGGCCGATCGCATCCACAAGCTCGCCGACCGCTGCAATTTCGCGCTGGGCGGCCTGTTCGTGATGGACGGCTCGAAACGTTCGGCCCATGGCAATGCCTATTTCACGGGATTCGGCCGAGCCCGTCGCATCGTCTTTTTCGACACATTGCTCACCCGCCTGAACGCCGACGAAATCGAGGCCGTTCTGGCGCATGAGCTGGGACACTTCGCGCGCCGTCATATTCTTCAACGCATCGGTTTGAGCTTCGTCATGGCATTCGGGTTTTTCGCCCTGTTGGGATGGGCCGCCGGTCAACCCGGCTTCTATGAATCATTGGGTGTCACGCCGCGTGTGGACGGCTCCAACGATGCCATGGCGCTCCTGTTGTTCTTTCTGGTCATGCCGGTCGTCACCTACCTGCTGACGCCGTTGGGCAGTTGGTATTCGCGCCGCCACGAGTTCGAAGCCGACGACTATGCCAGCGCGCAAAGCCAGCCCGATTTTCTCGTATCGGCCCTGGTGAAACTCTATGACGATAACGCCGCCACCTTGACGCCCGACCCTATTCACTCGGCTTTCTACGACAGCCATCCGCCCGCTTCGGTTCGAATTCGGCATTTGCAGGGCGCGGGCACATGAGCGCGATCGAAGTCGGTCGCATCGTTGCCGCGCATGGCCGTCACTACACGGTGGAACTGCCCGACGGCAGTCGTCTCAAGTGCTTTCCGAAAGGTAAGAAAAGCGATGCCGCCGTCGGTGACTGGGTCGAATACTCGCGCCATGGCACCGACGAAGGACGCCTCGAACGCATCCAGCCTCGCAGCAATCTGCTCTACCGCTCCGATGACATGCGCTCCAAACAATTTGCCGCCAACGTCGATCAGTTATTGATCGTCGTCGCCGTCGTACCGAAGTTCTCCGACGATCTCACCGGCCGCGCGCTGGCCGGCGCATGGAGCGCCAACATTACCCCCATCATCGTTCTGAACAAGATCGACGTGCAGGACGGTGTGGATCTGGCCCGCCAGCGACTGGCAGGACTGGCGGCGCTGGGCGTGGTGATCGTCGAAACCTCTGCGCACGACATAGACGCCACGCGCGCACGTCTGCTGCCATTGCTAGCAGGGAAAACGAATTTGCTGCTGGGTCAGAGCGGCATGGGCAAGTCAACCTTGTTGAATGCTTTGGTGCCGGGGGCCGCCGCGCCGACTCGCGAGCATTCGGTGGCCCTGGATATGGGCAAGCACACCACGACCAGCACCCAGCTGTATCATCTGCCCGCTAGTGGCGACTTGATCGACTCGCCCGGGTTTCAAGCCTTCGGGCTTCAGCACTTGGGTGCCGACGACATCGTTGCAGGCTTTCCAGAGTTCAGGGGCGGGCTGTCGGATTGCCGGTTCTACAACTGCCGCCACCTGCACGAACCCGGCTGTGGGGTGCGCGCCCTGTTGGATGCCGGGCGCATCGATCCCGACCGGTATGCCTTGTATATGCGATTGATCGCCGAGAACGACGCCGGACGCGACAAGTATTGAATCGTCTGGCGGCTTGACCGAGTTCGAGCGAAGCGCGTTCGCGGGCGATCTGTCTGAGTTCGATCAATACGCTGTCGTTTGCGCCTGCCTCAACAGGTGATAGAAATTTCGCAGCATGCCTGCCGTGGCACCCCAGACAAAAAAGCGTTCCCACGTCATGCTGAAAAAATGCCGGGATCGCCCTTCCGGCAAAGCCAGACGATGATGCATGTGATTGGCGGGATCCATCAAAAATGCCAGCGGCACTTCGAAGATTTCAGCGACTTCGAACTCATCGGGCACGAAGCTAAAGCCCGGACGAACCAGACCCACCACAGGCGTGATCGAAAAGCCGGTCGCCGTCACGTAGGGTGCCATGGTGCCCAGCACTTCCACATGAGCGGGCGGCAAGCCCGTTTCATCCTGCGCCTCGCGCAGGGCAGCCGCCTCGGGTGAAGCATCGGTCTCCTCGATACGACCACCGGGAAAGCTGATCTGACCGGCATGGTCGTGCAAATGGGAGGCTCGCTCGGTCAGCACGACCCGAACGCCCTCGGGTCGCATCACCAATGCCAGCAGAACGGCCGCCAGAACCGGCACTTCGCGCCCTGGGTATGGTGCGTCACGCTGAATACCGGGCAAAGGCACCGACCACGCACGGGCAGGCGATAAGGCCGCACGCAAGGCATCCGGGGTCAAGGCCGATTCGGGTAGAGCGTCCAGGTCGATATTGGCCACCACGGCAGGTTGTTCACGCGGGTCAAAACCCGTCTTCACGGGTGGACGACGCGGACGGCGCAAAGGCGTGGGATCAGACATGGAACGTCGCGGACATGAAAAAAGGCACCATACGGTGCCTTTTTAACCCGGATCGACGATTTGCTTTGCAGCAAACCGTGACACCGGTGAACACAACAGCGATTAAGCCGCAGCGTTGTTGTTGACCTTGCGGCTGACCAACTTTTCCTTGATGCGTGCCGACTTGCCCGAGCGCGAACGCAGGTAGTACAGCTTGGCACGACGCACGTCGCCACGACGCTTGACTTCGATCGAAGCGATCTGGGGCGAGTACAGTTGGAACGTACGCTCGACGGCTTCGCCGGACGAGATCTTACGTACGATGAAGGCCGAATTCAGGCCCCGATTGCGCTTGGCAATGACCACGCCTTCGTAGGCCTGGACACGCTTGCGGGTGCCTTCAACCACGTTGACGTTGACCACGACGGTGTCGCCGGGCGCGAACGACGGCATCGCTTCGATGTTCTTGGCGGCCAACAGGCGGGTGATTTCTTCGTTTTCGAGCTGTTCGATCAGGTTCATGGTAATCCTAGATACATCGTCTATTTCGTGTCTGCCGTATCGGTAGGTTTTGTCGCCAAGACCGTTAAGTCTTGCCGCCAACACCCGCTCACGCTACGGTTGCCGGTTCTTTAAATGTACGAAAAAGAGAGGATGGATATGTGGCAACCCAGCATTCTAGCGTGTAAACACGAAGGACGCTAGTCAGAACCCGGCCGCATGGCCAAACCACAACACCCCGGGGATGATGGCCCCCCACATAGCCACCAACAGCACGTCTCCCATTTTCTGACGCCAGCTCAGGGCGACAGTGAGCGGGGCGCGACCGCCCAGCGAGCGGGCCTCGTCGGCGACCGGCGCGCGGGCCGCAGGGGACCCAGCGCGTACTCGGGGTGCCGCCGCAGCCGCGGCCGGGGGCGTCACAGGAGCGCCAGGCCTTGCAGGAACGACGGGCGGCGCCCGACGGGGAGCGCCACTCGGACGGGCAGCGAAGGGCCACTTGAGGGCGGGCGTATCGAAAACGGCGGCTTGGCTCATGCGTTACCTCTAAGTCAGTCGAACAGTCCAAATTGGACGGTGGAAGAAGCCCCAAGGGCATCCTGATGCCGGCCCGCAGTAGCGGACGAGGCAGAAAACGCGGTGGCATTCCCCTTCACACCTGCGGGTGCAGCGGGCGGAATGAACAGATCGGAATTCAATTGGAGCCGCTGCCGGTTCAGACCGGCCCGCCGAGCCGCCACCTCGAAGCGCTGTTTGAGCAAATCGGCCCACAAGCCTGTACCTCGCATACGGGTCCCGAACTGCGGGTCGTTACGGCGGCCAGCTCGCATGTCTTCGATGCGATGCAGAACCCGTTCGGCTCGATCGGGATAGTGCGCGTGCAACCAGGCCTCGAAGATATCCTTGACCTCGTAGGGCAGCCGAATGACGGTGTAATTGCCGTAAGCGGCACCCGCCTGCGCTGCTTCGCTCACGATATGTTCGAGATGCTCGTCGGTAATGAAAGGAATGACCGGCGCAACCAAGACGCCCACCGGAATGCCGGCGTCGGCGAGCGTGCGCACGGTTTTCAAGCGACGCCACGGGGCACTGGCACGGGGCTCGAGCTTGGACGACAGCGTGTTGTCGAGGCTGGTGATACTGACGTAGACCGCCACCAGACCATCGCGCGCCAGATCGGCCAGAATATCGATGTCGCGCTCGATCAGGGCGTTTTTGGTGATCAAGGTGACGGGATGCCGGGTATCGCGAAACACCGTGAGCAAACCCCGCGTCAAACGCCAGTCACGCTCCAGCGGCTGATAGATATCGGTGGCCGACCCCAAATTGATGGGGGACGCCCGATAACCCGGCTTGGCCAAATCGGCGGTCAGTGCCTGGACGGCATTGGATTTCGCCACCAGTCGGGTTTCGAAATCCAGCCCCGGCGAATAGCCCAGATAGGCGTGCGTCGGGCGAGCATAACAATAGACGCAGCCGTGCTCACAACCCCGGTAGGGATTGATGGCAACGTCGAAAGGAATGTCGGGTGAAGTGTTGCGCGACATCAGTGTGCGCGCGCGTTCGACTTCTATCGTAGTGACGAAACGCACAGGCGCTTCGGCGATGGTCTCGTCAGCTCGCTCTCTACTATCGATTTGGAAGCGATGCGCGACATTGGCAACCGCCCCCCTGCCGCGTAGCGCAGCAGGGCGCAGTTCAGCAGGGGGATGGGCCGGGGACCCACCGGCGAGCGAGGAGCGATCGAACGTTGCCATAAACATACTGTACAAACATACAGTATTTTTGACAAGCCCTCGTCGCCAATTACATACAGTGCTTTATACAGTAGTTTCCACACCGCGCAGCATTCCGGCTGCCGCCGTCTGATGTGTGGCTGCATCGATCAGAATGAAAGCGCCAGTAGCCGGTATGTCGTCATACAGGTCATAGGCCAATGCATCGCGGGTTTGCAATCCGACGGTGCCGATCTCGTTCATGGCAAGCGTGCCAGTCGCCTCATCGGCCCGCTGGGCCTGTAGCGCCACCACCTCACGACGCGCGATCAGGCCGGTGATCTTGGCCTGAGTCAGCCGAGTGCCCTGCTTCAGTAAATACTTGCGCAAAGGGTTCATGGGCGTCGCATCCAACCAGCACAGCTCGGCCACCAGCAGGCGACTGGTCTGTGCAGGCCGTTCGGCCGAAGCGATGATGTCGCCGCGCGACACATCCACATCCCTATCCAGCTCCAAGGTCACCGCATCGCCCGCGACAGCCACCTCAATAGCGCGATCAAACACCCGAATCGAACGAATATGGGCTTCTACGCCTGCGGGTTGCACCAGCACCCGATCTCCCACCGCCAGCCGCCCCGCCGCCAGGCGTCCGGCGTAACCGCGAAAATCATCTGCTCGATCGCCATCGTGACGCGCTACCCATTGCACGGGAAAACGCGCAGCTCGAGCCTGCGTTTCGTCGCTGACATCCAAACCTTCCAGTATCGATAACAGGGGCGGGCCTTCATACCAGGGCGCACGCTCTGAGCGGGTCACGACGTTGTCGCCACTCAAAGCCGACAAGGGCAGAATCTCGAATCGAGCGATACCCAGGCTGTTGGCCAGTTCGGTATAGGCGCGGCGGATGCGATCGAACACCTGCTCGTCCCAACCCACCAGATCCATTTTGTTGACCGCCACCACGATATGACGCAAACCCAGCAGTTTGGCGATGGTGCTGTGGCGGCGAGTCTGAGGCAACAATGCCTCGCCCTCGACACGGGTGGCGTCGATCAGGATGACTGCGACTTGCGCGGTCGATGCCCCAGTGACCATATTGCGCGTGTATTGCTCGTGGCCTGGCGCATCGGCGACGATGAACTTGCGCCGCGGGGTCGAGAAATACCGGTAAGCCACATCGATCGTAATGCCCTGCTCGCGCTCGGCCTCCAGACCATCGGTCAGCAACGCAAAGTCAATCCCGCCCTCAGCCACTCGCTTGTATTTGGCGCGAGCGATGGCATCCAATTGATCGGCGAACACCCCTTTGCTGTCGTACAGCAAACGGCCGATCAAAGTCGATTTACCGTCGTCGACCGAACCGGCAGTAATGAAACGCAGCACGTCCGAATCGCGGCCGGACAAGAAAGAATCGGTCAATGCATTCATGATCAAAAGTATCCCTCGCGCTTACGGCGCTCCATCGAGGCTTCAGAAGCCTGATCGTCCAAGCGGGTTGCGCCCCGCTCGGTAATGGTCGAGACGGCCGTCTCGGCGATGATGGCGTAGGCGTCTGCCGCGTTCGACGCTACCGGGCACGTGCACGAGATATCGCCCACTGTCCGAAATCGAACGTCGAGCGTCTCGACTTGCTCGCCCGCGTCTGGCGGCGTCAAGCGCGTTACCGGTACCAACAAGCCTTTGCGGCGCACGACCTCGCGTCGATGTGTGAAGTAGATGGAAGGCAAGGCGATCTGTTCGCGTTGGATGTACTGCCACACATCCATCTCTGTCCAGTTCGATATCGGAAACACCCGCATGTTCTGGCCCGGATGAACACGTGTGTTGAAGATGTTCCACAGTTCCGGGCGCTGAGCCTTGGGATCCCATTGACCGAACTCATCGCGAAACGAAAAGATGCGCTCCTTCGCACGTGCCTTCTCTTCATCCCGTCGCGCTCCACCGATACAGGCATCGAAGCCGAACTCTTCGATGGCCTCCAGCAAGGTCACCGCCTGCGCCGCATTGCGCGAGTCGGTTTCACGTCGCAATACGACGCTACCGCGCGCAATGGAATCTTCGACGCTGCGAACGATGAGACGTTCGCCCAGATCGACCACGCGGGAATCTCGAAATGTGATGACTTCATCGAAGTTGTGGCCGGTATCGATGTGCATCAACGGAAAAGGAAAACGCGCAGGACGGAAGGCTTTTTCAGCCAGGCGCAACAACACGCAGGAATCCTTGCCGCCTGAGAACAGCAGTACCGGACGCTCGCATTCGGCTGCAACTTCGCGCAGAATGGTGATGGCTTCGGACTTAAGCCAGTCGAGATGGCTACGGGTCGTCGTGACGGTGGACATGATGAGCGAGGTCTCCTAAATAACCAGTCGAACGTATCAACGTCCGACTTGGCGCATGGCAATCACCGGGCGATTACCGGCGTGCAGGCCGCATTCTTTACCGCTGGCGTTCTCCCACCACCAGCGGCCCGCACGCAAATCTTCGCCCTCGCGCACTGCGCGCGTACAGGGTTCGCAGCCGATCGAGGGATAGCCTTTGTCGTGCAGCGGGTTGTAGGGAACGCCCAGGCTGTCGATGACGGTCCAGACATCGTCCTGCGTCCATTCGGCCAAGGGGTTGAATTTGTAGAGACCGAACACGGGGTCCTGTTCTTCTTCGGGTAAATCGCCGCGCGAGACGGCCTGTTCACGGCGCTGGCCGGTCAACCAGGCCCCCCGCCCCGCCAACGCCCGACGCAGTGGCTCGACCTTGCGAATACCGCAGCAGGCCCGACGCAACTCGACACTTTCATAGAACGCGTAGGCCCCATGCTCGTTCACATGCGCCGCCACCGCCTCCGGGTCGGGGCGAAAAACCTCGATCGGGCGGCAGTAACGTTGCCCGATCGTATCGATCATGGCGACCGTCTCGTCATGCAAGCGACCGGTGTCCAAGGTAAACACCGAGATGGGTAAATCGGCGGTGAAGATGGCGTGGGTGATCACCATATCTTCGGCAGCCAACGAGGTGGCGAACGCCGCGTCGGCATACTGGCGAGCGATCACGGTGAGCCGCGACACCAGGTCGTGCCATCGCGCCTGCGTGACGGCGGGCATCGAGGTCGCGCTCATACCCGGGCCGTAGCAAAAATCCGCGCCTGCCTGGGCGTGACCAGAAGCGCGTCGCCCGGCATCGGGTCCAAGGCCCGGAATTGGTGTTCGGGCAATTCGACCTCGATCAGCGTATTGGTATCTTGCGCGGTGAGTTCCAAGAATGCACTCGGACCGGCCAGATACGCATGATTGAGTTTGACCGCGATACCCGATCCACCCTGCGAATATTTTTGAATGTCGAATTCGTGCGGGCGAACATAGGCCGTGGCCGCCTGCGGTGCAGTTGACGAGAACTCCGGCGCGGGCAAGCTCACGCCCAGCGCGCGCCATCGACCATTGACGGCCTCACCCGAGAATTGATTCACATCGCCTAAGAAGCCATAAACGAAAGGCGTCGCGGGACGCTCCCAGACTTCGCGCGGCGTACCCACCTGCTCGATGCGTCCGGCGTTCATCAACACGACACGATCGGCCACTTCCAGCGCTTCTTCCTGGTCATGGGTGACGAACACACTGGCCACGTTCAACTCGTCATGCAGACGACGCAACCAACGCCGCAACTCCTTGCGAACCTTGGCATCGAGTGCACCGAAGGGTTCGTCCAACAACAAGACGCGCGGCTCGACGGCCAAGGCCCGCGCCAGCGCAATGCGCTGACGCTGCCCGCCAGATAGCTGCGAGGGATAGCGGTCGGCCAGCCAGTCCAGTTGAACCAGGTTGAGCAGTTCGTGCACCTTTGCGGAAATCTGCGATTCGGACGGGCGCTGCGACCGATGTTTGACGCGCAAGCCAAAGGCGACGTTCTCGAACACGGTCATGTGCTTGAACAAGGCATAGTGCTGAAACACGAATCCGACCTGACGCTTGCGCACATCGACATCGGTCGCGTCTTCGCCACTGAACCAGACGCTGCCGGTGTCGGGCGTTTCGAGGCCGGCGATGATGCGCAGCAAGGACGTTTTGCCACAGCCCGACGGTCCGAGCAAAGCGACCAACTCGCCCGTTTCGATATGAAGCGACACATCGTTGAGCGCACGAAAATTGCCGAACTGCTTGGAGAGATTCCTGACTTCGATACTCATGATGAATTTTCCTTAAACCGCGGCTGCCGCGATGCGTGGCTGTGGTTGCGGCTGCACATCGAGCGACTGCCTCGTGTGGTGTGCATGGCGCCACGCCACCACCCGCTTGGCCGCCAGCGTCAGAAGCGCAAGCAAGGCCAGTAGAGAAGCGACGGCAAACGACGCCGAGAACATATATTCGTTGTACAGAATTTCTGTATGCAGTGTCATGGTGTTGGTCAAGCCGCGCACGCCGCCCGACACCACCGCGACGGCCCCGAATTCGCCCATGGCGCGGGCATTGGCCAAAATGGCGCCATACAGCAATCCCCATTTTATGTTTGGCAAGGTGACCCGCCAGAAAATCTGCCACCCGCTGGCGCCCAGGGTCAAGGCGGCGTGTTCCTCCTCGGCTCCTTGCGCCTGCATCAAGGGAATCAACTCACGGGCGATGAACGGAAAAGTCACGAACAGCGTAGCGATGATCACGCCCGGCACCGCATAGACAATCTTGATATCGTTGCTCTGCAACCACGGGCCAAACCAACCTTGCGATCCGAACAGCAAGACGAAAACCAGACCAGCCACCACCGGCGAGACCGAAAACGGCAAATCGATCAGCGTGATGAAAAACTGTTTGCCTCGAAAACGAAATCGGGTGATGGCCCATGCCGCAGCCAGGCCGAACACGATATTGACCGGCAAGGAAATGGCCGCCACCATCAAGGTCAATCGAATCGCCGACAACGCATCCGGCTCGACAATCGCCTCCAGATAAAGCGCCCATCCTTTCCGAAAGGCTTCAGCAAACACCAGCACCAGCGGCATCACCAAAAAAATGGCGAGAAACACGACCGCGATGCCGATCAGCAGCGCGCGAACGACAGGCGCTTCGGTCAGGTGGGCGGGACGCGGGCTCGATGCACTCATGCCAATCTCCCTGAGCGGCGTGCCTGCCAGCCTTGCAGCAGGTTGATCACCAGCAACAATACGAAGGAGAACATCAGCATCACACAGGCAATGGCCGATGCGCCGGCGTAATCGAATTGCTCCAATTTGGCGATGATCAGCAAGGGTGTGATCTCGGAAACCATCGGCATGTTTCCGGCAATGAAGACGACCGAGCCATACTCACCTATCGCACCTATCGCGCGGGCGAAGGCCAAGGCAAAGCCCGTCAGCAATGCTGGCAGGATCGTGGGAAAAATCACTCGCCAGATAATGTGCGAGCGAGTGGCTCCCAAACTGGTCGCTGCTTCTTCGAGCTCACGTTCGAGGTCTTCCAATACGGGTTGCACCGTACGCACCACGAACGGCAATCCGATAAAGATCAAGGCGATGGTGATTCCGACAGGCGTGTAGGCCACCTTCAATCCGAGCGTAGATTCCAGAAACCCGCCCAACCAACCGTTGTTGGCATACAAGGCAGTCAATGCAATCCCGGCGACTGCCGTCGGCAAGGCAAAGGGCAGATCGACCAAGGCATCGACGAGCGATTTTCCCCGGAATTCGTAGCGAACCAGTACCCAGGCCACGATCGCTCCGAACACCACGTTGATCACCGCCGCGATCAGGGACGCACCAAACGTAAGCGAGTAGGATGCCACCACGCGTGGCGCAGTCACCGTGTTCCAGAAGCCCGCAAAACCCAGTTCCGATGCCTTGAGCGGCAAAGCCACCAGCGGGATCAGCACCAGCAGGCTCAGGTAAAGCACGGCATAGCCCATGGACAGACCGAACCCCGGCAGAATGCCGGGGCTTTGTCTGCGTCGAACCGGGGCACTCGGCCCCGCCCGGTCAGCAGTCATTGTGCGCATGTGTTCGTCGATGCTTATTTGGGTTGATAGACCTGATCGAAGGTTCCACCGTCGGCGAAGTGTTCTTTCTGCGCGCGGGCCCAGCCACCGAATATCTCGTCGATCGTGATCAGCTTCACCTTAGGAAAGGTGTCGGCGTATTTGGCCGCGACTTGTTTATCGGTCGGACGGTAATAGTTCTTGGCGATAATCTCTTGCGCCGCAGGGGTATACAGCCATTCCAGATAGGCTTGTGCGGCACGGCGCGTGCCCTTGCGGTCGACCACTTTGTCGACGACAGCCACGGGCGGTTCCGCGAGAATCGACAAGGACGGCACGACGATATCGAACTTCTCCGGCCCCAGTTCCTTGATCGACAGAAACGCTTCGTTTTCCCATGCCAGCAATACGTCACCCTGACCGCGCTCGACGAAGGTCGTCGTCGAACCCCGAGCGCCCGTGTCCAGAACCGGTACGTTCTTCAGCAGTGCGCCAACGAAGGCTCGGGCCTTGCTTTGATCGCCATTGTTCTTCTCCAGGGCATAAGCCCATGCCGCCAGGTAATTCCAGCGCGCGCCACCGGAGGTCTTGGGATTCGGCGTGATGACCGACACGCCGGGCTTGATCAAGTCGTTCCAGTCTTTGATCCCTTTGGGATTGCCTTTGCGAACCAGAAACACGATGGTCGAGGTGTAAGGCGAACTATTGCCCGCCAGCCGCTTCTGCCAGCCCGCATCCAGCAAGCCACGCTCGGCGATCGCGTCGATGTCGTAGGCCAGCGCCAAGGTCACCACGTCGGCATCCAATCCGTCGATGACCGACCTTGCCTGGCGGCCCGATCCACCGTGCGACTGGCGAATCGTCAGATCGACACCCGTCGTGTCCTTGTAGTGCTTGATGAAGGCTGCATCGACTTCACGATACAGCTCGCGAGTTGGATCGTAGGACACGTTCAGCAAGGTTTGCTTTTCTTGCGCCTGAACGAATGCCGGTACGGCAAACACGGTGGATGCCGCGACCGCCGTCGCGATCAATGCTTGTTTGATGCTCATCGTTCCCGCTCCGCAAATAATCATGGTGGTGCAGTCAGTGTGCCGAGGCGGCCATCCAAACGGAACGAATCATTCTTTCCTTGCTCATTCGTTTTGGAAATATATGAACCAGAAAAAAGCCCTCCGACTCAGGAGGGCTTGGGCAAGACGGCGTATCGGTATTATTTGTTCGGCTGCGGGGTGACTCGCAAATAAGGACGCACGGCTTTGTATCCCTTTGGGAATTTTTCCTTGATTACCGCCTCGTCCTTCAAGGAGGGCACGATGATCACGTCATCGCCATCTTCCCAATTCACTGGCGTCGCCACGCTGTGGCTGTCCGTCAGCTGCAAGGAGTCGATCACGCGCAGCAACTCGTTGAAATTGCGACCCGTGCTGGCGGGATAAGTGAGCGTCAAACGAACCTTCTTGGCGGGGTCGACGATGAACACCGAACGCACCGTGGCAGTCGCGCTGGCGTTGGGGTGAATCATGTCGTACAGCTCGGATACCTTGCGATCTTCGTCGGCCAGAATCGGAAAATTGACCGTGGTGCCTTGGGTTTCGTTGATGTCGGGCACCCATTGCTTATGGGACGCTTCCGAATCCACCGACAAGGCCAGAACCTTGACATTGCGTTTGGCAAACTCGTCGGCCAGTCGCGCGGTGTAGCCCAATTCGGTCGTGCAGACCGGCGTGAAGTCGGCGGGATGCGAGAACAGGATGCCCCAGCTATTGCCGAGATACTCGTGGAACCGGATGGTGCCAGCAGACGATTTTTGTTCAAAATCGGGCGCAGTATCGCCCAAGCGCAGCGTTGCCATAATCGTATCCTTATGCGGAGGCCAAAAGCCGATGGTACCGACTAAACCATCCTACCGACATAGGGCACGCCGCGCTAATTTAATTTCTAAAAGTAATATAGCGACTAGGCAGCGAGTACGCCTCCGGCCTGATCCGATATGCGAGCGTTGCGCACCGATGCGGCAAGCGCCCGGCTACGGGGCAGCACTTGTGCGCCATAGAACAATGCAGTCGCCAGCTTGTTTTTCAGGAAAGCGTCATGGCTATTCTTGCGGCGTTCGCAGGCCAGTGCCATACGTACCATCATCCAGCCGCCAAGGGTCACTGAGGCCAACATTAGGTAAGGCACGCTCGCCGCATACGCCGCACGCACAGACGCCGCTGCATCGTGGTCGGCAGCACCTTCCGGGCCGGCCCCCACCGACGCGTACGTCAGCACCTGCTGAATGCTTTGATCGAAATCGTCGATGGCTTCTTCGAAATGGCGACGCAGCGCCTCCCAGGCCGATGCCTGGGAGGCATCGATACTCGCAGTCGTTGCTGTAAGGTCATGCAAGGTCTCTTGCATCGCCCCCACCATCGCCCTTGCGGTTGCACCACCGTCTTTTAAGGTCTTACGGCCAACGAAATCATTGGCTTGAATCGCCGTCGTCCCTTCATAAATCGGCAAGATGCGTGCGTCGCGGTAATACTGTGCCGCACCCGTCTCTTCGATGAAACCCATCCCCCCGTGAACCTGCACACCCAATGAACACACTTCGAGCGACGACTCGGTGCCGCCCGCCTTGACCACCGGCACCAGAAACTCGTAGACCGCGCGCTGCAAACGACGCACGTTCTCGTCGGCATGGTGATTCGCTCGATCGTTTGCGCCGGCCGCCAGAAACGCCACGGCACGATTGGCCTGCGTGAGCGCGGTCATGGTCATCAGCATGCGCCGCACGTCGGGATGTTCAATGATAGGCACCGCGTGGGCCGACCCTTCGACGGCACGACCCTGCACTCGATCGCGCGCGTAGGCCATGGCGTGCTGCGTGGCACGCTCGGACACGGCAATACCCTGTTGACCCACCGCAAATCGCGCGGCATTCATCATGATGAACATATAGGCCAAGCCGTGGTTCTCCTGGCCGACCAGCTCGCCGATCGCGCCCTCACCCACTTCGCTCCGACTCGAATCGGCACCATACAAAAGCACGGCCGTCGGACTGCCATGAATACCCAGTTTGTGCTCGATGGACGCGCAATGCACATCGTTGCGCGCCCCCAGTTTGCCCTCGTCGTCCACCATCCGCTTGGGCACGATGAACAAGGAGATGCCTTTGACTCCGGGCGGTGCATCGGGCGTTCGGGCCAACACCAGATGGATGATGTTCTCAGCCATGTCGTGCTCGCCATACGTAATGAAGATCTTCTGCCCGGTGATCCGATAGGTGCCATCCGAATTCGGTACGGCACGAGTGGTCACTTGCGCCAGATCTGAACCCGCCTGAGGTTCTGTCAGGTTCATGGTGCCCGTCCACCGCCCTTCGATCAGGGCCGGAACGTAGCGCTTGCGTTGAGCATCGGTGCCCACCGTCAACAGCGCCTCGATCACGCCGTCGGTCAGCAAGGGGCATAAGGCGAAGGCCAGATTCGCGGCGTTGACGGTTTCGCATGCCGCAGCGGCGACCACCTTGGGCAAGCCTTGGCCACCCCATTTCTGAGGGTGTGACAAGCCTTGCCATCCACCGTCTGCATACGCTCGAAACGCTTCGGCGAAACCAGGCGTGGTGGTCACGTTACCGTCATTCCAGACCGGTGCTTGCGTATCGCCCTTGCGGTTGAGCGGCGCGACGACGTCTTCGACCAAACGGGCATTTTGCTCGAGCACGGCATCGACCAGATCGCTATCGACCTCCTCGAACCCAGGCATGCTCAGTACCTGATCCAAGACGGCAATCTCGTCGAGGCAGAATCGGATGTCTTGTATGGGCGCTTTGAATGTCATTGTCGTCTCCTGGGTGATGGGTCGGTGCCGAGGCCATTTGGCTTATTGTTATTGATCGGCTCAAACCCATCGTAATACATCGGCTTGTCGGCACACTTACGACGCCATCAGCAAGCGCTCCAATACATCCAATTTCACCGGCTTTTCCATCCAGGCATCGAATAGCCCCTGACCGTCTCGAGCAAGGTTGGACGGTAAACCGCTCAACGCAATCACTCGGGCGCGAGGATTGGCTTCGCGCAGCGCTGCCGCCAATACATAACCATTCATGTCAGGCAACATGATGTCGACGATGAACGCGTCGTGAACATCGGCTTGCGCGATTTCCAATGCCATCGCGCCGGAATAAGCCACTCGAACGCTGTGACCGGATATCTCCAGAAATTCGCATAGCAGTCCAGCGGCAAGCTTGTTGTCATCGACGATAAGAACGCTGCGATGCGTTTTCATAGCTGCCCTCCTCACTTTGGTAGCCCACGACGGCGTATTGTCTTCCGACCGACGAAAAGACGCTGTGATGCGTGCAAGTTATGGCAATTTTCTTCACCACAGCGAGGAAGCTCGAAGCAAACCAAATGTGAATAAAAAAACCCTGCCGGATAAGCGGCAGGGTTCCAAGACTGTTGTCGAGCTTGACGCTCGACAACAATCGAATCAAAGCTTCTCGGCCAATTCCGGTACCAGTTGGAACAGATCGCCCACTACCCCATAGTCGGCCACGCCAAAAATGGGTGCTTCGTCGTCTTTGTTGATGGCCACGATGACCTTGGAATCTTTCATACCGGCCAAGTGCTGGATAGCGCCCGAGATGCCGACGGCCACATACAACTGCGGCGCGACGATCTTGCCGGTCTGGCCAACTTGCCAGTCGTTGGGCGCATAGCCTGCATCGACTGCTGCGCGCGATGCGCCCAATGCCGCACCCAGCTTATCGGCCAGTGGCTCCAGGATCTTGAAGTTATCGGCGCTGCCCAATCCGCGTCCGCCCGAAACCACAGCCTTGGCACCCGCCAGTTCGGGCCGGTCGCTCTTGGCGATTTCACGCCCCACGAAACTGGACAGACCGCTATCGGCCACGGCGTCGATGGCCGATACCGAAGCCGAACCGCCCTCGGCGGCGACGGGATCGAAGGCCGTGGTCCGAACAGTCAGCACCCTCACCGCATCGCTCGATTGCACTGTGGCGATGGCGTTGCCGGCATAAATGGGGCGCTGGAAGGTATCGGGCGAATCGATACCGACGATGTCGGAGATCTGCGCCACGTCCAGCTTGGCTGCGACACGCGGCGCGACGTTCTTGCCCGACGCCGTGGCAGCGAACACGATGTGGCTATAGTCGCCGGCCAGCGCCAGCACTTGCGCACCCAGGTTCTCGGCCAGGCCATCGGCCAGATGTGCGGCATCGGCGTGCAACACACGGCTCACCCCGGCGACGCGGGCGGCGGCATCGGCCACGGCCTGACTGCCATGACCGGCCACCAGGATATGAACGTCGGCACCCAGTTGGGCAGCGGCGGCCACAGCGTTCAAGGTCGCCGGATTCAATACGGCGTTGTCATGTTCAGCGATAACGAGAGTCGTCATATCAAATCACCTTCGCTTCGTTTTTCAGTTTGTCGACAAGCGTGGCCACGTCGGGCACCTTGATCCCGGCCTTGCGTGCGGCGGGTTCCACGACCTTGAGCGTCTTCAAACGCGGGGTGACATCCACGCCCAAAGAGTCGGGCGTCTCGTTATCGAGCGGCTTTTTCTTGGCCTTCATGATGTTCGGCAGCGTGACATAACGCGGCTCGTTCAAACGCAGGTCGGTGGTCACGATGGCCGGTAGCGCGAGCTTGATGGTTTCGAGACCGCCATCGACTTCGCGCGTCACGGTGACACTGTCGTCGGCCAGTTCGATTTTGCTGGCAAACGTCGCCTGCGGCCAATCGAGCAAGGCCGCCAGAGCCTGTCCGGTTTGGTTGGCGTCGTCGTCGATGGCCTGCTTACCCAGAATCACCAGGCGGGGCTGCTCACGTTCGACCACGGCACGCAGTAATTTGGCGACGGCCAGGGGCTGCAATTCGGTGTCGCTTTGCACGAGAATGCCACGGTCGGCACCGATGGCCATGGCGGTGCGCAAGGTTTCCTGCGACTGCGCGACACCGCACGACACCGCCACGACTTCCGTCGCGCGGCCACCTTCTTTCAGGCGGGTCGCTTCTTCGACGGCAATTTCGTCGAACGGATTCATCGACATTTTCACATTGGCGATGTCCACGCCAGAGTGATCGGATTTCACACGGACTTTGACGTTGTAGTCGACAACGCGTTTGACGGGTACCAGTACCTTCATCCAGCTATCTCCCTAAGATTGTTTTTCATCGGCTACGCCGCTGTAGTCGGTCGATTCTACAACTTAGCCAACGCACGTACATGGGCGACCACACTGCGACCCAGGGCGGAAAGATCGTAGCCGCCCTCCAGCATACTGATTGCACGGCCCTGAGCATGGCGATCGGCCACAGCCATGATCTGTTCTGTCAGCCAGGCGTAATCGGCTTCGACCAAACCCATTTGTCCCATCTCGTCTTCCCGATGCGCATCGAATCCCGCCGAGAAGAGGATCAATTGCGGACGGAACGTGTCCAATCTCGGCAGCCACCGATGCGTGACCAACTCGCGCACGACCGCGCCGGTGGTGTATGCCGGCACGGGCACATTGAGCATATTGTCGGCCACGTTCTCGGTGCCGCAATTCGGGAAGAGCGGGCTTTGGAAAAAGCTGCACATGAGCACCCGGTCGTCGCCCGCCAGAATGTCTTCGGTGCCGTTGCCATGATGCACGTCGAAATCGATGATCGCCACCCGCGTCAATCCGTGAACGTCGATAGCATGACGGGCCGCGACAGAAACGTTGTTCAGGAAGCAAAACCGCGACAGAAACGTTGTTCAGGAAGCAAAACCCCATCGCCCGAGCCCGGCACGCATGGTGACCGGGCGGACGAACCGCGCAGAATGCGCTGGGCGCCTGTCCCGACAGTACGGCATCCACCGCGGCAATGCCTGCCCCGGCGGCGTGCAAGGCCGCGACCGCCGTGTCCGGCCCCTGTAGCGTGTCGGGATCCAAGGTGCGCGTGCCGTCGATGGGCGGACCGTCCAGCAACTGCACCAGATACGCCGGGTCGTGAACGCGTGCCAGGGCTTCGCGACTCGCGCGTGGCGCATCTTGCGGGCTTAAATAGGCGTGCAGGCCACTGGCCAGCAACTGGTCATTGATGGCATCCAACCTCTGGGGGCTTTCCGGGTGCCAATCTCCCATATCGTGCAGCTTGCACGCGGGGTGAGTAAGATAGAGCGTCTCCATAAGGAAGGATTATGTTCACCAGTTGGCGTTTCCTGCAAATCGGCGTGTTGGCCACCACCCTGTCCGCCTGCGCGGCCCAATCCTCCTCACCTGTGGCCCAAGCCGGCACGACGCCCGCGTCGCCCCCTTCGACCGGCACAGCCGTCAGCCCGGCCGAGGCCTCGCTCCGGTCGTCCGACCTCACGCTGGATGTGCAACAGTATGTACAAGCCCTGGCGTCGGAGCGTCGATTGCCTGCTGAACAGTTAGGCAATATCTTGTCCTCGGCCCGCTTCGATCCCACGGTGGCCCGCTTGATCGCACCGGCTGCGGCGGGCCGCAAAGTGGTGCGTAGCTGGACGGTATACCGCCAGCGCGTTGTCGAGCCGGTTCGCATCCGATGGGGCAACGATTTCTGGACCGCCCATCGCGATACGCTGGATGCCGCTGCACAGCGCTTCGGGGTGCCACCCGAGATCATCGTCGCCATCATCGGGGTCGAGACCAACTATGCACGCAATATGGGATCGTTCCCGGTGTTGGACGCGCTGTATACGCTGGCCTTCCGTTATCCGGACGCCAACCGCCCTGATCGCCAGCAGATGTTTCGCAACCAGCTCAGTGCATTTCTGGATCTGGTGATGCAAAACCGTTTGGATGTGACCACGCAAGGCTCGTTCGCCGGCGCAATCGGCATGGCGCAGTTCATGCCGGGCAGCATTCAGCGCTATGCCATCGATGGCGACGGCAATGGTGTGATCGACCTCGCCAACAGCGAAAAGGACGCGATCTATTCGATCGCCAACTTCCTGGTCGAACATGGCTGGCAGCGCGGTGTGCCAGTATTTGCACCGGTCACGCTACCCATTGACTCGGCCCCGCTGGTCGATGGTGGACTGGTTCCGAAACTGAGCTGGACCGAACTGCAAGCCGCAGGGGCTCGCGCTTCGGGCGATCCCACTGCGAGCTGGGTCCGGCATCCCCTGGGCATCGTGAATCTACCTGACGAGCAGCACGGCACCGTCCAGTACCGCAGTGGCACGCCGAATTTCTTTGCACTGACGCACTACAACCGCAGCTATTTTTACGCCACGTCAGTGGCCGATCTGGCGCAATCGCTGGCGCAGGGCCAGGCGCGTCAAGCTCGAGTGCCTTGAGCAGACAGCCCAAGCCTGCCGTTTTCCGGTGAGCTTGGCCTGGGGGGCGACCGGCATCACTGCGCGGCAGCCTGAATCGTTTTAATTGAATACGCCGGTGGAGAGATAGCGGTCGCCGCGATCGCACACGACAAACGCGATCGTGGCGTTTTCGACCTGTTCGGCCACTGCCAGGGCAGCCACCAAGGCGCCGGCGGCCGAAATGCCTGCGAAAATACCCTCTTCGGCAGCCAAGCGGCGCGCCATCGCTTCTGCGGCAGCTTGCGAAACCTGCACGATCCGATCAACACGACTACCGTCATAGATCGCGGGCAAGTACGCTTCGGGCCACTTGCGAATACCCGGAATCTGCGAGCCCTCTTCCGGTTGTGCACCGATCACCTGAATGGCCGGATTTTGAGCCTTCAAATACGCCGACACACCCATGATGGTGCCCGTCGTGCCCATTGCACTGACGAAATGAGTCAACCGGCCCTCAGTCTGCTCCCATAGTTCGGGACCTGTGCCTTCGACATGAGCCAATGGATTATCCGGATTGGCGAACTGATCCAGCACCCGACCCTTGCCTTCGGCCTGCATTTTGGTGGCCATATCGCGCGCATATTCCATTCCGCCTTGCCCGGCGGGAGTCAGGATGAGTTCAGCACCGTAGGCCGTCATGGCGGCACGCCGCTCGATCGACAGGTTATCGGGCATGATCAGCACCATGCGGTATCCTCGCATCGCGGCCACCATGGCCAGCGCGATGCCGGTATTGCCGCTGGTCGCCTCGATCAGCGTGTCGCCCGGCTTGATTTCGCCACGCGCTTCGGCATGGCGGATCATGGACAAGGCAGGTCGATCCTTGACCGAGCCTGCTGGATTGTTGCCTTCCAGCTTGCCAAGGATCACGTTGCCACGCCGGGCGTTGCCGTCGCCGGGAATGCGTTGCAGCCGCACCAGTGGCGTGCGACCGACGGTTTGTTCGATAGTCGGATAGGTAGTCATGGCTTGGATGATAAACCGGCTGGCGGTGTTATAGGTCGCCTGGGCATGGGGCGAGAACCGGACTGCGCGACGCCCGCGGCGGACTGCGGCACGAGCAGACCGGCGGCGCGCAATCGGATGACGCTCTTGGCCCCGATGCCCTGCACGCGCTCGGCCAATTCGCCAAGCGATTCGAACGCGCCACCCCGCGCCCGTTCGGCAACGATATTGGCGGCCGTGCGTGGGCCTATGCCTTTGATCGATTGAAGTTGCGAGGCCGTGGCGCGGTTGACATCCATGGCGTCGGCCCCCTCAGGCCAACAGGCGAGCGCGATGCTGCATCCGGCCAAAAACCACGTCATGACACGCCGACAATACGGACGCCCGGCAGGAGGCGATGCTAAGGACCACAATAGAGACGGCATGATGGGGGCTCGCAAGAGATCGCCGCAGGCGCAGCGGAACGCCCATCATGCGCCGACAGACGGCCGTCCGACCCGAGGTGAGACCTCGCCAGCCATTGCGGCAAACCGCAGGCGAGTGAGAGCCCTGCGCCTGCTCATACAGCGACTTATCCGCCTACCTGCCCACTTGCCCCTACCTGCCTACCTATCGATTACCCATCCGCCGGCGTGCCGCATCGCATCTCAGCGCATCGCGAACAACGTCGAGCACTCAGCCTTGGCGTCTGGCGCGTAAGACCTGCACATACTCGCCCACGCCCGTGGCCACGTCGCGCATCGGCGCGGTAAAACCCGCCCCTCGCAAAGCCGTCACGTCGGCCTGGGTGAAGCTTTGATAACGCCCCTTCAGATCGTCAGGAAAAGGGATGTAGCGGATCAGGCCATTCTTCACCAAATCAGGCAAGGCCAGCGCCGATTCGCCCCGTTCGGCGCGCAGCGTATTGACCACCGCCGCAGCCACGTCGTTGAACGGCTGCGCACGCCCGGTCCCGCAGTTGTAGACGCCCGACACCTGGGGGTTGTCCAGAAAGTGCAGGTTGACGGCGACGACGTCTTCGACCGAGATGAAATCGCGACTCTGGCCGCCATCTGGATAGCCGTCCCAGCCTGCGAACAAGCGAACATGCCCTTCGTTCAGGAACTGATTCATGTTGTGAAACGCCACCGAGGCCATACGCCCCTTGTGTTGTTCGCGCGGGCCATACACGTTGAAGTAGCGCAGGCCGATGACTTGCGCGGTCAAGGAAGACATCCGTGCGCGCAAGACCTGATCAAACAGAAACTTCGAATAACCGTAGACGTTCAGCGGACGCTCGTTGTCGATGTGCTCGACATAAACGGACGAGCCGCCATAGACGGCCGCAGACGAGGCGTAAATGAACGGAATGCGTTTGGCCTGAGCGTACTCGAACAATTCGAGCGTGACGCGATAGTTGTTGTCCATCATGTAGGCACCATTGCGCTCGGTGGTGTCCGAGCACGCGCCCTGATGGATGATGGCCCGCAGCGGCGGCAACGCGTCGGCGGCCACTTTGCGCCGAAACTCGTCGCGATCCAGATAGTCGGCGATCTGGCCATCGACCAGATTGGCGAACTTGTCGCCCTCGGTCAGATCGTCCACGGCGATGATGTCGCGCACGCCACGGCGATTCAAACCTTGAACGATATTGCTGCCAATGAAGCCGGCCGCGCCCGTGACGACGATCATGTCGCATCTCCTTGAAGTTCTTGGGACGACACCGTAGAAGTCCCTAATTTACATACCGCGATGCCACCCGCGCGATTGGCCCAGCGCATGGCCTCGGACCAGGGCAGGCCGGCGCCTCGGGTCACTGCCAACGTCGCCAACACCGTATCGCCTGCACCCGAGACATCGAACACTTCGTGCGCTTGCGCATCGACATGATCGGCACCCGCATCGGTGAACATCGTCATACCCTGCTCGGATTGGGTGACCAGCAAAGCCTCCAGATCGAGCTGCTTGCGCAAAGACTGAGCACGCCCTGCCAACTGCGGCTCGTCGGCCCACAGCCCCACAGCCTGGCGCATTTCCGACCGATTGGGCGTGACCAGGGTCGCGCCTTGATAACGCCCGTAATCTTCACCCTTGGGATCGACCAACACCGGCAAGCCGCGCGCACGCGCAGCTGCGATCAAGGGTTCGACGTGGGTGAGCACGCCTTTGGCGTAATCGGACAGCACCAGCACGTCATGCTGCGGCAACGCATCGATTACCGCGCGCTCCAGCCGTGCGAGCGCATCCGCCTGAGGCGTTTCCTCGAAATCGACGCGCAGCAACTGTTGCTGACGGCCCAGTACCCGCATCTTCAAGGTAGTCGGCATGTCGGGATCGTCGACCAGCATGGCCTGCATGCCGGACTCGGTCGCCAGGTTCCGAACGCGATCACCGGGTTCATCCTGCCCGACCAGTCCAAGGAGGGTGGCCTGACCGCCCAACGTCACGATATTTCGCGCCACGTTGGCCGCACCGCCCAAACGGTCCTCCCGCCGCGCCACGCGCACCACGGGCACCGGCGCTTCGGGCGATATACGCTCGACCTCGCCGAACCAATACCGATCCAGCATGACATCGCCCACGACCAACACGCGAACTCGAGCGATCGCTTCAAGGGGATACGAATTCATTGCAACTCTTCCAAGCGCTTGGGTGCATAGGTCTCCCAGCCATTGCAGCCGGGGCATTGCCAGTAAAACCGTCGGGCCTGAAACCCGCACTTGCGGCAGGCGTATCGATCGAGGCGCTGGGTATGTTTATGAATCAGGCTGCGCAACAAACTGATGTCGGCACCATGTACCGGACCCGCATCGGCCGCGCCACCCTCCGAGGCCAGCTCGGCCTCCAGCAAGCGATCCAGCCCTAACAGCGAGGGCCGCACCAACAAGGCTTCGCGGGCGAAGGCCCAGGCCACATCGGCCCCTTTCTGGGCGCGCAGCTCACGAAACACCACGTTGAACAGATCCAGCGATGGATGCTTGGCATAGTGAGCGCTGAGAATAGCCAGACCGCCAGGCGCATCGCCTGCCGCGACGTAGTTGGCCAACAAGGCATCGGCCACCAGCCCCGCATAGTCGGGTGCCTGCGCCAGAACACCCGCCAGATGCAGCCGCTCTTGCTCGCGCGTTCCCGCCAGCTGTGCGATGCGCGCGCGCTGCAACGCGATACGAACCTCCGCACCGCGCGTGGGCAGCGTGACCTGGGCATCTTGTGCCGCATGATCGGCGGCATCCAGCGCGCTCAAGGCCGCATCGATGTCGGGCGGGGTGGCGCTCAGGGCAATCTGCGCCCGCTCGCAGTGGTAGTGAACCAATTGCGGCACGGGCTCATCGACCAGACCGCGCAGTGTCTTGACCGATTCGATCGCACGCGACCAGTCATGCTCGGACTCGTAAATTCGAATCAGCGACTGCAAGGCTGGCAGGGCATAACGCGAATCTTTCAACTGTTCGAAGCCGGACTCGGCCCGATCCAGCATACCGGCTTTCAAAAAATCCTGAGCGAGTTCGTGCTGCGCTTGTTCACGCTGTGCCTGTGGCAGATCGGCACGGCTCAACAAGCTTTGATGAACCCGAATGGCGCGCTCCATCTCGCCTCGACGCCGAAACAAGCTGCCGAGCGCGAAGTGCAACTCGGTCGTCTCCGGGTCCAACTTGGCCACTTCGACGAACGCATCGATGGCGCGATCGGGCTGCTCGTTGAGCAGAAAATTCAGCCCTTTGAAATAGGACTCGGGCAGCATTCGTGTTTCGGACAGCATCTGCCGAATATCGACGCGGGCCGCCAGCCAGCCCAGCCCAAACAGCAGGGGCAAGAAAATCAACCACCAAGGTTCAAAATCCACTGATATCGCTCAACAGGACAAGGTGAATCAAAGCGGCGACATCGGCGCGACGGCTTCGGGCGGCAGATTGACCGTCGGACTCTGCCCTTCGGCCAGCGCCTGGAGACGCTCGTTCTCGCGGCGCAGGCGCGCGATTTCGCGGCGACGGCGCATGGCGGCAGGTACGGTCAACAGCACGCCGAAAACCGTGCCCAACACGAAGACCGCCAGCATGACAACGATCAGTGGCACATCGGGCAGGACGTGATTGGTGAAGAACGTGACGGACACGGGTTGCGTGTTCTTCAGGGCGAACATCAGCACCAGCACGAAGATCGCCAGCCTCAATATCCAGACGAGATAACGCATGGTGTCGACACTCCAATAATGTTTAGACCACAATTGTAAGCGACTCGGCCGCTCAAAAAGCAAAAGGGCCGCCGAAGCAGCCCCTTTGCAGGTCCATCTTACCAACAGGTCAGTGCGCCACAGCCAGGTTGAGCACCATGGCAGACTCGACCTCCGGGTTGTCTGTTGCATCGCGTCGCGAGGACGGATCGAGATCGACCCGTTCGCGCAACTCTTTGCCAGCCTTGAAGTGCGGCACCTGCTTACCAGGCACCATCACTTGTTCGCCCGACTTCGGGTTGCGCCCGACGCGCGGAGAGCGTTGCGACAACGAAAAACTGCCAAATCCGCGTATCTCGATGCGTTGCCCACCAGCCAAAGACTGGGTCATCGCATCGAGCACGGTCTTGACCGCATAATCGGTGTCGCGCGCCGCCAGCTGAGGGTAGCGGGCGGCCAACGCGGCAATCAGTTCCGACTTGGTCACGGCTTAGCCGTCGTTGCGTGCCTGGTCCAGCTTCGCCTTGAGCAACGCACCGAGGTTGGTGGTGCCGGACGAGGCGCTGGCATCGGACATGCGTTGCAGCGAATCGGCGGTCTCGGCGTTGTCACGCGCCTTGATCGACAGCTGGATCGAGCGAGCCTTGCGGTCCACGTTGATGATCATGGCTTCGACGTTGTCGCCTTCCTTCAGCGCGGTGGTCGCGTCTTCGACACGGCCCGACGAGATTTCGGAAGCACGCAGGTAGCCTTCGACGTCCACCGACAGGGTCACCAAAGCGCCCTTGGCTTCGACCGACTTCACGATACCGGGAACGACTGCACCCTTCTCGTACGTGGCCACGAAGTTGTTGAAAGGATCGCCTTCGAGCTGTTTGATACCCAGCGAGATGCGCTCTTTGTCGGTGTCGATACCGAGCACCACGGCTTCGAGTTCGTCGCCCTTCTTGAAGTTGCGAACGGCTTCTTCGCCGGTTTCGGCCCACGACAGATCCGACAAGTGAACCAGACCGTCGATGCCGCCGGGCAGGCCGACGAACACGCCGAAGTCCGTGATCGACTTGATGGCGCCACGGACCTTGTCACCGCGCTTGAAGTTGGTCGAGAACTCTTCCCACGGATTCGCGCGGCATTGCTTCATGCCCAGCGAAATGCGGCGACGGTCTTCGTCTATTTCCAGAACCATGACTTCGACTTCTTCGCCCAAGGTGACAACCTTGCGCGGATCGACGTTCTTGTTGGTCCAGTCCATTTCCGAAACGTGCACCAGACCTTCGATGCCGGCTTCGACTTCGACGAATGCGCCGTAGTCGGTCAGGTTGGTCACCTTGCCGAACAGGCGGGTGCTCTGCGGGTAGCGACGAGCCAGACCCACCCAAGGATCTTCGCCCAGTTGCTTGACGCCCAGCGAGACACGGCTCTTCTCTTGGTCGAACTTGAGGACCTTGGCTTCGACTTCCTGACCCACTTGCAGCACTTCGGACGGGTGACGCACGCGACGCCATGCCATGTCGGTGATGTGCAACAGGCCATCGATGCCGCCCAGGTCGACGAACGCGCCGTAATCGGTGATGTTCTTGACGACGCCCTTGACGATGGCGCCTTCGTGCAGCGTTTCCAGCAGCTTTTGACGCTCTTCGCCCATGCTGGCTTCCAGCACTTGACGACGCGAGACCACGACGTTGTTACGCTTGCGGTCGAGCTTGATGACCTTGAATTCCAGGGTCTTGCCTTCGTACGGCGTGGTGTCCTTGACGGGACGCAGATCGACCAGGGAACCCGGCAGGAACGCACGGATGCCGTTGATGATGACGGTCAGACCGCCCTTCACCTTACCGGTGATGGTGCCGGTGACCAGCTCGCCGCTTTCCAGCGACTGCTCCAGGCCCATCCACGACGACAGACGCTTGGCGCGATCACGCGACAGGTTGACGTCGCCCAGGCCGTTTTCGAGCGAGTCGATCGCGACGGACACGAAGTCGCCGACATTGACTTCCAGCTCGCCCTGGTCGTTCAAGAATTCTTCGAGGGGAATGTGACCTTCGGACTTCAGGCCGGCGTTGACGACGACGAAGTTGCGGTCGATACGGACGACTTCGGCACTGATCACTTCACCGGACTTCATGTCCTGCTGTTTGACGCTTTCGGCGAAGAGGTCTGCGAAGCTTTCACCGCCAAAGGCGGTTGAGGGTTGGGATGACATAAATGGCAATCCATGGGCCGCGAGGCGACCCTGTAGTCACGCACCGGGGCTTGATTGCCCCAGTGGAGTTGCAAAACCCCTTTCGATCCTGCCGCAGCATGCCAACTGGCTGCCAAGCCGGACTAAAGGGGGCGAAGGTGTCGCGCGAGCGACGGTAAAAGGTGTCGCGCGAGCGACGGTAAATTTTTGACTGCTTTTAACTGCCAGCGTCAAGCGACTGCCCGTTTTCGCCACAAGTCGAGAATGGCATCGGTGGTCTGCTCGATCGAAAGCGTCGAGGAATCCAGCTCATGAGCATCGCTTGCCGCAACCAGAGGCGCATGTTCGCGCTGTGAATCGCGCAAGTCACGCTGCTGCAAGTCGCGTAGCAGGTCATCAAGATTAGCAGGAATTCCCTTTTCGTTCAACTGCTTACAGCGCCTTTGCGCTCTGGCGTGCACATCGGCAATCAGGAAAATCTTCAGCGGGGCGTCGGGGAAAACGACCGTACCCATATCCCGGCCATCGGCCACCAGCCCGTGATGCTGGCGAAACGCATGCTGGCGCGCGAGCAAGCCCGCACGCACGTCGGGCAGCGCGGCCACACGCGATGCGTTCGTTCCCACGAGTTCCTGGCGAATGGCATCCTCGACTGGCTCGCCATTCAAGCAGGCGCCCTGCGCACCGAAGCTGACATCCAACTCACGAGCCACCCGGCCCAGTGCTTCGCCGTCGTCCAACGGCACCTGGGCCCGCATGGCGGCCAGCGCGGTCAGGCGGTACAGCGCGCCACTATCGAGCACCTGCCAACCCAAAGCCTGCGCGACGCGCAGAGCGACGGTTCCCTTGCCGGACGCTGTCGGCCCATCCAAGGTGATGACCGGAGCGAGAGGGGAAGACGTAGCACTCATGCGGGGGGTCCTTCAGACAAAGCGTTGGCCGGCTCGACCAGTCCGGCGTAGACGTCGAAATAACGGGGAAAAGTCTTGGCGACGCAATCCGGATCGAGAATGCGTACCGCAGCGGGCCCGAACGCAGCCAGGGAAAAGCACATGGCCATCCGGTGATCGTCCCAGGTACCGATGTGCGCATCGCGCCATGCGCCCGATGCGGGTGGCGTGACCGACAGCCAATCGTCGCCCGCTTCCGACAGCCAATCGTCGCCCGCTTCCACTTGTGCGCCCAACTTGCGCAGCTCGACCGTCATTGCATGGATGCGGTCGGTCTCTTTCACCCGCCAACTGCCGATGTTACGCAAACGGCAAGGTCCATCGGCATAGAGCGCCAAGGCCGCGGCCGTCATCGCCGCATCGGGAATCAAATTGAAGTCGGTATCGAAGGCGCGAAGACGCTGGCCTTTGGCAACATTGACACCCTCGGCGCGTACTTGGCCCGGCGTCGAGGTGATCCGTGCGCCCATGGCACGCAAGGTTTCGGTGAATGCGTAATCGCCCTGGATGCTGTCGGCATCGAGACCTTCGACCGTCACCGGGCCGCCGCCGATCGCGCCCAGCGCCAGGAAATACGACGCCGACGACGCATCGCCCTCGACGCGCAACCGACCCGGCGAAACATAGGCAGCACGGGCCGGCACCGAGAAACGCTGCCAATCGGCATGCTCGACGACCACCCCGAAACGCGCCATCAGGTTCAGGGTGATGGCGATATACGGCTTGGAGATGAGCTCACCCGCCACTTCGATCACGAGCGGTTTGCCCGTTTTGCGAGTCACCAACGGGGCCGCCATCAACAGCGCGGTCAGGAATTGGCTGGAGACGTTGCCCTGCACCTGAACATGAGCGCTTTGCCCGAGGGCGCAGGCGCCGATGTGCAGAGGTGGAAATCCAGGGTTGCCCAGGTAATCGATGTGCGCGCCCAACAGGCGCAAAGCGTCGACCAGATCGCCGATGGGACGCTCGTGCATGCGCGCCACGCCCGACAAGCGGTAATTACCGCCAGTCAGCGCCAGCGCTGCGGTAAGCGGACGGATGGCCGTACCGGCGTTGCCCATGAAGAGATCGGCATCGCCTCGCAGCTGGCCTGCCGCCCCCTGCACGCTGAAAGACTGACCGCCCATGGGCACAACCGTCACGCCGAGGGCGTGCAAGGCGTCGAGCATGACGCGCGTGTCGTCGGAATCGAGCAGACCATCGACCTGGGTAGAACCGGACGCCAGGGCGGCCAACAACAGCACTCGATTGGAGATACTTTTCGAACCCGGCAGCTGCATAGTGCCTTTGGCCGCCACGATGCGCGGTAAGTCGAGGTATTCGGATCTCGTCATGTCGTCGGTTCTCGTGTCGGTTCAGCGGTTCGCTTGCGCAGGTGGCGATGCGAACGAGTTTGCAGGCGAAGGGACGGGCGACGGCTCAGATCGAGCGGAAGGCGAAGATACCGGCACGGCGGGCCAGGCGCGGCGGGCCAGCGCGGCGCGCTCCAGCATGTCATACAGTGCCTCGCCGTCGCCGCGCGCCAGTGCTTGCGACGCCTCGTCCAAGCGGGCACGCAGCCGATCCAGTTCAAGCTGCACCGCAGCCGCATTGCCGAGGAAGATGTCGCGCCACATTTCGGCCGAACCCGCCGCGATCCGCGTCACGTCGCGGAAACCCGCGCCCGCATGATGCAAACGAACATCGGCGTCTTCGGCTGTCGCGATCTGATCCATGTAGACCGACGCCAGCAAATGCGGCAGGTGACTGATGGCTCCCAACACGGCATCGTGCTGCTCGGGCGACATCGTCGCCACCCGTGCCCCGCAACACAGCCATGCGCTACGAACCCGCTCGATATGCTCGGGCGAATTCTCGGCCAGCGGCGTCAGCAGCACTTGCCGGTCGCGATAGAGCGTGGCGAACGCGGCATCAGGCCCGGTTCGCTCGCCCCCCGCAATCGGATGGCCCGGCACGAATTGGCCGATTCGATCTCCCAAGGCTGCGCGTGCGGCGGCGATGACATTGCCCTTGGTGCTGCCGGCATCGGTCAACACGGCCGCGGGACGCAGATGATTGCGCATGCTTGCCATCACGGCAGCCATCCCGCCCACAGGCGTGGCCAGCATCACCATGTCGGCGCGCGCAGCCGCCGTGGGCGCATCGACGATCTCGTCCACCAGCCCCAAGGCCACGGCGCGTTGCCCCGTCTCGGGTTGACGCGTCACGCCCAGTATTCGGCTGACGGCACCCTGCTCCCGCAAGGCCGCGGCGAACGACCCGCCGATCAAGCCCAAACCCACCACGGCCAGCGTGAAGGGGGCGGGTTTGTCAAAACGAGGAGAGTCGGTCATCGCGGTCATCGAGAATGGGGAAGCGGATCGCAGCCGCTCCCACGTTGCATCATTGCGCCGGGTAGGAGCCCAGTATCTTCAAGAAAGCGGTCTGACCCGACAAGGTCTCCAGCGCACGCTTCAAGGGCGCATCGTCGCGATGCCCCAACACGTCCACATAGAAATAATATTCCCACTGGCCGTTACGCGCCGGACGCGACTCGAAGCGAGTCATCGACACACTATTGGCCGCCAGAGGCGCCAGCATGTTGTAGACCGCCCCGGCTTGATTGGGAACCGCCAGAATCAAACTGGTCTTGTCCCGACCGCTGGGTGCCGTGCTCATCCGGCCGATCGCCAGAAATCGGGTTCGATTATTCGGATCGTCCTGGATGCCCGCGCTGACCACGCCGAGTTTCCAGGCACGCGCCGCGGCTTCACCGGCAATCGCGGCAATGCTGTCGTCGCCTGCGGCGACACGCGCCGCTTCGGCATTGCTGGCCGCAGCGACGCGTTCGAGTGTCGGATGATGACGCGTCAACCAATCCTGACACTGGGCCAAGGCTTGAGGATGCGCCATCACCGTTTTCACACCATCGAGCGTACCGCTGCGGGTCAGCAAAGAATGATGGATCAGGATAGAACGCTCGCCCAACACCTGCACCTGCGCGTTGAGCAACAAATCCAGGCTGCGGTTGACTGCGCCCTCGGTCGAATTCTCGACCGGCACCATGCCGACATCGGCCTGCCCTGCCTCGACCGCACGGAATACGTCGTCGAACGAAGCACAGGGTACGCTGGCGATGGCATGACCGAAATGCTCGAACGCCGCTTGTTCCGAAAAAGAACCTGCCGGACCAAGATAAGCCACGCTCAGGCTGCGCTCCAGCCCACGGCAGGCCGAGATGATTTCAGTCCACACCGCCGTCACGCCGTCTGCCGGAAACGGTCCGGCGTTCAGACCTCGCAGCGCGCGAATCACGTCGGCCTCGCGCTCGACCCGCAACACCTGAGGCTCGGCCTGCATGGCGTGCTTGATCTCGCCCACTTCGAGCGCTGCCTGGGCGCGCTGATTGATCAGCGTCAGAATCTGGGCATCGATCTGGTCGATGCGCTCACGCAGGGGCGTGAGCCGACGCTTCAGTTCGTCATCCATGCCGCTGCTCAAATGCTTTCAGGTAATCCACCAGTGCCTGCACGCCCTCGAGCGGCAGCGCGTTGTAAATCGAGGCACGCATACCGCCAACGCTCTTGTGACCCTTCAGTTGCATCAGACGGGCTTCGGACGCGCCTTGCAGGAAGGTGTCGTTGAGCGCCTCGTTGGCCAGAATGAACGGCACGTTCATGCGCGAGCGTACCGGCCCATGCACCGGGTTGCGGTAGAACCCGGTGCTGTCCAGGTAGCCGTACAACAATTTGGCCTTGGCGATATTGGCCGCCTCGACCGCCGCCAGACCGCCCTGGGCCTTGATCCACTTGAACACCAAGCCGGCGATGTAGATCGCATAGGTGGGCGGGGTATTGAAGCGCGAATGTTCGGCGGCCACATTCATGTAGTCGAAAGCCGAGGGGCAGATCGCCAAGGCGTTGCCAATCAGATCGCGCCGAACGATGACCATCGTTACACCGGCCGGACCGGCGTTCTTCTGCGCACCGGCATACACCATGCCGGTTGCTGTGACGTCCAGGGGACGCGACAGAAAATGGCTGGACGCATCCACGACCAAGGGCACGTCGGGTGCGCCGTAGTCGCTTGGGGTGGGCAAGGATTCGATCTCAACACCACCGATCGTTTCATTGCTGCACAGATGCAGATAGGCCGCATCCTGCCGCACTTGCCATTGCGCCACCGGTGGCACCCAGGCGAACGGCGCATAGCTGCGGCCGTCGATCTGGGTGGGCGCATCGCTGGCGGCAGCGATGCGCGCATCGCCGTATTTGCCAGCTTCCTTGTGCGAACGTTTGGACCAGTGCCCGGTGACGACGAAATCGGCCGCGGGCGTGCTCACCCGGCCCATCAAATTCAAAGGAATGATGGCGTTCTCGGCGGTGGCGCCGCCCTGCATGAACATCACGGCGTAATTCGCCGGAATGTTCAGCAATTCGCGCAGATCGGCTTCGGCGTCGTCGCAGATCTGCGTGAACTCTTTACCGCGATGGCTCATTTCCATCACGGACATACCGCTTCCACCCCAGTCCAGCATATCGGCCGCGGCCTGCTGCAACACCGACACGGGCAAGGCCGACGGGCCTGCCGAGAAATTCCAGGGTCGCGTCATCATTCGTCCTTCGATTCACCGCCGTCTTCGGGCGTGCTGTTGTCTTCATCCGATTTCGACGGCGTGTCACCGGCAACGTCGTCATCCGGCGCGGCGTCAACGCTGGCACCCAGACCGCCCTCGTCGCCCTCTTCGGCCTCATCGGCATCGCTTTCGACCACCCGGCGCACGCCAGACAGGCTGCTGCCATCGTCGACGCTGATCAGCGTGACGCCCTGGGTCGCCCGGCCCATCTCGCGGATCTCGCTGACCCGGGTGCGTACCAGCACGCCACCCGTGGTGATCAACATGATTTCGTCAGACGGACGAACCAGCACGGCGCCGACGACCTTGCCATTACGCGAGGACGTCTGAATCGCGATCATGCCCTTGGTACCGCGACCATGGCGGGTGTACTCCCCAATCGGGGTACGTTTACCGAAGCCATTGTGTGTGGCGGTGAGCACGCTTTGCGTCTCGTCGCTGGCCACCAGCATGGCGATGACAGATTGACCTTCTTCCAGCATCATGCCGCGCACGCCACGAGCGTTACGACCCATCGGGCGAACGTCGCCTTCGTCGAAACGCACGGCCTTGCCTGCATCGGAGAACAACATGACGTCGTGCGCGCCGTCGGTCAGATCGGCACCGATCAGGTAATCGCCCTCGTCCAGATCGACGGCGATGATGCCGGCCTTACGCGGATTGGAGAAATCCGACAACGGCGTTTTCTTGACCGTGCCACGCGAAGTGGCCATGAATACATAGTGATCGTCGCTGAACACCTTGACCGGCAAGACCACGGTGACCTTCTCACCATCGGCCAGCGGGAACATGTTGACGATCGGGCGACCGCGCGAGCCGCGCGAGCCCTGCGGCACTTCCCACACTTTCAACCAGTAGATACGGCCGCGATTCGAGAAGCACAGCAGGAAGTCATGGGTGTTGGCGATAAACAACTGATCGATCCAGTCATCTTCCTTCATCGCAGTGGCTTGTTTGCCACGCCCACCGCGTTTTTGCGCGCGGTATTCCGACAGCGGCTGGCTCTTGATGTAGCCGCCGTGCGACAGAGTGACCACCATATCCACCGGCGTAATGAGATCTTCGGTGTCCAGCTCGTAAGCATTGACTTCGATGTGCGAGCGACGGGCATCCTTGGTACCCACCGAAAACTCGGTCTTGATGGCCTGGAGTTCGTCGCCGATGATCGTCGTGATGCGCTCGGGTCTCGCCAGAATGTCCAGCAGATCGGCGATGGTGGCCATGATGTCGCCGTACTCGCCCAACACCTTGTCCTGCTCCAGGCCGGTCAGGCGTTGCAGGCGCATGTTCAGGATTTCCTGAGCCTGCACTTCGCTCAGGTAATACAGATTGTCGGCTTGCAGACCGAAAGCGATGGCCAGATCGTCGGGACGGAACGCCGCCTGACCACCCGGCGCATCGCCCTCTACCCGCGACAGCATTTCGCGTACCAGCGACGAATCCCAACCTCGTGCCATCAGCTCCTGACGTGCCACCGGCGGAGTCGGCGCGGCACGGATGATGGCGATGAAGTCGTCGATATTGGCCAGCGCCACAGCCAAACCTTCCAGCACGTGACCACGCTCGCGTGCCTTGCGCAGCTGGAACACCGTGCGACGCGTCACCACTTCGCGGCGATGCGAGAGGAAATACTCGACCATCTGCTTCAAATTCAGCAAACGCGGCTGGCCGTCGACCAGGGCGACCATATTCATGCCGAAGGTGTCTTGCAGCTGGGTGTGCTTATACAGATTGTTCAGCACCACTTCCGGCACTTCATCGCGCTTGAGCTCAATCACCAGGCGCATGCCGTCTTTATCAGACTCGTCGCGAATATCGGAGATGCCTTCGACCTTCTTCTCGTTGACGAGCTCGGCGATACGCTCTTGCAGGGTCTTCTTGTTGACCTGATAGGGCAACTCGTCGACCACGATGGCCTGACGGTTGTTGCTGCCTTTGATGTCCTCGAAGTGCGTCTTGGCACGCATCACCACGCGGCCACGACCGGTGCGATAGCCATCGCGTACGCCGGACATGCCGTAAATGATGCCGCCGGTGGGGAAATCGGGAGCCGGAATGATTTCGATCAATTCGTCGATCGAGCAGCCCGGATTGCGCAGGCAATACAGGCAGCCGTCGATGGTTTCCTGCAAGTTATGCGGCGGAATGTTCGTGGCCATGCCCACGGCGATACCGGAGCTGCCGTTGACCAGCAGATTGGGTAGGCGCGAGGGCAACAGCAAGGGCTCGTTTTCGCTGCCGTCGTAGTTAGGTCCGAAATCGACGGTTTCCTGGTCGATGTCGGCCAACAATTCATGGGCGATCTTGGCCAGACGGATTTCTGTATAGCGCATCGCCGCGGCGTTATCGCCGTCGATGGAGCCGAAGTTACCCTGACCGTCGACCAACATATAGCGCAGCGAAAAATCCTGCGCCATCCGGACGATGGTGTCGTAGACCGCCGAATCGCCGTGAGGGTGATATTTACCGATCACGTCGCCGACCACGCGCGCCGACTTCTTATAAGCGCGGTTCCAGTCGTTGTTCAACTCGTGCATCGCGAACAACACGCGCCGGTGTACGGGCTTCAGTCCGTCTCGCACATCGGGGAGCGCACGCCCCACAATCACACTCATGGCGTAATCGAGGTAGCTGCGGCGCACCTCTTCTTCCAATGCGATTGGAAGCATTTCCTTGGCGAAGGAATCCATATATATGACGATTTAAACCGTGGATGACGCCCGGGCCCGGGCTAACGGGCGATTCTAACATTCGATTTCTGCCCGCCCGACCCCCGGTCTATATAGGTGCGTCGGAGGAAACGCGAGCAGACGAGATCCGGCACGATTCGTGCGAAGGCCCTTGTACCTGCCCTGTTGTCGAAAACCAACAGTAAGCGAACTACCAACCTGGAAATAAGCGGAACTAGGCACCAAGGCCCTATTCGGGGGCACCAAATGCCTTAAGATTGTTTCCAGCACGCAGGAAAACCCAGTTGCAGGACTCTGAATTTTTTTTTAGCGTTGCTATACTTGCCCCGTTTCCTGATGCGGCGGGGGTTCGCTGCGAGTCACCACTTATCCAGCTTCAAGCTCAACGAGGAGAAACATGAATAACCCCTCCAAATTCGCTCTGGCGCTCGCCTTTGCCGCTGTCACGGCCTCCGGTGCAGCTTCCGCGCAGACCGTCGACAACTGGCAAAGCCCGTTCGGCGGCGTCTGGAAGAACGGCACGAACGAATTGTGCTGGCGCAATGCGTTCTGGACGCCTGCTACCGGTATCCCCGGTTGCGACGGCGTGCCGGTTGCCCAAGCTCCCCGTGCCGCGGCGCCTACGCCCATGGCCAGCAAGGTCGTCTTCAATGCAGACGCCTTCTTCGACTTCGACAAGTCGACCCTCAAGCCCGAAGGTCGCCAGGTGCTCGACCAAGTCGCTCAGCAAGCACAAGGCTTGAACCTCGAAACCATCATCGCCGTCGGCCACACCGACTCGATCGGTTCCGATGCATACAACCAGAAGCTGTCCGAGCGTCGCGCTGCTTCGGTCAAGACCTACTTGACCAGCAAGGGCGTTCCCGCAGATCGCGTCTACACCGAAGGCAAGGGCGAAACCCAGCCGGTGGCATCCAACGCCACCCGCGAAGGTCGCGCTCAGAACCGCCGCGTGGAAGTCGAGATCGTCGGCAGCCGCTAATTGTCGCGCTAGCCGCTACAATAAAGGGCCTCGCACTGCGGGGCCCTTTTTTTATCTGTTCGGAGTCCAACATGCCTACCCCAACGGTCGAATCACCTGCGAAAGCAGTCAACGTCAGCCAGGCTGAGATCGACAAGTTTGGCGCGCTGGCCTCGCGCTGGTGGGATCCGGAAAGCGAATTCAAGCCCTTGCACGCCATCAATCCGCTGCGCTTGGGCTGGATTCAATCGCTCGCGGGTGGTCTGGCGGGCAAGAACGTATTGGATGTCGGCTGCGGCGGCGGCATTTTGTCGGAAAGCATGGCTGTCGCTGGTGCGACGGTCACTGGCATCGATCTGGCCGAAAAATCGCTGCAAGTCGCCAGGTTGCATGGCCTGGAGACAGGCGTGAAAGTGGATTACCAAGCAATCGCCGTCGAAACCCTGGCCGAGCGGCGTCCGGGAAGCTTCGATGTCGTGACCTGCATGGAAATGCTGGAACACGTGCCAGACCCCGGATCCATCGTTCGCGCCTGCTCGACCCTGGTCAAACCAGGGGGGTGGGTGTTTTTCTCGACGCTCAACCGCAACCCTAAGTCGTTTTTGTTTGCCATTATCGGCGCTGAATACGTGCTGCGACTGTTGCCACGCGGCACGCACAACTACGAAAGCTTCATCACCCCCAGCGAACTGGGCACGGCCGTGCGCGATGCGGGCCTCGAAGTGAATTCGATGCGTGGCATGAGCTATAACCCGCTGACCCAGGTGTACAGCCTGGGCACCGACACCTCGGTCAATTATCTGATGGCGACGCGCAAACCATGAAGACACTGGTTCTGTTCGACTTTGATGGTACCTTGGCCGATACGGCACCCGATTTGGCCGCTGCCGCCAATCGTCAGGCGACTCGGGCGGGTCATCCACCGGCACCCTACGAATCCTTGCGGGCGGTCGCATCCAAAGGGGCGCGTGGGTTGCTGAAGGTCGCGATGGGTTTGACGCCCGAAGACGCTGCCTTCGAAGCGCATCGCAAACAGTTTCTGGAGGATTACGCCGCGGCGTCCACCGTCGATAGCCGCTTGTTCGACGGTATCGACGGGCTGCTGGCCAATCTCACTGCCCGAGGCATCGGCTGGGGCATCGTCACCAACAAAGTGACCTATCTTGCCGAACCCATCGTGGCTCACCTGGGACTGATGGATGACTGCGCCACGTTGGTATGCGGCGACACGACCGCTCACGCCAAGCCACACCCGCTTCCCTTGCTGCATGCCGCCGAACAGGCAGGCTATTCGGCCGAAGATTGCATTTACGTCGGCGACGATCTGCGCGACATCCAGGCCGCTCATGCCGCCGGTATGCCCGCGATTGCGGCGGCCTACGGTTATCTGGGCGAGAATGCCGACTTCACCCAGTGGGCGGCCGACGCGCTGGCCGAGACGCCAGCCGATCTCTGGCCCGCCATCGAGACGCTGATGACCAGGCGCGCCATGCGCGGTGCATGACTTATTCACGCAGCTCGGGCTATCGAGGCCGGTCGCTCGGGGAACTGGGGTACAATCACTTCACTGGGGCCGATCCGGATTCGACGGGGGTCGCGAAACAGTGCAGGGCATGTCGAGCACCAGTTCGCTCGTAAATCCACTGGAAACAATACAAACGCCAACGACGAGCGTTTCGCTCTCGCCGCTTAAGCGGTGAGCCGTTGCACTGATCTGTCCTTGGGTCAGGTGGGGTAAAACTCACAGCAACGTTATCTACAAGGAATCGGGATCTGGCCGGGTCACACGCGTCAGGCCTTAAAACGATGTGAATCGCCTCTGTCCGGCCTGTCGATCGGCTAAGTCGGGGGTTAAAACTCAAATAGATCGACTACACATGTAGAACTGCCTGCGGAGGGCTCGCGGACGGGGGTTCAATTCCCCCCGGCTCCACCAGATTACCGCTAGGGCGAGGGATCGCCTCAAGCACAACCGCTTTTAAACCCGCAAGAACTCACGTTCTGCGGGTTTTTTCTTTGCTATAGTTTTAACCGTTTCCCTTGGGCCTCATCACGGATGATCGCCATGAAAGCCCCAAAAAGCGAACTCGCCAAACAATTGCTGCAAGATCCGAGCACCGCCAGGGCACTTCGCCTGGCAGTCGAGTGCGCCGTCAGCGCCGAACGCTTGGCACGCCCTCCCCACGCCAGTTTTATCGTGGGATCGCAGGGCCACCAGCGCCAGATTCACGTCGAAGTCGTTCCCATCACGTCCTGACGCCTCACTTCGCTCCCTTTCCTCGTTTAGATGAACTTCGCGCTGCCTGCTGTCGTCATTCTTGTGCTGGTTCTACCCGGCTTCGCATTTCGTACCGGACTGGGGCAAAGAGAAGGCAGCCGGATCAACCACTCACCGTTCAGCGAAGTTTTCTTTCGATCGCTGGTCAACGCGTTTTCGCTTCACCTGATACTGCTGGCAATCGCTTACCTGGTGTTCGGCCATAGCCCACGGGTCGATATTCTTCTGCGCATCGTGGCGACGGGCAGTAACCCGATATCGACTGGATCGATTCGGTTTTTTCCGTTTTCAAAATGCCAATTGGTACTACCTGCTATCAGGTGATTACGATGCGCACGGCGGCAAACCGGATTTCATACAGGTCGCCATGATCGTGCAGGTTGGTAGCGAGTGTTATCTGTACCACGGCGTGTTGGAGGATTACTTCACCGATCGAGACGGCCAGCTCGACCGCGTGGTGATTAGCGGTGCCGCTCGCCGATTCGCCCTCCGTCGCAACGACCACGCTCGATACCCGACCACGCTACTCCAGCGTGCCTGATCGTATACTCGCGCCACCAATTTACTTTTGGATTGATTCGCATGAGCTCCCACACTGCTACACCCGCTGCGCTTTCCGCGCCGCGATTCGGGCTTCCCGGCGCGAGCGCCGTGCTGGCACTGATCGTCGGCACCGTCTTACTCGGGCTGGCCTATGGCACCAAGCAAGGCGCCTTGTTTCTGGTGGGCGGCGCACTAGGCATTTCGCTCTATCATGCCTCCTTCGGTTTTACGTCCGCCTGGCGAGTGTTCATCGTCGATGGTCGTGGCCGAGGGCTGCGGGTGCAGATGATTCTGCTGGCCCTGGCCGTCGTTCTTTTCTTTCCGCCGCTGGCCGCCGGTACGCTTTTCGGACAAGAGGTACGCGGTCTGGTATCGCCGCTCGGCACCTCGGTCATCGTCGGCGCATTCATGTTCGGCATCGGTATGCAACTGGGCGGCGGCTGCGCGTCGGGCACGCTGTTCACCGCAGGCGGTGGCAACGCTCGCATGCTGATCACGCTGTTGTTCTTCATCATCGGATCGGTGGTCGCCACCATTCATTTCGACTGGTGGCTGGCGCTGCCCTCGCTGCCTCCAACCTCCCTGGTATCGACGCTGGGCGCCCCAGCAGGCATC
>Ga0228625_1000048_pt1 | contig 94227 bp, 99 predicted proteins | sample 30DmetaG_FD_190482 | JGI IMG/M metagenome (GOLD analysis project Ga0228625, IMG submission 190482) | Seawater microbial communities from Monterey Bay, California, United States - 30D | ecosystem: Environmental > Aquatic > Marine > Coastal | place: USA: California | collected 2016-10-05
CAAAGATAGGCAAAGAAATAAGAAAGAATTTATTAGAGATGCTAGAAAACTCATAGCCTCATTATGGCTTCATCAGCAAGCTGTTTTTAGGTTTACGACTAAAAAGACTTATTTTGAAGGTGGTAAACAAGGCAAGCGAAAGCAAGTCTGGATGACTTCAAGAGTCCTTAAATTATTTAATACCGCCAGAGACATTGGCTGGATAGCGTTATACAGAAAAGGCATAGCTCCACAGCTATCGAAGTCGGGAAAAGGCCTTAATAGCGTATACAGAACTACCGAGCACTTGTATAACCTACTGACCCACCTCAAACACGAGGATATCCTACCTGATACGCATGCCCCAAGAGTAGAACTCAAAAGTGATGAGGATGTTCTGCAAACCCTTCCAAACAGCTTCGTTCAATCAGATGACTATCAACAGACAGTAGGCGTTTTAGAACAACATTTGGAGGTATTAAAAGACTCAAGTATTCTCAAAGAATCAGGAGAGCCTGTTCCATTATCTCACCTTTACTTTGTTCGCAAGTTTAAACCCGACATGTCAAAAGGTGGACGCATATACGCTCAATTTCAAAACTACCCCAAGAAAGAGCGGCTGGGTGTAACTATAAATAATCATGCTGTTTGCTCACTAGATATCAGCCAACTTCACCCACAGCTACTACTCAGGCTTTTTCATAAACGTGACTGTGAAGACTTAGGACTATTTGCTTATGCAAGGGGCGATGATATTTACACTATGCTTGATTACCCTGGCATTCCAAGAGCTGTTCACAAGAAACTAATAAATACCCTGTTTAATGCTAAAAGTTTAGATAGTGCCATTAGAGCATTAATGAGCACACATTACTGGCAGTGCGAGGAAACAGGTAAATGGAAATCTGAAACCTATAGAGGAAAACGTAGACGGAAAGGTCAACCTGTGCTGGAAAACCCTTCAAAAGAAACAGCACAAGCATACATAGACAGCTTCAAACAAAACCACCCTTTTCTAGCACCAGCATTATGTTCAGGGCTAGGGTCTCACCTTCAAGCAGCCGATGGCAGAATGATGTTGACAGTACTTCGCTATCACAACAATGTAGCCTTACCTGTCATCCCTATCCATGATGAAATCATTGTGCCTGAAACAAAAGCAACGATGGAATTTGCAGAGATAGCACTTAAGGATGCGTTTAGAGAGACCTTCGGGGCTGAGGGTAATTTTGGTTCAATCTATGCCAAATGGTCATTTAGGGAAGGAAGAGAAGATAAAACAGTTGAAATCAAGCTGGGTGAGTAGTGCAAACCAACCCATATTTGGCTTAAGTGATTATTTTGTTATTATCAAAACATCAGTTTTTAAGAGAAATCACATGAAAAATATTATCGTCACTGCATTATTCTTTCCTCTCAATTAAATACTAGCTCTAAAGATTCATTTGATCAGTCAAAAGGAATACATGATGGATTCTTCAGATATCGATGCTCAACCTACGACAAAACCTGGCTTCTCCGGGTTTCTTCAAAGCCTATCTGGATACTACAGCCAGTTCTTAGAAACCGATTTCAAAGCCACGCGAGAACCCAAACGGAAGTATGCCGAGAAACAAGGCCAGATGCGCGTCGGTATTCAGCTCTCAACATACCCGCGCCTGCAGGAAAAGCTCATCAGCAATCTATCTGCCGCAACATCCTCATCGCTTAAACTCAAACACGGTCAGTACAGTGCATACCTGCCAAAAACCATCCGAGAAGGTATAAAGGCTGCTATACGCTCAGTCTCGAACGAAGAGTTGCAAAACTATCTCGACGCCATTCGCGTGAAGTGTTTAAGAGAACAGAGTAAGAAAATCGAAGACTTTGAGTCGTTTAGCGAATCAGTTGAAAGAGAAGTCCACGCAAGTATTCGTAACACCATTGTTAATGGCGTGATCTCAGTCATTAAACCAGTACTAGAAAAGCAATCAGGCGCCAGTGCTGCACTAGAGGGCTTGGATAGTTTCTCAGATGAGATTACGTCTTTTTTATTGGAAGACGTTTCTGAAACTCTGCTTGAAGGGCTCGGGCAGCTAATCTTTGATAAGCAAGCCGATGCGTTATCAGAGGTCTTTAGCGAAATCGCCGATGAGGATCAGCTGCGAAACAAACTGCAGTCGTATTTTGAGGATTTTGTAGCGAAGGACGCCTTCGTTGAGTTGCGGGATTTGTTATCAACGCAACAGATTACAGAAAATAGCCAGATCTACCTCAATTTAGGTGAGGTTGCCACTTCAAAATCGCGATTTCCGCTGTACTACATACCCGTCGATATCGATTTTGAAGCGGGAGAGTTAAGCATTTCGCTCACAGCCGCGATCTACGCAAACAAAAAAGCCATTGATTTCCTGTTGGGACAGCTCAACAAAAATCACCAGGTCATATCGACTAACCCACTGGCCGACCGCATTTTCAACAAGTCGCCTGAAGAGACTCATTTCGAGGTGATATTCCGCTCCTTCCATAAGGTTCTAGCGGCACTGCACGTTGAAGGTGACGTTGATCTAAAAACCAGTGGTAAAACTCAAGCCGAGCGCTACGGCCTCAAAGTATCTAACAGCATGACACTAACACTGTTTGATAAGTCTGATGAGTCTATCGTCAATGACTACGAGCAACTGATGGTGGGGCTCGATGAGACTGACCCGCTGGTAAATGCCTTCCGCTCGATGATCGAGGCTTTCTTAACCGACAATCCCATCTCTGTTGAGCACATCATCGATAAAGAGTGGGACGAAACAGAGACGCCGGATCGACTGGTGTTTCAGAGCCCTCTACCGCTTGCTGAAGAGCAACGTAAAGTACTAGCCTCGCTACGCAATCCAGAAACCAAATTTGTCATTGTTGAGGGGCCACCAGGTACCGGCAAGTCACACACCATCACAGCCATTGCTTTTGAGCTTATCCTAAAGGGCCAGAACATTCTGATTCTCTCCGACAAGAAAGAAGCTCTGGATGTGGTGGAGGCTAAGCTCAACGACGTCATTGGCAAAGTGCGCGGTGCCGACATTGATTACGTGAACCCAATTTTGCGGTTGGGCAAAACAGACTCGAATTTTTCCAACATCATAAAGCGGGCTTCGATCGACAAACTTAAAACTAGCGTTCAGCAGTTTAAATCCAATGAGAAGCACTTTAAGTCCCAATACTCAGGTTTGGAGTCCGGACTGAAAGATAATGTAACGAACACCGTATCTGCGGTGGGGAGTATAGGTTTTGATGAGATAGAGGCTTTCCATAAAGAGGAGTCTGTCCTATTCGATAATTTCCCAGAGCTTGAAGACATCAATGAGGACAGTGATGGGCAACTGAGTTTAATTGCAGACATGCAGGACTTAATCAGCCACGACCGTGAACGCTTAGCTGCCGTTGGAGCCGATAAGCAGGCCGGAATGAATTATCTAGCTCTGATTCCTGCGCTGCGCGCGATATCCGATTCGACTGTGCGATTGTTACAACAATACCCTCAACTTGATATCTCTCAAGCCAGCGAGTTAGACAATTTAGTGAGTGCTATCACCTCTGCACGCAATTTCTTGTTCGGCTACCTCCTTGCCGGTCCTACTTTGCGAGAGATAGCTAAACGCGTTGAAACGATAACCGGTCGCTACTATGCCAAGCCACAAGAACAAATTGAGGACTTTCGTTCACTGGCGAAGATTCCTCACGAGTTACAGAATGTTCTGACTCAACACGGTTCACATAGTACACAAACTTCAAAGTTTGCAGAATATGCTCGTATCGGCGCTCTGAATGAACAGGATGCGACTCTGGTACGCAAATTTTTGAAGACCCAATTCTTCGAAGATGTTAGCAGCTTGCTCCCGACCGATATAAAAGGCCTACTCAGTACAGACCGGTACATCAGTGCGATGCTCTCAGAAGTGAAGGCATTGGCGGCTAAGCGCGATGCATTGAAAACAAAGTTCGACGCGATTCCAGACTTTGACTATCTGAGAGATAAAACCCAGTTTGAGCAGATGAACACCCTCAAACTGGTCAATCAGATTGATGAGCGAGTCACCAACTTCGCTACGCAATACAAAGCTGATGCCAAAACCTTACAGCAAATCATACGAGCTAAAGCTAAGTTCCCACTCGATAAATTTGATGTATTGCGCCAGGCTTTTCCGTGCATGATTGCAGGCTTGCGAGATTTCGCGGAGTTTATACCGCTCAAGAGTGACCTCTTCGACCTCGTTATTATTGATGAGGCATCTCAAGTCTCAATCGCGCAAGCAATGCCAGCTATTCTGCGCGCCAAGCAAGTGCTCGTCCTAGGGGACCGGCGCCAATTCGGTAACGTTAAGACGGCCAATGCATCCAAGAAGATCAATGAGGGGTATTTCCAGCAGGTCATGTCCACGTTTAAAGAAGAAGTCGCGCACGGTGATATTAGCCAAGAAATGCGAGCCAAGAACTTTAATATCCGTCACAGCGTTATGGACTTCTTCGAGTTTGCTAACAATTTTACTATACAACTAAAAAAGCACTTTCGAGGCTATCCGGAAATGATCTCCTTTTCCAGTAAGTATGTTTACCCCGAGGGATTGCAAGCGCTTAAAATCCGCGGAAAGCCGATCGATGATGTCCTCGAATTCGTTCAAGTACCGGATCCGGAGTGTTATGAAAAACAAAAAAATGTGTCCGAACAAGAAGCAAATCTAATCTTTGAACGCATTGAAGCGCTGTTGGATTTGGACGAGCCACCAAGTGTGGCGATTATCACACCGTTCAGGGACCAGGTGACCTACCTGTCGGCACGAGTCAATGATCGCCCTGATCACGATGAGCTGGTTAAAAAACTTAAACTGGCCATCTTCACCTTCGATACTTGTCAGGGCGAGGAGCGTGACGTGATCTTTTATTCATTAGTTGCCAATCGTCAGGCCGACACGCTGAACTATATTTTCCCACGCGAGCTGAAAATCTCTGAGGATGAGGTTGATGGGAACCTGAAATTCCAACGCCTGAATGTCGGATTCTCGCGTGGTAAAGAGAAACTGGTGTTTGTGCACTCGAAGCCGATTGATGAGTACAGCGGCTCAATCAAGCGAGTGTTGCAGCACTACAGCGAGGTGCTCAAAAGCGCCAAAGCGATGCCTGATCAGGGTGATGTGGATCTGAACTCACCAATGGAAGCACAGGTATTAGAGTGGCTAAAAGCGACTAGCTTTGTGACACGTAACGCGGACAACATTGAGATCATTCCTCAATTTGAGTTGGGGAGTTATCTCAAAACCCTGAATCCGACATATAACCATCCAGCCTACAAAGTCGATTTTCTCGTCCGCCTATCAACCGAGGATGGACTGCATCAGGCTGTTATTGAATATGATGGTTTTGAATTCCATTTTGACGATCGAGCTAACGTCAATGCTGGCAACTGGCAATCGTATCTAACGGCCGGGGATGTGGAACGCGAGTGTGTACTTGAGTCATTTGGATACAAGATGCTTCGAATCAACCGCTTCAACGCTGGACGCGATCCGATAGAGACTCTGGACCAACGATTGAACTCAATGTTTGAGCAGTTCTCTCAAAGTGGTGAAGACCATCAAATGATCAGTACGATAAAAGCCAAAACAGAAGGCATCGATTCAGGTGAGCTCAAAACTTGCGCCAAATGCGGTCAAGCTCGTCCCATCGCGTCTTTCAGAGATCAAAGTTTGAAGTCGGGTATCGGTCGCAACTGCCATGCTTGCAAGCAAGAAGCAGCACGGACAAGTACCACAAGGCCAAAAAAAAGAAGGAGAAAACGCTAGTAACACACCATTGATTGTATTCTGTATAGCGCTAGTACACTCAGATTAGAGGGTCACACAGAGCGTCTGGCACCCTTTTTTTATTACCATTTCTTGGTAGTTAAGACCTTTTCAAGTCAACTCTTTTTTGTTTGAGGTAGGCACTATAGTCATGCAATACTCTGATACCCCCAGCCCCCATTTATCGTTGACTGTTAAATCTAATCACCTGTATTTACAAGTGCACATGAAAGTACACGTATACATATGTGGATGGATACAGCTAAAGCCTTGCTGTATGTAAGCAGATGGCGTAGCCAATGTCTCTCTTTCTGGAAGCTCGTGATAAACTTTAGAGACTCGAAGCGTCAACTTCATTCAATCACAGAGGTGTATGTTTAGTATTCCATTGCACTACTAAACTATTCTCGACACTCGATGGTGAGGCTGTGTTGAGGTGCTGCTACAAAGCTACCATTGTATGGGACAGCTATTGTTGAAGTGTTTTGACCAACAATCGAATAGCCGTTGGGACATACCTCTCCAGCCTTTTGGTAGCATTTACCTAATGTGCGCCCCATGCCGCTGCAGTGCATGCTGTATGCCTGCTTGCCATTTGGTCCTTTAAAAGGAACTGGTTTTATTGATGCACACCCAGCTAAAAACATGACTGAAAACAACACGGCTAAAAATCTCATACTAATCCTTTCAAGGTCTGGTCGGTACAATTAGGAATTGGCTTTAGTAGTAATTATAAACACATACGTAATCAGAAAGAGTATTTTCTTGAGCTATTATATTAACGCCCTAGAAACAGGCTGATGAAGTTGTTGGATGCTTAGTTTGAGTTGTAGCCAAACTCTCTTGTTTTTAGAATTGTCTTCCACCAAGTCTCTCTCTTGAGAATTAGTTTGTCGTCAGTTGTTGCCTTAAATATATCCAATACACTATATCTAAAGTTTTCTCTTATGTGCTTTTCGTCTATGCTCTTGAGTTCGACATTGCCACCATGGAGGCTGCTTATGTATGATTTCCAACGCCCTAAAATCATATTTTCTCCGTAAGCAGAACCTACATACATTTTACCATTTGATGTATCAGTAATAAGGTAGACTCCTTTCTGATTGGCAAGTGCGGCTTTCCATGTTTCTTTGTCTATCACTCTAGCCAGGTCTGACCAAGATAAATCAATATTCTCATAACCAGGAAATAAATCATTATCAAATTTGCCTGGTAAAATTTTCTCAATTAGGCAGTCGCCTATCACTGACTCAGCAAGTCGAACCATGTTTTGTGATTTATTCTTATATCTAATGATTAGCCTGCCACAATACTTTTCATATTCAGGAAATGACTCGAACTCATATCCCATGCCATTCAAAATATTCAAATCTTTTGTGACTTTACCAACGTGGAATAGAAGCCATAGGTCATCTTCAATTTTGATAAACCCTAAGTTCACTTGGCCAGATTTAAACGACTTCTTCTTGCTGTAATTCCAATATTGACCATTTAGCATTGTTTTATGGTCTGCATTTTTATAAAAGTCAGTTGGGTTCCAATGACCATCAAACATCAAGTTAAATCTTATCTTCACATTCGATAAATCATCTAGATGAAGAATTTCATTAAGAAGGATATCTTTCGAGCTCATGTGTAAATTCCGTAGTCTTGTGCCCAACAATAGTTTAAGTGGTTTCACCCCGATTTCACGGTCACTTCATTGAGAGTGATAATAGCATTCGAGCTAACCAATGCAACATCGTTGAAAACCTCTGTGTTCCATGGGGATATGGGTTACATGTATTACCAGCAGGGTTCTCTACAAGTAACACGCTACCACTCAAAACCACCAACCCATATTTGGCTCAAGTGATTATTTTGTTATTATCGGGTTATAAGTTTAAAAGAGGAAATCTAATGAAAAATATTATCGTCACTGCATTATTCCTTCTTCTCAATACGAATGCTTTCGCTTGTTACGATGAGAGCTTGAGTGGTAAGGATAATTTGGATAGTCATCTAGTCCAAGCCAGAATGGGAGATGCTGAATCTCAGTTTATGCTTGGTCTGATACATGCTCAGGGATGTGGCGTAACACAGAGCCACGACAATGCCATTGAATGGTACTCTAGAGCCGCTAGGCAAGGCTCTACCAAAGCCCAAAACAATATTGGTGTTATCCACTATAGAAAAGCTCAGGACGATATTGGCTTTCTCTACTTCACAAGTGAGCAGGGTAATCAAAATATAATAAAAGCCCATAAGTGGTTCAGTATCGCAGCTGCAAATGGTGATAAAGGTGCATTGATGAGCACTAGACACCTAGCGGAAAGAATGACTGCATCCCAAATAGAAAAAGCACAGGATATGGCTCGTGAGTGGATGGCTAAACATCAATAGATTACTTTTACCCTTACTTCTACTCTTTACCTTATTAGCCCAAGCAGAAACATTAGAAGGTAAGGTGGATAAAAACCTACACCTTGTGAATGGCGTAGAGGCAGACGTTAACTAAGGTGAACTATCAATATCTAGGTGGGCAAATCACCCTATTTCAGGTGCTAGATAGTAGTGAGTAGGGTAAGGGGGGGGTGAACGCCTTAAAGGGGCTTACAGAGCGTCCGATACCCTGCTTTTTTAATACCCTTTCTTAGTAGCTAAGACCTTTCCAAATTCACTCTTTTTTGTGTGGGGGTAGGTACTTATAGGTCTGCAATACTCTGGTACACCCCCCGTCCCCTGTATTAAACAGTTGAGATATCTTTCCCCTTTTCACAATTTGATCACACTAGAGCATGTGTTATGTGGTTTATCCAATGGATAAAGGTTACAATGAAATTTCAGTCTTTCATACGCATATCAGATGGTTATGAAGGTTGCGCCTGTAGCTCAGTTGGATAGAGTGTCAGTTTCCGAAGCTGAAGGTCACAGGTTCGACTCCTGTCAGGCGCGCCAATATCCTAATAAAAACCCTAGTACCCCACTGAATTCATTGAGATTTCCTTTAGTCTCTTGAAGTGGGGTAGACCAATTGGTAGTCCAATATCGATATATCTTTCGTAAGCGAGATACTTATTACTTTTCCATTCGAATTCCCAAATCATTGCAGGAACACTATGTGAATTCTCGCTTGCAAATATGCCTCCATACTCACGATGAGCATATTGCGTTAAAGAAAGCCAAACAGCTTTATCATGAAGCTCAAAAGCAATGGTCAGAGCTACGCCTTAAAACGATAGGCTCAGGGTTTGATAAATTCCTTATTCAATACCAAAAGCCGCCTGCCTTGAGTGATGCACTTGAGTTATATCTCACAATTAAAGGTAACCACCGAGATGAAAGGTTCTTCGTAACAACTAAGAGAAATATTTCTTACTTAATCAGCGCTGTGGGTGATAGAGATTTAACCGGGTACTCTACTGCTGACGCTGCGAGATTCAGAACTTGGCTCATAGAGCATCAAGGTTTGAGTACAAGCTCTACGAGAAGAGTCATGTCTTCAGTTAAGTCCGTATTTAATCTCGCTATTGGTGAATTAGGTCTCGCTGTAAGCAATCCCTTTTCTTTCGTTTACATACCGCCGAAAGAAGCCTCTCTTCGCTGTGCCATCCCTGAGCATCTTATTCTTGAACTTCAAGAGAAATGCTTAACAGTCTGCGATGAAAAGCGTCTCATTATCGCGCTTCTCATAGACTCAGGTGTGCGCCTCAACGAAGCCTTGGGCCTGCACAAAAACGATATTAGTTTCGAGTCTGAAGCCCCCTCATTAATGATAAGAGAGCACCCTTGGAGAAGACTTAAAACCCATTTCAGCACAAGAACAATACCTTTGATTGGGTCATCACTAATTGCTGCCAAGAAAATCCTGAATCAATCAGAAGGAAGTTTTCTTTCTGAGCTCATCCAGTGGGTATGGCGAAGAGGAGTCCGTAAAGGTCAGCCTCTTACACTCTATCTACCCTCACAAAGAATGAGAACCTTGTTCTGTGCTTGGCTAAATGGGGAATGCATTGGTGACAGAGCATCACCCCTTGCAGCGTAAAAATAAGCACACAGGGACAAACCCAAAAATATCAAAAAATAGTGAGAGCTAGATAATGTATGCCTCCACGCAAATTTTCCCCCTGGAGGGCGCCCTTGTTTTATTAGGCTTCGCCGGGGTAGACCATTGGGTAGACCAAAAGATAACTTGAAAAGACCCTGAGTCTTATGTAACTATATGATTTCTCATGAACGAGGCGGATATTAGCTCTCATATTAGGAGCCTAAAGGGCTAGTGTTTGCACTTAATCTATCAATGCTTGTCTATTGCCGAATTGATTTTGTAGGTTTTGCATAGCTGTTTTTCCCTTACTTTGCCTAAACCTTTGACCACTTTTCTATAGCCTTGTTCAACGCTAGCTGACTTAAATTACTAATTTGCTTTACTGATGAAATCTTTATTTGATCAGTTTGTCAGACTTAAACTCACATTGTTTCGAGGATTGGCATGCAAGCCAATAATATTGCTGTTTTTGGTTGTTCGGGTTCTTTAGGTAATGCCTTTGTACGGTATTTGGCTGTGCAATACCCTAAAGCCGTTATTCACACTTTTTCACGCACGCAACAAGAGTTTGAAAGCACGAACGTGTTATCTCATAGCCTTGATTTTCAAGATGAAGGTGCTATCGAACAAGCCGTCATCACAGCTACTGTCGAGCAGCAATTTGATCTTGTTATCGTTGCTACGGGCATGTTACATGATGAGATTGTGACACCAGAAAAGTCGCTCAAGCAGCTATCCACCAATGTCTTTCGACACTATTACGATGTCGATACCATTTTGCCTGCGATGATTGCCAAATACTGTTTGCCAAGGCTGAACCGAGATAATCAGGCACTTTTTGCAGTACTCTCAGCCCGTGTTGGCAGTATTTCAGATAATCAATTAGGTGGCTGGTATGGCTATCGAATGGCCAAAGCGGCGTTAAATATGTTCATCAAGACCGCTGCAATTGAAATCAAACGCAGTAATAAACAGGCTGTTGTCGTTGGTTTACACCCAGGTACAGTCAATAGTCCTTTATCCGCCCCCTTTCAGCGTCATGTGCCTGAGGGAAAATTATTTTCTCCAGACTATGCTGCTCAACAGTTAGTCAGTGTATTAACACAGTTATCCCCTAAACAAAGCGGTGCTTGCTTTGCTTATGATGGTCAAGAGATAGCACCATGATCCAAGTGGTGTGGTTTAAACGCGATTTACGTACCATCGATCATGCTGCTTTATCAGCAGCAGCACTGCATGGCCCTGTGCTGCCACTTTATATTGTTGAGCCACAATTATGGCAACAAGCTGATGTCAGTCATCGTCAATATCAATTCTTAACGGAATGTCTCGCTGAATTAGATAGTGCTCTACAATCATTTGGCCAGGGTTTAGTAGTTAGAGTTGGTGATGCTGTTGATGTCCTAAATCAATTGCATCAGGACTATCAGATTGCTGCAATATGGTCTCATCAAGAAACCTGGAACGGCTGGACTTTTCAACGTGATAAACGCATTTTAGCTTGGACACAACAACATACTATTCCATGGCATGAACCAACTCAAAATGGTGTGATAAGACGATTAGCTGATCGCGATGGTTGGGCGATACAGTGGTACAAAACGATGGATAAAGCGATTGTGCCAGCACCGAATAAACTCACTCAGATCAGTATTCCATCAGACAAGTTACCTTCTGCTGACACACTGGGACTATCACCTGATGGTTGTGTTGCTGCTCAGCGAGGTGGTCGTCGACGGGCTTTACATTTATTGGATAGTTTCTTGTCATCACGTGGTGAACATTACACCAAGGCAATGTCATCACCAGTCACCGCTTTTGACAGTTGTTCACGACTGTCTGCTCATTTGGCTTATGGCACACTGTCTATTCGGGAGGTATTTCAAGCTCTGGCTCAACATCAGCAATACGTCAGACAACTACCGAAGGGTCGTAAAGGTCAATGGCCTAGTGGACTGCAATCTTTTTCTGGCCGCTTACGCTGGCACTGCCATTTTATTCAAAAATTGGAAGACGAGCCGCGCTCTGAGTTTGAAAACCTACATCCTGCTTATGATGGCTTACGCGAAAATGATTTTAATCAGGCCTATTTTGAAGCCTGGCAAACCGGCCACACCGGCTATCCAATGGTCGATGCCTGTATGCGGGCATTGATTGCAACGGGCTGGCTTAACTTTCGTATGCGTGCCATGGTGATGAGTTTTGCCAGTTATCATCTCTGGCTGCATTGGCGAAAACCCGCCCTTCACTTAGCACGATTGTTCACTGATTATGAACCGGGTATTCATTACAGCCAGGTGCAAATGCAATCTGGCACAACGGGTATCAATAGTATTCGGATTTACAACCCGATTAAGCAAGGCATTGACCATGACTCCGAAGGTCACTTTATCCGGCAGTGGTTACCTGAGTTAGCTAATATGCCCATCGAGACATTACATACACCTTGGTTGGCACCTGACAAAATGAACGGCTACCCGATGCCGATTGTTGATGAAGCGAGTGCACGAAAATCAGCTGCTGCCAAGCTATATCAACTGCGAAAAAACGATAGCCACGAGGCGACTGCAAAAAAAATAGTGAAAAAACATGGCAGTCGTAAGAAAAGCACTCTCAACACTAGCCGACGACGTAAAAAAGGTGGGGACACGGAAATGAAGCAACCTAAGCAAACAGAGCTGGCCTTATGACGACATTGCGTCTTATTCTTGGCGACCAGTTATCGACATCAATCTCGAGCTTAAATGACTGTGATAAGGCTAAAGATATCATCTTAATGTGCGAAGTGTGGCAAGAAGCCACTTACGTTAAGCATCATAAAAAGAAGATTGCTTTCTTATTGTCAGCGATGCGTCACTTTGCAGAAGAATTAAAACATGCAGGTTATCAAGTGTGTTATCGATATCTCGATGATGATTCCAATACTGGTAGTTTTCGAGGTGAAGTCGAGAGAATCATTGAAGAATATAGCATTGACCAAATAGTCGTCACTGAGCCGGGTGAATATAGAGTGCTTGATGATATGAAAACCTGGTCAAAAGCATTGGGGGTCTCCGTTGAGATTCGTGCAGACAGCCGATTTTTATGTTCTGCTGATGACTTTACTAACTGGGCGAGAGGCCGTAAACAATTACGAATGGAGTATTTCTATCGCGAGATGCGAAAGCAATATGCTGTTTTAATGGATGGCGACCAGCCTGTCGGAGGCCAGTGGAATTATGATGCCGATAACCGTAAACCACCCAAATCTGGATTGTCTGTTCCACCGCATTATAATAATGAGCCTGATGTCATCAGCGAAACCGTAATCGGTTTAGTGGCTGAGCGCTTTGATGAACACTTTGGCGATATCATGCCATTTTATTTTGCTGTGACAAGGCAACAAGCATTACAGGCACTCGAACATTTTATCGCTGAACGCTTGCCGACATTTGGTGATTATCAAGATGCAATGCTGGAAGGTGAACCGTGGATGTATCACTCTCATCTCAGCTTTTACCTCAACTGTGGCCTGCTACTACCACTAGAATGTATTGCAGCGGCTGAAGAGGCCTATCTTGATGGTGACGCCCCAATCAATGCCGTTGAAGGCTTTATTCGTCAGATTTTAGGTTGGCGAGAGTATATTCGCGGACTTTATTGGTTGATGATGCCAGATTACGCTGAACTTAATTTCTTTAATGCAACACGTCCTCTCCCCGATTTTTATTGGTCTGCAGACACCAAAATGAACTGCCTGAAACAGTGCATCACCGAAACCCAACAACATGCTTATGCCCACCATATTCAGCGGCTAATGGTCTTAGGTAATTTTGCGCTACTCACCGGTATTACACCGCAAGAAGTTAATGATTGGTTTTTAATCGTCTATGCTGATGCTTATGAATGGGTCGAATTGCCGAATGTCAGTGGTATGGTGTTATTTTCTGATGGCGGTTACTTGGCCAGTAAACCATATGCAGCTGGGGGTAGCTACATCAATAAGATGTCGAACTATTGCCAAGGTTGCCAATATATAGTGACTCAAAAAACAGGGTCAGATGCCTGTCCGTTTAATTATTTGTATTGGGATTTTTTGGTACGTAACCGAGCTCAACTTCAGACCAATCAACGGGTAAGTATGATGTATCGAAATTATGATCGGATGAAGCCCGAGATCAAACAAGCCATTGCTGACGACAGTCAACAGTTTCTAGCCTCTTTGTCATGATCAAGAAATCCGACTTACCCACCAAGATTTGTCCAGTTTGCCTTCGACCGTTTAGCTGGCGTAAAAAGTGGCGAAACGTATGGGGTAAGGTTTTATATTGCTCAAAGCGTTGCCAGCAAAAAAAGTTACCCAAGGCTTGATTGAGTAGCAAATGCATAGCCATTAACCAAGCTAAACCGTTAGTTTTATGTAGACAAAATCACCCTATTTTAGGCATTAGATAGAAGCGTATAAGGTGATGTATTTGAACGCCTTGGGGCTGCTTACAGAGCGCCAGGCACCCAGCTTTTTTATTACCCTTTCTTAGTACCAAATTAACTCTTTTTTGGGTGGTGGCAGGTGCTATAGTCATGCAATACTCTAATACCCTCCGCCCCTGTATTAAACAGTTGAGATATCTTTCCCCTTTTCACAATTTGATCACACTAGAGCATATGTTATGTGGTTTATTCAATGGATAAAGGTTACAGTGAAATTTCAGTCTTTTATACGCATATCAAATGGTTATGAAGGTTGTGCCTGTAGCTCAGTTGGAGAGCTAGCTTACACAACTTTTTCTGGACCAGTACTTCCAGTACTCCACTGTTATCATATGCGGGATTGTTAGCACAGACAATAGAATAATGACACTCTTTAATGACAGAGCTGCAGATGAGGCACTACTGTAATTCAGGGCTATAAGCCCCAAGAATAGATAACTTAATAATGTCATAGGAAAAAGAGCATAAAGAAATGTTTTAATTGTCTTAAAGTTAAGACTGAAGTATAAATCAGACAAATGCTTTAATGAATGTGATATGCAAAAAAACACAACCAAAAATATTAGAGGTGGTAGAAAGAGTCCGGCACTTAACGTAATCATAAACTCCAGACGGTCATGCAAAGATATATTAGATTTTAACCATGCAAAAGTGATTGATATTGGGATGACTAAATAAGCCAAGTAGTAACCAATTACTGCGAGGGAGTTGGCGTTGTTTTCATCAACAAAAATACTAAATATCTGGGCAACATCATTTCTGTACAGTACGAATGGAGTTGTCAAGATGGCAGCACCTGGAATGATTGAAAAAAAGTTTAGGGATGAAAACTTGGAAAAATCAGAGCCAAAGTGCCAAGCTGATATCAAAAGGAAGAAAAGTAACGAGGCAAGAGGAAAAGTTACCCAGAAAATAAAGCCAGCAATAGACAACAATAAGTAACCTGCAAAAAATAAGCTAAGCTTTTTACGAGTATTCACAAGGCCGGTAGCCCCAGCAATTTTATGATCAAGCGCGCCATGTGGGAGCCCTAAAACCAACATCAATATGGAAACTAAAATAGCCTGGACCTCGAATGATAATTCCCCAAGATGGTAATGAGCAGTGAATAAAACAGTAACTAATCCTGCAAAAACAACCTGTATAGACGCAAGAGTAGGCATCATGAAAAGGCCGCTTTTATGAAAGGCTGTTTTGGTACCGCTGCTACTAGACGTATAAAATCAAGCGCCTGCGCTTGATCACTCATGAACCTAGCAAAACTGTCTGAGTTCATATTTCTTCCTATCCCCATAAATATTTCTTCAGTAAGATTTATATTATCATCTAAAACACGTAGGAATGTGTCATCAAAAAATTTGGGAATATAATGATTCACCTTCTCGAATCCAGTATCTAAATCGCCGCTACATAATTTCATTGCAACCAGTTTCGCCCATGATTGAGTCCTTAAAAAACCATAGCCTGAAGAGGGTTTCAAATTATCATCCTTCATACCCCCCATGATAATACCATCGTGACTTCGTGGAGGATGATTAATTCCCATGGGTAAAACACCCTGTTCTTTTCTTATTATTTTATAAGAAACTTTCAAATTATCTAGATAGAGTTGTAGACTAGCAGCTAATTCTGCAGGAGGTATGTAGATATTTGAAAAACTCGTAATTTCTATGAGTGCATGACGTTTGGTGAAGGGCAATAGGTAACGAAACTGGCATTTCACTCCACTACTATGTATGTCATCCATTAGCCCTACTAAATCAGTGTCAAAAAAATCAGCATTGGTCTCAATTTCGACACCTGAGAAGGCTTGAAAAATTTTTGTATACTCAAGGATTTCATCAGCTCCATAAGCTCGCGTGTCAATAATATTTGTTGCTTTCACAGAAAGATCTGGTCCTTCTACACTAAAATATTTTCCAGACTTTTCTATTTTGGTGACATCCTGTTCTAGAAGAAGAGTTTGCCGGTCATCCTCACCAATCACTTTTGTGATTTTTTTGTAAAATGCTAGAGAGGCAATGTGGCAATACGAAAAATTTTCAGAATGATGAACATAGCTCTGATTATTGGATGAGAAACGCCATGCTCTCCAGCTACTTGAAACTATATCCCTGTGAGAGAAATTTTGTTGCTTCCCAAGCCAAAAACACCAAGTTCTGTCGTTATAATAACTTTCACGTTTTTCCAAAATACAAACTGATAACTTCGAACTTTTCATTTGTGCATATTCGTAAGCAAGGCTTAAACCAGCACAACCACCACCGATAATTAACACATCACATTTTATCTTTTGCATAAGGTTTTTTTATCCAAAATTTAGGGTTAACCCATAAACTAAGCAACATACGCACAGTTAATATTATCTTCTCAGATCTTGTTGTGAAAACACGCCCCTCCCAGTACCGACAATTCTTCTTGAGCAATTTTGTGCCAATTGCTTTATAGAGCCTAGATGCGACGAGAATGCATATTTTTGAACGAAGAGGCAAATAAGCCAGTCCCAACTCCGCTTTTTCATACAGGATATCTGCGCGCAAAAGTAATTTTTGGCAGGCTCGTGCCATCTCCATCTCTTCCTTTTTTTTAGTTGGCTCCTTAGTAATTCCCACTTGCAATAATGTCTGTGGAATATAGATACGCTCTCTCAAAGCATCTTCATGTATATCACGACATATGTTGGTTAATTGCATAGCTTTTCCTAGATCACAGGCATACATTAGAGCATTTGAATCAGTTACTCCAAGTATGGGACACATCATAAGACCTACAGTACCCGCAACTTGATAGCAGTAGTGATCTAAAGCTTGTTCATCAATCATTATGACGGGGTCGAGATCACACATGACACCCTCAAGCAGCTCACGTGCAGCATGCACGTCAATATTACATTCCGATGCTAACAATAAGAAGTCACTCGTAATCTCGTTTGAACTCATTCCTAATTCTAAATCTTTGCTTATTGAATTTAAATTTTTCCTAGCAATGCCTATGCATTCTCCCTCGTCAGCAATATCATCAACAGCGCGACAAAAAGAATAAAGTCGAGCCACCTTATTTACTGTCTCATCACCTAAAAAAAAGCTAGCAAAAGAGAAGGTTTTTGAGTGTTTATGGAGAGTGTCTTTAGCAATTTCTGCCCGTTTAATCATGATGCTTTTGGGATCAAATCGTCAATGACTTTAGCTGAACATATAACGCCAGGTAAACCCGCTCCCGGGTGCGTGCCCGCTCCGACAAGATACAGATTTTTTATTCCTTCTGCTTTATTGTGATAACGAAACCAAGCCGATTGTGTCAAGAGTGGCGAAATAGAAAATCCTGCCCCATGGACACTACTGTAATCTTGTTCAAAATCCTTTGGCGTTTTAAAAAAGTCTGCCGTTATAGTATTTTCTAAGTTAGGAAGGATAGTATCGCTCAGTGCTTTTACAATTTTGTTTCTAAGCAATGGACCTTCTAATTCCCAATCTACCTTACCCTGTAGATTAGGAACTGGAGCCAAAACATAAAAAGAGTCACACCCCTCTGGTGCAAAGGATGGGTCTGTTGCCGAGGGTCGATGAAGGTATAAAGAAAAATCATCAGCCAGAATCTGTTTATGAAAAATATCATCAAGTAATTCTTGGTAGCGTTTTCCTAGCCAAATTGTATGATGCTCGACTTCAGTATATTGTTTTGTTGTACCAAAATATAAAACATAAAGCCCCATAGAGAACTGTGCATATTTTGTTTTTACTCGCGCACTAAAGCTTTTATCTTTTTTTTCAATCATTGAGCTGTATAGATATGCTGCATCTGCGTTTGAGATAACAATATCAGCCGGTTTTATCTCACCACTCTTGAGTATTACTCCCACTGCTTTTCTATTGTTTATGTGAACTTTTTGAACTGGTTCATCTAATGTAACCTTGATCCCTTCCTCATGCATGAGAGTTTCGAGTGCTTTTGTAAGAGACCCTGTTCCACCCATTGCAAAATGAACGCCCCATTCTCGCTCTAGATAATGTATCAAGGAGTAAATTGAGGTCGTATCAAATGGGTTTCCGCCAACTAATAGAGACTGAATAGAAAAAGCTTGTTGCATGTAAGGCGATTTTAAGTGCGAAGAAACTAAACCCCAAACTGTTTGAACTGAGTTGAGTCTTATGAGCTCGGGTAATACAGCGACCATTTTGGAAAAATTATGGAATGCTTGATCAGCTAAGTCTTCAAAACCTATTTTGAATATTGCTTTCGACTTCTCTAAAAGCTGCAAATAGTTTTGTTTATCTCTGGGCTCAAATTTTTCAATTTCTCTGAGAGTCGAATCCAAGCTTCCACCGTAATTAAAGACTTTTCCATCAGGAAAATAAAATTGATACCACGTTTTGAGTGGAACAATATCGACATAATCCTTAATATTTTTATCAAATAAATTAAAAAGTTCTTCAAACAAAAATGGAGCTGTCAGTACAGTTGGTCCTGCGTCATATTTAAACCCATCAACTTGATAAACTTGTGCCCGACCACCTATTGCACTGCACTGATCTATGACTTCAACATCGTAGCCCTTAGCTCTAAGTCTAAGGGACGCAGCAATTCCACCATAGCCAGCACCTATTACAACTGCTTTTTTCATGTTTTAGTCTTGGTTTGAAGAAAATTTTTTTATGTCATTTTCTAGAAGAATTGTTTCATAATGAATGATTTTCTGACACACCTTTGGTAAACCGTTAATCCTGCCCCGTGCGAGGTCTAAGTGATTAAGTGCGGTATGAACAGCTTTAAGTCGGGGCTTCGGAATTTTCTTTTCTTGAAACAGCGTGATTATGTTGACTCCAGAATTTATTCCAAGTTTTGATTGATCCATTTCGTAATCACAAATGTCATCAAAGATCTGATAAGCAATTGAGTAATGGGCAAATACTGTCTCTGCTAGTGGAACAGATTCAGTATACCCTTTGGCAATAAGTGGTAAGGTTAGAGCTAGTGAAAAGAGAGGGCCTGTTTTACGGGCAGCAATATTTTCATATATGTCTATATCATCAAGCGTTTGATCTTCACTTTGCCGGATATCTAAAAGCTGGCCCTGAATCAGCTCTGAAATCTTTATGTGCACGTGCTTAATCAGCGTGCTTTTAGAAATACTTGACGACAAATCTGCAATGCATGCATATGCAGCAGATATTAAAAAATCACCAACACAAATCGCAACCTTGGTATTGAACATTTTCCATACAGCCTCTTGCCCTCGTCTTAAGTCATCTGAATCTTGTAGATCATCGTGTATCAGAGAAGCATTGTGAAAGAGTTCAGGCGCACAACTTATGACGAGAGAATCTTCTGTGCTCAAGCCTAAGTTTTTAGCAAATAAAAATGTCAATCTAGCTCTTGTCCTAGAGCCTCCTGTATTAAAGTGGTAGTTAGCAGCGTCTTCCAACACTGATTTATCTTTAAACTCGTTGATATAGTTTGATAGTTTTTCTTCAACTAAAGCTATTGCGTTTAAGTCATCCGCTTTGTTTTGTAGGGAGGTATCTAGACACATGTTAAAAAAATAAAGGAGTGATACAATCTGTCATCACTCCTTTATTCCTTGTTATCTGGCGACGTAGCCTTCGGCCTCTGATTTTTTGCGCGCAATCATATAGATTAATATTCCAAAGCCTACTTTTGCAGCTATGTCTGCAATGGAATAACCTATTTCTACAGCGACACCTGCTGACTCAAAGCCGAGCATTGGAAGAAAATATACAACAGGATAAAATGACCAAGTGATCACGACAACCCAGCAAGCTTGGGAGACCAATCCTCGTGCTTCAACCGGCTGTGCTTCAATTGAACTTTTCAAACCAAAAAAGAGTATGTATACGATGTATAGGAATGGAACCATTGCTGCTAGGCCCCATAACATCCTGTTCTCTATGTCTGTCGAAATTTCACCTGGGTAGCCAAGTATTATCATTAAAGCTGCAGCTGATCCAAGTACTACACATTTGTTGACTGTTTCACTGGATGATAACTTCATGACCAAGATCAGCTCTATCAGGAGCAATGGTACTGTCAACAACCAATCTACATAACGGTAAGTAACGTTGAATGCTTCACCAGTAGAAGATACAACTCCGTCGATTGCGCTGTATGCACCAGCGAAAGAAATGAATATCTGAATATAATGATAGGCAGCGATGAAGGTCACAAGTCCTGTGACAACCAAAGCAGGCCTGTACGATGGAGAAACTGAGCCTAAATTGAGCCATGAGAACAGAGTTCCCGCAGCCATTGCTGCAAATGTAAAAGAGAAGAAATTATAAACGAGTTGGTACTCATTAAAAGAAAGATTTTCCATTTTTATTCCTTATACTAGGGACTTAACAGAGCGTCGGTTTTTGAGTGATGTCAATCACTAATTCAAGTAGTGCTGAATTAGTGAATTTAAAAAAATGATTCATGGGTTGTGCTTATGTAACTAGACTACGACTTTAAAGCTGTAGAAAAAAAAATGCAAATAATCTTAATCGAGAGCAGATACGACGAACATAACCAAAGAATTGAACGAACGTATTGGTGCCGCGGGTAAGAAAGATCTGAGAACTCAGCGAATCAGCAGAAATACCCCATTTAGTACAGCTATCAATGTAGTTAATTCCCGACACTTTTACTCGGGAATTATTCGTGCTACTGTTATGGCCGAAAAATTTAGTCTTTCTTTGCGAAATTAATCATGTATGAAGCTATACCCATAGCAACCTTGGGAGACACTAATGTACCCTTTCAACACCATACTAATTACACTATCTCTAGTGCTAATGTTTTTTTTCAATCCTCAGGCTCAAGCTGGCACTGAGGCTGGTATCACTGAGCTCGAGCCAAGCCCTGATTTCTTCTCGGGTGGGTTGAGCGGGGATGGCTCCACTGTGGTCGGATATAGGACGGTGGGTAGAATGGCTACATTCGCCATTCGCTGGACAGATGGTGTTCTGACCGATACTTCGCTAGGCTTTCTGGGGGGTGGGCTTGTCAGTGCCGCTTATGACGTAAACAGTAACGGCTCTGTTGTGGTGGGTCAGAGCGCCTCCGAAGCCTTTCGCTGGACGGAGAGTGACGGCATGTCGGGGTTGGGTTTTCTTGGAACCGGAACAGAGAGCATAAGTCTGGGTGTCAGCAGTGATGGTTCTGTTGTGGCGGGGTACAGCGACAATGGTTCAACTTATGAGGCCTTTCGCTGGGAAAATGATGTTATGACGGGATTGGGTTTTCTTGGAACTGGGACACTCAGCACTGCTAGTGCTGTCAGTGGTGATGGCTTTGTTGTGGTGGGCGCCAGCAACAACGGTTCAACAAGTGAGGCCTATCGCTGGACGCAAAGTGATGGTATCACAGGGCTAGGTTTCCTTGCTGGCAACACAAATAGCTCAGCTATTGACGTAAACAGCGACGGCAGTGTTGTGGTGGGACACAGTGGTGATGGTGCAGTAAATCAGGCCTTTCGTTGGACGCAAAGCGGCGGCATGTCCGGGCTGGGTTTCCTTGCTGGTGGTATAAATAGCTATGCTAGTGGCGTCAGCAGTGACGGCAGTGTTGTGGTGGGACATAGTAATGACGGCCTCAGCAACACAGCCTATGTCTGGACGCAAAGTAGTGGTATGCAATTAGTGAATGACTGGTTAACCGCTAACGGTGTTGATGTCGCGCCGGACTTTGCGCTATCTGTTGCCATTGATGTTTCTGCTGACGGTCGCACGATTTTAGCGCAAAACGTTAACATCAACCCGACCAAGCTGTACATTGTTTCCATAGGTGGTGCCATCAGCATGACAGATTTGGAGCGAGGTCTCTCAGAAGGAGGTGCATCTTCACAAACGGTTAATGCTTCGACTATTACAGTACTCAATAGCGCCCATCACAGGCCGCTGTCACACCGCGTAGCTCAGGGTAAGTACACTGCGTGGGTATCTGGAGATTGGGGTTACGATGAGCACGGCAGTAGAGATGGTAGCTTTGGTCTTGCTGAGATTGCTTTGGGTTATAACTTTGGCCCAATACAATCTAACATTGGTCTAGGTAAAACATGGGGCAAACAAGACTTATCTAATGATGGTAGAACAGATACAGATAGTATCTATTTTTTAGCTGAAGTACTGACACCTTTACATCCACTGGGTCATGGTGAAGTTTGGGCTAGTGTCACAGCCCTTCATCACTGGAGTGACATTGATACCCGCCGTGGCTACCTCAACGCAGGCCTTGTTGACACATCAAGCGGTGATACCGATTCACGTACTTGGTCCATTAGGGCGCGCCTTGATTGGGATAAAGCTATTCAGCTGGCAGGCGTTACAGTCAGCCCTTATGTGAGTCTGTCCTACAGTGATACAAAAGTTGATAGCTATACAGAAACAGCGGGTGGCTTCCCTGCTGACTTTGACGATATTCGTACATACTCAAAAGAGTTCCAGTTCGGTGTTAACTCACAAAAGCAACTCACAGGACAAACTAAATTAATTAGCCTTCTAGAGTCGGTACACCGGTTTGATGAACAGAGCACTGTGAGGGGTAGCGTTGAAGGGGTTTCAGCTTTTGACTTTAGACAGGACAACAAAGATGACTGGGTACGAGCAGGGGTCGGTGTTGAGCATACTTCACCTCAAGGAAAATTTTCTTTAATGTTGAACGGTACATCAAAAGCAAACACCCCTTCATCATGGTTAGCAGTGTCATGGCAGCAAACTTTTTAAGTAGAAAAAAACAATGAAAATTTTATGCTTATTAGCAATGTCTTTCCTCGTAGGTTGTGCGACAAGCCCACCATCTTCGGTAGAAAACGCCTGCCAAATATTTTCTGAGAAAGAAGGCTGGTACTCCGCATCCAAAGAAGTTGAAAACAAATACAGCCTACCAATACAAGTTCAATTAGCCATCATTCGGCAGGAATCTAGTTTCAGACATGATGCAGTGCCTCCAAGGCAAAGCCTCTTAGGAATACCTCTTTGGTGGCGAATATCAAGTGCATACGGATATGCACAAGTGTTAGATACAACATGGGACTGGTATAAGCAAAGCACGGGAAACTGGGGCGCAGATAGAGATGACTATGCTGACGCTGTTGATTTTATAGGTTGGTACTCAGATATTTCGCAAAAGAAGCTTGGTATATCTAAGTGGGATGCCAATAACCAGTATTTGGCTTATCATGAAGGGCATGGAGGCTGGAAGAGAAAAACATACTCCCAGAAGGCATGGCTGATTGGTGTAGCCAAGAAAGTTGACCGTTACGCAAAAACATATGGAGGCCAATTAAAAACCTGTCGCAAAAAGCTCGATACATCACTTTCTATGTGGCCATTCTGATTCACTATCCATTTAGTCATGTATTGTTCTGATGGGAACTTTATTCTGTGCTTGGCTAAATGGGGAATGCATTGGTGACAGAGCATCGCCCTTGCAGCGTAAAAATAGGCACACTGAGACAAGCCCAAAAATATCAAAAATTAGTGAGAGTTACATAATCTATACCTCCACGCAAAATTTCCTCCTGGAGGGCGCCCTTGTTTTATTAGGCTTCGCCGGAGTAGACCATTAGGTAGACCGAAAGATAACTTGAAGAGACCTTTAAATCAGGTGCTTTATTCTTTACACTAGAGGTCAGCAATTCTGTAATGTCCATTTACGTCTCCTAAACGTTGAAGTAATGGCTAAATCGCTTCTAATAGCAGTTATTTCACACAAAGGTAGCGCGCTCAGCGCGGGCTTGCAACATGACAATCACAAAAAACCTGTCCAGCGTCACAAACCGCATAGAAAATGCCGCTCTACAAGCTAATCGCATCCCCACTGACATCGATATCCTTGCCGTCAGTAAGACATGGCCAGCAGAAAAACTTCGCGCTGCGATCGATGCAGGATTAACGCGTTTTGGTGAAAACTATCTGCAAGAAGCCCTCCAAAAAATAGAACAACTTCAAGATCTTAAAATTGAATGGCACTTTATCGGACCGATTCAATCTAACAAAACCAAAGACATTGCCATCCATTTTGATTGGGTACAAAGCATCGATCGCTTAAAAATTGCCCAGCGTTTAAATAAACAACGGCCAGCAAGCCAGTCCCCCCTTAATGTTTGTATTCAAATCAATATTGATAATGAAACGACAAAATCTGGTGTTCAAGTCTCTGAACTATTCTCACTCGCTAGAGTTATAAATAGCTTAGAACAACTCAAGCTCCGAGGCATAATGGTCATACCTAGCAAAACAGATGATCTTGAACAGCAACATCTCGCTTTTCATAGAGCCCATAATCTCTACCAACAACTAGCAGATCAATACGCTACTGTCGATACGCTTTCTATGGGTATGTCATCAGATATGAGCGTTGCCATTGTAGAAGGCAGCACTATGGTGCGTATTGGAAGCGCACTTTTCGGTCAAAGAACTACACCTCGAGGGGCAGGTCAAGTAAACTAACCCTATCATCATAATTCGTCGAAAAAAATAGACTATGAAAGACTGTAAAATTGCTTTTCTCGGTGGCGGTAACATGGCCCTCAGCCTTATCGGCGGTTTAGTCTCTGATGGCTTCAATCCGAGCCACATTCACATTGCAGATCCTGATGCAAATCGTCTAGAGACAATCAAAGCGAGTTATGCCGTTCAAACTTATACAGATAACACACGTGCCATCAATGAATGCCGAGTCATTGTCCCGGCTGTTAAACCTCAGCAACTTCAACATGTCGTGAAACAGTGCTCCCCACTTTGGCAAGACAATATGATGCTTATTTCTATCGCAGCAGGTATTCGCTTAAACGATATTGCACGATGGCTTGAACGCCCCAACGCTGCTATTGTAAGGACCATGCCAAACACACCTGCGTTAGTACAGGCTGGTGCAACAGCACTTTACGCCAACGAATTTGTATCAGCGCAACAAAAAGAACTTGCAGAATCTATTCTGCGCGCTGTTGGCATCACGCTTTGGGTTCAAGATGAAGAGCAAATTAATGTCGTTACTGCTTTATCGGGAAGTGGTCCCGCCTACTTCTTCCTTGTCATGGAAGCAATAGAGACCGCTGCAATCGAATTGGGTCTCGAGCCAGAAACAGCCAAATTACTCTGCTTACAAACCGCCTTCGGTGCATCAAAAATGGCACTAGAAAGTAATGATTCAACCGCATTACTCAGACAAAAAGTCACCTCGCCAGGTGGCACAACCGAACGTGCCATCCATGAATTAGAAGATGGCGGTTTACGCAGCTTATTTGAAAACGCACTTATTGCAGCCGCATTAAGAGCCCGAGAACTCGCAACACAATTGGGTGAAGATCATGTCTAACGCTTATTTCAGCAACCCGCTCATTTTTTTAATTGATACCACATTTAGTATTTATATACTGATTGTTGCTTTTCGCATCATCATGCAGTGGGCACAATGGGAATACCACCATCCCATTGCTCAAGTGATCATCAAAGCGACCCAAGTTCCAGTCAAAACTTTACGTCGATTTATTCCACCACTCGGCCAGTGGGATACTGCCACCATCGTCTTATTGTTTGCCCTGACCTTTATCAAACTGTTTTTAATCAGTGTTATCCAACCAGATGCTTATTCCGGTTTTTTTGTCGGATGGCTACTGGCTGATGTTTTCTCGCTATTTATCACTATTTTCACTTTCAGCATTATTATTGAAGTTGTTTTAAGTTGGGTTGTTCCACCGGGCACACAAAACGCCATTAGCCCTCTAATTCGTAGCATGAATCAGCCCATACTCAAACCTATTCGACAAATAACACCATCAATGGGGGCAATTGATTTATCTCCTCTCGTAGCTGTCATTGCGCTCCAACTACTATCCATGTTGGTCCTACCTCTTTTACTAGGACAGGTTTAACTCTATATTTCCATTGCATTAACGACACCGACTAATTAGACTTTTATAATACTACTTAAGGAATAGGCCCACATGCCGGACTCCATTCCAGCCGATTCAGTCGGTCTGGTTAGCCCTCAGACACTACATATCGATACACCGATAACACTCGAAAGTGGCCGGACACTCCCCGTATATGATTTAGTCTATGAAACCTACGGTGAACTCAATCAAGATGCCTCAAATGCCATCCTGATTTGCCATGCCCTTTCTGGTGATCATCATGTCGCAGGCTATTACACTATGGAAGATAAAAAGCCAGGGTGGTGGGATAATGTTATCGGGCCTGGTAAAGCCATTGATACCAATCACTTTTTTGTCGTCTGCCTCAACAATTTAGGTGGCTGCAAAGGGTCAACAGGGCCCATTAGTATCAACCCTGAAACCAAGGTACCCTATGGACCTGACTTCCCAATTGTCACCGTTAATGATTGGGTAAAAAGCCAAGCAATCTTGGCAGACAACCTCAATATTGAACATTGGGCAGCTGTCATTGGTGGCAGCCTTGGTGGCATGCAAGCCATGCAATGGGCCATCAGCTTGCCGGATCGTCTAAGACATGTACTGATCATCGCAGCCGCACCTAAATTATCTGCTCAAAATATTGCTTTTAATGAAGTCGCCAGAACGGCTATCAAGGCTGACCCAGACTTTCACGAGGGTTTTTACGCCTCACACGACACCGTGCCCAGAAAAGGGCTTGGTCTAGCTAGAATGCTAGGCCATATTACTTATCTATCTGATGAAGCCATGCATGAGAAGTTTGGCCGTGAACTGCGTCACGGCAGTATCAACTATGGTTTTGATGTTGAATTCCAAATTGAAAGTTATTTGCGTTATCAGAGTGAAACCTTTGCAGAAAAATTTGACGCTAACACCTATTTACTAATGACGAAGGCACTCGATTATTTTGATCCTGCTAGCGCCTTTGATAACAACCTCACCAAAGCCGTTGCCGAAATAAAAGCAAAATGCCTCGTACTTTCTTTTACAACAGATTGGCGGTTTGCACCTGAACGGTCACAAGAAATTGTTCATGCCTTGTTAGCCGCTAATAAAGAAGTCACCTATGCTGAAATAGAAGCGACCCAAGGTCACGACGCCTTTCTATTGGCTATACCCCGCTACCATGAGCTCTTTTCAGCCTACATGAAAAAAGTTGCAGCTGAGGTAGCCGTACAATGAACCTAAGACCGGACTTACAAATTATTGCTGACTGGATTCCATCAGGCGCGCGCGTGCTCGATCTTGGTTCAGGCGATGGCGCCTTACTCAAAGCTTTACAAGACCGAGAAGTGACAGGGTATGGTATCGAAATCGATAACGGCCAAATTGCAGGATGTATTGAATCTGACATCAATGTCATTCATGCTGATTTAGATCAAGGCTTACCGCAATTTGATGATCAAAGCTTTGATTTTGTTATTCTCTCTCAAACACTGCAGGCTGTGAAACGACCTGACTTTTTAGTGAATGAAATCATTCGCGTTGGTAAACAGGCCATCATCGGTTTCCCTAACTTCGGCCACTGGCAATGTCGTCTACAACTTGCCTTTAACGGCATCATGCCCATTTCAAAGACCTTACCAAACGAATGGTATAACACCGCCAATATTCACCTTTGCACCATCAAAGATTTTGAACAGCTCTGTACGGATAAACATATTCATATTGAGCAACGTAGCATTGTTGATCATGCTCACCGAGACAGTCTTGGTATTAAGTTAGCACCCAATGTCTTTGGTGAAATCGCCCTTTATCAAATCAAGAAATCATGATTAACTTTAATTAAGGGGAAGGATAGTCGACCCGTTTTTGGTATCATAGCCCTCTCTTGCAAGCTGTAATTTTATATAAAAATGAAACATAATACTAAACTTAACCAGTGCGTTTAATTTAGCTGTTATAAAGGCAAATTGCCGCAGTAATAGTCATTCTATTACAAGTCAATTTAACGCCGAGAACGGCTAAATTAAACATGCTGGGTGGCTCTACCTACCCTGAATTAGAGTTAACTTATGAAACCTTACCAACAACAGTTTATCGAATTTGCCCTAGAAACAGGTGTCTTACGCTTCGGATCATTTACCCTAAAATCTGGTCGCATCAGCCCTTATTTCTTTAACAGCGGCTTATTTAATACAGGCGGTAGTCTTGCTAAATTAGGCCAATTCTATGCCCAAGCTATTGTTGATGCCGGGCTCGATTTTGATTGCCTATTTGGCCCAGCCTACAAAGGTATTCCACTTGCATCAACAACTGTTGTAGCGCTTGCAGAACATCATCAACGCGATATTCCTTACATTTTTAATCGAAAGGAAGTCAAAGATCATGGTGAAGGCGGCCAGTTAGTCGGTGCCGAACTGTCAGGAAAAGTGCTTATCATCGACGATGTTATCTCAGCCGGTACATCTGTTAGAGAATCTGTCGATATCATCAAAGCACAGAATGCAAAACCTGCAGGTGTCATCATCGCGTTAGATAGACAAGAAAAAGGCCAAACTGACTTATCCGCCATTCAACAAGTCGAGATGGATCATCAGATGCCTGTTATCAGTATTATTTGCTTAGCTGATTTACTCGATTATCTAATAGGCAATCCTAATTTAGCAGAACATCGTCCAGCAGTTGAAGCCTACAACGAACAATATGGCGTTGTAAGTTAATGACCAATTAATAACTTAATTGAAATCAGTATTGTTACAACTTCAAACACACGTTTAATCCATTGATTACCATAATGCAAAGCCATATGGGATCCTAAATAACCGCCAATGAAAGACCCTAATAATAACGCGGGCAGCCAGTCCCAACGAATCTCTCCAATCAATCCTAACGTCAATGCACCACTACCATTCCAAAACAAACCCACCATTGTTAAGGTATAAGCAACCGCACGCTGGTAATCCAGTCCAAACCAAAGTACTAACCATAATGTCACAAACAGGCCGGTACCTGAGGTTAAGGATCCATTCAATAATCCCAATATAAATAAGGCCAAACCACCTATCATCAATCCATTTTTATCGCGATGCTTCGCTGAATAAATCTGGCCCAACTCAGAACGCACGACAGAATATAAACCTAGTCCTCCTGTTAATATTCCCAATGCAATTTCAGCAATACGATCCGGCACCAATAAAATGAGATTCGCCCCGAATACCACACCAGGTATACCAAATAACAACATCAGCGACACAAATTGGCGTTCTAACACGCTCTGCGATAAATAACGCAACGCCGCACCTACACCTAAAGCGACACTAGCTACTTTATGCGTCGCCAACGCAACCCCGAATGACAAACCCAAAAACAACAAGATAGGAAACTGGATTAAACCCGCGCCACCACCACTAAATGCAGAGAAAGTATTGGCAACCAAAGAAACTAAAAACAAAATAATGTGATCTAATACACTCAACTTTATGAAAACTCACTATAAAATACGGGTCATGAAAACAAACACATCAACAAAATTTATTTGCCTCGGTCTTTTTTTAACAATGACGAATTTAGCCAGTCATGCTGGGCAAGTTTACCGCTTTAAAGATGACAGTGGTGTCAAGACAATGACTAAAACATTACTACCTTATGCTGCGCAACAAGGCTATGAAATATTAGACGACACATCTCTCCGTGTCATCGAAAAAGTAGCTCCAGCTTTAACCGAAGAAATTGCCGAGTTTAGACACCAACAAAAAGCTGAAAAGGAACAACAACGACTCGCACAAATTGAAGCTGAAAAAGAACGTCGTCGCCAAGCAATGATATATGACGCTAATCTTAAAGCCAGTTATCGCACAGAAGACGAGTTACTCAAAAAACGTGAAACAGAATTACCTTACTTCCAAAACCAAATTGATAAAACAGAACTCAATCTCAAACGAAATAAAGAAAAGCTACATCAGTTCTAGCAACAAGCTGCAGACATTGGGCTCAGCGGCAGGGCTGTCACCGGTAATTTGAAAAAAAGCATTGTCGCAACAGAACAAGAAATAAACAATAAGCACCTTGAACTTGAGCGTTTAAAACAGAAAATAAAGCGAGTATCGAACAGTTTGGTCGTGACTTAATCCGTCCACGCCAACTGCTTAATACAGACCCTTAATTCTGAATCAAATCTGATAACACTGCTAATAGACGTTGGTTTTCTTGTTCCATCCCTATCGTAATACGTAAATATTGCGCAATACGGTCCTGCTTGAAATGACGTACGATCACACCTTTTGAACGCAATCCCGATGTAAGCAATGCGGCATCCTTTTCCTTATGGCTGGCCAATACAAAATTAGCGGCCGATGGCACCACTTCAAATCCAAGTTCTCTCAACCCAACAATAACTGCTTCTCGACTTCGCACAACCTGTTTGCAAGTCTGCTTGAAGTATACGTCATCCTCAAATGAGGCCACCCCTGCGGCAATCGCCAAACTATCTAATGGATAGGAGTTAAAACTATCTTTAACCCGAATCAAAGCCTCAATTAAATCAACATGGCCTACCGCAAAACCAATTCTCAATCCTGCTAAAGAACGTGATTTAGACAATGTTTGTGTCACAAGTAAATTCGGGTACGAATCGACCAAAGTAATCGCCGTCTGACCACCAAAATCAATATAAGCTTCGTCAACCACCACAACAGAATCAGTATTTCGCTGTAATAAGGTTTCAATCTCATTTAGCGCTAATAGGTGACCCGTTGGCGCATTAGGGTTCGGGAAAATAATACCGCCGTTCTCACGGGCATAATCTGCAGTATTAATCGCTAAGTTGATATCCAGAGGAATACACTCATAATCAATACGATACAATCCGCAGTAAACAGGATAAAAACTATAAGAAATATCCGGAAATAAGATAGGTGCTGACTGCTGAAATAAACCGTGGAAAATATGCGCTAAGACCTCATCAGAGCCATTACCCACAAACACCTGTTCTGGTTTTACGGCGTGATAATCAGCAATTACTTGCTTTAACTCACTGGCATCTGGATCAGGATACAAACGTAAACGATCGCCCTCATAAGACTGAATTGCTGCTAATACTCTAGGAGAAGGTCCGTAGGGGCTCTCATTAGTATTCAGTTTAACGAGGTTAGCCACTTTAGGTTGTTCACCCGGCACATACGGATCCAAGTCATGAACAATCGGGCTCCAGAACCGACTCACAATAAGTCCTTTAGACGAAATTCAGCAGAACGCGCGTGCGCAGTCAAACCTTCACCACGCGCTAAAACAGAAGCCAAACGCCCCATTGTTTGGGCACCTTGCTCCGACACTTGAATCAAACTTGAACGCTTCTGAAAATCATAAACACCCAATGGTGAACTAAAACGTGATGTACGTGATGTTGGCAAAACATGATTAGGGCCAGCACAATAGTCACCTAGTGCTTCCGCAGTATATCGGCCCATGAAAATAGCACCGGCATGCTTCACTTTTTTCGCCATCGTCATCGGATCTTCAACTGATAATTCTAAATGTTCTGGTGCGATAAAGTTAACCACCTCGACCGCTTCACCTAAATCTTTGACCCGAATCAATGCAGCGCGATCAGATAAAGAGGTTTCGATAATTCCTGCACGTTCCATTGTCGGTAACAAACGCTGTATAGCCACTTCGACTTCCTGAAGAAACGCACTGTCTTGCGAAATTAAAATCGATTGCGCATCTTCATCGTGTTCTGCTTGAGAAAATAGATCCATCGCAATCCATTCAGGGTCGGTTTGTCCATCGCACACCACCAAAATCTCTGATGGCCCTGCAATCATATCAATACCAACGGCACCAAAAACCATGCCTTTCGCCGTCGCAACATAAATATTACCTGGGCCAACAATTTTATCGACTTGTGGGATTGATTCTGTGCCATAAGCCAACGCAGCAACAGCTTGTGCACCACCAATCGCAAAAATACGGTCAACACCTGAAATCGCTGCTGCGGCCAAAACCAAATCATTGACCTCACCATTCGGGGTTGGCACCACCATAATTAACTCACTAACACCCGCCACTTTAGCTGGAATCGCATTCATCAAAACAGATGAAGGGTAAGCTGCTTTACCACCAGGCACATAGAGCCCTGCACGATCTAACGGCGTCACTTGTTGGCCTAGTACTGTTCCATCAGCTTCGGTATAGGTCCATGAGTCCTGCTTCTGATGTTCATGATAAGCACGCACACGTCCTGCAGCAGCTTCCAGTGCATCACGCTGCTCAGAAGGGATAGAGGCCAACGCTTGTTCTGCACGAGCAATAGGTAACTCTAAATCTGCCATCGATGTAGCTTCAACACGATCAAATCGGCGGCTATACTCCAATACCGCTTCATTACCACGATCTTTGACATCCGCTAAAATCGCCCTAACGGTATCTACAACGGCCATATCCGATGAAGCATCCCAAGCCAGCAAGGCTCCTAACTGTTGTTGAAAGTCACTATCCTGTGTTGTCAGTTTTTTAATATCAATCATCTCGCTGCTCTGCTACGGCTGCACGAACACCATCAATAAATGCTTGAATACGTACATGTTTCATTTTCATCGATGCTTTATTGACCACCAAACGTGAACTAATATCAGCAATATGTTCCATGGGCACTAAGCCATTTGCACGCAAAGTATTACCCGTATCAACCACATCGACAATACGATCCGCTAATCCCACTAAAGGCGCCAATTCCATTGAGCCGTATAGCTTGATAATATCCACTTGTTGGCCCTGCTCGGCATAAAAACGGCGCGTACTTTCAACGAATTTCGTTGCCACTTTCAAACGCCCTTTAATGTCAGACTCTTCGACCTTACCGGCTGTCATCAACTTACAACAAGCAATATTCAAATCAACAGGTTCATAGAGTTCTGCTGTCGGGTGCTCAAGCAGCACATCTTTACCCGCAACTCCAATATCCGCGCCACCATACTCAACATAAGTCGGTACATCCGATGCTCGCACTATAATCAAACGAACATCGGGCTGATTAGTGTCTAAAATCAACTTTCTACTGGTTTCAGGATCATCAATAGGCTCAATACCTGCTGCCTTTAGCAACGGTAATGTTTCCTTAAAAATTCGGCCTTTTGACAACGCCAATGTCAGCATCTCAGACATAATAACTTTACCTTAAGCAGTTCCCGGGACACGACGAATCTTAGCCCCTAATTGTTGTAATTTTTCTTCAATACACTCATAGCCACGATCTATGTGATAAATGCGCTCGACCACTGTTTCACCTTCCGCCACTAATGCCGCTAAAACCAATGAGGCAGAAGCTCTTAAATCTGTTGCCATTACGGGCGCAGCGGTCAAGTGTTCTTCACCATTACTCACCACGGTATTGGTTTCTATCTGTAAATTTGCTCCCATACGCTGCATTTCTTGCACATGCATAAAGCGATTCTCAAAAATGGTTTCAACAATCGTCGCCTGGCCCTCCGCAACACTATTCAACGCCGTAAACTGTGCCTGCATATCCGTTGGAAAAGCCGGATAGGGTGCCGTCCTAATGTTCACTGCCTTGGGACGTTGACCATGCATATCCAAGCTTATCCAATCGTCACCTACCTCGATATCTGCACCCGATTCTTCCAGTTTCAATAAAACTGCTTCCAATTCATTGGCATCAGTATCTTTTAACTTCACTTTGCCACGCGTAATCGCTGCCGCCACTAGGTAAGTACCGGTCTCAATCCGATCTGGCAGAATATTATATTTCGTCCCTTTTAAGGATTTAACACCCTCAATTTCAACCGTCGCTGTGCCCATACCGGTAATCTTGGCACCCATGCTATTCAAGTAGTTCGCAAGATCGACGACTTCTGGCTCACGCGCTGCATTCTCAATGATCGTTTTGCCTTCAGCTAAGGTCGCCGCCATCATCAAGTTCTCAGTCCCGGTTACCGTTACCTGATCCATAAAGATATGAGAACCTTTAAGGCCGCCGCCATCAGTTGCACGAATATAACCATTCTCAACCTTAATATCAGCGCCCATTTGCTCTAAACCCCGCAAATGTAAATCAACCGGACGAGAACCAATAGCACAACCACCTGGTAACGACACATCGGCTTTACCAAATTTGGCTAGCAGAGGCCCTAAAACCAAAATAGATGCGCGCATGGTTTTGACCAAATCGTAAGCCGCCTCAGTATCAGTCAATGTCGTTGGGTCAATTACAACACCAGAACGCTCATCAACCGTCAACGTAACGCCCATCTGGCCTAACAACTCTAATGTCGTTGTAATATCGTGTAAATGCGGCATATTTCCGACCCGAACAGGCGAGTCTGATAATAAAGCGCCCATCAAAATAGGCAATGCGGCATTCTTCGCACCTGATATCCGAATTTCTCCATCTAACGCAATGCCGCCCGTGATCATTAATTTATCCATGCATTCTCAATATTTGTGCTGTCTAGTGTAAACGTAACTTAACCAGGTACAGATGTCTTTAAAGCGAGTGCATGTAATGCACTCTCAAAGCTTGTCCCCAATGTGGCATAAACCATTTTATGCTGAGCGACTAAGCCCTTCCCTTTAAATGAAGGGCTTTCAACAAAAGCCTCGAAATGTTGGCCGTCATCGCCTAATACTTCGACCTTTGCATCTGGTAAACCCGCTTCGATTAATTTTTTAATATCCGATGCTTCCATCATTGTTTCCATCTTTATTGGTTACTTGGCACTGGCAATAACTCATCTAAGCTACTGGCCGAGGCAATAGCCAGCATTTGTGCTGGAATATGATGAAAAACCAACTGTTTTTTCGCTTGTTTTGCAGCTCGCATCCAGTGAACTAATAAAGCCAAACCGGCGCTATCACTGCGTGTCACACCAGACAAATCAATTTTTAACTCAAATGAAGAGCCAACTAACCTGCCTATTTCATTCAAAACACTGTTCACCGTAGTGAAAGTCAGTTCGCCACTGACTAATACCATCTCAGATGAACTATCTACATTGATTGTAATTGCCTGACTCATGCCTTCACTTTCGCATTGCGTGATGCCAAGCTCTCGATCAACTTCTTCATGCCGCCTTTACGTATTTCAGACGCAAAAGTCGAACGATAATTAGTCACTAGACTAATGCCATCAATTTTGACATCATAGACTTTCCAAGCATGCTCTTTATTCAAATACATCGACAAAGCCATTGGAATCGATGGGCCACCTGCCTGCAATATTTCCATCTTCACTTTGACTCTTTTCTTCGCTAAATCATCTCGGAAAGGCAAAAAGACAATCTCTTCATTGGTATATTCCAACATCGCAGTCGAATACGTTCTCACCAGCAATAAACGGAACTCATCAATAAACTCTACTCGCTGTTCAGCATTGGCTTTACGCCAGTTTTTACCTAAAGCCAACTTAGACATTTTGGCAAAATCAAAATTAGGTAACAAAATTTCATTGACCAATCCATAAACAAATTTGGGATCTTCTTTAATTTTGTCTTCATTATCTTTTAACGCCTGCAACATCCGATCAGAAGCATCTTTCACCAAAGTCTGAGGCTCTGTGCTCATTTCATCAGCGCTCGCTAGACCATTAAAAAATAAACCTGTCACCACTACCAATAATAGTGGCAACCAAGCCGGCCTAAACGATAAATTCAACATTATTCATCCCCTTCCGCTTTACTAAACAGAAACTGACCAATGACTTGCTCCAGCACCAATGCTGGTTGCGTCAACTCTATGACATCGCCATCTTTCAAAAATTCTTCTTCAGCCCCTGCCTCAAGACCAATATATTGCTCACCGAGCAAACCTGCCGTATAGATACTCGCTGCCGTATCGGTTGGCAAAGTATCAAAGCTCGCATATAGATTTAACACGACGTTCGCGTTATACGTTTCAGGATCAAGCTCAATACGCTCAACACGCCCAATCCGAACACCCGCCAATGTCACGGGAGATCGTGCTTTTAAACCACCAATATTTTCAAATTCGGCTGTCACTCTATAACCCTGCTCATCATTGAAAGCAGATAAATTACTCACCTTCATCGCAAGGAAAAATAGTGCACCCATGCCAAGTAAAACAAATAACCCAACTGTGACTTCCGTACTCTTTTTTTGCCTCATCTATACATCTCCAAACATCAGCGCTGTTAGCACAAAATCTAAGCCTAAAATAGCAAACGCCGAATGAACAACTGTTCGCGTTGTCGCCCGTCCCACACCCTCTGAGGTTGGAATCGCATCATGGCCTTCAAACAAAGCAATCCATGTCACCACAAAACCAAACACAATACTTTTAATGACACCATTCAAAATATCATCATACCAATCTGTCTTCGTCTGCATTTGCGTCCAAAACGCACCATCATCAACGCCCAACAAACCGTAACCAACCAAATAACCACCTAGAATCCCAACGGCACTAAAAATAGCAGCCAAAAACGGCAATGAAATAAATCCGGCCAAAAACCGCGGCGTAATCACACGGCGAATGGGATCCACAGCCATCATTTCCATACCTGATAGCTGCTCCGTACTCTTCATCAAACCAATTTCAGCAGTTAGAGCCGAACCGGCACGGCCCGCAAATAATAAAGCACTAACAACTGGCCCCAACTCACGCACTAAAGATAAAGACACCATGACACCCAGTGACTCTTCAGCGCCAAAATCAACCAAAGTATTATAACCTTGTAAGCCAAGTACCATGCCTACAAACAAACCTGAAATCAGAATCAAGAGTACAGATAAAACCCCGACTGAATAAATCTGTTGGATGACCAGTGAAAAACGAAATAAAGAACCTGGAATTCCAGCCAATATTGCCATCAAAAACAAATAACCACGACCCAGTCGTTCACTAGTGCCAATAGCCCATTGGCCTAGGCGTTGAATCGTACCCATTATTTCACTGCCTTCCGGTTCAATAAATCATCCTCAAATGACATGCCCGGAAAATGAAATGGGACCGGTCCATCAGGCAAGCCCTCGACAAACTGTTTCACCCATTCAGAAGATGAATCCTGCAAAGTATCTGGCGTACCACGCTCAATCACCTTACCACCCGACAATAAATAAATTTCATCCGCAATCGCCATTGTTTCTTCAAGATCATGTGACACCACAATACTCGTCAAGCCCATCGATTGATTAATACGTTTAATCAAATTCACCAATGTCCCCATCGATATCGGATCCTGGCCTGTAAACGGCTCATCATACATAATCATCATCGGATCAAGCGCCACCGCCCTTGCCAATGCAACACGACGCGCCATGCCACCCGATAACTCAGCCGGCATTAATTCTTTCGCATTACGTAAGCCTACAGCCTGCAATTTCATCGACACTAAATCCCGAATCATCGACTCAGGTAAGTTCGTATGTTCTCGTAATGGAAAAGCCACATTATCGAAAACAGAAATATCCGTCAGCAATGCACCACTTTGGAACAACATCCCCATTCGCTTGCGTAATTCGTATAATTGCGCATGTGGTAAACGATGCACATCTTGACCATCAACCATAATTGTTCCTTGATCAGGAACCAATTGACCACCAATCAACTTGAGTAGTGTCGTTTTACCCGTTCCGCTTGGGCCCATGATAGCTGTGACTTTCCCGCGATAGATATCCAAATCTACCCCTTTAAAAATAGCCCTATCACCACGGTAAAAGTGCAAATCCCTGATCTCTATCAGTGGCACCGACGCCTCCAAGCAAATAAATGAATATCAAAAACAATTAATTCTCAATAATATGACGCATTAAGTCAAATCAAGTTATGGCAAAATGTCACAGATTCATCTACATTAATGACATCATAAATCATACTCATTAGATGACTGTACAAACAGAGGATCATCTAGGATAAATTTAAAGCGGATATGACAAACTCAAATAACGACATCACCATCTACAGTGATTTAGTCAATCAGCGAGATAAAACCCTCCAATTAGCACAGCGTTTGGCATTACCCATTTCTAAGATTCGTACAAACGATAAACCACAACTGCTTGTGCTAGAAAATCATATTGCTATGTCAGCACCTAGTTTAGGTAACCCTATTTGGATCGACTTTGCTCAAGGGAAAAATGCCCATCGGAGACGATTCGGGGGAGGTCGAGGTCAGGCCCTAGCCAAAGCCATCGGCCTCAAAAAAGGTGCTACGCCCACTGTAATTGATGCCACCGCAGGCTACGGCCAAGATGCCTATGTGCTTGCAACCTTAGGTTGCAATATCGCCCTAATCGAGCGTAACCCCATACTAGCAACGCTACTTGAAGATGCCATCAACCGTGCACAAACTAACGAAGAAACCCAAACCATCGCACAGCGTATGGAATTGATTCATCACAACTCTCCTGACTTCCTAAACCAACTTTTACCAGAGCAATATCCCGATGTTATTTATATCGACCCAATGTACCCAAGCCGCCAAAAAACCGCTTTAGTCAAAAAAGAAATGCAACTCCTTCATCAACTCATTGGACCCGATACCGACAGTGAAGAATTACTGAAAGCTGCCAGAAAAGTAGCAAATAAAAGAGTCGTGGTAAAAAGACCTAAATCAGCACCCACAATAGACCAACAAAAACCAAGCACAGCTGTGGAAAGTAAAAATACCCGCTACGATATTTATATCTAAGATATTAAAAAGGTTGAAATTATTGATTAAAGGGCACTGATCTCGCCCCCCCCCCAAAAAACTGGACACCTAAATGTACACCAATTGGAGTCCAAAATGACAAGAAAATACACCGCCTACACCAAAGCGTTTAACTAGAAGCTATCAGATTAGCCAAGCAACCCAACATCTGTATACCAAAGCTTGCCAGAGATTTAGGTGTTCGCAGAAACATGATTTATTGGTGGAGGCTTGAGTTGGACAAAAAACAAGATAAATCATTTAAAAGAACCGCCTCTGGCAACAGTACAAGCCATCACAAAGCAACACATATAGAGCTGTTGCAGCAAAATAAGCAGCTACAAAAGGAGCTTGATTTGGCACGCATCGAAAATGATATTTTAAAAAAGGCCAAGGCTTACTTCGAGACACTAAAGAACTGAGGTTTAGGTTCATTGCACAACTAGCAACGGATTATCCCATTAGTCTGTTATGTCAGTGTATGCAGGTCTCTAAAAGTGGTTATTACTACTACAAGAGTAAGCCTACTAGTTCACGGAGTAAGCAAAATCAATCTACTCTATTACATGTGATAGAGGCTATAAAGCCAGTAGCGGTCATATGGCTCACCTAGGCTCTATCATGATCTTAAGGCAAAAGGCATTAAGGTCAGCTTAAATAAAGTCGCCTCCTTCATGCAGCGAAATGGGATTGCAGCAAGTACTTTTATCAAACATAAAAAAGCCAAGCTAGCACGTCATCACAAAGACTTTGCCAACAACAAACTGGTGAGTAGCTTTAGCAGTGATATACCTAATCGAAAATGGGTGAGTGACACGACCTTTATTCAGACTAAACAAGGGTGGTTATATTTAGCCACCGTTATCGATTTGTATTCACGTAAGATGGTTGGTTGGTCAATGGCCAATAATAACAATACTGCGTTGGTGCGTGATGTACTGATCATGGCGATTAATAACAAACCGCGTCAGCAAAAAGTGCTATTACATTCTGATCAAGGTGCCACTTATCGGGCTGATGATCATCTGGCTTTATTTAACAAAAACAACATTGAGCAGAGCATGAGTGCTAAAGGCGATTGTTTTGATAATGAGGTAGTGGAAAGCTTTTTACCACCTTAAAAACAGAGCTTATTTATGAGAATACCTATTCAACAAGAGAGCAGGCACAAGAAAGTATTTTAAATATATAGAAATCTTTTACAACCGAATTAGACGGCATTCAACATTAAACTATCAATCATCTGACTATGCTGAAAAAGCATCTTATAATACAAACTAGTGTCCAGTTTTTGGGGTGAAGATCAGTGCCCTTTTTCTGCCTCTTCATCTAACTTCCTCAACCTTGCCATTTTATCTGCAATCTGAACTTCCAAACCACGATTCACAGGCTGATAATATCGTCTTTCTGCAAAATCTTCGGGGAAGTAGTTTTCCCCAGCCGCATAAGCATCCGGTTCATTGTGGGCATAGCGATATTCTTTGGCATAACCCAAATCTTTCATTAATTTGGTTGGCGCATTGCGTAAATGCAAAGGCACTTCACTTGAGCCTTCTGATCGCACATCAGCCATTGCCGCATTAAAGGCACTATAAACGGCATTACTTTTTGGTGCACAAGCGAGATAAACCACCGCTTGTGCAATCGCTAACTCTCCTTCAGCTTTGCCCAATTTCTCATAGCTTTCCCACGCATCCAGGGCAATTCGCAAACCGCGCGGGTCAGCATTACCAATATCTTCTGATGCCATTCGGACTATACGTCGCATCAAATAAACCGGGTCACAACCACCGTCTAACATCCGGCATAACCAATAAAGTGATGCATCTGGCGCTGAACCACGAACTGATTTATGCAAAGCAGATATCTGGTCGTAAAAAGCTTCGCCGCCCTTATCAAAACGACGTACACCTCCTGATAAAACCGACAACACATCATCTTCAGAAACCGATGTTTGTTCTTGACTCTCAGCCAAATCAACCACAATTTCCAACAGATTTAGAACACGGCGACCATCACCATCAGCGGCTTGTGCCAGCATATCGCGTAAGTCAGGGGAAATTTCAATATTGCGTTGTGCTAAACCCAGTGTTTCATCTGCCATTGCGCGATCAATAATTTCACGCAAATCCCCGTCACCTAATGCTGTCAGCACATAGACCCGCGCGCGAGATAACAAGGCATTATTCAATTCAAAAGACGGGTTTTCTGTTGTCGCCCCAATAAATGTAAACGTACCGTTTTCGACATAGGGCAAAAAAGCATCTTGCTGGGATTTGTTAAAGCGATGCACCTCATCAACAAAAAGTATTGTCTTTCGGCCTTGTTCTTGTTGAAGTTGTTCCGCTCTGGCAACAGCAGCTCTCACCTCTTTTACACCTACCAATACAGCTGAAATCGTGATAAATTCACGATCACAATAACCCGCAATTAATTTGGCTAATGTGGTTTTACCTGTGCCGGGTGGCCCCCAAAAAATCATGGAGTGAGGCTGGCCATTAGCAATCGATTGTCTTAATGGTTTACCTTCTGCTAATAAATGTTTTTGACCAATATAATTATCCAGATCCGCTGGCCGTATACGGTCAGCCAAAGGCCGACTCATCGGATCTTCTAATCCTTCAAACAAACTCACTGATTAACATCACCAACGACATCAACACCATCGGGTGTCACAAATTGAAATATCACTTCATCCAACACAATATTTTCATGGACATCGCTAAAAATCAGGCGCGTGTATTGATCAAAACTGTCTTGCATCACCATCTGGCGCAAGCCTGTCCGATCAAAGGCTAAACGAACCGTTTGAAAATTGGATTCAGCATCTTTTGGGGTCAGTTCAACCCAAGAGAAACCATCCGATGAATCAACATCACGTACCTGATACTTTTCTTCTGGCAACATCTCACCAGATAGCAAGGTCGCTGGTGTATCGGTTAACGCTTCTTGCTGAGACTTTACAGTGACCTGCTCTAAGTCAACATCATAAAACCAAATCCGCGTGCCATCCGCAACAATTTCTTGTGGGTAGGGTGATAAGTAATCCCAACGAAATTTGCCTGGGCGTTCCAAAATGAATTGTCCCTGCGCTTGCTCGATGATTTCGCCCTGTGGGCTCAACACAGTTTGTTCGAATTGCGATTTAAGCGTCACGACTGTTTGTAAAAATGCTGTCAGCTTCTCAGAAGCGCTACCACCTGCCATCGCTAGCGAAGAAAAACAAACACAAATCAGCGCTAACACACATTGTCTTAATTGAACTTTGGCTATCGCCATCCTAAAACCCTTTTTGATGATAATCTTACCCAATCCGATATAAGCTAACGATAAAACGTTTCATCATCAAGCTGACGACGGTTGAACTAGTCTCTTGGCGGTGGTGCAATCACCTCACGGCTACCATTGGCCTGCATACCCGACACAACACCAGCGGCTTCCATCGCTTCAACCAGACGTGAAGCTCGGTTATAACCCACTTTCAAACGCCGCTGTACACCTGACACCGAAGCCCGGCGGGATTCAACGACAATTTGGACGGCCTGATCATACAACGGATCCGATTCGCCATCACTGGCATCAGTAATCGCACCTGAGCCACTTTCTTCACTCAGATCTTGGGTTATTTCTTCCAGATAATTGGGTTGGCCACTTTTCTTCAAAAAGTCCACAACACCATGTACTTCGTGATCATCAACAAAAGCACCATGCACCCGTTCAGGCAACCCTGAACCCGGTGGCAAATACAACATATCACCTTGACCTAACAACTGCTCCGCACCCATTTGATCTAAAATCGTCCGTGAATCGATTCTTGAAGAAACTTGGAACGCCATTCGTGTCGGAATATTCGCTTTAATCAAACCCGTAATGACATCAACAGAAGGTCGCTGCGTTGCCAAAATAAGATGAATGCCTGATGCCCGCGCTTTTTGTGCCAAACGGGCAATAGACTCCTCAACCTGCTTACCCACTACCATCATCATATCCGCCAACTCATCAATGATAATAACGATAAAAGGTAACGGTTCTAGCGTTGGGTGCGGTTCACCCGGTACAGCATCAACCGTCGTATCAATAATAGGCTCGCCTTTATCAATCGCTTCTTTTACTTTCTTGTTATAACCTGTGATATTCCGCACGCCCATCGCGGCCATTAATGGATAACGACGTTCCATCTCAGCCACAGCCCAGCGTAACGCATTCGATGCTTCTTTCATATCGGTCACAACCGGTGTCAACAAATGTGGAATATCTTCATACACTGACAATTCCAACATTTTCGGATCAACCATAATCAAGCGAACTTGTTCTGGTGTTGCCCGATAAAGCAAACTCAAAATCATCGCATTCACACCAACAGATTTACCCGATCCGGTCGTTCCTGCTACCAGCAAGTGCGGCATTTTTTCTAAATCTGCCACAACGGGGCGACCAGCAATATCTTTACCCAATGCCATCGTCAGTACAGATTTACTATTTTCATAGTCAGGGCAAGAAAGAATCTCTCTCAAGCGAACCATATCGCGCAGCTCATTCGGTATTTCAATACCAATTAACGGCTTACCAGGAATCACTTCAACGACCCGAACACTGGTAATCGACATTGCGCGGGCTAAATCTTTTGCAAGCCCTGTAATACGGCTCACTTTCAAACCCGGTGCTGGTTGTAATTCAAAGCGAGTGACAACTGGACCAGGCTGGACTTCGACCACTTCAACTTGAACACCAAAATCTTTTAACTTCAATTCTAATTGCCGTGACAAGGCCTTTAAAACATCTTCGGTATACCCACCTTTGCTCGGTTGCGCCATATCGAGTAGAGCTAGAGCAGGCATTGCGCCTTGTTCTTGTGACTCAAACAACGGCACTTGTCGTTCTTTCTCTTCACGCTTGCTGACAACGGGTTTTTCTATCACCGGCTCAACACGTATTTTTGCTGGTTTAGTTAGCTTAGTACTTTTCTCTTTAAACGTTTCAGCCCGTTTTTGCTTGGCTTGTTTGGATGCAAAAGCTTCCTTCGTTTCCTTGAGCCAGCGAGCAATATGTGTCATGACATACAGTGCAACCGCACCCAACTTATCAATGATCAACAACCAAGATAGGCCAGTGAAAAGGGTAATGCCCGTCAACAATACAGCTAAAAGCAATAACGTCGTACCCGATGCGCCAAAAATGGGAATAAAGCCATTACCCACTAATTCGCCCAACACACCACCAGCACCCAGTGGTAATAAAGCTGCATAAGGCGTTAAACTCAATGCGGATAAACCACTTGCAGCAGATAGCGCAATAATCAATCCTGCCGATTTTAAAATCCAGAAATGAAGTGCACCTTCTGAATCAGTACTTTTACCCCAACTAAATAATAACCAGCCACTGAACGCCAACATCAATGGCGATAAATAAGCTGGAAAGCCAAAACCATACAACAGTGAATCCGCCAGCCAAGCCCCAACAATACCGCCTTTATTAGCGATCACATCATTTGTCCCTGTTGTCGACCAACCAGGATCAGTCGGGGCATAACTTGACAAAGAAAGTAATAAATAAGCAGCCAAAGCCAAAGCTAAAATCAATGCTGCTTCACGCAACCTAAAGCTCGCCGCGCCCACCGCGACTTCAGCTTTGTCTTTCTTTGCTACTCGTGTTGCTTGAGCCAATGTAATATTTCCAGTTATTCCAATAGATTGGCAGCTTACCTTACCACATTTTATACGGTCTCTACTTTACCAAAACAATATCTCTGCGTAACCTGTCCGTCTATGAATAATAAAATGATGGAGTTCAGAGAAAATGGCTAAAAGTAAACACTGCCGATTACTTATTCTTGGTTCTGGTCCAGCAGGTTATACCGCTGCGGTTTATGCGGCACGCGCAGCCCTTGATCCCGTCCTTATTACAGGTATTGAACAAGGCGGACAGCTCACTACCACAACGGATGTCGACAACTGGCCAGGAGATGACCAAGGTGTCGAAGGCCCCGAATTAATGCAGCGAATGCATCGTCATGCGGAGCGTTTCGGCACAGATATTATTTTTGATCACATCCACACCACCGACTTGAGTCAACGTCCCTTTAAACTTCAAGGTGATGCAGGTGAATACACCTGCGATGCCTTAATTATTGCGACAGGCGCATCAGCAATATACCTCGGTTTAGAATCAGAAGAAAACTTCAAAGGCCGCGGCGTATCAGCTTGTGCGACCTGTGATGGTTTCTTCTACAAAAACCAATCCGTCGCTGTTGTCGGTGGCGGTAATACCGCTGTTGAAGAAGCCTTATACCTGTCGAATATTGCTTCAAAAGTCACGGTAATTCACCGTCGTGATAGCTTCCGTTCTGAAAAAATTCTCAGTAATCAACTATTGAAGAAAGCGGAAGAAGGTAACGTCGAAATTTTATGGAATCACACCCTAGATGAAGTACAAGGTGACGATGCCGGTGTGACTGAACTCCGTATCAAGAGCACTGAAGACGGCAGTACACAGCAAGTCGCTGTGCAAGGTGTTTTCATCGCTATTGGCCACAAACCTAATACCGGAATCTTTGAAGGCCAATTAGACATGGAGCACGGCTACATCACATTGCAGAAAGGCACTCAAACCAGCACTGCTGGCGTCTTTGCTGCAGGCGATGTCTCAGATCCCATCTACCGTCAAGCGGTCACATCCGCAGGTGCAGGTTGTATGGCCGCCCTTGATGCCGAACGGTTCCTAGAAAGCGAAAAATAAGCGATACCCACTATTCCTCACTTCGTAGGTTTTAGTGCTGTTATCCGCCTCATTAGCAAGGTATTATTTTCAGGGAATAGCCACCCTATCGCTGAAAATAATAACGCAGATAATGAGGATGAAGAATTGTGATACTTTATGCTAAACGAGGGCGATGGGTATATAACTATCAGGGTAAGTGTTAATTAATCACTCGCCCTCAACTTTAATGTGAGGTACTAGCTATGGCGAACTATCAACACATTCTGCTTGCCATTGATACGGCTGAGCAATCCACCCAAGTCTCCAACAAAGCGGCAGCGCTGGTAAAACAGAACCAAGCATCACTCAGCATCTGTCATCTGATAGAAAACTATCTCGCCCCTGACTTTGCTCATGAGGGCATTAATCATGTCACAATAGAAATATAAGATGAATCATTGGACAATTCCAATACTCAAGTAAAAAAAGCTGCTGATGTCTTATCTATTCCCGAACAACAACAATGGGTCGAATTTGGCAACCCTCGTTATGACGTAGTCAGACTCGCCGATGAACATAAAGTCGATCTTATCGTTGTAGGCTCGCATGGCAGACATGGCACTCAACTCTTATTGGACTCGACCGCCAATGCCATCCTTCATCACGCTAAATGTGATGTATTAGCTATTCGCCTAACCTAGGAATCACAACGGGTTGTGAAGTTGTAATTTCTAAGTGCGAACAATTAGGACGATGACTTTCTAATGCCATCAAACAAACCACATTGCCAATTACGAGCGGCGAGCACCAAAGTTGTCCCTTTGCGCTCTGCCAATGGTAATGCACGATCGACATTATTCAATTCCTCAAACTCTATCGCCAATTGATGAAGCTTACGCTGTAATGTCTGCATTGCACTATCACTTAACATGCCATTTAAAATCGTTAAATATTCATGGCGTTGCGTAAAACCGGTATCAAAAAAATCTGTCGCTAACTTTTGCTGGAAAAATTGCTGAATCGGCCCATTTCGTTCCCAAGAAAAATTATTAGCGATGCTGAGTCAAATCAGATTCAACGGCAACAAAACAATCAGATTCAAACTATCAAGTCGTGTTAAATGATAATGTGATTGCAGATCAGTCATTGTCCAACCGTTTAGCACACAGATGGTCACCAACAACAACACGGGATCACTTACTAAAATTTGCTCCTGCTCCTCAGTCAATTGAGAAATATGTGATGCCATCGCCTGCTGATTCATCTCAACCACAAGGTCAGAAATTTCCATTCCCATCATCTGGCAAACATTATCTAAGCGACTCAAAGAAAAATGATGATCAGAAAACAAGCGTTTTACACTCGCTTCTGATAAATTAAGTCGTCGAGCAACATCGCGATAACTAAAGCCATGTCTTTTTAAAAACTGTTTCAAAACCGAAATTAACTGTGCTGTTTGCACCATTATTCACCAAACACTATAAAAGTATTAATTAAAAATACCTTTAGGTACATATGAAGCAACTCTCACACTAAAAGTCGCGTTATTAATGACTAGCCCGATATGATGTGCCCAACCCCATTTTGAGATCCATGCTATGACTGCATTACTAAAAACGCCTGGCTTCTTATCCTTTATCGTAATGATTTTTCTCAATGCCTTTGTCGACTTAGGCCATAAAATCATTATCCAGAACACCATTTTCAAGGTTTATGACGGTTCGACTCAGATCATCTTAACGGCCATTGTTAATGGCCTTATTTTATTGCCCTACATCTTATTATTCACACCCTCTGGCTTTCTGGCCGACCGTTTCAGAAAACCTAAAATCATGCGTTGGGCCGCCATCGCAGCAGTCGGGCTGACCTTATTGATCACTTTATTTTACTATCTCGCCTGGTTCGAAGCTGCCTTTGCGATGACATTCATGCTCGCCGTCCAAAGTGCGTTCTATTCCCCTGCTAAATATGGCTACATCCGTGAAATCACCGGTAAAGATAATCTAGCCAGTGCAAACAGTTTCGTACAGTCGACCACCATCATTGCCATTTTATTAGGCATGTTCATTTTCTCTATCCTCTTTGAAATGGCGCTAGCAGGCCATCAGTTCACGACCGAACAAGATATTATTAATATCATTGCCCCCATAGGTTGGTTATTAGTTTTAGGTAGTGTAATCGAACTGTACTTCGCCACCCGCTTACCCTACTTCAAACAGAAAGCCGTCTCTACTCCTTTCGATTGGCAACAGTACCGTAACGGCCAATCATTAAAATCAAATCTAAAGCTAATCCGATTTGATTCGGTTATTTGGTTATCAATTATCGGCTTATCCGTCTTTTGGGGTGTATCACAAGCTGTACTTGCAACCTTCCCTGCCTATGCGAAAGAAATACTTGCCATCGACAACACCATTATCATCCAAGGCTTACTCGCTTGTTCCGGCATAGGTATCATTTTGGGATCGCTGTTAGCCGGAAAAATTTCAAAAAATTATATTGAATTGGGTCTCATCCCCGTGGGTGCTCTTGGCATGGTTATGGCATTATTTGCTTTGCCTCAATTCGACAGCACACTCGCCTTGGCAGGTATTGTCCTCACCTTTGGTTTGTTTGGTGGTTTATTTATTATTCCACTTAACGCCATGATCCAATTTCGGGCACGCACCGAACAGTTGGGTACCGTCCTCGCCGGTAACAATTGGATCCAAAATGTCGTGATGTTGAGCTTTTTAGTCGCTACGCTGTTTGCTGCACTCGCGGACGTTCATAGTCAATTCATGCTGTATACCTTAGCTGCTATTACTTTGATTGGGGCTATCTACACCGTCCTTAAGCTACCCCAATCCTTGATGCATTATATTGCTGGGTTGATGTTTTCGAGCCGTTATCGCATAAACGTTCAAGACTTCCATAACATGCCATCGCAAGGTGCTGTGCTCATGTTAGGTAACCATATTAGTTGGTTAGATTGGGCCATTATCCAAATTGCCAGTCCACGTCCTGTCCGTTTCGTAATGGATAAAACCCTTTATCAGAAATGGTATCTAAAATGGTTCCTCGATCTATTCGGCGTCATTTCTATTTCAAAAAGCAGTAGAAAAGATGGCTTAATCGCAATCAATGAGTGTCTTCAACAAGGTGAAGTTGTCTGTCTGTTCCCAGAAGGTTCGATTAGCCGTAATGGCCAATTAGGGGAATTTAAAAAAGGCTTTGAACGTTGCGTCACAGATGTCGAAGGCGTGATATTGCCGTTTTACCTTCGAGGCCTTTGGGGAAGTCGGTTCTCACGCTCAGGTCCACATCTACAACAGCGCTCAAATCAAGTGATTCGTCGAGACATCATCGTCGGCTTTGGTAATCCCTTAGCTATCTCATCAAATGCCTGTGAAGTTAAACAAGCTGTTTTCGATTTATCCATCCAAACTTGGCAGCAATACACCGAGCAACTACCTAATTTAGGCTTGGCCTTTATCCAACGTGCCAAAGAAAGTGGCAGCAGTGATTGCTTAACTGACATCCAAACTAATACTAGGTTATCACGTCGTAAAACCTTAGTCGCCTCATTGCTATTCTCTCGACGCTTTAAACAACAAACAAGCCAGAACATCGGCTTATTAATCCCGACTAGCAGTGCTGGTATTATCGCTAATATTGCGACACTTATTAGTGGTAAAACTGCAGTTAACCTCAACTTTACGGCTAATCCTGACTCGCTCATAGCAGCAGTAGAAAAAGCAGAAATTGAAACAATTTACACCTCACGCCGCTTTATCGGCAGACTAGAAAAGAAAGGCATTGAGATCAGCCCGGTTTTGCAAACTTGCCATACTGTTTATCTTGAAGAAATTAGTGAAGACATCTCAAAAAGTGAAAAAATCGCGACGTTCGCCGCTTCATTTCTGCCTGCTAAATGGCTTCAAGCAATGTTCGGCCGTGCAGTCAATATCGATCAAACAGCCGCCATCTTATTCTCTAGTGGCAGCGAAGGTTCACCTAAAGGCATAATGTTAAGTCACCAAAATATCATCAGTAATATCAAACAAGTTGCTGATGTACTCGATACCAGCGAACAGGACATCATTCTCGCTAGTCTGCCCATTTTCCATGCCTTTGGTTTGACCGTGACCAGCTTGATGCCCCTAGTTGAGGGCATCCCTGCTATTTGCCACCCTGATCCAACTGATGTCATTAATATCGCTAAGGGTCTCAGTCGTTACAAAGCAACTATTTTCTGCGGTACAGCTACCTTCCTAAGACTATTTAACAAAAATAACAACATCCATCCTTTAATGCTCGACTCACTTCGTATTACAGTTGCTGGCGCCGAAAGACTCAACCCTGAAATTCGCGCCCAATTCGGTCAGAAGTTTGGTAAAACCATTTTTGAAGGCTACGGCACAACGGAAACGGCACCCGTCGCTACGGTGAATATCCCCGATCGCATATCCACAGATGACTGGCATATACAAACGGGCCATAAAGACGGCACGGTTGGTCTTCCCTTACCCGGTAGTAGCACGCGTATTGTTGACCCCAATACACTAGAAACATTAGCAACGGGTGAAGATGGACTCATACTTGTCGGGGGCACACAGGTCATGCAGGGCTATCTCAATGACTCTGAAAAAACAGCCGACAGCATCGTCGAAATGTCGGGACTTCGCTGGTACAAAACAGGCGATAAAGGTCATATCGATGAAGATGGCTTTTTGACCATTGTTGACCGCTTTACACGCTTCGCCAAAATTGGTGGTGAAATGATCAGTCTAAGTGCCGTCGAAGCAAGTATTAATGAACAGCTTTCTGGCGACACCGAAATATTGGTAACAACCTTACCAGATGATAAGAAAGGCGAAAGTATTGTCTTGCTCTATACAGGTAAAATCAATGAACTAGACCTCAAGCGATGTATCAAGCAAACAGAGCTAACGGCATTATCATCACCATCGACACTGCTTAAAGTTGATGCCTTACCAAAACTAGGCAGTGGCAAAAGTGACTTCAACCAAGCCAAAAAGATAGCGATACAGTCTCAAAAACCATCATAAAAAACGAAAAACGAACTAATTCTGAAATCTAACCACTCAGCCTCTTTTCGAAATAAAATAAAATTAATAAAATAGTATTTTGGTAAGGTTCGTGATGACAGTCTTAAATACAAAAAACCCAATATTTCATCCTTTTACCGATAACTGACACATAATTTATGAGCTTCCAAATAAGTAATGACTACTCTGTGCGCCGATAGTCATCAAACAACAAATGGAGCGGATCTAATCGAGGAAATGGATGCCATAATTAGATGATGCAAATACTTTATTAAATTTAGGATCGGCGTTCGACTAAAATAAGAATAAGGGAACATGGAGGGTCAAAAGTCATTTTCCCCGGTTTATACTGAAGACGATGCCCAAAAAGCATCAGAAAATTTAAGGCAAATAATTCCCCTAGTTAATAAACCTAAAAATACTCGTTAATCCTGTTAACTATGCAGTCTGGTATGAATATGTTTCATGTGATAACAAGCAACTAAATAAAGCCCTTGATGAACGGTTAAATAGCCGACTTCCTATTACCACCGAATTAACACAATCACTCTATGAAAAATACGTGTTATTCGATATGTCTGAAAGGTTAGACAGCACCAATAATGGCATAGCAAAAGTCGTTAACCAAACCTTATCCCAAATTACCAAAGCTAAGCATGTTGCCTCTGAATGTATCTCAGATCTGAGTGGTACTCAACGTGAGCTCATTGGCTATTCTGATATTAATGAATTCAAAGGTGTTGTTTCTATCATCTTGTCCAATACACAAACCTTAACGAGTACCAGCGAAGATTTAAAATCTGAAGTAGAAAAGTAATCAATAAAAATAGAGCAACTTGAATCAGAGCCGAAACCGTCAAAGAAATTTCCAGAACTGATGGCTTAACGGTATCATTAAAAAGACGGACGTTTGATCGAAAGTTAGACAACATCTGTAAAAAAACAACAATTTAATGTCGGTTTAATCCTCTTTGATCTTGGTCACTTTAGAAATTTAAATGATTCATTGGGCCACCTTGTCGGTGACAAAGTACTTCAGTATTTTCCCAATATGCTGAAAAAATACGCTGAAAAAGATCAGTTCGCTGCGCGTTTTGGCGGTGAAGAAATGGTCATGATTGTTTTCGGTAAATCGAATATTGAAATCATTAATGTTTCTAATAAGATCCGTCTCGAACTGACAGAAAGTCGCTTGAAACTCAAAAAGATGACAGCTTAATTGGTCCTGTAACGGTATCGATTGGAGTAAGCTTCTTCCATGCCGGCGATACACATAACAGCTTCTTAGAACGTGCCAATCAAGCACACCATACCTCAAAAGAGTCTGACAGAAACAAAGTCACCGTCAATTAAAACGAATAAAATTGTTTTGCCAAATAATTGACAACTTATCGTTGCTCTTCAGGTAACCACATGACATCCGCTGCCAAAACACAGCTGGCAACTTGGCCCTGTAAGCGTTTAAAACTCGTAATACGACTCTCTAGCTTATTATAAACCGCATTACCACTTCCCCCCCACCAATGTCGCATGACATTGCATACGGGCTTTATCGTGCAGTGCTTTACCATCAGCCACCACAACAGCAGCATAAAAAAATAACAACAGCGCTAAAACGCCCTGCCTCATTATGTTGTCTGCGCCTCCAAATGAGCAACACGCAATGTCGCAGGCGGGTGAGAATCATATATGGCTGATACCAGTGGATCCGGTGTTAATGTGCTGGCATTTTCTTGATACAACGCAACTAAGGCCTCAATCAAATGCTGCCCACTTGATACCGAAGCGGCATAATCATCTGCCTCGTATTCATATTTCCGTGACATGGCTGTCATCAATGGGTGCATAAAAAAGCCAAACACAGGAATCACCAACATAAACAACACCAGTGCCATTGCACTACTTTGTGTTGTCACACCTAGGCCAGCGTAAAACCAAGGTTCGGTTATAACCCAACCTAATAATGCCAAACTCACCAAGCTTAATACTGCCATGACACCCATGTTTTTAAGCACATGTTTACGTTTGAAATGCCCCAATTCATGGGCTAATACCGCTTCTATTTGTTCATCATTAAGCGTCTTTAATAGCGTATCAAAAAACACAATCCGTTTATTACTGCCTAGCCCCGTGAAATAAGCATTACCATGCCCAGAACGACGTGATCCATCCATCACAAAAATACCTTGGCTTTTAAAACCACATCGCGACAATAAACCTTCCACGCGTGTTTTCAATGCAGCGTCTTCCAGCGGTGAGAATTGATTAAACAGTGGTGCGATAAACGCAGGATAAGCCCACATCATCAATAGCGTAAAACCAATCCATGCCGCCCAAAGATAGAGCCACCAATATTGACCGGTGCTTTCCATCAGCCATAAAGCACCCCATAACAATGGCGCACCGATTAATACCATCAGAATGGTTTGTTTAACTAAATCAGAAAAAAACAGACCGCCCGAGACCTTATTAAACCCAAAATCTGCCTCTAAGACGAAAGTACGATACCAAGAAAGAGGCAAATCAATCACTGAACTCAAAATGAAGAAGCTTAGGATAAAAAAAACGCCCGCCGTGATATCAGACCAGCCAAAGCTTTGCCAAAAACCTGACAAGACTACCAAGCCCCCACCAAATGTCCAAAGCGATAGCACCACCATGCCAAGCACACCATCCAAGCGATTCAGTTTACCTTTCGCCACAGTATAATTCGCTGCTTTTTGGTGGTCTTCTGTACTAATTTGTTCCTTAAACGCATCAGGCACTTTATCTCTGTGTGCCGAAACATGGCGAGACTGACGCAACGACAGCCATAACTCCAGTGCTGTCATCAACACTAACGCAGTAATAAAAAGAAAACTAAATCCATTCATCTTACAAACAACCAAATAAAATCATAACAATGCTAATCACTTTAGCGTTTGATACAATCTCTGGCAAGAAGTTCACCTTCACCCACATAACAAGAAAATAAAAATTATGGCCAAAAGTAGAAAAAACCTTATCTGGATTGACCTAGAAATGACTGGCTTAGATACCAATAACGACGACATAATTGAAATTGCCACTATCGTGACTGACGACCAACTTAATGTTGTCGCCGAAGGGCCGATTATCGCCATTCACCAGCCAGATAGCGCCCTTGAAGCAATGGATGAATGGAATACCAAACAACATGGTGGTTCAGGTTTAACGGAACGTGTTCAAAACAGTACAACCACTGAAGCTGAGGCAGAACGGCAAACGCTCGAATTCTTAGCAGAACACGTCCCTACAGGTGTTTCACCTATGTGCGGTAACAGTATTTGCCAAGACCGTCGTTTCATGGCTCGCATAATGCCAGAACTAGAAGCCTACTTTCACTACCGAAATTTAGACGTCAGCTCACTTAAAGAACTCGCTCGCCGCTGGGCTCCGAAGGTCGAAAAAAGCTTCAAAAAGAATGGTTCTCACCTGGCCATGGATGACATCAGAGACTCTATTCGCGAGCTACGACACTACCGCGAACACTTCATCAAATTACCTTAATCTAACGCCTTCTCATGTTGCGTTAATGCCCAAACAACATGTTCCCTCACCAACTCTGACGGGTAAGACAACTTAGCCCTGAGTGCTGAAATAATAGCGGTAGTGGTTTTCGCATTACCCAGTGCCACAGCAATATTACGTATCCAAGCTTCATAACCAATTCGTCTAATTGGGCTACCCTCAAATCGCGACAAAAAAGTTTTTTCATCCCAGGCAAACAAATCTAGTAATTGTGGTGAATCTAAGCCATGACGTGGTAGATAATCAGACTCAACTGTCGCTTGCGCAAACTTATTCCATGGACACACCAACTGACAATCATCACAACCGTATATACGGTTGCCCATCATCGACCTAAATTCTTCAGGTATCGCACCTTTTAATTCGATCGTAAGATAAGAAATACAGCGTCGAGCATCGACTTTATAAGGTGCAACAATAGCTTGTGTTGGACAAATATCAATACACGCGACACATGAGCCACAATGATCAGATGTCGGCTCTGTTAAAGGCAAAGGCAAGTCAGTATAAATTTCCCCTAAGAAGAAGAAGGAGCCATGTTCCCGGTTTAAAATATTGCTATGCTTTCCCTGCCAGCCTATGCCTGATTTCTCCGCTAATGCCTTCTCCATTACCGGTGCACTATCGCAAAAAACCCGATAAGACATCTCACCGACTTCTGCCTTAATTTTTTCTGCTAATTTAGCTAAACGTCGCCGCATTAACTTGTGATAATCACGGCCCAATGCATACCTTGAAATAAAGCCTTTTTGATCGTCTTTCATCACAGCCCATGGCTCTGCCGCTTGCTCTGGCCAATAATCCATTCTGACCGTTATCACACGAACAGTGCCTTCAACCAAAGCACCGGGCTGCGTCCTTTTCACACCGTGCCTAGCCATATAGTCCATCTCACCATGGAATTGGTCTGCCAGCCAAACCGATAACGCTGATTCAGCCTCCGACAAATTAACATCGCTCACACCAAGCTGCTGAAAACCCAAGTTTTCAGCCCACACTGTAATTTTATTAAACAACTCTGAAACATCAGGAGGTGTATTTATATCGGTCATACAGGCTATTATAGGCAAGCAACAAAGGATTCAACAGCCGGAAGTAAGAATATGCCAAGTCTGCCGCAAGATCTCTATACCGCACAACAAACCAGAGAACTAGAACACATCGTCTCTGAAAAACACAGTATTTCGTTTTCCGAGCTCATGGCACAAGCCGGGAACGCAGCACTGAAGACCTTAAAACAACATTGGCCTACAGCAAATCACATACTCATCCTATGTGGTCCTGGCAATAATGGGGGCGATGGCTATGAACTTGCTCGTCAAGCCAAACATGATGGCTACCAAGTTACCGTTCTACAGATAGGCGATAACAAGGGGCTCAGTCTCACCGCTACCAAGGCAAGAGAAAAATTACTTGCAACCGGCACAGATATTCAGTCTTTTCAAACTCCCCTTCCAGCAGCCGACATTATTGTTGATGCACTATTGGGCATAGGCCTTAACCGGAGTATTGATGGCAACATGCGTAGCGTTGTTGAATCAGTCAACGCCAGCCAAACACCAGTGCTATCACTTGATATCCCTTCGGGTCTTCATGCCGATAATGGCAACGTTATGAGTACAGCAATCAACGCCGCAGCAACCATTAACTTCATCGGTCTCAATATTGGCCTATTCACCGGCCATGGCCCTGACCATACAGGTCATGTCTACTTCGACTCGCTCAATGTCCCATCCATCGTTTATGAAACAAAAACACCTACCGTGCAACGTCTCAGTTTAGAAAAAAATAATCCAATTTTAACTCCCAGACAACGAACCAGCCACAAAGGTTTGTTTGGTCACTTGCTGGTTATTGGTGGAGATGATGGTATGTCAGGTGCACCAGGAATAGCGGCCGAAGCAGGCGCCCGTGTTGGTTCGGGCTTAGTTAGCATCGCCACCAAAACAACCCATGCAATACAGCTCGATATAGTCAGGCCAGAATTAATGTGCCATGGCATAGAAACACCGACTGGTTTAGCACCATTATTACAAGCAGCCACTGCCATCACATTAGGCCCAGGCTTAGGACAGCAAAATTGGGGAGAAAGCCTCTATCACAAAACCATCAAAACGAATCACCCAATGGTCGTCGATGCAGATGCACTCAACCTACTCAGTCAGAACCCCCAACATAATGACCATTGGATATTAACTCCACACCCAGGTGAAGCTGCTCGCCTACTCAATTGTAGTAACGCTGACATTCAGGCTAATCGCCTTAATGCCGTGCAAGAACTCCAACGCATTTATGGCGGCATCATCGTACTTAAAGGCGCTGGCACATTAATTAGCAATGGTACAATGCCCATCCAATTATCCACTTTAGGTAATCCAGGTATGAGCAGTGGCGGCATGGGTGATGTCCTTGCTGGCGTGATAGGCGGCCTACTCGCCCAAGGTGCGCCACTTATGGAAGCAGCCTGTACCGGTGTCATCCTCCATAGCATGGCTGGGGATAAAGCAGCCGAACAAGATGGTGAACGTGGTATGCTAGCAATGGATCTTATGCCCCACTTAAGACATCTCTCTAATCTGATCTATTAAATACAATGTTGCTTACACTAGACAATGAATCCGCGACACTAAAGCTTGGTAAAAATATCTCAAGATACTGTCCCAATAATGCCTTCATCATTCATCTACTAGGAGAATTAGGCGCAGGGAAAACGACCTTAACACGTGGATTACTCAATGGCTTGGGTCATCAGCACTATGTCAAAAGCCCGACTTACACGCTTGTCGAACATTACCATTTAAATGCTCGGGACATCTACCATTTTGATCTATACCGATTAGCTGATCCGGAAGAACTGGATTACATCGGCTTAGATGACTACCACGATAATAGGGCGCTTTGCTTAATTGAATGGCCAGAACAAGGGGGTAATGTCCTCCCATCACCTGATTTGATTATTTCTCTACAATATCAGCCAAAAGGTCGACAAGTATCATTAAAGGCGGTTTCTGAACAAGCCCAAGACCTCTGCCAGCAGCTCCGTCAAGATTATTCAGCTCAATCCTCTGCTTGATTTTTTATTACCACAATCAGACAATACCACTTAGATTACTTTAAGGGTGCAGCCAAATGCATAGACGCTTTTTCAGCCTGCTTTTACTGATATGTTCAGTAACAAATGTGTGGGCAGTAGGCGTCGACAAAATCCGGATATCACAAACTGGGGAAAACACTCGCCTAGTTTTTGATCTCAAAGGCGAAACAAGGCATTCCAGCTTTAAATTGGACAAACCTGACCGCGTTGTAATTGACCTTAAAAAAACCAAACAATCGAGTATTATCAAACTCCCTAAATTCGATAATACTCCCATCAAAAATATTCGTTACGCTCAGCGTGAAGCCGACACTCTCCGAGTTGTTATTGACCTAACATCTGCACGAGAATACCAGACACAATTCCTTGCTCCGAATGATAGTCACCCACACCGACTCGTCATTGATCTTGCGATAAAGCCTTTCCCCGAAAAAAAAGCACCAACCAAAGTCGTAACATCAACTAAAGCCGTTAAAGACACTGTTATTTCAAAACCAAAACCTGCAAAAAAAGTAACTAAACCTAAGCCCATTAAAGTCAAAAAAACAATCAAACCGCAACCACGACGAGATATTGTTATTGCTATAGATGCTGGGCATGGTGGCAAAGATAGCGGTGCCGTCGGCAAAAGAGGCACTAAAGAAAAAGACATTGTCTTAGCCATCGCACGAAAACTTGCCAAACTCGTCGACAAAGAACCTGGCATGCGTGCCTACCTCACTCGCAACAGTGATATTTTTATCAGCCTCCGTGGCCGCATTAAACGTGCTAGGAAGCAAAAGGCTGATATGTTTATCTCTATTCACGCCGATGCTTTTCATCGACGCGAAGCCAAGGGCGCATCAGTTTTTGTCTTATCCGAACGTGGTGCCAGTAGTGAAGCCGCGCAAATGTTAGCCGATAAGGAAAATGCCGCTGATTTGGTCGGTGGTATTAGCATTGATGATAAAGATGATGATCTAGCTTCAGTACTCCTCGACTTATCCCAAACTGCCAGCCTCGTCGCGAGTACCGAAGTCGCTGAAACCGTCTTATCCGGGCTCAAACGAGTTGGTAATACCCATAAAAAACATGTCGAATCTGCTTCGTTTGTCGTCTTAAAGTCACCAGACATCCCTTCTATCCTGATTGAAACCGCTTTTATTTCTAATCCTGACGAAGAAAAGAAACTCCGTAGCAGTAGCCATCAAAACAAACTAGCCCTCGCCATGATGTCGGGTATTCGTAACTATTTCCAACGCAACCCACCACTCGGCACACAAATTCCCCAACAACACATTGTCAGTAGAGGTGATACCCTGAGTACCATCGCACAGCGGTATCAGGTCAAATTAGCCGAATTAAAGTCCAATAACGGCCTCACCAGCGATACACTTAAAATCGGTGATATCCTGTTCATTCCTTAAACCCAGATAAGCTTGATACTGTTAAAATACCGGCATGACTTCCCCTCAACGTATCCATGCCCTACCACTTCACCTAGCCAACCAAATAGCGGCAGGTGAAGTCATTGAACGACCCGCATCTGTAGTCAAAGAATTAATTGAAAACAGTCTTGATGCCGGTGCGAATCAAATCACCATTCATATTGATGGCGCGGGTAGCAAACTCATTAAAATTACTGACAATGGTGATGGCATACATCCAGAAGATTTACCACTAGCATTAAGCCGCCATGCCACTAGCAAACTTTCAACGAGCGAACAGCTCAGTCATATTGCGAGTCTTGGATTTCGTGGCGAAGCATTACCCAGTATCGCCTCAATTTCCCAGTTATCCCTACACTCCAAGCAAGCTGATAACGAACATGCATGGCAATATCAAGCTACTAACGACACCACACAACCAACAACACATCCCAATGGCACCACTATTGAAGTCAGAGATCTATTTTTCAATGTTCCTGCCCGCCGACGCTTTCTAAAGGGAGATAAAACAGAACACCATCATATTCTCACCACCTTAAACCGTCTGGCCTTAAGTCAATTTGACGTGGGTTTTCATGGTCATTTTTCCAATGTCAATGACCTCAAACTTCCTGTAGCCACAACAGCAGAGCAGCGCCAACAACGTGTCGCAAAAATCTGCGGCAAATCTTTTGTGGAAAACAGTCTTTATATCGAACAAACCTATGATGATATCCAACTTCATGGCTGGATTGCTTCAACCCAAGGTCACCGGCCACAAACAGATGTACATTACTTTTTCATCAATGGCCGCGTCATCCGAGACCGTGTTATCAACCATGCCATACGCCAAGCTTATGCTGAGCTGATCCCCGAAGGGCGTTATCCCGCCTTTGTACTTTACCTAACTATGCCACTCGATCGCGTTGACATTAATGTTCATCCCACAAAACATGAAGTCCGGTTTCGCGATGCACGCCTAATTCATGGTTTGATCAACAAAGCTATCAGTGAAGCGCTGAATCAGCCTCAAAATATTATTGATGACAAAAATGCTACCATTCCCTTACAACAAGCATCACTGATGCCAGAAGCACAGAGACCACAAACGGAAATTAATTCAACCATTGATGAATCTAAACCACGTTATGCACCCTCACCTTCGCTAGAAGCCACCGCGAATCCTCATTTTGGCACCGCCATCAGTCTACTTGCTCAACGTTACTTATTAACGCAAAAAGAGGATATGCATTGGCTACTTGACATACAAACAGCAGCGCAGCAACTACGGCAACAACAATTCCAACAAGCCATTGAAAGCGACTCGTTAAGCGCCCGGCCTATCCTCGTTCCAATCAAGCTCAAACTATCCAATGAACAGTTAGACACTTTCCGTCAACAGCAAGCCGCACTCCAGAAATTTGGCTTTAGCTACGCATTAACAAGGCAACAATTACAAATCACTACTATTCCCAGCTTATTCGCACACAGTCCTCTGCCCGATCTCTTTGACAAGATCGCTTCCGCACTCCGTAAGCAGTCCAACTCATCTGAATTAAATCAACTACTGCAACAACTCCTACCCTTGATACCGATTCAAAGCCTCGATCAGGCCTTACAAATATTCCCCCAATTAAATGAGCTCCCAGACACAACAACTTGGTCTCGGCAACTCAACGTCGAAAGACTAGAAGAGCTTTTCAATCTCTAAAAACAGTTCCCTTAATCAACGCTTTTGAAAAACCAAAAAAAGCATCTGAACACGAATTAAATCAGTCCGTCACTTGACACATCATGCCCTAACAGGTTTAATACGCCACCTTGATGGCTCGATAGCTCAGTCGGTAGAGCAAGGGATTGAAAATCCCTGTGTCCCTGGTTCGATTCCAGGTCGAGCCACCATTAAATATAGAGCCCCAGCTGATTAACTCCGCTGGGGCTTTTTTTGGTGTAACGTAGGTGTAACTTTTAAATAGCATTGAGCGTTAAAAAGGCGAATTAGTTTCTGGCTATTCTTAAAGCCATACGCGCATCTATCGCGACCATACATAAAGCATCATTCGTACTAGTTATCGTCATCTTGATAGGCCACCAGCAAATAATTCTACAACCGTCATATTCTCTGGTGTGTCTTCAGGATAGATTAAAATAGATTCGCCTTTTCTTCGCATCAAGCAAAACATAGTAAAATCCTTTTTATTGGTAAAATTAAAGTGTTTCACCCTCACCAATAATAGTTACAGTGCCAGACATAGGTATGATTCTAGGCATCCTGTCGTGATAATCACGCTCTGAAAGCTCTGGTTCAACTGTAACGACATATACACGGGTTTCATTGCCTTCTCTTGCTACAAGGCCTTGTATACAGTTTGAAGGAATCAAGTCATACCACTTACTAATGCCTTCAAAGTTTTTTTCCATAAAACGTAATACAGGTATTCTCACTGGAGTAGGAAAATACTTATCCCAGCGACCAGCATAGATTGAATCTAACCTAGCCCAACCAGTTTTAGGAAGCTTACCTTCTTGGTTTTCTCGTCTACCCCAGCCCATGAGCAGAATTTGGCCATCACGCTTCAGTAAAGGTAACTGAGCATTAGGGTTTGGGAAAAAGCTTTTTAAAACTTCTCCTTGATGCTCAAAATGGACACCAGCACACATTATTTATTTCTCACCATCATAATGAGAAAATATAGAGAAGATCGGGGCATTAATCAAATAGATTTTTTCATCTGTCACGTTGCGACCCAAAGCCGTCAGTCGATAACTTTAGACAATACCACTTAACACCCTCTTGATTTTGCTTATGTTAAAAAAAATGGAATATTATATTTAATGCAAACCAGCTGTACTCTCTACATCATCATGGAACATAACGCACCCATGTCGCGGGTATTGATACTGGCTGCTGCAAAGTGCTGTAACACAGCCCCAATTAAAAGAATAAAAGGCGATATCACTCATGACAACAATCAATAATATGACCACCCGCCTACTCCTCTGGAGTTTGTTCATTATCCTCTTATTAGGCTTATCTTCTGACAGCTATGCAAAAAAGTCGAAGATACCAAGTTAGCCGGTTAGATAAAGTCTTGCCCCTTAATATACCCAGCAAACGCAGCACAATCTATCGTTGCCAAAAAAGGGGGTTGGTCTTGCCCAAAAGGATATTACCATTCAAAAAAACCATTACCCGACAAAAACTCTTCTTGTAAAAAGAAAAACGTCAATAAGTTCGCTAAAAAATGAACTGTAGAAGTAAAATGGAGTGTATGCAAAGGCAAAGATGTCCGGAAAAGAGACAAAAAATGTTGGACTTGCCTTAAGGGTTACAAACGCTCGCTTAAAAAGAAAGGTGGCAAACCCATTTGTAAACCCAAAAAGGAATATGCCTACGGCAAAGCCCCGTACTTGGGAATTTAACCTAAATCAAGTTGATCATGCTTACACTCAGATCCGCGTTAATTATAGAAAAAAAGAAAGTGATGGCGGATGGACAAGCAAAGTCTACCGAGACTGGTCAGCAAAATCAGTCTGTGAGAAAGGTAAAAAATATAAAGTTTATTTAGAACTGTAATTCTATTTCCACAACAAACTGTGTTGGGACAAAATCTCAGCACAGTTTGTCTATGCAATATTACTTACGTGAAGAATATCGCCACTGACTCGGGTCAGGCTTTCACCACGTCGGTGTTGGGGAAGATTTAGGTTTTATTTGCGCTTGCTCAGAATAGGTTCCGGCAGCATCAACTTTCCTGTGTTAACGATCCTAAAAATCATAGAGGAAAGCAAATCTCGGTGGTCTGACTGTTAAATGCATAGTTCTCTCCTTATCCCAGATTCATCAAAAAAGCTCGATGGTCGGGACTAAACCAAAGTCGCTTTAGCTGCATTTCTATACCGCTCGCAAGTTGTTAATTAAATCAGCGGTTAATGTGTAACCTAGTCCAGAATTTATAGACAGTCAACAACGTAGTTTCAACAAGTAGACTAAGGTCACAATAGACTCTATTTCGGCTAGTCGTTCATTCGAGATTGCGATAAAATGTGAAGATGTTAGGCCCACTTATGAGACAAAGGCGTAATTCATCATGCCCTATCCCCTATCCCAATTAATCCAAGCCATTGACAGTAATATTGAACAACACGCCGACGAAGTCGCTGAATTAGATCGTGTTATTGGTGATGGTGATCATGTTACTAATCTCCAGCGTGGTATCGCTGCCCTTGAAGATATAACCGCAGAATTAGACGAATTAGATTGGTCACCCGCACTAATGAAAATAGGCATGACCTTAATGTCTACGATGGGCGGCGCTTCAGGATCACTTTTCGGCACCCTTTTCCTCAGCATGTCTAAAGCAGCAAAAGGACAGACGTTTACGGCAACGGCTTTTTCTGATGTGTTCTATCAGGGCGTCGAAGCCGTAAAGCAACGTGGCAAAGCTGATTTAGGTGAGAAAACCATGTTAGATACGCTCATACCAGTTGCCAATCGCTTAAAAGAAGACGTAACAAACGGCACAGAGTTTGAACAGCTGTTAACCAATTTATCGGAACAAGCCATCACCGGCATGAAATCAACAAAAGACATGATCGCGACCAAAGGCCGCGCATCATTCCTTGGCGAACGAGCCATCGGCCACATCGATGCCGGTGCAAGAACCAGTCAACTGATGATTTGCACCATCACCGCTGTGTTAACCCAACAAAAACCCTAAACTACCAGCGTAAACTGGCTGTATCGACAGGCGCATCCCACAACTCAATAAACTGCTTGTCCATAAGAGTGACGGTCATGGAACACCCCGCCATATCCAACGAAGTCGTGTAATTACCCACTAAAGAACGCACCACTTCTACCCCACGTGCCTGCCAATATTTTGTTGCTAAATCATACACCGCATAAAGTTCGATTAGAGGCGTTCCACCAAAGCCATTAATATGTAATAACACTTTTTGACCCGCTGTAATCGACAGCTCAGTTTCAATCACTGACGCTAAATCAGTCACGATTTCACTGGCTGACTTTAGGGCCACCGTTTCACGGCCTCGCTCACCATGAATACCGACACCAAATTCCATTTCTTCTTCAATAATCTCAAATGTTGGCTTACCTAACGCTGGAACGGTGCAACTCGTTAAGGCGACACCAATAGAGGCCGTCGCCTTGTTAACACGCTCACCTAACGTTTGGCATTCAGATAACGTCGCCCCCATTTCAGCTGCAGCGCCCACAATTTTCTCAACAATCAATGTCCCTGCAACACCGCGACGCCCAGTGCTGTGATCAGCCGGTAGTGATACATCATCACAAACCAATACCGAAGCACTCTCACCATCAAACATCTCTGTAGCAATTTCAAAATTCATCACATCGCCAGCATAGTTTTTAACGATGAATAATACGCCTGCACCATTATCAACTTGTTCAGCAGCTGCCATCATTTGATCAGGTGTTGGAGAAGTGAAAATTTGTCCCGGACAAGCCGCATCTAACATCCCCTTGCCAACTAACCCAGCATGTAAAGGCTCGTGCCCAGCACCACCACCAGAAACCAATGCAACCTTCCCCTGTGACACGTTTTCAGACCGAGCAATAAAAGCCGGCTGCTCATTAAGCGTCACCAAATCACGATGCGCCTTAACAAAGCCTCTAAGACTATCCATTAGTAAATCATCAACATCATTAACCAGTTTTTTCATTTACTCATTCTCCACAGAATCACCTAAAAATGTCGCCCGTAGCACAGCGGTAATCTCTGAAATATCCTTCATTACCCAAGTCGGCTGATAATCTATGTCTGCAAGTTCTTCGTGACTAGAAATACCACTTAGTACCAAAATACTTCGCATACCGGCATTGACCGCACCCAAAATATCCGTATCTAAACGATCGCCTATCGCAACCGTTTCTGCCGTTGTTGTATCTAATACCCGGAGTGCTTGCTGATATAAAACAGGCTCAGGTTTACCCAAGCTCACCGCTTCTACGCCAGTTGCTGCTTCAAGCGCTGCTAATGTACCACCATTGCCGATTACATCACCTAATTCAGTCGGCAACGTCGTATCAGCATTAGTCGCATAAAATGCTGCCCCTTTTTTAATGTTCAATGTCGCGGTAGCCAATTTATCCCATGTTAATGTTCGGTCCAAACCTGACACCACAAGGTCAGCACCTTTCATCGTGCCATTGCCATCAACTTCGTATAAATCCGTCAACACGAAACCTTGTTCTTCAAGCGGTGCTCTCAAGCCTGCTTCACCAATGACAAACACTCTCTTTTTGTCTTCAGGCTGCTGCTTTGCTAAATAACTTGCCGTCGCCATACTAGAGGTCAACACTTCATCAGCAATAACAGAAACGTCCATTTTGGCTAATTTATCAATATACTGCTGTTGCGTCAGGCTGGCATTGTTGGTCGCCAAAACAAAAGGTAAACCGATTTCTCTCAGAAGTGAAAAAAAAGCGCCTAAACCTACGATCGGATGATTGCCATGCCAAAGCACGCCATCCATATCTATGATGAAGCCTTTTACATCATTAATTTGCGCCATAATTTCCCATTCCCAAACAAATTTTTGCGAAGATTAAAAAATCCAAGACAGCTTGGCACAAACCAAATCACACTGTCTAGCCCGCATGAAAAAACGGCTAAAGCACAGTTTATAAAATTGACACCATACGAACTAATACTATATAGTCTTCCGGCGTATTTTCAGCGTAAATAACTTTAAACATTACTTTATTAGGAGCATGTCAACATGGCAAAAGCACTTATCCAAATGGCGTTAGATTCTCTAGATTTTGATGCAACAATCGCACTTGCTGAGCAAGTAGCACCTTATGTTGACATCTTAGAAATCGGTACACCTTGCATTAAATATAACGGTCTAGAACTCGTTACTGCATTGAAAGCTAAATTTCCAGAAAAATTAATCCTTGTTGACCTTAAAACAATGGACGCTGGTGAATACGAAGCAACACCATTCTACGAAGCAGGTGGTGATATTTGTACTGTTCTTGGTGTATCTGATAAAGCAACAATGGGCGGCGTAATCAAAGCAGCAAATGCTAACAACGCAGAAGCTCAAATTGACTTAATCAGCGTTAAAGATAAAGCAGCTTGTGCAACAGAAGCAGCTGCAAACGGCGCTCAAATCATCGGTGTTCACACTGGTCTTGACGCACAAGCAGCTGGTCAAACACCTTTTGCTGACTTAAGCATGGTTGCTGGTCTTAACTTAGGTGTTCGCATCTCAGTTGCTGGTGGTATCAATAAAGATACTATCCAAGACACGGTACGTGCTGGTGCAACAATCGTTGTTGTTGGTGCCGCAATCTACGGTGCTGATTCACCTGCAGAGTCTGCAAAAGAATTACGTGCTTTAGTTGATGCTGCTTAATTTATAGCATCCAACTGCAAGAAAATAAGAAGCGGGTGGCCTAGTCATCCGCTTTTTTTTGCCCGCAATTAGGTCAATAACAACAAAATAAACCATCATCAAACGGTCATAATAAACTGCTAGCATTCCACAACCGTTTAAAAATATAGTAAAATAACGTCTTTTAGTCATACTCTCATGTGTAAAACGACAGTCAAATAACAAAGGTAACTCTAATGAGTGAAAAAGGTTTCTTCTCTTCAATTTGTGGCTTATTAAAAGGCATCTTCTCATCAGGCTCACAACAGCCAACACCAGCAGCACAACCACAAGCTGCGCCGCCAACCACAGAGACAGTCACTGCAGCTGTAAAAGAAGAAGTTGCCGAAGTCATTCAAGAAGTAAAAGAAGCGATTGTCGAAACCGTCGCTGCAGCAGTGGGCATGACAGGTGTCGCACAATATATTGCGAACTTAGAAGACAAAGCAGGCAATATCACCGGCGTCGAGCGTTACATTCAAAGCCAGATTGCCTCAACTCAGGCAATGACAGGTGTTGAACGTTATATTCAAAATCAAACATCAACTAGCTTACAAATGACCAGTGTTGAGCGCTATATTCAAAACCAAGCGTCAGCACCAGCAGTGTCAATCGTAATGACAAGCGTTGAACGCTACATTCAAAATCAAGCTAAACCTATGACCGGCGTAGAGCAATACATCCAAAATAAAGCGCGAGTCAACAGCACATTAACAGGTGTAGCCCAATACATTCTTAATAATAGTTAAGAAACGCTACCCAAAAAGCCTATTCCTATAGGCACAAGAAAACCAATCGTTCCCTGACCTTACCAAACCAACATAAAGGTAAATCAGTCAGTTTTTTTAACCACTAAAATATAGAAAGGTATTTTTCACATGGCAAATCTACTAGATCAGCTAAAAGAAATGACCGTCGTCGTTGCTGACACAGGTGATATCGCTGCAATTGAGCAATTCACTCCTCGTGACGCTACAACAAACCCATCACTTATTACAGCTGCAGCTCAAATGCCACAATATCAGGGTATTGTTGATGACACATTAAAAGACGCACGTGAAACTGTTGGCGTTGGCGCAGCGGCATCAGAAGTTGTCACATTAGCTTTCGACCGTTTAGCTGTTTCATTCGGCTTAAAAATTCTTGATATCGTGCCACAACGTGTTTCTACCGAAGTTGATGCACGTCTATCATTCGATACAGATGCAACTATTGCTAAGGGCCGTGACCTGATTGCGCAATACGAAGCAGCTGGTGTATCTCGTGATCGCATCTTAATCAAAATTGCTGCAACTTGGGAAGGTATCCAAGCTGCTAAAGTCCTTGAAGAAGAAGGTATCCACACAAACTTAACATTGGTCTTTGGTCTTCACCAAGCCATTGCTTGTGCTGAAAACGGTATCCAACTTATTTCACCTTTCGTTGGCCGTATTCTTGATTGGTACAAAAAAGATACCGGTAAAGACTCTTACGAAGCACACGAAGATCCTGGTGTTGTCTCAGTAACAGCTATCTACAATTACTTCAAAAAATTCGGTTACAAAACTGAAGTTATGGGCGCCAGCTTCCGTAACTTAGGTGAAATAACTGAATTAGCTGGTGTTGATTTATTGACAATATCTCCTGGCCTTTTAGATGAATTGCAGTCAACGGAAGGTGAGCTTCCACGCAAACTTTCTGAAGAGCAAGCTGCTGCATCTGATATCGCTAAAATCGATATGGATAAAGCAACTTTCGATGCAATGCATGCAGCAGACCCAATGGCAACAGAAAAACTAGCAGAAGGTATTGATGGTTTTGCAAAAGCCCTTGGTATCTTAGAAGAATTGCTAGCAAATCGTTTAGCAGAACTAGAAGCTTAATCACTTCATACCTGCACCAAACAGCTTAGCCCAAGCAGAAAATAAGACTGCTTGGGCTAGCTTTTCTTATCCCAATCGAAATTGACATTGAACTGGGATCTGAACTATAGTTCTAGGTCGCGCATTGACGTGATCAGACAAAAAAACACTACTTTAGGAGTATGAAAATGGCAGAAATCCAAATGGCTCTAGATTCTCTAGACTTCGACGCAACAATGGCTTTGGCAGAACAAGTTGCACCTTATGTTGATATCTTAGAAATCGGCACACCATGCATCAAGTACAACGGTCTTAAGCTTGTTAAAGCTTTAAAAGCGGCTCACCCAGACAAAAAAATCCTTGTTGACCTTAAAACAATGGATGCTGGTGAATACGAATCAACACCTTTCTTCGAAGCTGGTGGTGCAATCACTACTGTATTGGGTGCTTCTGACATGGCTACAATCAGCGGTGTTATCAAAGCAGCTAACGCAAACGGTGCTGAAGCTCAAGTTGATTTAATCGGTGTTGAAGATAAAGCAGCAGTTGCTAAAGAAGCAGCAGCAAACGGCGCGCAAATCATCGGTGTTCACACTGGTCTTGACGCTCAAGCAGCAGGTCAAACACCTTTTGCTGACTTAAATATGATCGCTGGCTTAGGCATGGATGTAAAAATCTCTGTTGCTGGTGGTATTAACAAAGACACAATCCAAAGCACTGTTCAAGCTGGTGCAGCTATTGTTGTTGTTGGCGCGGCTATCTATGGCGCACCTTCTCCAGCAGAATCAGCTAAAGAATTACGTGCTTTAGTTGACGCAGCATAAGGATCGTTACAATGACAATGCATCAAGATCTACTCTTAAATAAAATCACTGATATCGTTGGTTCAACTGATGAAGCCTATGAGGCCAAATTAGTTTCTATGTGTGACGATGCCAAACGCATCTTTATTACAGGTGCAGGTCGCTCAAAACTAGTAGGTAACTTTCTAGGAATGAGACTGATGCATAGTGGTTATGAAACCTATGTTCAAGGTGAAATTAGTACTCCAAGTATCCGTGAAGGCGATTTATTAATTGTCATCTCAGGTTCTGGTGAAACTACGCAACTTGTTTCATTTACCAATAAAGCCAAATCTGAAGGCGCTAAAGTGGTTTTGATTTGTTCAAAATCAAGCTCAACGATTGGTGATTTAGCTGACCAAACAATTCAAATTGGTACCGACGATAGCTTTGCAGCTACAAAAGGCATGCCTATGGGAACCATGTTTGAACTATCAACTTTGATTTTCTTGGAATCTATCGTTTCTCATTTAATCCATGAGAAAGGAATCCCAGAAGAAGAAATGAAATACCGTCACGCTAATATGGAATAACCACTGTTCCTATAAGCAAAACGAGAAACGGGTAGTCTTCGGACTACCCGTTTTTTTTCGCATCTAGAAAGACAACATAGAGCATACGCTCACGACACGGTATAATCCTTTTTTAACTTTATATACATACAATTAATATTTTCCTATGACAGCACAAACACTTTACGACAAATTATGGCAACAACATCTTGTTCGAACAGATAACAATGGCACTTCATTGATCTACATCGATCGCCAACTTGTCCATGAAGTCACATCACCACAAGCATTTGAAGGTTTGCGCCTGGCAGATAGGAAACCACACCGTTTAGATTCTATCTTAGCCACACCGGATCATAATGTCCCAACTAACAATCGTGACCAAGGTATCAGTGACCCGATTTCACGCCTTCAAGTGGAAACCTTAGATCAAAACTGTAAAGACTTTGGCGTGACCGAATTTGATCTAAATGACATCCGCCAAGGCATCGTCCATGTCGTCGGGCCAGAGCAAGGCGCAACTTTACCTGGCATGACTGTCGTTTGCGGTGATTCGCATACTTCGACGCATGGTGCCTTCGGGGCTATTGCCTTCGGTATCGGAACCTCAGAAGTCGAACATGTCTTAGCTACACAGTGCCTCATTCAAAAGAAAGCCAAGAACATGCTCGTCCGTGTTGATGGCCAATGCCAATCCGGCGTCACTGCCAAGGATATTGTCTTAGCCATTATCGGAGAACTCGGAACAGCAGGTGGAACGGGCTATACCATTGAGTTCGCTGGTAAAGCAATACAAGCACTATCGATGGAAGGGCGTATGACCGTCTGTAATATGACCATCGAAGCAGGTGCACGAGTAGGCTTAATTGCCGTCGACGAAACAACCATTAATTATCTAAAAGGCCGTCCATTTGCACCACGAGGTGAAAATTGGGACAAAGCCGTTGCAGCCTGGTCAAATTTACACAGTGACCCCAATGCCCATTTCGATAAGACCGTTGTTTTAGATGCATCAGACATCAAACCACAAGTCACTTGGGGTACGTCGCCCGAAATGGTTGTTTCAGTCGATGATAATGTGCCAAACCCGGAAGATGAAACAGATGCTGTAAAACGCAATAGTATGGAACAAGCACTCCGATATATGGGATTAAAAGCTGATCAAGCTATCACTGATATTCAGCTTGATCGCGTCTTTATTGGCTCATGCACTAACTCACGTATAGAAGACTTACGCCAAGCTGCAGCGGCTATAAAAGGTGGTAAAGTCGCTGGCACATTGAAACAAGCCTTGGTTGTTCCCGGTTCAGGTTTAGTCAAACAACAAGCTGAACAAGAAGGGTTAGACAAAGTTTTTATTGAAGCAGGTTTTGAATGGCGTGACCCAGGTTGTTCCATGTGCCTAGCGATGAATGCTGACAGACTCGAATCAGGTGAGCACTGTGCATCCACATCAAACCGTAATTTTGAAGGAAGACAAGGTCTCGGTGGACGTACCCATCTTGTCAGCCCAGCCATGGCGGCAGCTGCTGCTATTGTAGGTCATTTCGTCAATATCAGCCAATAATAAAAAGCCAGCGTTAGCTGGCTTTTTATTAACTCATTATCTCAAATCTTAAGCATCTGATTCATCAAGCTGTCAAATTTGTTCATCTTCATTCTCATAAACACGAATACAATTACGGCCTGACATTTTAGCCCGATACATCGCACTATCCGCTAATTCAAATAGGCTATTCAAACTATGCTTATTTTGGTCATGGACCGTTGCAACACCAATACTCACGGTAATTGATACATTGGCAGCCTTAAATAACTCAAGTCGCTTTTGAATCCGTTCCATTAAGGTTAATGCTGTCGATGCTTCATAATTCGATAAAAGGAAAACAAATTCCTCACTGCCCATCTTGCGATCATGTCTTCATCTCTCACAAATCGTTTCAGCCAAATACCAAATTCTGACAGGACTTTATCCCCCGTCGAATAGCCATGTGTCTCGTTAATTACTTTAAAATGATCAATATCCATCACTGCCATCGACAATGGTCGTTTAAAACGATGCGCCTCACTAAAATACTTACCTGCAAACTCTCGTAAGGCATAACGATTAAATAATTGCGTTAACTCATCCAACATCGTCAAACTATGCAATGACGCGTGTTGTGAACTTAGTTCTAACACCCGTTGACGCATCTCTTCACGCACAATCGGCTTCGCCACATAATCATTCACACATAGATGAAACAATTCAATCTTACGTGACGCATTATCGAAGCCTGACGTAGCAATAATTGGAATAGAGCCGTGCTCACCTTGCAGATGACTGATTTTACGAACGAGGGTAATACCACTCATCGCACCTTCAAGCATGATATCGGTGATAATGAGATCATATTGCCCTGTGCGGAATGCTTTCCAAGCACCTTCTGCATGGTTATAAGAATCCACATCCAGCCCCATATCAGTCAATAAATTAATGATGATTTCTTGCAGTACTTGTGAATCTTCAATAAACAGCACACGCCTGGTTAACTGGCGCACTTCGCGTTCAACAAGGCGTTGGATATAAATTTCCAACTCGGTGGGATTGCTTTTACTGAAAATATCTGTCGCGCTGGTCAGCAACGCTTGTTTCAATGTACGCAGATTATCTTCAACCGCCAGCACAATAACGGAATCAAATCGTAGCCAGGTATGGCACGTGCCTTACTGGAAAACTCGCTACCTGAAATATCGGTCTGATTATCATCACAACAAACGAGATTAAAACGGCTCTGCTTTGCAAGCGCCAAACCTTCATGACCCATTCTCGTCAAGACAACAGTAAAACCTGCTTGTTCTAATAACTTATACCATCAAACCTGATGAAGGATCCCGATCAATGACAAGGGCATTCAATTTACGCATCAACACACTCCTCGGCCTTCGTTGTTATTTTATCTTTAGCATTGTCATCACTCTTCATCTTTTTCAAGTAATAGTCTAGTAAAAGCCGTTCTCAAATAGAAGCCTTTTGGGTTTATCTTTTCCTTTAAACCTTCAGACGATACCCCAATTGCCAGCACACGGCTATTTGCCGCTTTAGGTCTAATTTGCAAATATTCACCCTCACTTGCCGAAATCTCAGATTGTTCCCCTAATACAACCCTTTCTATTAACTCTTCCCAATCTCGGCGCAATATCGCTTCTTGCTGCTCTGAAGGCACCCACAGCCATGCTTGGCCAACATAACGTTCAGCCAATGGAATCTCAGATTCAGCCTCAATCGGCAGCCATAACACCTTCGCTAATTTGCGCCTTAACCAACTATGCTGCCAATCTAATTCGCCAGTTTGTTGCATCGACACCGTACAAACATAGGTCGATTCTTTAGGTAAACCGCGCTTATTAAGCGGCAATGTTTTTAGTTCAATGCCTAACGCCATGAAATCCGGCTCCGCCTTGTTCCCCGCATCAGCGCCCAGCACCGACTCAAACAAAGCACCAACCCAACCTTTATGCCGCTGTAGATCAGCAGGCACTGCAACGCCCATTTCTTGCGCGACTTGTCCTAATGTTTTGCCGACTAAAGCCTGACAGCGTGATAACAACTCATCAACTGAACGAGGAGGCGACATTTTACGCTCACAAAACAACGGTAACTTATCAATCTCCATCTAAGCATGATACCCTAACAACCTCTGCCCTGCCTACGATTACAAACATTTTGAAAGCACTTTCCATCCAACAACTAAGCAAAGTTTATGACAATGGCATCAAAGCCCTTGACGGCATCGATCTTGATGTTGAACAAGGTGATTTTTTTGCCTTACTCGGCCCTAACGGTGCCGGTAAATCAACTACCATTGGTGTTATTACCTCACTGATCACCAAAAACAGTGGTCAAGTCACAGTGTTCGGTCATGATTTAGACACTGAAACAGAACTAGCAAAAAGTCATCTCGGCCTGGTCCCTCAAGAATTCAACTTCAACGGTTTCGAGCAAGTCAAAGCCATCCTAATTACCCAAGCGGGCTATTACGGTATGCCCGCTCATGAAGGTGAGCCCCGGGCGGATAAATTACTCCACCAACTCGGTTTATGGGAAAAACGTGATACGCCTTCTCGTGCCCTATCTGGCGGTATGAAACGCCGCCTAATGATTGCAAGAGCACTTATTCATAATCCAAAACTCCTTATCCTAGATGAGCCGACTGCGGGTGTTGATATCGAGCTACGACGTTCCATGTGGGGCTTTTTACAAGACATTAATGACCAAGGTACCACCATTATCCTAACAACACACTATTTGGAAGAAGCCGAAAACCTCTGTCGCAATATTGCTATTATCGATCAGGGTAATATCGTCGAAAACACGGATATGAAATCGCTGCTCAACCGACTTGATAAAGAAGTCTTCATCCTCGATCTGGCTGAACCCCTAACCACAGAACTTAAACTCGATAATATGCATATCGCTAAAATAGGTTCTTCTACATTAGAAGTTGAGATCAAAAAAGAACAAGCCCTTAATGATTTGTTTACAAACCTATCAGAGCAAGGCATCACTGTTACTAGTATGAAAAATAAAGCCAATAGGCTCGAAGCACTTTTCCTATCACTCGTTGAAAAAACGGTGGATAAATAATGCCAACTCAACGCCAACATCACTGGGTTGCGTTAAGCACCTTATTAACAAGAGAAATACGCCGTTTTATTCGTATCTGGCCACAAACCTTATTACCACCAGCCATCACGATGACGCTGTATTTCGTTATATTCGGCAACCTAATAGGTCAACGTATTGGTGAAATGAGCGGGTTTGCCTATATTGAATATATTGCCCCTGGCATTATCATGATGGCCGTGATCAACAATGCCTATGCCAATGTCGCATCCAGCTTTTTCAGTGCTAAATTCCAAAACCACATTGAAGAACTTTTGATCGCCCCTATCCCAAATCACCTCATTCTAGCCGGTTATGTCATGGGTGGCGTTGCAAGAGGCTTATTGGTTGGCATCATCGTCACAATCGTTGCTTTATTTTTTACCAAGCTCCACGTTCAACACCTCTTCATTACCCTCTCCATGGTGATATTAAGTGCAGTCCTGTTTTCACTTGGCGGTTTTATTAACGCGATTTATGGCAAAAGTTTCGATCAAATTGCCATCATCCCCACTTTCATCTTAACGCCCTTAACCTATCTCGGTGGTATCTTTTACTCCATCGATTTACTACCCGATTTTTGGCAGCAAGCTTCCTTATTCAACCCGATTTTATATATGGTCAATGCCTTTCGCTATGGCATCTTAGGCGTATCTGATATCCCGGTTGGTCTCGCCTTTGGCGTTATCATGCTCTTTATTGTGGGGCTAGCTAGCTTCGCGCTCTACCTGCTCAACCGTGGTACCGGACTCAGGCACTAAGGCTAAGGCCTGTTCAATAATCTCTATCCTCGCACCTTTCAAATTGGCGTTTTCACTCAGATAACGTCGCCACTTTTTCGCACCCGGCTGACCTTGAAAAAGTCCCAATAAATGGCGTGTGATCGAGTTAAGCGATCGGCCCAAGTCCATTCTCTGAGCAATATAAGGCAACATCGCTTCAACCACTTCATGACGTGATAATCCCTGATTGGTTTTACCGAATACGCTGCTATCCGCCGCCGCCATGGTGTATGGGTCATGATAAATAACACGACCTAACATCGTACCGTCCACATGCTGCAAATGACTTTGCACTTCCTCCAATGACTGAATACCGCCATTTACAGAAATTTGTAAGTGCGGATAATCTTTCTTAATGTCATATACCCGCTGATAGTTCAATGGTGGAATATCCCGGTTTTCCTTTGGGCTCAAGCCAGATAGCCATGCTTTCCGAGCATGTAAAATAAACGTCTCACAACCCGCAACAGATACTGCATGAATAAACTGCGTTAAAAATTCATAACTGTCTTGGTCATCAATCCCTAACCGTGTTTTCACCGTGACAGGAATCTTTACCTTCGACTGCATCGCAGCCACACTGTCAGCCACCAGCTGAGGCTCTGCCATCAAACAAGCACCAAACATTCCTGATTGCACACGATCGCTAGGGCAGCCGACATTAATATTCACCTCATCATAGCCCCAGTCTTCGGCCATCACCGCACACTCTGCTAACTCAGCAGGGTTTGAACCACCCAACTGCAAAGACAACGGCCCCTCCATTTCATCGTGCGCCAGAAAGCGGGCACGATCGCCATGCAACAAGGCACCTGTTGTAACCATCTCGGTATACAACAAACTCTCTCGCGTCATTAAACGAATAAAATAACGGAAATCACGGTTCGTCCATTCGAGCATTGGGGCAACCGACAAACGATGGGCATGAGATAAATCAACTTGAGTCATTAAGAGACAGGCACTATTCAAATAATCACCCTACTATTGTCTCAAATCATCACATACAATAGCTATTATTTTATTTAACAGACACATAAGGCCCAAATGCCACCAGCGTTGATTAAAACCAAAGACTTCGACGTTATCCTTAAAAAGAGTGCCCGACGCCAGAGTGTCACTCTCAAAGTCAGCGCCAAAGGCGTGTTCCTTCATATCCCGACACAGCTACCAATGGACATCGCCCACGATCTCATCGAAGAAAAATCTGACTGGATAAAACAACAACTCTCCAAACAACCTGAACCAGAACGCCAATGGCAACAGGGACAAACATTATTACTGTTCGGGCAACACTACGAATTACAACTAGAACAAAAAGGCGACTCACCCAAAGTCAAACTTATGAATGATGCCATCATACTATCCGGTCGACTCCATCGCGTAGGTCTAAAAACCCGGCGCCAGGCCATCATCAACTGGTACAAAGAACAAGCCGAAATCTATCTCAACAATCGTACCGAAGAACTCAGCCAACTAACGGGGCTCATTCCTCAATCCATCACCATCAAAACCTACAAAGCCCGCTGGGGAAGCTGCAACATCAGAGGCGAAATTCAATACAACTGGCAAATCATGCAAGCCCCACCGTCAGTCATTGACTACCTCATCATCCATGAGCTCTGCCATCTAAAACACCACAACCACGGCAAAGGATTTTGGGGATTGGTCGAACAGCACTACCCTGACTATCGAAGGCAACAAGCTTGGTTAAAACAAAACGGAGTTCAACTCCAGCTCTAACCGGTATTAATATAAACTGAGCCCATACGGAGGTATTAAATTGAAAAACCTCATTCCTTTACTCTTTATCACTTTATGCATAGCTGCCTGTGGTTCAGGCCCTAAGTCCATGGAAGTCCCCGCCACCGCCTATACATCAAGTGAAAGGGAAACAGACTCGACGCCTTTCTTAGCAGCATGGGGAAACGAACTAAAGCCTGGTATGAAATCCCTTGCGGTTTCAAGAGATCTTTTAGAGCTCGGCTTAACCAATAATACAAAAGTGAGAATCGAAGGACTTGAAGGTGACTACCTTGTCCTCGATAAAATGAATAAACGCTGGGAAAAGAAGCTGAACCTTAACCCCACAGTTCGATATAGCAAGTCATTACACACACTGGAACTCAAATGACCCAAACCAACAACAAAATCGACACCTTGCTTGTAAAACACCCCAACCTGAGCAAAGAAGAAGCTATCAAAATCTTCGCTGATAAAAATGAACGCAAAAAGAAAAAACGTGCTGAAAAAGCAGAAAGAATCATCGCAAAAAAGCTAATCAATGACAAAACCTAACTGACCGACCCTACAAGATTCTACTTGAGAGACTGCCTGGTTTTAATTAGCCTAAAACTATTAATGAATTGGCAAATGTCCGTAAATACAAAGATACAAAAACTCAGAAGTAAACTACTAGTTATTCCATTAATTAAGCTTTACTGTAAATTTAAACTCTATGCTCTTAAACGTGCGCTCCTCATCCGATTAGATTTAACTAATCTGTTGGGACTAAAGATACGACATCTCACCCCAAAGGCACGTTTAGCATGGTTCGACGAACATTTTGACGACGTAATTAATATAGTTACTAAGAACATGCTTCACCCTCAAACCTTCGATCCTGAACTTCAAGAAGTTGATGAACAAATGGAAGAACTCTATAAAGGTGTTCTCAAAGACTATGATGAAAGCAAAGACTCAATAGACCAGCTAATAGGCGAGTTTGATGGAATCAAAGATATTTCAACTTTAAAACAACATTATTGGTTAATTTGCCAATACACAAAAAAACTAATTGATGACCCTAAAGCTGCAAAATTCTATTTTAAACTTGCCCAAAACACTCCTCCTGACTCCAAAGAGCTAGAGATTAAGGACGTTTAAAATATTCGTCCCTCTACCAAAAAGAAACTGCGATTTTTAAAATCACAAGTTGCAGATCGAGGTGCTTTTAAACTAGCCCTAAGCGATCCAAGGTTGGCTACAATTTTTCATTTGTATCTGTACTATTCCTAATTTCTGATTATCTTTAAATAAATACCTGTTGGATTCATTTGACATTGAAGTCTCAAAATTCTTTAGACTCGGCGACTATATATCATCAAGCATAGAAGGTATTAGATATTCAGTACTTGGAACTACAGTAGGGCTAAGTAAGTTCTATCTTGTTATGCACCACGCTTCCAGAAGATCCATAGCAGAACTTGAATATGATCAAAGCCACACTAAGTATATTGTCTTCCAGGGGATCGTTTTTTGCAGCTGGATACGTTAATAAATCATCTCTAATTTACGATGGAATCCAATTTGGAATTATTTTTTCTGGGCTTTACCTTTCTCAGTATATTGCCTAAAAATATTTCAAAGAGCCCATAGTTGCTACGTTTGGAATCGTCTTCATCATTACTTTTTTTGCACACCTCTACGCCACTATAAATAAAGATATCCACCACATTAAAAATGCAGAAATAACCGACATTAAACAATACAATTTTGAATTCTCTCCAGAAAAACAATATCCAAAACGAGATATGATACTTCTAGCAAGCAGTAATGATTTCTTTATTTTTCGAAATCTAAAAACCAAACAAAGTCTTGTTTTACCTAGGAACATTATTCTTTCAATCTCAAGTTTTTAAACTTCTGATTGATAAAATAGAGATAATTTTAATTTCGCCCTCAATGCAAAGCCGAACTTTGAAAGCTATTTGAGATCAATACGACGAGTGCTTGAGCGCAGCGAGTTTTCGTCGTATCTCAAATAGATTGAAAAGTGAGGTAACCCGCAGGGCAAGCATGGGTTGGCCTTTTGTTTGGTTCGTTTATTTTGGCCACGCAAAATAAATGGAAGCCCCAGCGGCAGTGGACTCAAATAAATCCTCGCGCCAGCGAATCAAAACCCAAACTTGTACCCAATCCAAATCAAAGCTAAAATACCCTCTGCGAATAAGGAACGCTGCAACAGGCACCGCCTGCTAGGCTTATTCACCGCAAAACAACAACCGCGTTCATTATTAACAGGTAACTGATAGTAATGGACCGTCACCAATGACCTCCCCATCTATCCATACCGTAGTTTAATCTTGAAAGAGGAACAAACTGTGGGCAATAACTATATGTTTACGTCTGAATCGGTTTCAGAAGGCCACCCGGATAAGGTGGCCGATCAAATCTCTGATGCGATTCTTGATGAAATTTTACGCCAAGATCCCAATGCACGTGTGGCATGTGAGACCTTAATCAAAACAGGTGCCGCCATTGTCGCTGGTGAAATCACGACTTCCGCTTGGGTCGACTTAGAAGATATCGTCAGGAAAACGATCACTGATATCGGCTATAACAGCTCAGAGGTTGGCTTCGATGGTGAAACCTGTGCCGTTATGTCGCTGATTGGCAAACAATCAGAAGATATCGCCATGGGTGTGGATCGAGCCACACCTGAAGAGCAAGGTGCCGGTGACCAAGGGTTAATGTTTGGCTATGCCAGCAATGAAACCGACGTACTGATGCCAGCCCCAATTACCTATGCACATCGCTTTGTGGAACGGCAGGCACAGGTGCGTAAAGACGGAACCCTACCTTGGCTACGTCCCGATGCTAAAAGCCAAGTCACTTTTGTATATGAAGATGACAAACCCGTTGCCATTGATGCCGTCGTATTATCAACACAACATAGTCCTGAGATTTCACAACAAGACCTTCACGAAGCCGTGATGGAAGAAATTATCAAACCGACATTGCCTGAAAAATGGCTCAGTGCCCAAACACAATTCCACATCAACCCAACAGGCCAATTTATTATTGGTGGCCCTGTCGGTGATGCCGGTTTAACAGGGCGTAAGATCATTGTTGATACCTATGGTGGCATGGCGCGTCACGGTGGTGGCGCTTTTTCGGGTAAAGACCCTTCAAAAGTCGATCGCAGTGCCGCTTACGCCGGTCGCTATGTCGCCAAAAATATCGTCGCAGCTAGGCTCGCTGACCGCTGTGAAATCCAAGTCTCTTATGCCATCGGTGTGGCAGAACCCACTTCAATCACCATCAATACCTTTGGTACCGGCAAAATTGCACAAGACAAACTAGAAGCATTGGTCCGTGAACACTTTGATTTACGTCCCGTTGGATTAGTCACCATGTTGAATTTGATTCGACCGATTTATCAACCGACTGCCGCTTATGGCCACTTTGGCCGGGAAACACCCGAGTTCACTTGGGAACACACCGACCTCGCTGACACATTACGTGATGCTGCAGGCATCTAGAACCAACTGACAAATAAACATAACCTAAATAGTAGGAATAAAAATGAACGCACCTATCGATAACTTAACCCCCGATTTCAAAGTGGCTGATATCAGCCTTGCTGAATGGGGTGCCAAAGAAATTAAAATCGCTGAAACAGAAATGCCTGGCTTGATGGCCATTCGTGAAGAATATGCAGGTAAAAACCCACTAGCCGGCGCCCGCATTGCGGGTTGTTTGCATATGACCATTCAAACTGCTGTGTTGATCGAAACCTTGATCGACTTAGGCGCTGAAGTTCGCTGGTCATCATGCAATATTTTCTCAACACAAGACCAAGCCGCTGCAGCCATTGCAGCACAAAATATTCCTGTCTTTGCTTGGAAAGGTGAAACCGAAGAAGAAGCTGTTTGGTGCATTAAACAAACCATCTTTGGACCTGGTGGCTGGCGTCCTAACCTTATCCTAGATGATGGTGGTGACTTAACCCAAATCATGCATGATGAATTCCCAGAATTACTTAACGATGTGAAAGGTTTATCTGAAGAAACCACCACGGGTGTACACCGCCTATATGAAATGATGCAGGATGGCAGCTTGAAAGTGCCTGCTATCAACGTCAATGACTCTGTCACTAAGTCTAAGTTCGATAACCTATACGGTTGCCGTGAGTCATTACTCGATGGTATCAAGCGTGCCACCGATGTCATGGTCGCAGGTAAAATTTGTGTTGTCTTGGGCTATGGCGACGTAGGTAAAGGCTGCGCACAAGCCTTTAAGGGCATGGGAGCAACCGTGATGGTCACTGAAATTGACCCAATCTGTGCCCTCCAAGCCGCAATGGAAGGCTACCGTATTGTCGATATGGATGAAGTAGCAGCGATGGGCGATATCTTCGTCACCACAACCGGTAATGTTAACGTCATTAATCACGACCATATGGTGGCCATGCAAAACGAAGCCATTGTTTGTAATATCGGTCATTTCGATTCTGAAATCGATGTCGCGTCTTTACGTCAATACGAATGGGTTAACGTTAAACCACAAGTCGATCACATCGTCTTCCCAGATGGCAAACGTATTACCTTGCTTGCAGAAGGTCGTTTAGTTAACTTAGGCTGTGCAACGGGTCATCCAAGTTTCGTCATGTCAGCCTCATTTACTAACCAAGTGATGGCGCAAATCGAACTATGGGACAACAGTGACGACTACAAAAATGAAGTCTATGTACTACCAAAATCATTAGATGAAAAAGTCGCACGACTTCACCTAGGTAAAATTGGTGCCCACTTAACAGAATTGACGGATGAGCAAGCGACTTACCTTAACCTCAATCAAGCTGGTCCGTTCAAACCCGAACATTACCGCTACTAAGTACATCAATAAAAGGGCTAACTTAACCGTTAGCCCTTTCATTTCCCCCGAACCATTTACCCTGCAGACATCACCAATTCGTCCGACTTTCAGTCTGCGGACTAGGCCTCAACGCAAAAACATAAGATAATCTCTCCACATGAGTTACTTTGCCGATTCCCTTTCTGCTGCAACCGAGCTAATCCTATCGTTTGATCAGGCGCTATATGAGATCGTTTTTAACTCGATTTCCATTTCACTCATCGCAGCACTCATTGCCGGTATCGTTGCCATTCCAGCTGGCATCGTGATGGCCCTCAATCAATTTCACGGCAGACAATTAATCCAGCATACTCTGAATACCTTAATGGCCATGCCAACCGTCTTGATCGGCCTACTTCTCTATGGCTTATTGAGCCGCCTTGGACCCTTTGGCCATTTAGAATTACTTTATACCCCAACAGCCATCATCATCGCTGAAGCCATTTTAATTTTCCCGATCATGATGAACCTGGCCATTGCTGCCGTCACGGCCGCCGATCCACGGCTTGTTCCTACCCTAAGAAGTCTTGGCGCCAAATCCACCACCTTAACTATTCAAGTCGCAAAACAAACACGGTTTATCATGTTGGCCGCGGTTATCACCGGCTTTGGCCGTGCTATTGGTGAAGTGGGCGCCGCAATGATGGTCGGGGGCAACATTGAAGGTTATACCCGCACCATGACTACTGCCATTGCGCTGGAAACCAGCAAAGGCGAATTTGAAATGGGTCTTGCATTAGGTTTATTACTCTTATTTATTGCCTTTCTCGTTAACTTTATTTTGTCTTGTCTACAGCGAGAAAAAGTATGACCAACGCCTATCAACTAGACAATATCAAGGTCTTCTATCAGCAGAAATGTTCGCTTGATTTACCTCATCTTACAATTGCCAACCACCATTGCATCGCGTTGCTTGGAGACAATGGCGCAGGTAAATCGACCTTGCTCAACCTCCTCGCCTTTTTGAATAAGCCCAACCAAGGCCAGATCAAACTAGCGGGCCGAACAATAAAATCGGAATTATCGCCACAACAACGACGGTCCATCGGCTACGTCAATCAACAGCCTTTTTTATTAAGTGGTTCCGTCGCCAGTAACATTGACCTTGCACTGAAACTACAAGGTATTCCAGCATCTGAAAGACCACAACGCACTGCCAAAGCCATAGCACGCGTTAACTTAAGTCATCTTGCTAAACAAACCGCCACCACTCTTTCTGGCGGAGAATTAAAACGCGCTGCCATCGCCAGAGCCATCGCACACGACCCAGATATTTTATTACTTGATGAACCCTTCTCTCATCTCGATCAAAATCATATTCATCAACTAGAAACTATCATTGAACAGTTAGCTGCCCAAAAAGATAAAACTATCATTTTCTCAACCCATGACCGTCTACAGGGTGCAGCTTTAGCAGACACCACACTTAACCTGATTAAAGGCCAGATTACTAAAAGTCCGCTACTCAACGTCTTTCATGGTCAGTTAGACCAACATTTTTTCGATACCGGCAGTATCACAATACACACCACCAGCCAGCATCAGGCCAGTCATATCGCGATCGATCCGCACGAAATTATTATTTCCAATGAAGTGCTGTCTTCTAGTATGCGAAACCACTTCACTGGCAGATTAACGGCCATTGCTGAAGAAGCTGGCACCATTCATCTCACCATCAATTGTGGCGAGCGTTTTTATGCGATCATCAGCCCCGACGCGCTCGCAGACCTTAATTTAACGATTGGTAAATCCATCTATCTGAGTTTTAAATCGACTGCCGTCAGCGTATTTTAGACTTGGCTAACCGTTTCTAATAAGAATCTACAGGCAATGGCATAATATTTGCTGTAACATAAACAACATGAAAATTATGTTGACTAAGTGCCCGTGAAACTATCGCTACAGCTACGTGTAGGCCAAAGCTTATCGATGACGCCGCAATTACAGCAGGCGATTCGTTTACTACAACTTTCCTCTATCGAGCTCCAAACAGAAATACAGGAAGCACTTGAAACCAATCCCTTATTAGAAGTCGAAGAAAATGTCGATTTCGATGCCAACCAAAATAATCAAGATGAAGGCGATGGTAGCCAAGATGTGCCGATAGAAGACAGTACAAAACTCGAACACAATGACATACCAGAAGAGCTACCAACCGATAGCCAATGGGAAGACACTTTTGACCATCAACATGTTGGCCCTGCAACCAAAAGTCAGGTCGTTGATAACGACATGCAACGTGATAATGAAGATGAAAGTAGTCAAAGCTTACAAGAGTACTTGCTTTGGCAAATGCGCCTCACGCCTTTCACTGAACTTGAGCAAGCCATTGCTACGCTCATTATCGATGCCATCGAAGAAGATGGTTACTTTAAAAGCACACCCGAAGATATTCAGCAAAGTCTTGGCCAAGAAGACGATATCGATTTACAAGAAATCGAAGCCGTCTTACATCGCATTCAGCATTTTGACCCTATTGGTGTCGGTGCGCGAGACCTCCGAGAATGTTTACTCATTCAACTACAACAATTCGATAATGAAACCGAGCACCTCGATTTATTAACCACACTTATCGATCAGCATCTTGATACATTGGCCAAACGTGACTATCAGTTGATTAAACGCGCACTCAAAATCAATGATGAACAACTCACTGACTTAGTGAAATTAATCCAATTATTGAACCCACGTCCTGGTACACAAATACAAGTCGATAAAACAGAGTACATTGTGCCCGACGTCTATGTTCGTAAAATAAACAACCGCTGGCAGTTGTCTCTTAACCCCGATAATTCGCCCAAGCTACAGGTCGCCGATCACTACGCACAATTAATTAAACGTGCCGATAATAGTGCTGATAACGTTTACCTAAAGAATAATTTACAAGAAGCCCGCTGGTTTTTAAAAAGTTTACAAAGCCGAAATGACACCTTATTGAAAGTTACTGAAGCTATTATCAATCGCCAAAAAGACTTTTTAGATCACGGTGATGAAGCCATGCGCCCGCTTGTATTGCACAATATCGCAGAAGAAGTGGAGATGCATGAATCAACCATTTCCCGCGTCACGACCCGAAAATACCTCCACACCCCGCGTGGCATATATGAACTGAAATATTTTTTCTCCAGCCATGTCAGCACTGACAGCGGTGGGGAATGTTCAGCCACTGCAATTCGCGCTATTATCAAAAAACTAGTCGCCGCTGAAAATCCAAGAAAACCACTCAGCGATAGCAAAATTGCTGATATTCTAGGAGAACGGGGTGTCAATGTCGCAAGGAGGACAATAGCCAAATACCGCGAAACGCTGGCAATACCGCCATCGAATGAGCGCAAGCGATTGGTGTAATCATAGCCAATCATCATAAGACCAACAGGAGTAGACTACTATGCAGTTAAACCTTAGTGGACAACATATTGAGATTACAGACAGTCTTCGTGATCATGTAAATAATAAGTTCGAAAAATTAACACGACACTTTGACCATATGACCAATGTTCACGTTATTCTCTCGGTCGAAAAACAACGCCAAAAAGCCGAAGCCACGGTTCATGTCAGCGGTGCTGATCTCTTCGCCTCCGATGAGAATGAAAATATGTATACAGCGATCGAGCATTTAGTTGCTAAACTAGACCGCCAAATCATCAAACACAAAGATAAAATCAAAAACCACCATCAAGCCGATGGAGCTCAAATGAAACATAACGCAGGGTAATTAGGACTCACTTTAATATGCTGATCGCTTCTTTATTGGTTAACGCTGACAATATTCACTGTAATGAAAACAGCATCACGAGTAAAAAACGACTCATAGAAAACCTAAGTCAATATCTTGCAGCCAATACTCAGGCTCTACCTGCTAACCGTGTTTTTCAAGCCATGATTGAGCGTGAAAGACTTGGCAGTACGGGTCTGGGTAAAGGCGTTGCCATCCCACATGCACGAGTTCCCGGTATTACCGAAACCATTGCCACTATGATGGTGCTGGCCACCCCCATCGATTATGAAGCAGCCGACAATCAACCTGTTGATATAGTGTTTGGACTGCTTGTCCCAGAAGGTGGCGATGAATACCATCTCGAACATTTAGCCCGACTTGCAGCCATCTTAAGAGACCAAGACACTTGTAACGATATACGCACAACGCAGGACCCTGAAAAATTATTCAATTTACTATTGGCCATCGACGACGATTAAAGTCCAATGACTGACAATGTCTCCTTAGAAACACACCATGGCGTCCTACTTAAAATCTCAGGACAAGGTGTTTTTATTGTCGGCCCATCCGGCATTGGTAAAAGCAGCGTAGCACTGGAATGTCTCTACCTTGGCCATCAACTTATTGCTGATGACATCGCTGAATTCACTCAATCTGGACAAAATATCTTAGGCCGTTGCCCCACCTTATTAGCAGACGTACTCCATACAAAAGAGCTCGGTCTTATTCCAATCACAGAGCAGTTTGGCCCTGAGGCTTGGCAATCAGAAACCCGTCTCGATATCGTCATTCAGCTCGAGGAAAGTCCAACGATATTAAGTGACGGCTTAAAACCCAATTTATCTAATACCACTATTTGCCAGCAAAGTATCCCAACCATAACATTATCGACCCAAAACCCTGCATCACTAGCTCATCGCATCGAAACCGGGGTAAGATTACACACAACTCAAGATAAAACCGAAATCCAATTAGTATCAAAACAACAGCAACTAATGGCTACCGAACAATCTTAATGATGATGAATCACCTGTTAAAGTACATGGCATAATAAAAATGAGACTTTCATGACCGTAGGTATATTACTCATCTCCCACAATCAGGTCGGCGCAGAATTGATCAATGCAGCACGGCAAATGTTGTCTTGCTATTCTTTACCGGTCAAAGTTATCTCTATTGGCATCCATGACAATACCGATGAAATAAAGCTCAGGTTGCAACAAACTTTAGAAGAGGTCGATCAAGGCGGCGGAACCCTAATCTTGACCGATATGTTTGGCTCTACCCCCAGCAATATCGCCTGTGATGTCTCGGAACGACATGATGTTCGCATTGTGTCAGGACTCAATTTACCGATGTTAATTCGCGTATTAAATTATCCCAATTTAACCCTCGAAGAATTAGAACAGAAAGCCATTACCGGCGGCCAAGAAGGCGTGGCACGTTGCCACCATACAGGATGTACAAAATGATCGAACGCTCCATCACTATTCTTAATAAACTAGGCATGCACGCGCGCGCAGCAGCCAAGTTTGTCACGACGGCATCAGAGTTTAACGCTGATATCCAAGTCGCTCGCAATGGCCGCATTGTGAATGGTAAAAGCATTATGGGCTTAATGATGTTAGCCGCTGCTAAAGGAACTGATATCGTTGTGCATATAACGGGGGACGACGAACAAGCTGCTTTCGATGCCATTGAAGCCCTCATTCAAGATTTCTTTGGAGAGGGTGAATGACCCTAGAACTCCAAGGTATCGGAGTCTCTCGTGGTATCGCCATTGGCCGCGCGCACATTTTATTCCACAATCAGCCCGATGTTCGTGAATATCTGATTCCCGCTTTTAGTATTGAACAAGAAGTCGATAGATTAAAACATGCAACGGAACAGGCCCGTGATCAACTCTTAGCCATTCGAAATCACATACCTGCCAATGCCCCAACAGATGTCTCATCCTTTATCGACACCCACCTTTTAATGCTCAATGATTCTTCATTGAGCTCTGTCCCTATAGATATGATCCGATCTCGTCGTTGCAATGCTGAATGGGCACTTCAACTGCAACGCGATGCACTCATCAACGTCTTTAACGAAATGGATGATCCCTATCTACGCACACGCCAAGATGATGTCGATCATGTTGTAAATCGAATTCACCGTATTCTCGCCGATGAACACGTCGCCGATCATGAAATACCTGATGGCCGCTTGAAAGACCATATCATCATTGCAGAAGATTTAACCCCAGCGGATACCGTTTTAATGCAACATCAAGGTATCGCAGGTTTTGTCACTGAACATGGTGGCGCCACATCGCACACGACTATTTTGGCACGTAGTTTAGGAATTCCTGCCATAGTTGGTGTTGAATCAGTCCGACGCTATATTCAAGATAATGAACCCCTCATTATCGATGGTGAATCAGGGATAGTACTCGCGGGCTCTGACGGTTCCGTCGTCACCGAATATCGGAAAAAATTAATCGACTTTAGAGCCCATATCGCCTCTCTCAGTCGTTATAAAACTCAGCCCACTAAAACTAAAGATGAAAAAGCCATTAAATTATTGGCCAATGCAGAGTTACCTGAAGATATTAGTCTGATTAGCAATGCTGGTGCTGAAGGCATAGGACTCTATCGAACAGAGTTTCTCTACATGAACCGTGCAACACCACCTGAAGAAGAAGAACAACTTGCAGCTTATCGCGATGTCGTCGAAAGCATAGATGGTCCTGTAACCATTAGGACTTTCGATCTGGGTGCTGATAAAACTGTCGATGGCGGACGCCATCATGGTCCTACCGTTAACAATCCTGCCTTAGGCTTAAGGGCCATCAGATTATGTTTAGGCCAACCCGCCATGTTCAGGACTCAACTACGTGCCATTTTGCGGGCTTCAGCTTTTGGCAAAGTCAAAGTGATGTTCCCGATGGTGTCCAATCAACAGGAATTAGCCCAAGCTAGAAATCAATTAGAGAGCTGCAAAAAAGAGCTCGATCGTGAAGGTATTGACTACGACCATCATATTCAAGTCGGTGTCATGATCGAAATACCAGCCAGTGCTGTTTGTGCTGAAATGTTTGCTAGGCAAGTCGACTTCTTATCCATTGGTACCAATGATTTAATCCAATACACCTTGGCAATAGATCGGGTTGATGACCAAGTTAACTATCTATATGACCCCTTACATCCCGCCGTGCTCAGGCTCATTCATATGACATTACTGGCAGGTAAAAAACACGATACCGAAGTATCAATGTGCGGTGAAATGGCCGGTGACCCTAGACTCACACGTCTATTATTAGCCATGGGCTTAAATAACTTTAGTATGCATCCCAATGCCATCCTTGAGATCAAACAAATCATTAATGAAACCAATCTAACGGAATTACCAAGAGAAACGCTTACTATCCTCAATATGGATAATCCCTTTGAGGCCGAGTGCTTAATTGAAACAATCAATTCATACGATTAGAGAAATTAGCCCTATTAACTGTCACATCAACCGTCTAGAATAGTCCACAAATAACGCCTCTCGGCCACCCTATTTCGAGACTTGGATTATGCCTGAACTAAATCAAGAACAAGCAACCACGCTACCAATCCACGCTCTCTCCGAAGCTTTAAAAAGTGGCCGTTTCGTGCGCATGCGACGTTTGCTCGCAAGCTTGCATCCCGCTGAAACTGCACATTTACTCGAATCTCTTCCGCCATTAGAAAGAAAAGTCTGCTGGCCGATCATTAATCCGGATCTTCGTGGTGATGTACTTTCTTTTGTCGGTGAAGATGTGCGAACTGATCTTATTCAGCATATGGATACCGCCGATCTCATCAGCGCAACCGAAGATCTCGATGTCGATGATGTCGCCGATATTTTACAAGTCTTACCTAGTCACATTATGCGCGAAGTACTTCGCGCTATGGATACCCAGCACCGTAGGCGTGTAGAAACATTACTGGCCTACGAAGAAGACACTGCCGGTGGTTTAATGAACACCGATGTGATTACCGTTCGTTCAGATATCACTCTTGAGGTCGTCTTGCGTTATCTCCGAATTCTTGGCGATATTCCAGAAAATACCGATAGCCTTTACGTCGTTGATCATGAAGATCATTACATCGGCACCCTCGAATTATCCAAACTCATTAGCCGTAGTCGATCCCTCACCGTCAGTGAAGTAATGTCTCATCAAATTGAAGCCATCGATGCCATGACTGATGAAAGTGAGGTCGCTCACCGATTTGAAAAACACAACCTTATTTCAGCACCCGTCGTCGACCCAGATAATCGGCTCATTGGTCGTATCACCATCGATGACGTTGTTGATGTTATCCGCGATGAAGCTGAACATTCCATGTTGAGTTTAGCGGGTTTAAGTGAAGATGAAGACACCTTCGCTCCTGTTAAAAAAAGTGTACATAGGCGTTCGCTTTGGTTAGGCGTTAATCTACTTACTGCTTTCCTTGCTGCCTGGGTTATTGGTCTATTTGATACCACCATTGAAAAACAAGTCGCACTCGCGATTCTCATGCCCATTGTCGCCAGCATGGGAGGCGTCGCTGGCAGTCAAACCTTAACTTTGGTTATTCGTTCTATGGCGCTCGGGCAATTAAACGATAACAACCAGCGTTGGTTACTCCGAAAAGAGATATTAGTCGGTGCCAGTAATGGCCTCATTTGGGCTATCGCCATTGCCATTGTCACCATTCTTTGGTTTAACAATATCATGTTAGGCTTATTAATCGGTACCGCAATTGTCATCAATCTCGTTGCTGCAGGGTTAGCCGGCGTTGCAATTCCCTTAATACTCAAAAAATTTGGCACCGACCCCGCACTTTCAGCTGGTGTATTACTGACCACCGTCACCGATGTTGTTGGTTTTGTCGCATTCTTGGGTTTCGCCACACTCTTTATCGTTTAAAACTGAGTAACATTTTAAGAATAAGCCCAAATCGCTTATCATATAAAGGAGAACTCCACTTAGCAGTACACATATCGACTTGGAAACCAATTATGTCAGGCAATAGTCTCGGAAAAATTTTCACCTTCACCTCATTTGGTGAAAGTCATGGCCCATCCATTGGCTGTATCGTTGATGGCTGCCCTCCGGGACTCGAACTCAGCGAAGCTGATTTACAAGGTGACTTAGATAAACGCCGCCCAGGTAAAACACGTCATGAAACACAACGTAGAGAATTAGACCAAGTCAAAATATTATCCGGTGTCTTTGAGGGTAAAACCACCGGCACCCCCATCGGTATGATTATTGAGAATACCGATCAACGTTCGAAAGACTATGGCAACATCATGCGCCAATTTCGGCCTGCACATGCCGACTACACTTACCATCAAAAATATGGTGTGCGTGATTACCGAGGAGGTGGCCGTTCTTCAGCACGTGAAACAGCCATGCGGGTTGCTGCAGGTGGTATTGCTAAAAAATATTTACGCGATCGTTACGGCATTGAGATTCAAGGTTATTTAGCACAACTCGGCCCTATTAAAACAGAAAAATTTGATTGGTCTCATATGGATAACAGTGCTTTCTTCTGCCCCGATCCAGATAAAGAAGCTGAACTAGAAACCTATATGGATGCCTTACGAAAAGAGGGTAATTCTATCGGTGCACGAATTAACGTCATCGCTCGTCATGTTCCCCCTGGTCTCGGCGAACCTGTCTTTGATCGCCTTGATGCAGATATTGCCCATGCCATGCTCGGTATCAATGCCGTTAAAGGCGTTGAACTCGGTGCCGGCTTTGATTCAGTCACCCAGAAAGGCACCGAACACCGCGACGAAATCACACCCGAAGGTTTTTTAAGTAATAACGCTGGTGGGGTACTTGGGGGTATTTCAAGCGGGCAAGATATTCTTGTCAGTATGGCCCTTAAAGCCACATCAAGTTTAAGAATTCCAGGGAAAAGTGTCGATACCGAAGGTAACCCTATCGAAGTTGTCACCCATGGTCGTCATGATCCCTGCGTTGGTATTCGCGCCACACCGATCGCAGAAGCCATGCTCGCATTGGTCTTAATGGATCATATGCTTCGCCATCGAGCCCAAAATATGGATGTCACAGCAGAAACGCCTATTATTCCTGCAAGTACATGAGCCCATTCACTACAACGCCATATTGGCGTTTGTCGGGCTTTTATTTTTTCTATTTTGCATCACTTGGCGTCTTTGTTCCCTACTGGGGACTTTACCTTCAATGGCATGGCTTTTTAGCTCAAGAGATTGGTGAGCTCACCGCCATTTTCTTAGGCACCCGTATTATTGCGCCTAACATCTGGGGTTGGATTGCCGATCACCATGGTCAGCGTATGAAAATCGTACGTTCAGCATCGATCATTGGCACAGTCTTTTTCTCTGCAATTTTACTGAATAACAGTTATCTTTGGATTGCCGTTGTCATGCTGCTATTCAGTATTTTCTGGAATGCGACATTGCCTCAATTCGAGGCCAATACCCTTCAGCACTTAGGTGAACAAACTCATCATTACAGCAAGATAAGATTATGGGGATCAATTGGTTTTATTATAGCGGTCTCAATACTCGGTGTCCTTTTTGAAACCATCAGTATTGAGGCCATGCCTATCGCACTTATTATTACCATGACCGGTATATTCCTAGTCAGCATCACCGTCCCAGAATCAGCTGCGCGACATTTGAGCCTCGACCATCAACCCTTAAAAAAATTATTGAAACAACCTCGCGTCCTAGCCTTCTTTGCTATCTGTTTCTTAACCCTACTCAGTCATGGTCCCTATTATACTTTCTACACTATTTATCTTGAACAGCACGGTTACAGTAAAACACTGATAGGTCAACTCTGGGCCTTAGGCGTCATAGCTGAAATCGTCATTTTTTTGTTAATGCACCGTTGGTTACCCAAATACGGCATTCGATTTGTCTTAATCATTAGTCTCATTTTATCGACATGCCGCTGGCTACTGATTGGCTTTTTCCCTCAAAATTTAAGCCTCTTACTCTTTGCCCAACTGCTACACGCAGCCAGTTTCGGATCATTTCATGCTGCAGCCATTGCCTGGGTACACCAACACTTCACAGGCAAAAATCAAGCACGTGGACAGGCACTTTATAGCAGTATTGGTTTTGGCGCAGGCGGTGTTTTAGGCAGTCTCCTTAGCGGCTATTTCTGGTTATCGCCGGGGCCCACAATGACTTTTTTTTTTGCTGCTATGGCAACATTACTCGCCACGCTTATTGCTTTACGTTGGCTAAAAATAACACCTTAATCACAAATTCCCAAGCTAAGCGCCTGCCATATTAAAAAACAGACCCTATACTAAGCGCAACACGGATAGGAGGACTCGAGTACAAGGCTACACAAGCTGCCTTAACACAGAATAGTTATGCATTTTTCAACTAAGAAAAGTCTCGACTTACCCCTCTCAGGTAAGTCTATTCAAACTATTGAAGCGGCTAAGCCCGTAACCTCTGTTGCCATTCTCGGCAATGAATATCACGACATGAAACCCACAATGCTTATTGAAGAGGGACAAAGCATCAAACTGGGTCAAGCCCTCTTCACCGACAAAAAAATCCTCGTGTCACATATACATCACCCGGGTCATGTACTATCAAGGCCATCAAACGGGGTAGTAAAAGGCGTTATTATTGAACTATATGGCGACGACGAAGTCACTTTTGAACGCTATGACCCAACCGAATTAAACCAACTCAAAACCGAACAAATAACACAAAACCCTCTCTCCTCCTGTCTCTGGACTGCCATCAGAACTAGAACTTACAGCAAGTCACCAAACCCTGGTTCAACCCCTCATTCCATTTTTGTCACTGCCATCGATACCAAGCCACTTGCGGCTGACCCAAACGTCATCATCAATGAGCACACAGCAGACTACACCCTCGGCCTTACTATCTTAAGGAAATTAACAGAAGGTAAAGTATCTGTTTGCCAGTCTATCGAGGCAACTGAACAAGATGCCACTGGCATCAATATTGAAAGTCATGCTTTAATGAAGCTTCAGAAGAAGAACATCAGAATTTCATCACCATGGCCGCTCACCTAAGCCTTGCACTGTCCAATATTAATCTACGCGAAAGTCCAAAAAGACAAGCCATACGCGATCCATTAACGAATCTCTATAACCGTGGTTATTTGGATGAAGCACTCGAGAATGAAATTATTCGGGCAGAAAGAAAACAACAGTCAATCGATATCTTGATGATTGATATGGATCATTTTAAAACTTTAATGATACCTTCGGACATCATGCGGGCGACTACACGTTTCAAGAAGTCGCTAAATTAATGTCGTAAACTGTCAGAGCTGATGATATCGTAAGCTGCTATGGTGGCGAGGAGTTCTTAATCACCATGCCAGATAGCGAAATTGACGTCTTGAAAAAAGAGCACAACTCCTCGTAGAGAGGACACGTAAGTTAACATTAAACTATAAAAACAAATCACTCGGCTATGTCACAATGTCGATTGGTATTGCTATGTATTCTGAATATGGCGATACATCAACATCTATCATTGCTGTCGCCGATAAAGCACTCTATAAAGCGAAAATCGAAGGTAGAGACCAAGTACAAGTCGCTGAGCTTGCGATGCTAAGTAAGACAGGTACATAACAAGCTGATATAAAAAAGGCATCTGAATAGATGCCTTTTTAAACTCATACTAAAACAACAAGACTAGTCAGGTGTTTTCATATAGTGTTTTTTCAATGTTTTAGTGACACTCCACATGCTTGTTAAGCCATCAGGGAAAATCACATAATCACCAGGCACAAGTGTTACTGATTCACCACCATCTGGCGTGACTACAATTTCACCTTCCAAAATATATGAATGCTCTGATTCACCTTGAAAGTCCAGGCGAAACTCTCTAACGTCACAGTCCCAAATATTCCAACTCGCAATGCCTAATTCAGCTTTACGTCCATCACTCAAATTCTTTTCAACAACAATTTTAGGCATAGCCATCAGATCATAATCCTATTTAATCAAAAAAATACCGATCTAGCCCTAGCAAAGTAATACACTTCACCTTAATAACTAGATCACACAAGTATAAAAAAACCCAGTCCTGTAAGGGACTGGGTCTCTCTAAATAAAAGCCTGGCAGTGACCTACTTTCACATGGGAACTCCCACACTATCATCGGCGCTAAGTCGTTTCACTTCTGAGTTCGGGATGGATTCAGGTGGGACCAACTCGCTATGGCCGCCAGGCAT